>OBDM01000022.1_pt1 | contig 97516 bp, 96 predicted proteins | sample 1518281 | NCBI WGS metagenome assembly OBDM01 (sample SAMN01760942, study PRJEB22395) | human gut metagenome | reverse complement strand
CGGTCATGGATTACTTTCCTTCCAATTGGTCGGGCCGCGTATCCGGCTTGTGCCGAGCGCTCGACGCCCTCACATTGCGTTTCCCATAGTAGCGATGTGAGGTGACGTTGTGGTGAAATTTTGGCGTGTTTTGGTAGTTTGTGTGCTGTTAGCGCTCACAATTAACATTCGCGTGAACTTCAGATGTTCGTTTGTCGATATATCTCCCAATGCCAGTCGCCGCAAGGCTTTGCCGCATGAAGGAAACTACTCTGGAAGCGAACCGATTAGCACTCCGGGCGCCGGACTCGTCAGACACGTTCGCATGCTTCTTCCTCCCCGCAAACACAAAGAATCAAGCCCCCGCAGCACCCGACGAGAACACGCAAATGACTCTGCTCGCAGCAGCCGTGTTGATGCGGAAAATCACTGTCCTGATTGACATACTCTCTATCAAAGAACGTCCGTGAAAAGAGTGAACATGGCTGAAAAAACAACACCCGAAAAAACGAAGGTGCAATTCCAGATGTAGCCGAAAGAGGTGCGACGATGGAAGACTCCACAAGGAGAACACAGCATAAACCACGGCGGTGGGGCACGGTCATCAAAAGAAAAGACGACGATGGAAACATCATCGCATACGTCGCACGGTACGTGAACCCACTGGATAAAAGCAAGAAAATCGGGAAACAGTTCAAACCCGAATACGAAGCCCAGGCATACGCGTGGCTCGACGAAGAGCATTACCTGGTCATACTGCACGAAAAAGGTATCCAACAATGGGTCCCACCCTCCGAACGAGGCAAGAAACAAGGAAACGATTCCCTGATGACGTTCGAGGAATGGACCCGCACCTATTTCAAAAAATACAAGGAAAAACACGGGCGGATGCGTGGACGCACCATGAGAAGAACGAAACTCGCGGTAGGCAGGCTCATGCCATACTTCCGCACCATGACACTGAACGAGATCACCGAAGAAGAAGTCTCAAAATGGCGGAGAACCGCGAAAAAAGAGATACCTTCCCCGGATGGTTACGAGAAGGCGTCGTTCATGCTCAAACGCCTGATGCAAGCGGCGGTGAGAGAGGGATTGAAAGCCGAGAATCCCTGCAAGTACACGATTCCTCCATACAAGCCGAAGAAAGAGGACATACGCCCGTTGGACAAGAAGGAAGTGGGATTGATCGCGGACGCGTTTCCCGAATACACGCGGCTGGCGGTCTGGCTGTCCGTCCTGGTCGGAGGCTTGAGAATCGGCGAGGTCTGCGGCCTGCAACTACGGGACCTCGACCTTGATAACGGACTGCTCTACGTCCGCCACAGCGTCGACAGGGGAGAGGACGACTGCGGACCATACGAACTCTGCCCGACCAAGACACGGAAAAGCGAACGCGTGCTGCCGATACCTTCGGCGCTCATTCCGATGATCAGAAAACACATCGAACAGTTCTGCACAACGAAAGACCCGGAATCGATGCTGTTCGTGCCTGTTAAGGGAGGAATACTGCCACCGCCCACACTCCAGGCGCAATTCCGGGTGGCCAGGGAAAAAATCGGCAGAAACGACGTATCCTTCCATACCTTGCGAGCCACGCACGCGACCCTTTTCATGATCAAAGGCGGCACACTCCGGGAAACAATGAACGAACTCGGACACCACGACATCCAGGTCGCAGTCGGCTACTACCAGCGTGTGGTGCCGGAACACCAACGAGAAGTGTCGGAACGGCTGGCATCAGACTACCTGCCCATGGAAGACGCCGCGATGATGGAAAAAACCATCGAAGAGATCAACAGGAAAATCAAACGACTGCAAGAACAGCGAGGGGAACTCGAAAACCATCTCGGAAAGATGATGATCCAAACCGAACAAGCCGCCTGAACCCAGATGCATTTTCAGATGCAACAGTCCCCAAACGACTCTCCACGAGCAAAAATCCGTCCTAAAACATCCATGACCGATAACAAACCCTTATGACGTGACCCATGCCGACACGGACCGAAAGACCCTCGACCTGGCCGACCAGACCATAGGCCCATCGTGTGGAAGATGGAGAGTCCCTGGAGAACGGCAATCCGATGCAAGCGACGGGACGATTATGATCCATCGCCTCCACGACGAGCGTTACCAACGGTGGCGGAACGCCCCTACAAGCGTCGGCCGCAAAGAGCCATCATCCTGTCCGACGAAGTCTGGAACACGCATATCCGACAGTTCTTCAATGTTCTGGGAAAGCAGGATACGGGCTTTCTTCGCCTCACCCTTCGTCAGCACAGGGCGGACAACCACAGATTCACCCAAATCACCCGTGCCGGATGGCCCCTGGCGGACATCGGCGCCGTACGCATCATCACTGAGTGGCGCGGCCGATAACAAGTGGGGCGGGCGTGACAAGAGAAAGGACATCCACAGGAAAAAGGAGCGATCATGGGAAAGGAACCAGACCCACACGCATGCCGTCCGAACAGCATGGACCTCAACGACGCGGCCGACATGAGGGATGAAGCGGAACAGGCATTCAACGACGCGCGCAAGACCAGAGGAAAACGCGACCTGCTGTACGTCGCGGTCATGGCCTGCGTCATCGTCATGCTCACCGGCGCCGTATGCGGAAGAAAGGACATCATCATCGCTTCCGCCGTCATCGCCGTCGCGTTCTCATGCGCCGGAAGCCTGGCATGCTACCGCATGAAAAAATCACTCCACACCTACCATGAGAACAATGCCGTCCTCGAAAACGAACTCGACGCCGCCGACTACCAGAACATCATGGGATGCCCTCACCCCTGGAAAACATTCTGACCACGATTTTTACCCCCGATATCGTAAGCGGGACACGTGGAAACAATGAAGGAAACCGACGGGGGAAACATTAACAACAGCAGACTCTAACAATTCCCCCGACGGCGTTCCTTCAAAATCAAAACCTTTTCAGGAAATCGACTCCCAAAAGGATGAAAGCCGATGAGGAACGGTCGAGGTCCACGGACGATACTCAGGTTCATCGCGATAATCGCGATGAACCTGTTCACCATCAATTGCGCCTGCTACATCGCAGTCACCGTATCCGCACACGCCGACCCACGTTTACTGCATCTCAGTCGAACGGTAGGAACGTTGTGCGGCATGATGGCGATCGCAATCACTCCGATCCTCCTCATCACGGTCCTTGTCAATGGCATGGAGGAAGGAAAGAAACGACATGAGGAAAACAACGATGGCGCAGGTCGTGGAATTTGCCGGCCAACTCAACGTCACCCTGCAGAACATAAGCGAGGACGAGAACACGCACGGACTGGCCGAAGCGTACAACCGGCTCGCACAGGTCATGGACGAGCTCTGCATTCCAATGCGCGAGGAAGAGGTTCTGGAACCCATCAGCCATGAAGAAGCATGCGAAACAGCCGAAAGACTCTACCATCAACTCATCGAGCAAGCCAAGGACCATACGACCATACGGCTCGCCCAGGCAATGAACCGCGCATGGGCGGAACTCACCGTCGTCGAAGGCCTTGACAGACTCGCACGGCCCCAAAGCAAGGACGAGTAATGGGAAACGGAACTCCATCGGATGAATACGAGTCCGTTGAAATGTGGTTCATGAGAAGGACGACCGACAGGCTGATCAGGGAAAACTTCGAAATAACCGACCGGCTGGTCAAAGAGGACTTCACCATGAGAACCATAATCAACACCTCAGTACGGAAACTCAATGACATCCACCAGCAAATCAGCGGATTGAAAGAAGTCATATGAACACGGACGGAACACTATTCTCCATGAAGAAAAACAGCAGGGAAGCCGAGGCGATGTCGATGACGAGCTTCATGATCCCCATCGGACTGAAGCAGAAACTCAAAGACCACGCCGCCAAGTCGGGTACCACGTCAACCAGTCTCATCATCGAAGGCATCAGACTCATCCTCGACCGGAAGAACGAGGCGACACCGCAACTGGAAGAGATCGACACCACGGGCGCCGACGAATACGTCAAACGAAAAGCCATCAAAACACTATTGGAAGCCCATCTCACCACCGAATCGCCCGCGCAGGCATGGGCCCTCGCATACCGCGCCGCGTGGAACGATGCATTGGACTTCTGCATCCAAGCAGAACAGGCTCTCGACAAGAAGGAAGACAAATGAGCGAAGAAGAACGCATCTGGGCCAACGCGTTGAGCGACGCGATCGAACCAGCGAACGAATACGCACGGAAAATAAAGGACCGTTACCTGGTAACAGCCAAAAACGACATGTACGGAATCGACCAGACGATGAACATCATCAGCCAGGCATATCTCGCCGGAGTGGAACACCAAGCCGAGGCCTGCATGGGAAAGGCATGACTCCGCCATGAACGCCCAAAGGACGTCGGCAGAAGAAACCGAAAGGACCCTACGCGCGGAAAGCGTTCTTTCGGACGATCGCCTTCCCGTCAAATGGGATGGCGAATACATCTATTGGGCGGACACGTGGACCGACACCATGCCGTTCCTGTGCGGGAACAACAACCTGTTAAAGAATCAGGCATGCCCCGGCACGGACGAACGCAGACGATGGAAACAATACGGGCCCCACCTGTGGAGGCCGAGGACCATCAACGGCCGCACCACCCAAAGCAAACTAAGACTGATGCGGTGCGGAGTCTGCGGACTGACCCTTGTGGAGGAACATCCACTCAACGGAGGAAAGGAAACGGTCTGGCAGTTGGACGAATCCGACTATGGGCCGGAAGGCAGCCACCCCGTCATCCAAGGAGAACTCGACATCTAAAAAACAAAGCCGGCTCATTCCGGCGGAAAGGACAGAAATGATAGGAATGACCAGACCGAAAGCAAAAGACCGTCCACGTGGTAAGCCGTTCGACGAGCCGGAACGCAAATACCTATGCAGTCTCGACATCATCGACGCATGCACCGAGAAAAGAATCACCTGGAACAAAACCTTCATCGAATACGCCGAAAAGGAACTCGAAGCAGGCTCCCGACCGGTTGACATTTTCCGTGGAGCGGGAGTCGGACCGGAACTCATCGGACGGAAACGCATAGAACGATGCGTGGCGCGATGGCGGGCCAAGATCAAGAAAGAGGAACAGCAATGAGCGTCCGGAACGACGACAACATAATCAAATCCCTGGTCATCCTCGCCGTCTGCATAGTCGCGATGCTGATGGTCTGCACGGAATGCGCGCTACTGCCACAATACGGTTGGCTATGGCTCATCCTCCTGCTCATCCTCGCCATCGCCGCGGTGTTCAGCGTGGTGATGGGCATCAAAACATGGCTGGACGAACACGGAAGGAAATAGGATCGATCATGGAAGAACATGCCGGAAAACTCTGGTTCGGCATATGCGCGGGACGTACGGTGCCTTCGGCACGTCTCGCCCTCGCAGGAACACGGATCACCGCGCTGGACAAGACCAACACGGTCATGGAATGCTTCATGGACCCTTCCGTCGCCAAGAATCCCGACCCCGTATGGGCGGCATGCCATGCGATGGGCATGACATTGACCGGGCCGCGAATACCCGAAGACGTCGTACCCAGCCTGCCGCAGGCCATATGGGTGGAATTCATGGGAATCGACGAGAAACCCGACAGCGACGATTACGAGATCGCCGTCGACCTGGTCGCCGGCGGCTTCTACTACAGTCCGAACCTCAAGGACGACGGCAACCGCAAAGGATTCGCACTCTGCGTCCAACACCTCACCGACTACATCGCCAGCCAGATGGACGAGAAGAAATCCCATGATTGAACCAGCAAGCACGCTCGACATGGACGACGATATCCGCGGCCGCATGATCACGAGATGCGTGGCATACATGACGCAACGGAAGATCCCGATACGGGACACACGGGCGGCGACCCGCCTGCTGGCCTCCAACGCCGGCCGGATCGACGGGGCCACGAACGTGAAGGTGCGCGGCTACCTTACGGACACGCCGGCCGAAACGTTCCAATCATTGGAGACGATGAAACAATGGATGGGCGTGCGCAAGGCCCTGGAATACGCCGCGATCGGAAGAATCGAACCCGACAAGTCGTCCGGACTGGCCGGAACGCCGGACGGGACCGGCACCCTCATCCGATACTTCATACTGACCTTCATCGACCGGAACTAACCGACGTGACGCAAGGCCCATGCGCCGAACCTAAAAAGCATGGCGCATGGGCCGTTAGTCCTTCGGATATCCGATCAGCTCATGGTCCGTCCAATCGACAAGCCGACCATCGATACGGTCCACGTCCAACAGCCACACCTCGTCGCGCCGCGGATTGAAGAAACCCAACCGCCGGACCATCCGATACTCGTCATGCACGGAATGCAATCCCATACGCCAGTAGACCAGCAACTGCAACGTGTACATGGGATTCGGCCTATAGGAGCTCACCTTGAAATCCCACAACGTGTCAGCGGTGAGGAAATCGCCACTACCCGACGTGATCCGGTCCGTATACCCGCCCTCGAAGTCGAAACCGTCCCACACGACCGGACCGTACTCGTCGAAAAAGGCACGCGACCGGGCCACCATGCGCGTGAGATTGAAATACGTCGCATCATCCGGAACCATGCGCCGCGGCTTCCAATACTGCGGTCCTCGGCGCGAGGCCGCGTCGAAATCAAGCAGCAGGCACGCCGCGCGAGCCGATGGCGCGGTGAAGTCCACGATCCGTGCCAGCAACGCTTCCGCCTCACCGGTTCGGTTGACCAGACGGGCGCCCAGCAAGGGGATACGGAACGCGACACGTTTGGAAGCGCCCATCGCGAGCCTTGTCATGTAATCCACATACAGGCCGGCAAGGTCCGGCGCGACCGTCTCCATGGAACGCGGATGCAGGCCCATCCGGTCGGCGAGGGGCACATGGTCGAACAAGGACAGGGGCAGCAGTCCACCCGGCGGCTGGCCGACTATGCGGATACGCGTGGTCACGGCCATCGGCTCGTGCCGGCGGCGGAGTTCCGTCCTGCGCGCATCCTCCGCCTCCAACACTGCGGCGGGACGCAGATCCATGCCCGTGGACCCGTCGAATCGATAGCAACGCGGCAGCACCGAACCTCCAATCCCCGAATAATCACGTGCATGACATGAGGAAAGAAACGGATATGAGGAACGTCATGTTTGCGAAAACCAGTGAATCGGTCGATCTTACAAGATTTCCAGCCGAATCGACCAGGAAATTCCCGCAAACCAAATATAAGCCGAATTAGCTCGACTAACCTCGAAAATGAAATGGCTTTCCAACATCAGAAAGGAGCTTTTCACAATGTCCAGTGATGCAAAAGCAAACACCTTGCCGAAATGGAGCTATATCCTATTGGCGGTCCTCCTGGTCCCGTTCGGCGTCGGTCTTATCTGGGACATCGTTTCGAAGGGCAATGTTCCGGATGCGGTGACAGTGATCGCGGCCGTATGCATTTTCACGGCAATCGCGCTTATCGTACATCTCGCTTGGCCGAGACGCAGCATGTGGTTCGCCCATCTGGCCGCATTCGTCCTGTTTTTCATATTGTTCCTCTTCCTTCACGCGTACGGCGAAACCGAAGCGGGAGTCTTCGCGTTCGTCATGGCGTTCATGAGCCTGCTGACGCTGGCTCTAATGGCCAATCTGGCATACAAGGACGAAGGTTGGGGGAAAGGAATGCTCGACAGCGAAAAAGCGTTTCGTCTTGGACGGCCGCTCCTCATGTTCTACAGGTTGTTCCTCGCCTTCGGAATATTGGCAGAAATCATCCCCGGCATGGCGGCCCTGATCTCGGACAACAGTGGAATCCTGATATGCATGTTCATGACCACCTACCCAATAGCGCTCTGGGACAAGTTCACTGACATCGACGGCAATCCTGCAGAGAAGCAGGCGGATGGAACAACGGAAACAAAGAATCATGAAAACCATGTGGAACCAGAAAGGAAACATTCATATACGTGAGGAAAGATATCCTGAGATACCGGCGATAACGGATACGGATCGGGGTGGAACGTTGAATTCGTTCCACCCCGACCCATACCATAGCCAGGTTTTTCGTCACCATTCGGATCACACGGCCAGACCGGCCTGTTTCGAATGACTGTCGAGATAGCTGACCAGCGCCTTTCGCAACAGTGCGGACATGCCTATGCCCTCGCTCTTCATGACACTGCGGGCCTCGGTCTCGATTTCCTTGGTCAGATAGGTCTTCGCAAGGATATCGGCTTTGGGACGCGGCTGGTCGGCGAGAGGCCTGCCGGCGAAGATGTCGTCAAGATCATCCGCCGTGAGAGCCCGGTCGGGGACCTGGATCTCACGGATGATTTCCGGGGTATGGCCGGCGTAGTAGTCGGACAGTTCGTCCCATTTCTTCTCGTCTGTCATGTCGTTCTCCTTTTCCAATCGGTCACTCATCGAAATAACGCAGCCATTCCGTCCTGCATTCCATGGCATGGAACGCTTTACGGGAACGTTGCGACACCAGGACCTCGATCTTTTTCTCCCGGAATTCGTCGACGTATCCGAGAAAAGCCATGACCCGATCGTCTTTCCTTTTGGATTCGACCTCGAGGATCTTCACCGGGTGGGTGATCACGTAGTCGATCTGTGGTCTGGTGATCCAATGCTTGTAGGCGGATTCCTCGCATTCGAACATAACAATATAGTACCATATTTTAGGACTAAATAAAAATGGCGTTCCCTCACTGATTGCGTTGCGTGCCATGCCGTTGAGATGGAGAGCCCCTTGACGTATGTCGCTGCAACGATTCGCGGAAAATGCCGTTTTGCCGGTCGTTCAGCGGTTTCCGCCGTCGAATGTTACACCTGAGCCAACAAGGAATATCTCAGTAATGTGATATATTGGTTCTGTCGGCAAGGCAGCAGGCCAGCCGAAACGGCAGGAAGGAAACCGCATATGATGAACGTCAACTATCTCGACACCGGGTCCGGCGCCATCCGGCAGGACGAACTGCGCGACTGGTCCCAAGCCGCACTGAACCAACTCGACAAGGCCTACGGATACAAGTCGTTCCGTCCCGGACAGCTCGAAGCCGTCAACACCATCCTCAACGGACGTGATCTGATCGCCGTCATGCCGACCGGCAGCGGCAAAAGCGTCTGCTACCAGCTTCCCGCCATGCGCGCCGGGCACCTCACGATCGTGGTCTCCCCGCTACGCGCGCTCATGCGCGACCAGGTGCAGGTATTGCAGGCGAGGGGAGTGGCCGCCGCCCTGATCGACAGCGGAGTGACTCCGAAACGCCGCCAAAGCATCTACGACGCGGCCCATGGGGGAGGCCTGCGCATCCTGTACGTCGCTCCCGAACGCCTGTTCGCCGACGATTTCGCCGCTTTCACCCAATCCGCCCGCGTGGACCTCATCGCCATCGACGAGGCGCACTGCGTGCTCCAATGGGGACACGACTTCCGGCCAAGCTACATGCGCATCGGCGAATTCATCGCCGGACTGCCGACACGTCCCGTCGTCGCCGCGTTCACCGCGACCGCGACGAAACGACAGGTCCCGGAAATCGCCCGGGATCTCGGACTCGACCGGCCGGTCATGCTCGGCACGGGCTTCGACCGTCCCAACATCCGATTCGACACGATCGAACTCAAACCGGCCGCGCGGAAGAAATTCATCACCAACTGGGCGAAAGCCAAGCAGGGAAGCGGCATCGTCTACTGCACCACCATCCGCCGCTGCGACGAGCTCGCCGAAACCCTGCGCGAGGCCGGCATCGACGCGGAAGCGTTCTACGCGCCCCTCACCGACAAGGACAAGGCCCGCATCCAAGACGGATTCCTAACCGGCTCGCCACGCGTGATCTGCGCGACCACCGCGTTCGGCATGGGCGTCGACAAGCCCGACGTACGCTGGGTCGTCAACAACGGCCCCTGCGAAAGCCTGGAAGCGTTCTACCAGGAAGCGGGACGCGCGGGAAGAGACGGCAAACCAGCACGAAGCGTCGTACTGTGGACCGACAGCGACTTCATCAACTGGCGTTACCGCCTGCAGGGCCATGCCGGCAGCGCGTTGGACGATCCCGAGCTCAGAGAACGCGCCGAACGCGCCGCGCTCGGCCGCCTCGACGCGATGCAGCAGTACTGCGAGGCCGACGAATGCCTGCGCCGCGTCCTCCTCGACTATTTCGGAGAGGACCAGGACAGGGAGCACTGCGACAACTGCGGCAACTGCACGTACGCGGCCGACTGCGACGTCGACCCGCAGGAACTGCGCCGCAGAAGCCGCTCCACACGACGCCGCGGCGAAACGAAGACAGACACGGGCGGCAAGACCGGCCGGAAGTCCGGAACCGAACCGGAGGAGGAGCAGCAACCGTACGAGTCCCAGCCGGAGGACGAAGCCATTGTCTCGTTCGTGGCCGGACGCCAGAAGCTCATCGGACGTGGATTCGGCGACAGGAAGACCATACTCAGCCTGCAGGGCGGAACCGGCGAGGACATCGACGACCAGGAACTCGACCAGGTCGACGGATACGGCGAACTCGCCGGAACGGACGAACGGACGATCAAGGACCGCATCGAAACGCTCGTCGCGGCTGGCCTCCTCAAACGAGGCATATACCACACGCTCCTCGACGGAAAGGAAACGGAATCATGACGAAGACACGTCTCGCCGAACTGCGCGCGGAAAGCGGACTCACCCAGATGGAGGTCGCGGCCATGACCGGACTGCGCCAATCCAAGATCAGCGACATCGAACGCGGTCAACGCAGCAGCGCGAAGATCCCGTTGGAGACCGCGGCCAAGCTCGCCGCCGCGCTCGGCGTGCACGCCGAGGACCTCCTCGAAACGAGCCTGCTCGAAAGAATCACCGTCACCGCCATGATGAACAAGCCGAACGGAGACGACGGCAGGGGGAACGGACGAACGGCATGAGCGTCGCGCCACGGACCATGCGGCGTCTTAAGCCACTGCCGTGACGGAAGCCCTGCGGCGAAGCCTCCGGTCCGCTTCCACCTTGCCCATCAAAAAACCTACCGCGAACCAGCCGGATGAGACAGGTGAAACATCCAGCGAGACGGACCGCGACCGAAATAACGGACCTTGCAACCAGAACACGAAAAAGAGGAGCATGATGGCCGATCACGAGCCGTCGAAGAGCATCTGGAACAGGAGGAACGCGCTTTCATCGATTTGGTCGAGGGGCTGCGCCGGAATCAACCGTGAAGATCCCGCGCTCCATATGCCGGCATATTCACGGTCTTTGTGCATGAGAGGCTTACAACGCAGGCTCGATGCGGCCCTCTACCGCAATTCGGGAGGGATGATGTTGGCCGGATCGTTCTCCGGCGCGAAATACGGCCCGACCGCCCACAACGGCACGTTGGTCATCCAATCCTGCTCACGGTAACCGCGCATGGAGGACCGATAGCCGTGCAGTCCGGTATCGGAGCACAGTGCGCGCAGGCTCTTCGCATGCACGTTCTCCTCCGCCTTCACCTCCAAGGGCGCTGGCCTGCCATCCCGTTCGACGATGAAATCGACCTCCGCCGTGCCCTTGCCGGACGACCAGTAATGCACGTCTCCGCCGTTCGCGACGAGCTGCTGGCACACATACTGTTCGGTCATGGCGCCCTTGTACTCTTCGAGGGCTCTGTTCGACAGCAGCACATCGCGCGCGTGGACGTTCATCGCGGCACCCAGCAATCCGACGTCGTGCATGTACAGCTTGAACGACGAAAGATCCTCGTAGTCACGCAGTGGAAGAGCCGGCTTATCCACCCGGAACACGCGGTTCGCCAAGCCCGAGTCCACGATGAACTGGATCGCGGTCTCATACTGGGAACGACGCGCGCCCTGCGTTATATGCCCGAACACGAACTTGTGGTTCTCCCTGCCCAGATGTGCGGGAATCGAACGGAACGCCAGCCGCACACGTTCTACGTCGATTCGTGAATCACCCATGCCATGCTTGGAGAAATCGTTGTCATAATCCGAAAGAAGCGATTTCTGGCGTGCGCGCGCCGCAGCGTAGTCATTGCCTCCATCAATGAAATCCTCCACCACCCGGGGCATGCCGCCGACGAAGTAATACTGGCGGAGCCTTCGCTCGAGACGGTCCGAGAACAGCGACGCCCTCGCGAAATCGAGGTTGGAGACCATGTCGGCAAGTGGCTCCTCACCGCAGGCGCGCAGGAATTCCAGGAACGTCATCGGATACATGTCGATGGTATCGACCTTCCCGACGGGGAAGGATTCGCCCGCATGGTACGCCAGTCCCAGGTACGATCCGGCGGCGGCGATATGACAGTCGGGAACGTCCTCGGCGAAGGCCTTCATCAACGTCAATGCCGCCGGCACTTCCTGGATCTCGTCGATGATCACCAAGGTCTTGCGTGGCACGATCTTCACGCCGGTGAGCACCTCGATGTTCTCCAACGTCGTCCTCGCGTCGTAGCCGGCCTCGAACACGGCCTGCGACGGTTTGTTCATGAGGTTGACGTATGCGCATGCGTCGTAATGGCTTCTGCCCAGCTCGCGCAACGCATAGGTTTTCCCCACCTGCCGCGCGCCGCACAACACGAGGGGAAGATGTCTGGGATTGTCACTCCACCGCAGAAGCCTCTCGTCGATATCACGCTTCATCTGAAGTTCACCTTCCATTCGGACGTCCATGAATCCGCCAATGCAAAAAAGCAATGGAAGACCCTAGCCGTTTTTGTAAAAAAGCCAATGACCGATAGACTATTTTATACATAATTCATGATGAATGATTGCAATCTTCATGCAAAAGTTCGAATGAATGCATGGTCGCCCCTGCCGCGGCGGAAGTCCTGCGGCAAAGCCTTCGGTCTGCTTCCGTCTTGCCATTCTCTATGAAAATCCCGCAAAGCGGCGTGTGCCGGATGCGCATGGTCGCCCAATCGATGTCGACCATGGACATGGCGCTTAAACGTTGTGCGAGAAACTGCCGCAACACTTATAGCTTCGCGGCGAGAGGCCAGCCGACGAGGATATCATCAGAATCAACCGCCATGAGAGCTCAAGCGGGGGACATGTGTCGCACGGATGAGACGTGGCGTTCCCCTTTACCCAATCGGCCGCTTATCGAAATGCTGTTTCAGGCTCATTGGATGTATACGAATGATTGAGGAGGGGCTTTCACCTCCGGAGCGTAATCCGAAAGGGGAATGGGCTCCGGGAAACGAGTCACTTGCGAGAGCTCGATGGCGTACGCGATATCGCTTCCTTTAAAATAGTCTATGAACCCATCCTCGTCTATTCCTCCGTGATCGTGGGTTTGTTCCCAGATCCCTTCCGGAGTCTCTTCAAGTATTCCGCCTATGGTGGCCTCGGCCACTACCGCGCTTTTTGGGCTGGTGGCGTAGATTACGATCGTGTCCACATCATGGCGTTTGAAGATGCGACGGCGGAACTCATATGTTTTCTCTCCTTTGAGTATGCGGTCCACGTATTCCGGCTTAATCGATAACATAGCCTTCATCGGTATCTCCCAGTTCCAAAATCGTCATGAATTGCCGCGTATCGAGGGGAATGGCGAATTCATCTCTCATCTTCGCGGTCAAGATCGTGGTTCTTTGCATGGTGTCTCTCTGTTCTGCGCCATTGATGCAAGTGCTGCGTTACGTGGAATCTCCCAAGATTAAGCGATACTCATCATTCATTCAGCGGACCAGGTCGAACTGGTAGTCGCGGCCATCATCCAACGAGTCCGCAGCACGGACCACCGCGTCATTCCAAATGCTCGCAGGCCATCCCGCCATCTTCGGGAACGCATGGGCGAACGCGCGGTCGGACCTGTACATCGGCACATGCACCATGCCTTCCACATCCGGTTCCAATCCACGCAGGAAAGGCACCGCCCACCGGCATAACGCGTCACGTACCTGGCCGATACGATCCAGGATTTCGGGCAGGGAGTCCTGCACCCAATACGGCGGAGTGTCATGACCATTCACGCCTTCCTCCCAACGGGAGACCGTATGCTGGCCCACCGGCCGCGGATCAGCCGGATCCTTCGGCGAAAGCAAACCGATGCACACGCCCAGATCGGTCTGGCTCAATCCGAGCTGCCGACGGCGGGTCTCCAATTCGATGCAAGTGAACGCCATGGCTCTTCTCCACTCCCTATTTCCGAAAAAAGGCGGGACCGGGCACGGCAGAAGCCATCCCGGAAAACAAATCCCATCGGGGATTCTAACACGTGGGAAAAAGACGGCCCCTCCGGAAATTTTTGAACGTGAACATCCGTGAAAAACGGATTAATCCCAAATTGAGAAATTATAGGATGAGTGCTCCGGAGGGAAACCGTCTCGACGATACCACGTGTACGGCCACCGATATCAGCCGGCCGCATGGCCGGGAACAACGGACCCTCCGCTGACGCTTCGGGGCAAGCCCGACAACGGAACATGCCCCGCCATGCCCATGCGCGGCGGGGCCGGGAAACGGACGGCGCACAGGCGCGCCGCCATCCACTGTTTTCTTTTGGACCGTTTGCCTACGGCAAGGATCGTAACCGCCTCCACGTCCGCGCCACGCGGTCCGGCCCCCAAGGGATCCGGCGTGCTCGCGGACGCTCCGACGGCTAACGCTATCGCTCGACCAAACGGTCCAAAAGAAAAAATCAGGGACCGATTCAATCCAAGGAGACACGAACATGAACGACAGCATCAAGCATTCCGACGATGACGAGGTCTGCGCCGTCACCTACACGTGGGGACAGGTCAAGACGTTCCTGAAGGAACATGGCAGATGCGCCACTGATGCCAACGCCGAGGCACTGCTCGCGGAATGCGGCTGTGGAAACATCGAAACAGGCAAGGACAACCTGTTCTGCGACGCATACGACGAAATCGAACAGTGCCTTTACACCTCGCTGACCACCGCCAGCCTGCCCGACAAGCCATGGTACGACCGTCCGAACGGCGAATGGGTGTACGACCGTGAGAAGCCCGCCGATTATCACGACGATGGCGAGGCCGAGTCATGGTACGGCACGTACTGCCATGTCGGCGTCCATCTGAACGGGAACCAATGCTGGTGCTGCAACACCTGCTCACAATGCGGCAGGCACATGTGCGAGGCGTGCACCGTCCGATGCTCCACGTGCGGCAGCATCGTCTGCAACAATGACGCGCGCGAAACCAAGGACGGCGAATGGGAGTGCGTCGAATGCGAACGCGAGCACGATCCCGAGAAAAGCCGTCTGCTCGACGCCCTCGAAAACTATCAAGGCACGATACGCAGCGAGAAGGCCGAGAACGAACGCCGCATCATCCTCGGCTTCATCGACAGCCTTCCGAAATTCCGCGCGGACGAAATCAACCGGAGGCTTGGCGACGCGCGGAACAGCATCAGACGGCTCGCCAAGGAACGGAAGAACCATGGAAATGGAAACGTCTGCGCCACGCCGGACGGCACCATCTCCTATGAGCAGCTGGCGACACTAGCCGAGCGGAACGGCTATGCGACGGTGCAGACCTTCGCGGACAGGCTCGTCATCATGTACGACGGAACGGAGAAGCAGCGGCGGGCCCTGCTGGACTGTTGGGACGACTATGTGGCGGTCGCGCAGCTCGAGGATGACGTCGAATACGACAACCGCAATCGCTCCACGGACTTCGAAGTGGTCTATCGGTCTTGACGGATCCGTCCGCAGAGGCGTCGAACCCCAGCGGATGTCCGGCCCCAAAGCCGCCGGAGCCCACCCGGCCCGGCGCGTCCCGCGCCGGGGGAGACGGACCCTCCGCTTCGCTCCGGGCATCGCGTGGCGTGGCGGCGTCCGCCCGCGTGCAACCGCCGCGGCGACACGTCCGCGCCACGCCACGCTCGGCCCCTCCGGGACCGATCCCGACAACGGAACATGCCCCGCCATGTCCATGCGCGGCGGGGCCGGAAAACGGAGCGGCGCCCCGGGCGCCGCCGCCGAAAGAATTTCCTTGCGGCCGTTCGGCTAAAGCCTTTGGATCATAACCGTCTCCACGTCCGCGCCACGCGATACCGAACCCCAAGGGGTTCGGCGTGCTCGCGAACGCTCCGACGGCTAACGCTATCGCTCGACCAAACGGTCACAAGGAAAAAATTTTCGGGAGCAATCCCACACAAGACCCAAGGAGCAACATCATGCATTTCCTCGGAGCGGTCATCGCGGAGAAACAGGACGACATCTATGGAATCCTCGCAGAATGGAGCGAATACGCCGACGTGGACGAATACGTCAAGGAGACCCGAAGCGAAATCATCGCCAACGGCCGCGCCGACGACCAAGCCTACTTGGAGGACCACGGGAACGACACCGACCCCATGCATGAAAAGTTCAAAAAAGCCGCCGCCGGACGACTCGCGCTTGACGACGAGGCCGCGCTCAAGGCGTACGCCGAATATCGCAGGCTCAACCTCAACGAGGACGGAGACGCCGTGTCCACGTTCAACGAGGACAGTTTCTACGACTATTACGAAATCGGAGAATGGGAGGGAGTCGACGTCTTGCAGGGAATCACATGCCGTGAACTGGCCGACCGGTACAACCGAGAGGACGCTTTGGCAAGAACCGCCATAGGCAGTCTCTGCGTCATCTGCAAGGAAGGCTGGTACGACGGCGGACTGTGGAACGACACCACCACAGCAACGGTGCTGAACGAACTCGAACGGAACACCGGCAGGAAGGTCTGGTGGCTCAACTTCCACGACTGACCGCGCGACGGGCCGGCGTCCTCCCATCGGAGGATGCCGGCCAAGAACCGACCTCGCCGCATATGCCGTGCGCAGGCTGGAAATCCGCCGCATCATCATCCCATCGGCGAACCTTGCCGGAACGACTATCCCCACCGGCGTCGAGGTCATCGGACTGGGCCGCATCGATGAGCTACTGAACCAGTGACGGCCGATGCGGAAAACGCCGTGGAGGACCACCGGAAGTTCCGGCGGTCCGCCACCTCTCCCAATCGGCCTGATTCACGGCAGACGCGCATGGATTGAGCCCACACATGCTAAAATGGTATTAAATATGGTACAGATACCAGATAAGGAGATTGTCATGTTCAATTCGTTGGATGTGCTTGACGACCTCGTGCCAGTCAGCGAGCTCAGCAACGGGCGGACCTCAGCCGTGCTGAGCAAGGCCGACCGTGCGCCCGTCATCATCATCAAGCGCAACAAGCCGTCCTATGTGCTGATGGGCATCAACGACTATCAGGACCTTCTCGATCGTCTTGAAGACACGGAGGACGTCCGCCTCGCGGAAAAACGCATCGAGGACAACAATGGCCAGGCGACCATCCCCAACGCCGACCTGATGGCCGAGCTTGGCCTGACCGAAGAGGACATCGCGGGCACGCCGACCCCGGAGATGGCGTGAGCTGGCGGGTCGAATGGCTCGAAGAAGCCGCGAAGGACATGCGCAGACTGGGCAAGACAGAACAGAAACAGGTGCTCAAAGGCATCGCCAAGGTCAGCGAGAATCCGCTGCCATCCAGTCAGGGCGGATACGGCAAGCCGTTGCGCAACGCGAATCGCGCCCATCTGGCCGGACTGTGCAAAATCAAGTTCAGGGACCTTGGAATCAGAGTGGTATACAAGCCGGTTCTCAAGGAAGGAACCATGGTCATCATCGTCGTAGGCGTCAGAACGGATGGCGAAGCCTACCTGAAGGCCGATGAAAGGCGCGGACGGCACGCACTCTGATAAGCGGGCTCATCGAATGGGGGTCGGGCATTCCTACCAATGGAATGCCCGACCCCCATCATTTTCCGGCCCCTGAAGCCGCCGGAGCCCACCCGGCCCGGCGCGTTCCGCGCCGGGGGAGACGGACCCTCCGCTTCGCTCCGGGACGATTCCGACAACGGAACGTGCCCCGCCATGCCCATGCGCGGCGGGGTCGGGAGACGGAGCGGCGCACAAGCGCGCCGCCGCCGAAAGCATTTCCTTGCGGCCGTTCGGCTAAAGCCTTTGGATCATAACCATCTCCACGTCCGCGCCACGCAATACCGAACTGACGTTCGGCGTGCTCGCGGACGTTCCGACGGCTAACGCTTCGCTTGACCAAACGGTCACAAGGAAAAAATTTTCGGGAGCAATCCCACACAAGACCAAGGAGCAACATCATGACCGCCATCAAGACCACCAACATCGTCGAAGGCAACCTCGCTCAGGAGCCGAAATACTTCCCCAAGGGACAGTATGTGGCGCGCATCGTGTTCCGCATCATGCACACCGACCGCAAACTCAACCCGCAGACGAACCAGTGGGAGGACGGACGCACCACCGCCGTGGACGTGAACTTCTACGGCGCTACAGCCGAACGGTACGCGCAGACCATCCAACAACAGCCGGACGCGTTCGCCAAAGGCACGGCCGTGGCCGCATGGGGAGAACTCTCCGACCGTCCCAACACGTGGACCGACCGTGACGGAAACCCCCAGGCCACACCCGTCATCAACGGCACGCGCATCATCCCCAACCAGCTCGTCAACCAGCGTCGTGCCAATCGCCAGCAATCCAATTCCACCAGCCTGCCGCAATACGCCAACGCGGTCCCGGAACAGGACCCGTGGGCGGGACAACAGGCACAGGCCTGAACCATCACGAACGGCAACCGGGGCCGTTCAACCATGACGGCCCCATCTATCCGGATGAAGAAAGGAACCTGGAAATGGAACGCATCGAAACCATTAATCTGAAGACCGAAACCGACGCCCTCGAAGCGGGACACGGCATCACCCTCTACACGTTCGACGAATACGGCCGACTCATGCACTACGCGCATATCGTCGCAAGCACTCCGAAAGAACGCGAGGACGGCTACGCCGACTACTTCCTCACCATCTTCAAAGGCGGGGACGATATGCGCCGATTCGACCCGGACGATGGAAACGATTATCCGAACTTCGAATCAATCATCGGATCCATCAAGACCATCTGGTCCAACACGCCCATCTGGTGGGAACGTGACGGAAGCGTGCCCGGCGTGGATGCCGGCATCACGCTCGACGAGCTGCGCGGCGCGGACATGCTCGCCAACGCCCGCAAACGGCTCGAAAACGAAATGCGCCCGCGAGGCATCGAACCGGACGGCGAACAGGCCGTCAAGGACGCTGAGACCGTCAGACAGGCCGGACTGAACGCCATCACGCCATCATTCTTCGAACTGTTCGAGGACTACATCGCCGAAGAGGACAGCCAGCTCGCCGCCGACGGCGTGGAACTCGAAGCGCGCACGGCATGGATGCACGAGATGTACCTGACCATGCTGAACACACTGAAAGAGTAGGCGACTTCCAAACAGGAAACCCTTCGCCGGGGCATCCGCCCCGGTCCGTTTGCCGTGTGGAAAACAACAACGAAACATTAAAAACCAGCCGATATAATCGGTATTACAAGAAAGGAGACATGCCATGCCAGTTCTGAACATGGAAGTGCCCATCAACACTGAGGCCTATTATCGAGGCGAAACCATCGCACGCAGGGAAGGCGTGTCCCTATATGACAAGTTCGCGCAATGGCTGAACGAGTACATCGAGGACGCCGACGATGCGGCGGCATTGAACGACGCCATGGAAAAGGATGATGGCACGCGATACACATCCAAGCAACTGCGTGAGGACCTCGGGTTATGACATGGCATGTCGAGTACACGTCGGCCGCTCGAAAAGAACTACGCAAGATGGGACGCGTCAACGCGGCACGCATCCTTGACTGGATGGACAAGCACATCGACGGTTGCGAGGACCCAAGGGTGACGGGCAAGGGCCTGACCGCCAACAGGTCAGGACAATGGCGTTACCGCATTGGCGACTATCGTGTTCTATGCCTACTGCGAGACGAGGTGGTCACCGTCGAGGTCTTCCGTATCCGCCATCGCAGCGAAGCCTATAAATAATCCATTCGTCGAACTCATCCAAACAAATCCCGATCGTTCTTCCAAACGGTCGGGATTTTTCATGCCCGCGGATGTCCCGTGGACGGGTGCCTCCGGAGTCCAGAGGACGACTACCGTCCTCTGGACTCCACGCGCCGGGAACCAGTCCCCGGACCCAACAAGGGCTTCGCCGCGCCGCGTTGACCGCGACTCGGCCGGAACAACGGACCCTCCGCTACCGCTTCGGGACCATTCCGACAGCGGAACGTGCCCCGCCATGCCTGGTGTGCGGCGGGGCCGGGAAACGCTACAACGAGAGAACGGAACACCGTCCGGTCGATTCAAGCAACCGCCGCGCATACGACGATTTGGAGATAATCGGCTCCTGTGTGTGCCTCGCCTATCAAATCGACGTATCAAGCGCCTTCGACGCCGTATGCGGCAGACTGCGCGCGGCGTCCGAAAGAATCAAGAGGAACGGAGAGAAGGAAGGCAAGTGGCGCCTGCCCGACGAAACGGAACGAAACCTGTTTGACGGCGTGTACCTGCCATCCACCTACACAACCCCATCCCTCACCGTGACCGTCTACGACAAACCCGTGGAAATCCCATGGGGTATTGATTAAACCCCGAGCGTCCAGCCGCCGCATGACTGGAACCACTCCCGCCATACGGAATCCCGCCGGCGTCCACGGCGGGCCGGAGGGCGTTCCACCGCCCTCCGAACCTCCCCACCGCCGGAAACCTCATGTTTCCGGACCTTCGCAGGACGCCACGGCCATGACGGAGCATGGCCCGCGACGTTCAACGGAGCGGCGCCCAGCGCGCCGCGACCCTTTTTATTTTCTTTTGGGCCGTTTGCCTACGGCAAGGATCGTAGCCGCCCTCGCGTCCGCGCCACGCGATACCGAACCCCAAGGGGTTCGGCGTGCTCGCGGACGCTCCGACGGCTAACGCTATCGCTCGACCAAACGGTCCAAAAGAAAAAATTCAGGGACCGACAGGACATCAAGGAGCGACATCATGCAGCAGAACATCATCTGGGCCAACGACACCGACCAGATCGACGCCATCATCGACGACTGGAAGCAGGAGGCGGCGCACCTCGCCACGGCCATGGCCGAAAACCCGAAAGAGACCATGGCGGACGCGACGTACGGTGTGGACGTCATCCTCGAAAAGGCATGGAAATACGTCGTGGGGGAGTGCGAACTGCCGGCCCCGCAGCGACTCGTCGAAGCCATCGAATCCATCGACGAATACGACGCGAACGTCCGTATCGCCGCGGACGACCTCAACACTGAATACCGTGCCGACGAGCGGGACAACCTGCGTCACCTCGAGCTCGCGCATCCCGTCATCATCCTCGGCAAGGCCGGACTCTGGAACGGCAGCCGCACCATCGCCAGCGTCGTGAGGTTCGACAACATCGGCGACATCATCTCCGACAGCCCATGGACCGGTATGGAATACGAGACCTGGAAGATCGACGGCCACGACGACCTGAGATACGTCGGCGTCCACCACGACGGGGTCAACACCTGCACCTTCCGCGAGCTCAAGACCGACGGGCACGGCGAAAAACCCATCGAAGAGAACGACCTGCGCGCCCTGCTCAGGGCGAGCCGCCCCCTCGGGCCACTGGTGCGAGAAGTCTACGGCATGCCCGCACCCGCGAAAAAACACGGAAACCGTTGAAAAAGACAAGCCACAACCGGAAAATATCACAATACTGTGATATAATGGGGGTTATCGGCAAGGCATAGGCCAGCCGAAACCCCCAGAACGAAAGGGACAACAATGCTCGAAGCATTCAACGAACTCATGGCGGACCCTACATCCCGCGCCGAACTCGTCGGCGGACTGGTCGAAGTCCTCATCTTCATCATCCCCGCGGGAGCGTACGCGCTCTCATTCCGGATCCGAGCCTCCCTACGCCGCTTGCGCTACGGCACCGATCGTCCACGCGTCATCATCGGCCATGCGACCAACTCCTATTAGAGACGCATTCCGCCGACATGGCGGGCCGGAGGGAGTTCCGCCGACCTCCGGATTATTCCCTTGCAAACCGGCGGAATCAAAGGAGCCGCATTATGAGCGACATCGACGAAAATTCGGACCGCAGGCTGTCCGATACTTCCGAAAAGTACGAAGGAACGGAACATTACACGCTTGTCAAAACCAAAGACGGATGGTATGGCGACCCAGACGGTTACAGCTGGCAATGGTTCGACTTCCCCGACATCACATTCACCGATGACGGCGACTGCCATTTCGAACTGGAGGCCGAAGCCATCGACATGGCGGCCGAACTTGACACCTACCGGGAATTCCTCGCCATCCTCTCCAGAGAGATAGAAAAACTCCGCCAGCAAATCGACGGTTAGACAGGCAAGCCCGAATCCGCCCGCGGGACATCGCGGGCGGATGCCTCCGGCGGCCAGAGGACGGCTAACGTCCTCTGGACTCCACGCGCCGGGAACCGGTTCCCGGACCCAATAATGGCCAAACCGCGCCACGGAGGCCGCGGCCCGGCCGGAGGGAAATGGAGCGGCGCCCAGCGCGCCGCGACCCTTTTTATTTTCTTTCGGGCCGTTTGCCTACGGCAAGGATCGTAACCGCCCTCGCGTCCGCGCCACGCGATACCGAACCCCAAGGGGTTCGGCGTGCTCGCGGACGCTCCGACGGCTAACGCTATCGCTCGACCAAACGGTCCAAAAGAAAAAATTCAGGGACCGACAGGACATCAAGGAGACGAGCATGAACACGAACCACTGCGCATACGAATCGCAGCACGAACCGAAGAACATCAAGGTCCAAGGCCTCCGCGGACGCTGGGACGTCTGCCTCCACGCAGTCGAAAAGAACGGCACCCGGGAATACTGGTGGGTTCTGAACGCCGACGGCGTGGATGGCGAGGAAGGCTACTGGACGACCAGGAAGGCCAAGGGCGAATACAAGTACTTCTGCGACGCTGGATGGGGAGACGCCGACAACGCCATCACGCACCTCGAAGAGGAACTCGCCGACTGAAACCGGGACGACACGTCCGACCCATATCGGGCCGGACACCCGTGGAAAGAACGAAAAGCAAAGGGCAGGAAAGAAAAAATGTGCAACTACAAGTTGACCGTGACCATCGGCAAGAACAGCGAAATCGTGGACGGCGGCGGCTGGGTCACCTCCATGACCTGGAGGAAATCCACCCTCCTCGAAGCCAAGGACCGCGCCCAGGTCCTCGCCCTGCGCGACCTGCTCAACGGCGACAAGCCCGCGGTCGACGAGGACGGCTACCTCATGTGGGACCGCTGCTACGGACTGTGCAACACGCAATGCTGGCAGTGGGAGCTCGCCTGCGCGCACAGCACCTGCGTCAACCAGATCATGCGCCGTGCCGGCGTGGACTGGCCCGGAGCGGGCGTGCCCGACATCGACATGCCAACCATCACCATCAACCTCGCCATCAACTGAAGGAAACGACAATGGCCAACGGACAACAGGATCCAAGGGATCTGGATGAGGTATGGAACGACTTCATGGAAGCCAGAACCAAGCTGCTCCAATCGATGCTCGACTTCGTGCACGCCGCGCAGAAAGCCTTCGACGGCCACATCTGGATCGCTTTCGGCTATCCCGAGGGCATGAAGGGCTGGGCCGCCTACTGCAGGAACAACTTCAGCCAACAAGCATCAATAATGAGGCAGCTGCCGAAAAGCGACCGCAGGCAACTGCTCCTGGAAGCCAAGTCGGCCGGATTCAGCGACCGGACCGTCGCCCAGATCTTCGACGTCAGCGCATCGACCGTCCGCCGGGCAACAGCCGACGACGGAAAACAAACGGGGGAGGACCAATGAGAAAAGCCATGAACATCATCTGCGGCATCCTCGCGGAACTCTGCGCCCTCGCCGTCATCTTCCTTGGCGCCTACCTCGCCTACGACGCGAAGGCCAGCAGCCTCGACCAGTCCTACGTCAGCCACCGGCAGGAACAGGTGAGCCACCGGAAGATCCACAAGGCCACACCCGGCAAGACCGCCACCATGCGCCACACCGACCCGCCCGCCGAAGCGGAGCCGGGGGACGGCGAACTGTTCGCATACCTACGCGTCCCCTCCTGGGGCAAACAATACCGCCTGCCCATCTGGCAAGGCACCGCCAAGACCGTGCTCGACGAAATGGGCGCCGGGCACTACGACACCACCGCCATGCCCGGCCAGGTCGGCAACAGCTCGCTCGCCGGCCACAACACATACGCGGACATGGCCGACATCCGGTTGCTCAAGCCCGGGGACGTCGTTTACATAGAGACGGGCTCCTACTGGTACCGGTACCGGATCAACTCGAATCCCGAGATCGTCGACCAATCACGCACCGACGTCATCGACCAGGACGCGGCCGGCGTGGAACGGGGACTGACCCTGCAGACCTGCTGGCCCATCATGACCGGCGGCAACGTCACCCACAGGCTGATCGTCCACGGCGGGCTCGACGGCTGGGCGCCCAAGACCGACGGCACGCCAGCCGAATACACGGAAACGACCGACACGACGATCGACAGGATCAGCCGCAGGATCGTCACCGTCAGCGAGAAGAAGAACCTGCCAGTCACGGGAGTGCTCGGCATCTGCGCCTTCATCATCTGGATCCTGCTCGACACCATCGGATGGATGTGCTCGCACCGACGCATGACCTGCTACTGGCACGGCCGGGACATCGGAGGGCCGATCACCTGGCTATGGAGGCTCAACGCCGGCATCATGCCATCCAACACCATCGTCTTCATCATCACCAGAACCATCGTCTTCCTGATGATGTGGACAGCGATCATCCTCTCCCTATGGCGATGGGCGTGCCCGCCACTCGCCTCCATACATTTCCTCACCTCATGACAAACCAGAATGGAAAGGAGTCCCATGGGAGACGTCGAACGCGTCATGGAACGCGTCCACCGGCTGCTGGCGATAGCCAACGACTCCGCCGCATCCGACAACGAGCAGCGCATAGCCCTCGAACAGGCGCAACGACTCATGAACAAGCATGCCATCGAAGAATGGCAGCTCGAAGAAGACCACGACGATGTCGAGATCATCCGCCGTATGATCCACCTGGAAGCCAACCCATGCAACTGGTACATGGCCGAACTCGCCAACATCGTCGCACTGGGAAACCGATGCCGGGCGTCATACGGATGGCGGCGGGCCGGGAACGGACGGAACGTCGTCTGCTCCATCAGCATTTACGGAGCCCGCTCCGACGTGGACAAGACCGAAGCCGTCTGGACGGCTATGGAGACCAGCCGAGCTGCCATGTGGCGGGAACGGGCCAGGACGACACCTCGCGCGAAAGCCAACGCGGCCTGGAGGAACGGCTACTATCGCGGATTCCAGGAAGAGATCGCCCGCAGATACCAGATCCTCCGACGTGAGATGGAATCAGACGGCACCAGCAAGGAACTCATCACCGTCCGCGGCAACCAGGTCGACCAATGGGTCGAAAAACACGTCACCTTCAGCGACAGACGGCCGAAACTCTCCAAGCCCACGGGATCCAGCCAGTCCGCCTACCGGCACGGACGACAGGACGGGGCACGCCAGGCCATCGGACTCAAGGAGACCGGCAAGGTCGCCGATTGGGCTCTGGAAAAGTAGGAAGACACCTGCAAAATATCACATATGTGTGATAGACTTGGGGTATCGGCAGGGCATAGGCCAGCCGGCATCCCCACAGTGAAAGGGAAATCGCCCATGGATACGATTCGGGACTGACCCGCGCACGCCGCGCGGTCACGCGCCGCATATCCCTGATGGAGTCCCCTCTGACCGACGAAGAGCTTCTGCTGCTAGACGGCTGGAGCCCCACGCCCACGGCTCTGTGGCGTCTTAAGGCCAGAGGGAGTATTGACTACTGAATCCTCGGCCTCGCATCGGTTCGACCGACTCCGAAAAATCGACTTCCATCGAAAAATCTTTGGTTCCATCCACTCCGGACGGAACCACAACCATGAAAGGAAACACAACAAAAATGTATTGGGAACGCTATATCGACCGTCGCAATCCGCGCCGCATCGAACCGCTCGACAAGCCGATCGACACATACATCATGCTTGACACGGAGGCTACCGGCCTCCATCCCGAGGAAGGAGCCACGCTCATCGAGATCGGCGCCCTGTTCGTGCAACCCGGAAACGAGAACAGCAAGCCGAAGTTCGAGCAGCTGATCGACCCGCAGCATCCATTGACGGAATTCATCACGAACCTCACCGGCATCACCGACCACATGCTCCAGGGCATGCCGACCGCCGGCGCGGCGATGATGCGCTTCCACCAGTGGATCGACCATGTCTGGCCGGCGGGGGAGCCGTTGACCATCATCGCGCACAACGCCCAATTCGACGTCAGTTTCCTTGACGCGGCCGAACGCGTCTACGATCCGACCTCGCCAGTGTTCGACTGCAAGTGGGCCTGCACGAAGGAGATGAGCTGGGAACTCAACCCGCAGAAGCGTCACCACCGCGTCGCGGACCTCATCGTCGACTACCACATCGGAGACGTCGAGGAACACCGTGCGCTGTCCGACGCGATCCAGGAGCAGATGCTCTACCAAGCGCTTTGCGCTGAGGCCACCAGGCGAGGGAAGTGGAATGAAAGGGAAGACTGACATGAAGCCTAGCAAAGAACAATTATCCAGCGGAAGAAGGAGGGTTGAAATGAGCATCGTGACAGACGAAGCGGAGGATTACGCAAACAGTCAGGACTACGACTGCTGCCAGATCATCGAAGGAGCATTCACCGTCGGCGACGCGATCATCGAAGCGTACGCCGCCGGACGACTCGCGCCTTCCACCGACGCCGGAGTCGAAGCAGCCGCCGATTTCTTCACCTCTCATCTGAGCATGCTCGGATCGGCGTCAAGCTTCATAGACACAGGCCGGGCGAAAGACCTCGCGCGCGGAATGCTCGACGCGGCGCGAAAAGCCATAAACCGCCCAGCAACAAGCCAAATTCAGAGAACAAGCACGGGACTGAGTGGGCACATGGAATATCGACATACGATGAAGTGAGAAGGATAAGCCCACCACATGGGCCGCAATTCGAAAGAAAGGACCAATCATGGCGACAATCAACCAGATTCCCATGACCCTCATGGGCAATCTCGTCTCCGATCTCGAACCCAAGCGCACGGCAGGCGGCAAGACCGTCGTCAACTTCCGCGTAGCCCAAACCAGCGTCACCGAGAAGAACGGCAAATGGGAGGACGGCGAGACCACGTTCATCCGCTGCGTAGCCTACGGCATCCTGGCGGACCATATGATCGCCTCCGGCATCCGCAAGGGCACCAGGGTCATAGTCAGCGGACGATACGTGCAACGCGACTGGCAGACCGAGACGGGGGAGAGGCGAAGCAGCTACGAGCTCAACGTGGACGATCTCGGCGCCTCCGTCCGTTACGCCACCGTCCAGATCACCAAGGCCACCGCCAACGCCGGCATGCAACACGCTCCGCTGGTCCAACCGCAACAGCAGACGGCCCAGCCAACGAATGATCCATGGCCCACTGCCACACAGGACCAGTTCGCCGAACCACAGGAGCCGGCCTTCTAGAAAATCCCGCAGATTCGAGCCCATGAAAAACTCATGGGCTCTCTTTTTCTTGGGAAGCAAACTAATAAAATGAAGGCAAAGAAGGAAGGACATGTCAATGGCTGAAGACAATTCGGACCGGGCAACAATGGCGATGGAATTGGCAAAACGCCAATTAATCGACGTCATGTGGAAGACGGCCAACATTGAGGTCGATGGGATAACGTTCCCCGACACCCAGGAGATATTCGATGGACGGGCGCCAGCGGACATGACAGTGAACGACATCATCGTGGTCAACAACATCAAACGGGCGTGGATGTTCTTGTTCGAGAACGGCGGGCATCCTATCGACTGGCAGTATGTGTCCGAATACAATCGGATTCTTGGTGAAGGACTCATACGGGATGCGGGAAAGATAAGAACGAATGATGTGCGCATCGGAGGAACGGACTGGATTCCGGATCTGCCTACCATTGAATCCTCCCATGATGTGATCTTGTCATTATCGAAGTCCGAAAGGTCGGCAGAGGATCAAGCCCTGCTCATGTTCTGCGCCATCACACGCGGACAATGGTTCAACGACGGCAATGAACGTACCGCATTGATGGCAGCGAACCATGTGCTCATCAACGCGGGCATTGGCGTATTCGCCATAAGCCCGTCTCTGAAGCGTGATTTCACTAACAGGCTTCTTCGATATTACGAATCGGACGATCCCGCTCCGTTATGCGCATGGTTGAGAGATTATGCCATTGGCCGGCTGCCGGGAGGGCTCACCTCCGCGGAGTCGCGGAGACTTGAAACCGAACGGATCAAGTCGGGGCGACCTTCCATCGGACTCCCGATACCGAATCCGACTGCCATCACGGAAGACACGGACAATGACGTCCGGTCATCGATGGGCATGTAGAGAAACATGATTGGATCACCGGCCACGAATCCGATATCGGCATGCGGGCCACTGCTCCAATCACATGCCGAGCGGCCGGCAGCAGAGTCGGAATGGCCCAAGGAAGCGCCATCGATGGACCCCGACCAACCGATATCGGAGTCAACGCATCGTCCCCGATATCGGACCGGAAAAGAAAAGGACCAGGACCATCCGGACCATGGACCATATGGTCCATGACCTCAAACCCTTGGAATAAAGCCAAAGGCTCAATTGCCCCAAATGAGCCGAACCGATATCGGCATGCGGATCACGTGCCGATATATCGGTCCAGAACCGAAATGGTCCCTTATGGACCATTGATCACAGGCCGTGTCCATAAGGCTTGAAAGACAAACCACCAGCCGATATCGGAGCCGGGGCATGACCTTCGATATCGGCTCAAGCCCACGCCAAACCGATAGGCCAGAATTGAGCCGGCGCATCCTGACCCGTATGGTCCAAACTGCGCGAAGAGAGAGCCGAGCCGATATCGAATCCTCGTTCCGGACTTCCCGCCCCGGACCAGGATCATCCGGCTCATGATCGGCATGGTCCCGATATCGACGCGGCCATGTTTGCACGTGAGCGCAAAAGCACTTTTCGTACGAAAACAATGATAGGGGAAAACGAACACAGAGAAGAAAGAATTCAAGAAAGAAAAACCAAAACGAAAAAAGATAGAAGAAAGACCATACAAGAAGAAACAAGAAAAAAGACAACAACAAAAAAGAAGAAAGAACCACAACCAAGACAAAAAGACAGAAGAAACCAAAACAGACCCCAAAACAAAAACTATAAGCATAAAAAAGAAACCACGGGCGTCTTGCACCCGGCTTCGCGGCTGACGCCTAAAACGGCGGAATACCGCCGTTTCTGCGCTATTTAAGACGGAATCCAGGGTTTTGACCCGATATCGTCCGGCTTATTGATGCCGTGTATGTGGAATGAGCGTGGAAACGATATTTGATATGGGTGAAATGCCTACCTGTCCGGTCTGCGGCAAACCCGTAAGCGAGGTATGCAGGCGTACTGGTGCGGCTGGACGAAAAGGTGAGTATAGGGAATGGCACTTAGAGTGCGGTGATCGGAAAAGAAAGGCCGAGGGGCGGGTGAAAGAATCGGAAGAACGTCTGCGTATTGAGAAGGAGCGGGATGATCGTCTGCTGCAGGCGTGGCTCGACCGGCGGGACGCCTTGGAATCTTTGGGTCGTGAGATCGCCGACTACAACGAGTTCGCTCCCGGGCATGACAGGGCGGTGGTCGAAATGGTCTACGAGCTCACCCGTCAGGCGATATTGATGTTCCAGATCAATCCGATGATCCCCATCGATTACGGGGACGATTTCCGTTGGCTGTCCGCCGAGATCGGTTCGGACGGGATGAATCTGATAGCCGACAGCGTCCACTGGAACGGCGTGAGACGGTGGAACGACGATCCGGACGTGAGTCCGGAAGGCAGAGCGCCACGCACGTTCATGGGACGCATTGACGAACCGGGCGAACAACTCGAGGACGAATACACGGGCGACCTGGACCACAAGGAGACGACGGTCACCTATGAGACCGCGTTGAAGCATATCTGGCGCGAGGACAACATCGCGGGAGGCCGATGGGCCGACGATCGCGGTCCGTGGACATACAAGTGAGGATCGGTCATGGGAAAGAAGGAAGACCGGCAGCTCATCGGACTGCGCATGCGGGCTTCAGAAATCAAACGCAGACGGCACGAACTGGACGAGAGATACGGGCTGATCGATGGAATATGCCCCATCTGCGGCAAACTGATCCGCAAGCCCAAACGAGGACCGACCGCACGATTCTGCAGCAGGTCGTGCCGCCAGACGTACGCCCAGCGGAAACAGGACGCGATCGATTTCAAAAAGAACAAGTCGGCGGAACTGGCCTTGGACCAGTTGACCAAGCAAGGCGGGGACTATCGGAAAAGGGCCGACGGGAAACGAGAATCCACCCTGAACGCGCACAAGGAAATCAAAAACGTCAGAAAAGCCAGTCGGTTCTCATGCATGTTCCAACTGAAAACCATCCTGGAATGCAAGCCGGAACTCATCGAACAGGCGACGGCGAACGGATACGTCGCGAACCTCATGCGCGCTATCGACCAGCACGGCACGCAGGGTGACGCGGAACGCATGCTCAGTCACCTCGGATACACGGGGCCGATACCCACCGGAGACAAGTGAACAAACCATGGCAATGAACCTCACCAAACTCACCAACGCCGAATACCCGCTCCGTGACGCGCGGGAGGCGATCGACGGTGACAACGCGTTGAACCCATCCGATCCGAGCGCCTACTACACGGCGGCCGGCAACCCACCAGGCGTTTGGATCGGCAAGGGCGCGGAACTCGTCGGCGGCAAGGCCGGCACCACGGCCTCCAGCAAAACCGTCCGCGCCCTCATCAACGAACGACGCAACCCGTCCAACGGCCAATACCTCGGAGACGTGAAAATGAGCGAAGGCGACAACGGGGAAGCGCCGGTCGCCGGCTTCGACCTGACCACACGCCAGCCGAAAAGCATCAGCATCCTCTGGGCGTTCGGAGACAAGGAAACCAGGGACGGCATCGACGAGTGCATGCGCAAGGCCGCGGAAATGACCATCGACTATTTCGAAAACGAGTATGCGACGACCCGCGCCGGACAAGGAGGAGTCGCCAGCGTCGCGGCCGACGGCGTGGCCGGTTTCGCGTTCGACCACTACGACAACCGCAACGGCGACCCGCAGCCACACAAGCACATCGTCATCAGCAACCGCGTGCGCCGCTCGTCCGACAAGATGTGGACCGCGTTGGATGGTCGGAAGATCTACGCCAGCATGGTCGAGATCAGCGAAGTGCATGAGAACCTGCTGCAGGACCTGCTCACCGAACGGTTCGGCTGGTCATGGACCCTCAAACAGGACACCAACACCAAAGCCATGGTCAACGAGATCGAAGGCGTTCCACAGGAACTCATCAACGCGTTCAGCAGCAGGGACGCGGAAATCGATCTCCTGCTCAAAAAGAAAATCAAGGAGTACGAGACCTCCACGGGCAAGCAGGCCGGTTGGAAGACTAAAGCGGAACTGCATAAGGAAGCATGGCTCGCCACCCGCAAGGCGAAGCCAGAGATCCAACCATCCCTGAAAGCGAAACGCGACCACTGGTTCCGGAAACTCGGCGAAGTCGCTCCCGGCATCCAGATCGACCAGATGCTCAAAGACGTCAACTCACACAAGACCGGCCTCATGCATGTGGACGCAGAAGGCGAGGACGACATCGCACGACTCCTGCTCGGCCAGCTCGCCGACCTCACCCGGCTCGCCGGAGGCGGCGACGAATATCTGGACCGTCAGGCACGCGCCGCCATCCGGAAAACAGTCAACGCGCACACCGTATGGAAACGCACCAACGTGCGCGCCGAAGCCGAACGCCTCCTACGTGAGGTGCGCATCGACCCCGCACAGCGCATCATCGTCGCGAACAAGATCGCCGACAGGGCGCTCGGCCAATGCGTCAAACTCACACCCGACCGGTACAAACTCCCGGACGGCGCGTTGGACGATCTGAGCATCGCCACACGCCAGGGGCAAAGCGTGTTCGAGGACGCCGACCTCGAACAGTACACGACGACCGACGTGCTCGAAGCCGAACAGTACATGATCGCCAGCCTCGACAAAACCACCGGAATCGGATACAAGCCAGGGCAAGGCAACCAGTGGCTCGACCGGTGGAACGAGCGGATGAAAGCACAAGGCGGCTACCCGCTCGCACCCGACCAGCAGCGTGCGGCCGCATACGCGTTGGAGAACCCCCGCCTGGTCAGCAGCATCATCGGACCGGCAGGCACAGGCAAGACCACCACCATGAAAGCGGTCGCGCAAGCATGGCAGGCCAAATACGGTGCCGACAGCGTCATCGGCCTGGCGACCAGCGCCAGGGCGGTGGGCGAGCTCAAAGACAGCATCGGATGCGAAAGCATGACCATCGCCATGCTCCTGACCCTCAACAATCCCGAACGGATCAAAGCCGAGATCCAACAGGAAGGCAGACTCCAACAACAGTTGAGGAACGCGTCCAACCCGTTAGAACGATTGTTCATCCGCACCAGGATAGCGACCCGTCACATCACGGACTCGTCTACGATCCGGCCGAACCAGCTGATCATCGTGGACGAGGCGGGCATGACCGACACCAGGCTCCTGCAATGGATCACCAAACTCGCCGAATTCCATGGAGCCAAGGTCATCCTCACCGGCGACCCCAAACAGCTCGACTCCGTCTCCGGAGCCGGAGGCATGCTCGGCTACGCCGACCGGCACGGGAAATGCGAACGATTGACCAGCCTCTGGCGGTTCACCGGCAAAGCCGAGAAATGGGCGGACGATTCGGACGGTCCCGCTTCCCGACGACGTTGGGAAGGCGAGGCCGACGCGACGCTCCGGCTGCGTGAGGGCGGCGACCGGTTGGACGAGTCGAGCGTCGACGAATGCCGCCGACTCATCGACGAATACATGGAGCACGACCGTATCCACTGGGGCGAGGACGTCGACCTGGAGGAAGAGGCGTACCAGATGTGCATCAAATGGCAGGCGCTCGGCAAATCCACGCTTCTGCTCGCCGGCACGAACGCGCAGGTACGCGACATCAACCAACGGTTCATCCTCGAACGACGCGCGCAGGGAAGAAGCGAAAGCGATCCTGCCAAGCTCTGCCGTCTGCGCGACGGACTCGACGTCGGAGCCGGAGACCAGATCGTCTGCCGAACCAATTCGCGAAGCGTACGCGACCAGATCGGCCGGCCCATCGAAAACGGCATGACGTTCAAAATCATCTCCACCGGCAAAGCGGGCGCGAGATGCGTGAACCTCGCGGACGGCGTCGAATGCAGAATCCCGAACGACTGGCTCAAGGAAGCATGCGAAGCCGGATACGCTGCCACCGTCCACCGCAGCCAGGGCATGACCGTGGACCGGTGCGCCGCGGTGTTCCCATCCGACGAGAACATGGCATGCAACCTGCAATACGTCGCGGGTTCGCGTGGCAAGGAGGAAAACCATTTCCTGTTCGGATGCAAAAGCGAAGAGGACCGTCATATCGACCACATGCTCACCGGTGCGGAAGAGGACCCGAGGAAAATCGCCATGAGCCGCATGCTCGACTCGCTATTGACCCACACGGAGACCATGACCGCGACCGAAACCATGGAACAGGAATACAAGGACCGGTACGATCTGAAACGGCTGCTCCGCGAACACGATTACGCGGCCGGACTCATCGCCGGCCCCCACCTGCTCGCCATGCTCGGCAAGACGCACGACGCGAGGACCGTGGACAAGATCAAACGCAGTCCAAGCTTCGAATGGCTCCGTGGAGTCTGGTCCCGCGCCTACATGACCGACCCGAAGCGTGCCACCGCCATCATCAGACAAAGCCTTGAGAAGAAGCCACGCAGGCTCACGGCGGAGAAGGCCGAACATGCCGCCATCCACGCGGCACGCGGTATGATGCCCGCGGCCGGCATGGAAACAGGCGGCACGTTCACGCTCGACATGGACGCGCCATCCGACATGATCGAAACGGTCCGGCACATGATGGACGAGACCGGCATCCCATACCATGAGGAACCATCCCTCGACCCCGGCCGCAGCCGGTTCAGCATGGACGAGCGGTACACGCCGGCGGTCAAGGCCATGCTCGACGCGCATATACAGGCCCGGGACGATATCGACCAGTCCATGTTCCCCGAATGGGAAGCGTTGCGCAAAACCGCACGCGGGATCATCAACGACGATCCGGACCTGAAAAAGAAGAACCGTCCCGTGGAACCCGACTGGGCGGCGACCATAGCGGGACGATTGAACGCCAACCTGTTGGACCGGGTCAACGGCAGCGTGCACGACGATTGGGTGGGTGGCATCCTGCCTCCCATACGCTCCCGCAAGCATGACGCGGCCCTCGACCTGGTGCGGCAGAACGAACGGCTCATCGAAACCAGGATCGACAGCCTCGAACAGGAAGCGCGCCGAACCAAGCAGGCATGGGTCGGCCAGGTACTTGCCGCGGCCGGGGACTCCGACAAGCGTCTCCTGCGCGACGTCGTCGTCTACCGCGCCATGTGGAGTGTGGAGGACGCCGACAATCCGCTAGGGGAGAGGCCTCCTGCGGAAAGCGGCAGACAGGAACAGCATTGGGTCAACCTCAACGGACGCATCAACCACACCTTCACCACGGTCAAAGCCACGAAAACGCAACGTATGCAGGCATACCAGCCGATACAGGCCCAGCCGCACGTGGAACAGACGGCATTGGAAACCGGTCAAGAAAGGATGACGACATGGCAGACACCATTCCAGGATTCCTCAAAACCCTCACAGAATGGCTTGTCTCAGTAAGCCGATGGTTCGATGGCTGGGACATCACGCTACTGGTGCCGGCGCTCATCATCCTCACGGTGATCGCCGGCGTGACCGGCCGCGCGGCCGTCGGTCCGAGACTCTGGATGCAACTCGTCTGGGGAACGGTGACCGTCATCCTCGGTCTGATCGAAGTCGCCATCATCTGGACCATCATCGCCCGTTACCTGCCGGTCGCGGACATGGGCACGCTCATCCAGAACATGCTACAACGCAAGCCGCTGCTCGTTACCGGGTAAGCGGAGGAACGGTCCCGCTCGAAGAGGCTGTGGGGTTGGAGGAACTCGGAGTGAAGGTTCCAACGCTCACGCTAACCATGGAATGACCTTTTATGTGTTGCAACAATATGTGCTGCAACACATAAAAACAGTCCTGATTGAAGAATCAAACCAATCCACACGAATCAGGAAGAACTGTTCGCAGTTTCTCCAATCCAATAGGCGAATAGATTCATTAGACTTTCCCATCGAGTCCAAATCTGCCGGTCTGGATGATTCCGTTTTTCATGACCTCATACTGTTCCAGATAAACATAATAATGCATTGATATTTTGCGGCATGCGGAGTTCTTTTTGGCTCATTTTCTTCGTCTTTGCTAAGAAGTGTGCCACTGTATCCCGCATCGCATTCTGGACGGTCGAGATGCGCCGCCATCATCCAGACCATGGGACCGCCGTGCGGACTCCTTTTTCATTCTCCAGTTCCTGCAAAAAGGCTTTCTCGACATAAACGATGATATCGGCTAACAGGGAAGTGCCGGTTGAGGCACTGCTAACCTCTCCCGTTCTTCACGGCGAGCAAGAAGTCTTTTGGGAGAGCCGAAACCGGCGGGGTGGTCTCATTCCCATCCTCCGACCAAGCACTGGGTCGGTGGATTGTCGTTTATGGGACTCCCTAGAATATAAACAATCTAAACATATATAAAACATTATATGCTTCTATAAAGCTCTATAAAACAGTATAGATGAATCATGCTTGAGTCTTTCCGACTTTTGTTGTACCATTTTCTGTACATGTAATTGTCGTTGAAGGAGGATGGCATGGTCACGGCGGTCGCGTACACCAATTTCCGCAAGGATCTGAAGTCATATCTACGTCGCGTGAACGATGACGCGGATATGCTTCTGATCACCAACAAGGATCCGAGGGACAACGTGGTGGTGATGAGCGCCGACGATTACGATTCGCTTATGGAGACATTGCGCGTTTACCAGAATCCCGGATTGTTCGATAAAGTCCGCCGTGGCATGGCACAGGTACGCTCAGGTTCCACCGATTCACATGATCTGATCGGAGAGTGATAATGCTGCGTTGGACTGATGACGCGTGGAACGATTACCTGTATTGGCAGGTCCAGGATAAGAAAACCCTCAAGCGGGTCAACGCGCTGATACGTGATGCGATGCGTTCTCCATTCGCTGGTCTCGGCAAGCCAGAGCCGCTCAAATGGGAACTGCAGGGTGCGTGGAGCCGCCGCATCGATTCCGCAAACCGTCTGGTATACATGATTGAGGACGGCGACTTGTGCATTCTGTCCGTCCGTGACCACTATTGAGAATTCGTCAGAACGCGGTGGCTCTGGTCTCGGCAAGCTTGGCGTAAGACTCCGCTCGATAAGGCTGTGGGGTTGGAAGAACTTGGCATTGATCTTTTTATGTGTTGTGGCTTACACTGCCACAACACATAAAAAGATCAGTCCACCATATGTTGTCCGCTTTTGCTTGGCTTCCCAGTTTAATTGAGTTCGTGAGTTGCCATTCCGAACGACGTCCCGTTATCCACTGATGGATCGGGCTCTGGTAAAAGATCGCTTTGTGTGCTTTGAGTAGCGGAAGGAGAATCGCGAAGGTTTTCCAATTCTATGGATGGATCGAAAAGCGCCTTTTCCATAAAACGACGAAGAGGATCCGAATTCTTGAAGTCGGGATCAAAAGTGTTATCAAGGACAAGGGCATCTCGGAAGTATTGGGCGTTGGATGCGAAAGGCTCATTGCCGATTATGAATCCAAGCTGTCTGAGATACAGTATCGCGAATACAGCAGTCGTTCGAGTGTTTCCTTCACGGAATGGATGAATTTGCCATACGCCAGAAATGAATCCGAAGGCGGAAGAGGCAATTTCACGCCTACCGGTCTGTGGATATTTTGTCTGGCGCCCTTTTTCTTGGTCGAAATCATAATCCAGCATCTCTCCGATCAGATGGAAGGGAGCGTAAGAAACTGAATCTCCTTGAAGAACCGGCTCCTTCTTGGTCAGATTGACCTGCCTCCACTGTCCAACCCAATCATTCTCGAACACACCGTCGAAAAGATGACGATGGATCTGTCTGAGCATCGGGGGAGCGAAGGCAAATGATTCAGTCTGAAGAATGGAACTGATTCTGGTGGATACGATGTCAGCTTCGAAATGCTCCGCCTCTTCACTGTCCGCGGAATGGTATTCACGTAGACGATGCTCGACTTCGGCATAGGAGGCTTTTCCCGAGATCTGCTCCTTGGACTGTTCTATAGCGTAGTCTGACGGGGTAAGTCCGTCCGCGGCCTGCAGACCAAAGCCAATATCCCAAGCGTTGGAGCGAGTCGCCGGGGTTCCCTCATCGGTTGATACATAATATGCGTCTTCAGGTAGCAAACCAGAGTCCTTTCATGCCAGGCAGGTGAAATCGTCTGTCGAACAATTCGAGTATATCCCCAGTATCTAGTGATTATTTGACCCTTCTTTGGTCCGATCATCCTGTTCAATGGCGTGGTAGACATCTACCGCCGTCATGCCCTTGAGCTGCCCGTGAGGAAATTCTCCCGCGAAACTGAGCAAGGACGTGAACGGGACGTTAAGGGCGTCGCAAATCAGAATTGCCTCATCGATAGTCATCTTTCGCTCATGGGAGACAAGCCTGCGCAAACTGTGGTATGGCAGGCCGCAATCGGGACGCTTGCTGTGGATCAAAGTCAGAAGTCCGTTTACGCTGAGGTGTCTGTCCTTCAGGATTTTCCTCACGTTGCCCATGGCGATGCAGGTGATTGAAAGAGAGGGCGGGGAAGTGTGCATGTGATGCCCTACTTCTTTTTCCTGTTCAGATCGTCGAACGATAATCCGATGCCATACTGCCGGTCCGGCACGAGACGCGCGTCGAACGTTTTGCCCGCCTTCGATTTCAGGCCGGACACCTTCGGACGTTTGCCTTCCAACGTGTGGCGGACCATGCTGTCGGTGAGCTTCTTGCCGAACTTCTCCGCGAAGATCTTGTAGCCGCATCCCTCGCTGAGCTTCCAGGCGCCGGCATCATCCCTCACGCTCTTGTTCGACGAACACTGCCAGACGCTCCCGGTCTTGACGACGGGTTTGCCGCAACGCGGGCAGGGTCCGAACGACTCACGTTCGCCGGCCTGCCGGACCAATTGCTGCAGATTGTCCCGCCGGGTCATTTCCATGACCCGCCCGGGCATCGCCGCGCATGCCGTGCGGATCTCGTTCAGAAAGACCGTCTCGTCGCCCTTGCCTTGTTCGATGTCGGCAAGGCTCTGCTCCCATTGCGCGGTGAGTTTCACATCCTTCAACTCGTCGATGGCGACACCGACGAGCATCCGCCCGGCGGTAGTGCTACGGATCTGCTTGCCTTTACGCTGCAGGTAGCCGCTTTTGACCAGGCTCTCGAGAATGCCGGCGCGGGTCGCGGGCGTGCCGATACCGCCCGAATGGCTCGTGTCGTCATCCAAGGCGGCTTTCAGGTCACTGTCCGCGACGAAACGGCTCGCATGCTCCATGGCGGACAGCAGTGTGGCCTCCGTGAACGGTTTCGGCGGCGCGGACACGCCCTCCGTAAGAGACGGGGCGCCGGACTGGGGGAGAGGACCCTTCCCTAGGGAGTCGGGTATCCGATTCACAGGCTTCTTCTCCGCGCCGTCCGTTTTCGACGTGTGCTCGATGGCGGTCCAACCCGCATCGACCGTCACATCGTTCGATGCGGACAGCGGAACCCGTTCCGTGGAACCATCGGCATGACGTTCATCCAATGCCGCATCGACCTTCACCGTGTCGTGGACACGGTCCGTGGCGCAGGCCGACCACATGCGCGTCAGGATCACGGCTATGACCTCGCGTTCCATGTCCGTCAGGTCATGCTGGAACACGTCGTATGTGAGACGCCGCGTCGGAAGGATCGCGGTATGACCTTGGACCTTGTCGTCCGCGACGCACCGCATCGGATCGAACCCGCCGGCGGAATACAGGTCGTGGATCGCGTCGACGGGCTTCTGATCCAGGAAACCCAACGCGTATTTCGGCTGCAGCAGTTCCTTCAACCCGTCCACGTCATCATGGGTGACGTATTTGGAATCGGTGCGGGGATAGGTCGCTACCTTCATCTCGTACAAGTGCTGCAGACAGTCCAGCGTCTGCTCGGCGGTCAGCCCGTGCCGGTCGCTCATGGCCTTCTGCAATCCGGTCAGGTCGAACAGGGTCGGCGGCTTCGCATGCTCGCGACGCCGTCTCACCTCCAGGATCTCCACGGGAAGCCCCATCGCGTCGGCCAGTATGCGGCGCGCCATCGCCTGGTCCTCGATCTTCCCGCTTTCAAGCGTCCACCCGTCCATCGGCACGATGAGTCGCCAGAACGGTGTCGGCTTGTGTGATTCGATGGCGAGATCACGTTGGACGACCATGTTCAGCGTGGGTGTGCGCACGCGTCCGAGCGACAGACTGCGATGCCAGGCGAGCGTATGGGCGCGTGACGCGTTCATACCGACCAGCCAGTCGGCCTTCGCCCTCGCGTCCGCCGCGTCGGCCAGACCATCGTAATCGGATTCGGGACGCATACGGTTCCACGCGTCACGGATGGCCTGCTCATCCAATGACGCGACCCACAGGCGCAGTGAAGGTTTGGAGACCTTCGCGGCCATGAGGATACGACGGAATATCGCCTCGCCCTCACGGTCCGGATCGCACGCGTTGACCAGCTCGGTCACCTTGTCGGAACGAAGCAGTTCGACGAGGGAACGGTAACGTTGCGCCGCGCCCTTCGCGCCGCTCAGACGCCAACGCCATGACTTCGGATCGATGGGAAGGGACTCCATCGTCCACTTACGCGCTGACCAAGGCATGTCCGAATACGCTTCCGGGTCGGCCAGTTCCACGAGATGGCCCTGCGCCCAGGAGATGAGGGCGCCTCCCGCCGACACGTAGCCGTCACCCTGCCCGATATTGCCCAATGCCTGCGCGATGGCGAAAGCCACGGAACGTTTCTCGGCGATTACAAGACGCAATTCCAAATCCCTTCCAATAACGGTCGTCCAATCCACGTGGGGGTCATCCGATATCGGTTTTCACCCGCGAAAAAAAATATCGGCGGCGAAAAAACCGGGGGCACGTGAACGGGAGGAAGACGTGAACACGCCAGCTGGAAAGGAAACGAATATGACAAAACCGACCTTGGAACAGATGTACGCGTGGCGGAAGGACATGACCGAACGTCTGTCGGCTCCCGCCCGCCTCAACGCGATCTACGAGCCGATCGAAATCGGCGAGCAATGCTACCAGCTCGGAGAGGACGCGAAATTCCGCTGGGTGACCGAAGAACAGTTCGACGCCATACTTCCCCCGGGAATCGAACACGACCGGTACGTCGCCATGACGAACACTTTCGACTCCGACGGAACGGTCGAAGAATGGGCGGAGAACTGGGACAGTCCCTCATATTGGGCGCGGGCCGCCGAAGACGCGTTGGACGACGGGCAGGCCGAAGGCGCATATTGGACCACACGCGACGAGGATCCCGACGTCGCGGCCGCGGCACGCGCCCTCGCGGCATCGCAGATCGCCCTGGAACTGGACGGGGAGGAACTGATCGAACGCACGCAGGAGAACATCAGGCTGCTGCATGACATCGTCGACACCGCGCATGAAGCCCATCCGGACAGCGACCTCGGATACTACCGCGCCTGGCCTTCCGCCACGGCGCGAGAAACCATCGGAGAACATCTCACCGACACCGAAATAGCGGAGAAGGCCATGTACGGCGGATGGAACCCCGACAGGGACCCGTATCTGAGGGTCAACAAGGACGGCGACTGGGTCGGAATGGACACGGAAACGGTCGACCGGCTCGTATGGGACAACCGGGCCGCCATCCTGAAAAGCGTCGGAACCTACGCCGAGGACATGCCTGTGGACGTCATTGGCCACGTCTGCGTCATGGCCGAACAGGCATCATCGCCGAAACCGGCGCCGGACCCATGGATCGACGGCAACATGGGCTTCTCATCCTCGGAAATGACGCTGCCGGAACCGGATCCCGGCATCGGCCAGGACGCCAACGATCCCGCCATGGGTCCCGGAATCGGAATGTGAGGCGGGTGATGGGCACGCCAATCGATCTGAAACGGTTCCGCAGGGACCTCGACCGGCATCGCCGTCGAAACGACGCGACGACATGGACGGCCCTGGCCGAACAGGCCGGCGTGAGCCCGGCGATGTTCACGCGAATCAGAAAAGGGTCGGGAGTCACCCTCGAAGCCTTCGTGCAACTATGCGCCGCATTCCATCTCGACCCCATCGACTACATGCCGGACATCCGCGGCAAAGCATGGGTCAGAAACCAGAACAAGCCGACAAAGGAGCAACCAATGGAACACGAAACGAAACTCAGCCTGAACGGCAAACGCTTCTCGATAGAGGACGTGGACATGCGCAGGTCCGCGGCATGGGCCAACGGTCCCATGATCCTCAGCGCGGAACTGCCCGACGGGCAGACGCTCGGCGATGTGACGACGGCGAACGGCGAATGGCTGTGGCGTCTGTCCGGAAAGGAATGGCAGCGGCCGGCACCGGTCGAAGGAGCCGCCGCCCAATATGTCGACCAAGACGGCAGGGAAGCGGCCATCATGAGCCTGATGCACGCCATAGAGGACCGGTATTCGGTCCGACCGTCGGACCCATGGGAGGGAATCGAAGCCGCACCGGACACGAACCAAGGCTTCCGGCAGACGCCGGACAACACATCCGTGCCGGACCCATGGTCCCCCGTATTCTCCGACGCGCAACTGCCGGAACCCGATCCCGGCATCGACCAGGGAATGGGTGGTCCGGCAACCCCGGGAATCGGAATGTGAGAAACCCCCATGGAAAACGAGAACAGGAAACAAGCATCCGCCTCCGACGACATCCGACCCATGCCACGCCGAACCGAAAAACACGATCATCCCATGGATGAGCTGGCACCGGCTCCCGAACCATGGAACCCGCCCATGTCGTTGAACCCATGGGCGAGGGCGTTCGACGGCAACGAACTGCCGGACGAACCATTCATGGGCAGCAACAAAAAACCGAAACAGCTCTCCGACATGCTCCCATACCCCGACCCGGCCCAGGCCGACCGGAATGCCGACCGGCCGGAACAGGCGCCGAAACCCGAAATGCGATAGGAACCAAGCGAAAGGAACAATCCCAATGGACGAAAACGAAAACACCAGCCAGACCGAAGACCTCTGGCAAAGCGACGACTGGGCCGACCTGCGGTGGGCGCGCGAGCATTCCACACCACAACAGATCGCACGGCACCTGCTCGACCCGCAATGGCGCGGCCGCGACTACAACGCGTTGGACGAGCTTGTCGAAATGACACACGACGCCGACCTCTCCGCCCTCGACGAGGACGATCTGACGGCCCTCGCATCCAGCGAACTGCCCGAACTCAGGCAGGCGGTCATCCGCCATCCGGGAACCCCGGACCGCATCCTTGAGGACATGGCGCGCAAGGAAAGCAACACGCGTCTGCTTCAGATGCTCGCCGACAGCGGAAAACTCAGCCAGCGGGCCATCGACCTGTGCTGCTGGCACCAGCCCGACGAACGACTGGCCGCACGCATGCTTCCCCAAGCGTCGGACTGGCTCGTCGACCGTCTTTCCGAACGCGACATCTGGACGTCAAGGAGGATTGCCGTCAAATCGGGACGTCTCGACCATTCACGTCTGGAAAGCATGATGGACGTGGAAACCCATCCCGAAGTGGCCGGCGCCCTAGTGACGACCGGCATGGTGGACCTCGACCATGAGGCCAACGCCATCCGCCGGATCATCACCGACCCGGACCTTCAGACCCATTACCCCGACTGGTTCGGACAGGGACGGAACGGCGAAGAGACCGAACGGCTGGCGGCCCAAGCCATGCTCAACCCCGCGCCGCCCGAGCTCGTCGGGAAGCTGCTGACCATGCCGGACGCCGACAGCCGCGCGTGGCGCACGCTCGTCGACGTCGCGGTGGAGGACCATGGGGACGGTCTCACGGAGCAGATGCTGGAGTTCATCTCCCACGTCGACGGCAACACGTACGCGCGGCGAATGCTGGAGGAACACGGGCCGTCCGCCACGGCACAGGCCGATGCCACTGTTTCCAACATGCCGGAAGCCGTTCCGCAGTCCTCGGAGAACGAACTGAGCCTCGACGCCGCATTGAAAGGCCAATACGTCGCGTTCGAGAACCGGATCACCGGATACATCGACGCGAACGATCCGGACGCCTCGTCCGACGAGAACGGCGCCGGCCAGTTCTCCGGATACGAGGTCGTCTCACGTGACGGGAACGGACATCCGGCCACGTACAGGCTCGAATGGCTCGATGAGGAAGGCGTGCCCCACGACGGGCCGGAAATCGCAGACGGCGAACTGACGAGACTACGCGAGAGCATCTTCACCAGTCCGGATTCCTGGGATTCGTTCGCCTCTCCCGCCGACGGCGAGGCCGTCGCGCCGGGAACGGCCGAAACGATCCAGGACACCATGCCGGACGATGCCGCAGCCAAGCCGGAACCATCCGGGGAACGGGGCGCACGGGAAGAAGATGCCGAGAGGGAACGCCGGCGCGGGAACATCAATAGGCTGCTCGACGTGCTGCCCGTCACCATGGTCACGAAGGACGGAGCGCACCAGGTGGACGCCGACGAGGTCATGAGGGTGGCCGACCGCTTCACGGAAAACGACGTCCATGAGACCGACGGACCGTCCTCCGGCAGCGAACCGGACCATGATGCAGACGCTCCGGGAAAGGAATTCGACTGGAATCGTGTGGAGGGAATGGACGACAACGTCCGGACCTGGTATGGGACGGCCTATCCGGACGATCCGTCGGGGGAACGCATCGACCCGCACGCCACCTTCGCACGGCTCGTCGAATCGTTCCCCTCAGATGACGGGCATGATTTCTATGCCGTGTCCGGCGTGACGGATTCCACCGTGCGCGAACGCGTGTTCGGGGAACTGTCCAAGCGTCTCGACTGCGAATATTCGGACATCCATGACGCGTGGACGCGCCACACCAACCTTGATCCGGACCTGTTGGGAGACAAGAGCGCGCGCGTGCGCCGTGAAGTTTCGGACATGATCGGCGACGGTCCCGCAGCCTTCGCCCTGGCCGACTCCATCGCGGACCATGTCGCCTCCGACTGGCGTGCGATGACCGTCATCCGTGAAGCGGACAGGATGAACGCCATCGACGGCACGGATTTCCGCAAGGGCATCAAGGACGCCATCTCACGTCATCCCGGGAACGACCGTCTGCTCGAAAACGACGGATTCGCCGGGCTCGTCTACGACATGGTCAAGGACGGACGCAGGTTCGCCACGGACGCTCCGGCCGTCCACGAAGCCGACGTGGACGGAGCCCCGAACATCGGGGAGGAAGACATCAACGTGGCCGATTCCGAACGGAAAGGCGACGGTGTAGTCCCGGGGGCGGAGGAAACCGCGGAAAAAATCAGAATGTTCAGAATCACGGTGGGAGACAACGTCATCAACCATCTGCGTAGCCGCGGGGCCGATGACGCGGCCATTGCGGCCATAGCCGACTCGTACGACCTCAACCGGAGGAACGGCATGGGACGAAGAGAGGCGCGCATGGCCGCGGAACGCGAGCACGGATACGGAGCGACGCCGTCCGTGACGAAATCCGCCGAGGATGCCGTGGATGAGGAACATCTTCCTCACGCGTCGAATGAGCGCGCCGTTTCCGATCCGGCCGTCCGGCCGGAGGACGGGCCCTCCGGAGATATGGATGCGGCGGCGCGAACGGACGCGTCGGAGCCGGAACGCGCGGAGGCCGCGCCGTCTTCCGGTATGGAGGCCGGAACGGTTTCCACGCCGGAGCTCATAGCCAAAAAGATCGAGCTGTTCGGCATCAAGGTAGGCCGGTTCGAGGTCGCCCAGCTCATCCGGCGTGGAGCCGGACCCGAAGCGATCGCGGCCATAGCCGACTCGTACGATCTCAACCTGCGGAACGGCATGGAAAGCGGGGAGGCCCGACTGGCCGCGGAACGCGAGCACGGATACGCGCCGGACAGGACGGTGGCGGATGCGACGCGGTCCGAAGACGTGGACGATGAGCCGGATATCGACTTCGGTTCCCCCGAACGGGAGCTCGCCACGCAGATCGTCATGCAGGAGGGCGGCACTCGGCATGAGGTCCGCGAGCAGTTGAACGACGATGATCTCGACCGGATCGCGCGCGATGAGGCCGACGCCGGCGTGGTAATGTCCGATGGCGACGAGGTGGAGGACGTCTTGGACGGTCCGGAAACCTCACGGCCCGTGGTCGCGGCCACCATCGAGGCCGAACAGCTCGCCTTCGACTTCGACATGCCGGAAGAAATTGACAATCCCCATATTGGGGGGCAAAATATTTGGGAAACGAAATTAGACAATGTGTCTAATTCGCACGCTTCCCACGAAACGGAAGAAAACGATGCGAGGAAGGAGACGACCCGAAATGACGAACATCACGCATTGCCCGTACACCGGGATCAAGAAGATGAGGTACCTGTTCATGGCGGAACACATGCCGGAACAGCTCAAGGAGCTCCAACGCCAGGGGATGCCGGCGATGGACGCCTACATGGACGAGATGATGAAGAGGTTCGGCCGCGTGAGGACCGAGTACATCAACCATTGGGACAAGACGCACCAACACCTCAAGAAGCCGGGCAACTGGGATCCGTGGCTCAAGGGACTCAAGATGGCGGAACTGGAAAGCGAGGAAGTGGCCATCAGGGAAGTGGTCGAAGCCCTCTGAGGGGAACCGACCGCGGACCGCTCGACCCGGACCGGCAGACCGCGGGATCCAATCTCGAACGCGCGAGGGCGAACGTCCACGCCATCGAGGTGCTGCGCGACCTCGACGAAAGCGGCAGAGAACCCACCGACGACGACACCCGCGCCCTCGCCGCGTACGCGGGCTGGGGCGGAGCCCAGGAGGCGTTTCAGGAGGACACCACCAGCCAGCCGTGGCTTGAGGTCAACGGCCGGCTGCGCGAACTGCTCAGCGACGAGGAATACGCCGACGCGCGCAGCAGCACGCTCACCGCGTTCTACACTCCACGGCCGGTGATCGACGCGATCTGGAACACGTTGGGCAAGGCCGGGTTCGGCCGGGATCCGAAGCATCCCGACATGGTCCTGGAACCCGGCTGCGGAACGGGCAACTTCATCCGCTCCACTCCGGCGGGCTCATCCTACGGGTTCACCGGCATCGAGGCCGACCCGATCAGCGCCGGCATCGCACGCTACCTGTGCCCGGACGACGACATCATCGCCAACAGGATGGAACGGACCGGACTGCCCGAGAGCGCGTTCGACCTCGCCGTCGGCAACGTGCCGTACAGCGACGCGATCCGCATCGACAACACCGTCATCCACGACTGGTTCATCCGGCACAGTCTCGACACGGTGCGTCCGGGAGGCCTCGTCGCCGTGCTCACCAGCCGGTACACGCTCGACAAGAACACGACGGGCATGCGCCGCGAACTGGCCCGCAAGGCCGAACTCGTAGCCGCATGCCGTCTGCCCAGGGAGACGTTCGGCCGCCAGGCCGGCACCGAGGTGGTCTCCGACATCCTCGTTCTGCGCAAACGCGACGAGCCTTTGGCGGACGTGGACGCCGCATGGGTGGACGCCGTCGAATTCAGCCAGGGCGTCAACGCCAACAGGCTGTTCGTGGAGCACCCCGAATACGTGGCGGGCACCATGACCGTCGGATCGGGACCGTTCGGCCCGCAGATCGACGTCACCGGCACCAACGACATCGGCCGATTGGGCGAAAACGTCGAACGCATCCTCACCGGCCAGCTCGAAGCCTACGGCATCGGCCTGCACGACAGGCTCGGCGAACGCGCCAACGAGCCCATCGTCATCCCCGACGCGACCAGGCAGACGGCCATGCGGTACACGGTCGACGAGAACGGCCACATCTGGTACGGCAACATGTACGGGCAGGTCGTGCCCGCGCACTCCCGCGTCAGGAACGGCGGCGACGAGCGCATGGCCGCCATGCTGCGCCTGCGCGACCGGACCGAACGGCTGCTCTCCAGCGAACGCGACCCGGAGACCGACGACGAGACCGTGGCCCAAGGCATCAGGGACCTCGACCAGGCGTACGACCGGTTCGTCGAATCCTACGGCCGGCTCAACTCCAAAGAGAACCTGCGCGTGTTCGACCCGAACGCCACGGACGCGAGCCTGAACCAGCTGTACGCGTTGGAGAAGACCAACGCCGACGGGTTCGAAGCCAAGGGAGACACGCTCTCCAAAAGGGTCGTCACGCCGACACCGCCCATGCCCGACCATGTGGACGAGCCCGTGGAGGCGCTGTCCATCAGCCTCGACCGCATGGGGCACGTGGACCTCGACCTGATAGGCCGGCTGCTCGGCACGCGGGACACGGCCGAAACGTCCGAACGTCTCGGCGACCTCATCGTGGCAGGCCCGGACAGCGGCGAACCGGTGCCCGCCGACGAGTATCTGTCGGGAGACGTGGTCGGCAAGATCGACCATGTGGAGCGGCTGCTGCGGGACCTGGCCGGCCGGCCGGAACACGACCGGACCAATGACTGGCTCGCCCAGAACGGACTCGACGACGGTTCCCTGGAACCCGCCGTATCCGCGGAACAGGCCGTGCGGGAACTCCGCCAGTCGGGAGCATGGCAGAGCGCCACCGACCCTCTCCACACGACCAAGGCCATGGTGGAGGAAGCATGGTTCGCCGACGTGTCCGACGCCCACAACGGCCAGAAAATGGCGATGGCCTCCAAGTTCATCGACGACTGCAAGCCGGGAGTCGAACTGCTCGCCAAAAACTGGGACGCGGACAATCCCCAAGGGAACGCCTTGTTCGGAAGCGTCTTCGAGCAAGGCTGGTCGGGAGACGGCAACGGCATCGCCAACAGCACCATGCGCATGCTGTACAAGGCCGTGACCGCCGACCCGGAAGCCATCGACGACCGTGTCGTGGCGACGATCCTCAACACCCGCGACTTCCGATGGGGCGACGCGAAGGAGACCCTGCAAAAAATCACCGATCCAAGCCTGTGGAAGGTGGAGGATCTTGGCTACCGCAGGGAATCCAGATGCGACCTGCTGGCGATGGCCCGCGAGCTCCGCTCGCATCCGGAGATCTGCGAATACCTGTACTCCATGGACGTCGCACGCCTGAAAAGCCCATCCCATCACGGACGATACGGCGAATACCGCCCGCTGAGTTCCATGGTCAGCGTCGAAGGACTCGGACAATGGCGCGAACGCAGGAACGAATGGATGGAGGCCCATCCGGCGCAGGAACCCGATCCGGAACGCCTGATGGAACTGAGGAACCTGGAATCCAGGCTCAGGAAGTCGCTTCCCGACAGGCTCACCCACGATGAGATCACCGCGAAACTCGGCTCGTCATGGATTCCGGCCGGCGTGATCCGCGATTTCATGATCGACACGTTCAAGATCAGGCAACGGCCCGACATCACCGAAGGCGGCCTGCGCAGCCTTTCCGTCAGCCACGACGAGACCACCGGCAACTGGCAGGTCAAATCGTCCCTCAGTCCGAAACTCGACGAGACCACCATCCAGGAATACGGCCTGGGCACCGGTCCGGGACGCAACCCGTTCGAGATCGTCGCGGGAGCTCTCAACTCCACGACCAGCAACCTCACCAAACCGGATCCGAACGATCCGACCGGGAAGAGGAAGGTCAGGGACCCGCAGGCCACGGCCATGCTCTACCAGAAACGCCACGCCGTCGAACAGGCATTCACCGAATGGGTGTGGAACGACCCGGACCGCACGCGCATGCTTGAGAACGTGTACAACCAGCGGTTCAACCGAATTCGTCCACGCGAATACGACGGCTCCTATCTCACGTTCCCCGGCATCAGCAGCGACATCGACCTGTACGGCCACCAGCGCAAAGCCGTCGCGAGGATCCTGCAATCCGAGGAAGGCACGCTCATCGCCCACGTCGTGGGCGCCGGCAAGACGTTCACCGGCGTGGCCGCATGCCATGAGGCGAAACGTCTCGGCAAGGCCACCAAGCCCATGATCGTCGTGCCGAACCATCTGACCGAACAGTGGGCCAAGGACTTCCTCACGCTCTACCCGGACGCGAACATACTCTCCATGACCGAGGCGGACGGCGCCGGCAAGGGCGCGGCACGCTTCTGGGCAAAGGTCGCCGGCGGCGACTGGGACGCGGTCATCGTCCGTCAGGACACGTTCCAACGCATGCACGTCAGTCCCGAACGCCGGCAACGGTACTTCGACCGGCGCAAGAGCGAAATGCTCAAAAGCATCGAGACCGCGAAGACGGACGGCAACGACTTCTCCGCCAAAAAGCTGAAGGACGAGATCGGCAAGATGGAGAAGAACCTGAGCAAGACCGTCAAACAGAACGAGAAGGACCGCGCGCGCGTCGACGGCAAACTCCAGGCGCTCCGTGGCGGCGAGAACAACAAGGACTGGATCGACTTCGAGGACCTTGGCGTGGACATGCTGTTCGTCGACGAAGCCCACCAATACAAGAACCTCGCCATCGCGACCACGATCAGCGTGCCCGGCGTGGACGTCGCGGCCGCGCAGAAATGCGAGGACCTGTTCGACAAGTGCGAATACCTGCGCGATCAGGGCAGGGGAGCGAACATCGTGTTCGCGACCGGCACGCCCGTGTCCAATTCCATGGCCGAACTGTACAACATGCAACGCTATCTAGCCCCAGGCCTGCTCAAGGCCCAGGGCGTGGAGGCGTTCACCAGCTGGGCCAACACGTACGGCAGCATCGTCGAAAGCGTCGAGGTCAAGCCGGAGGGAAGCGGATACCAGATCAAACAGCGTTTCTCGAAGTTCCATAACCTGCCGGAGCTCATGAGCACGTTCCACAACTACGCGGACCTGCTGACCGCCGACAAGCTCGACCTCGACGTGCCGGACTGCGACGTCATCCCCGTCGCGGTCGAACCGACCGAATCGCAGAAAAAAGCCGTCGAAGAACTCGTGCAGCGCGCCGAAGTCGTCAGGGACGGCGGTGTCGACCCGTCCGACGACAACATGCTCAACATCACGAACGACGGCAGGAAGGTCAGCCTCGACCCGAAGCTGCTCGACGTGTCCGACCCGGACATCCAGCCCATGGAACACGGCAAGGTGCAGGTCTGCGCGGAGAACATCTACAGGATCTGGAAGGAGCATGCGTCCGACAAGGCCACGCAGCTCGTGTTCTGCGACTCGAGCACCACGGCGTCCGGCAAGTGGAACATCCAATCCGATCTGAAACGCCGTATCATGGAACAGGGCATCCCCGAGGACGAGATCATGTTCGCAGCCCAGGAGAAGGACCCGCAGAAGAAGCAGGCCCTGTTCGACAAGGTCCGCAAGGGCGAGGTGCGTGTGCTCATCGGCTCCACCGGAACGTTGGGCACCGGCACGAACGTGCAGGACAGGCTCTTCGCCATCCACGACCTCGACTGTCCGTGGAAGCCGGCCGAACTCGAACAGCGTCAAGGCCGTGTCCGCAGGCAGGGCAACATGTTCGACAAGGTGGAGGACTACCGGTACGTGACCGTCGGCACATTCGACAGCTACATGTTCCAGACCGTGGAACGCAAGGCCGGGTTCATCAGCCAGATCATGAACTCCGATTCGCCCGCCCGCGAGGCGTCCGACGTGGACGACACCGTGTTGAACCTCGCGCAGATGAAGGCCCTCGCCACTGGAGACCCGAAGATCGCAGAACGCATGGAGGCCGAGAACAGGCTCACCCAGCTGACGTTGCTTAAACGAGCACACGCGGCGCAGCAGAAGTCCATCCGATTCAAGATCGACATGCAATTGCAGCCGACCGTGGACAGTCTCGAAGTCCAGCACGCCGAAGCCGTCGACGACGAGCCGGCATTCCGGAAGGCGGCGGCATTGCGCGAAGAGTACAGGGAACGCGGCGTATGCGGCCTCGACCTCGGCAACGGCCCCATCACCGACCGGAAGCAGGCCATCCACGATCTCACCGGCATCGCCAGAAGGCTCGGACACGGACAGACGGTGGAGGCCGGCGAGTACTGCGGCATGACCGTCGTCATAGAGAACCGCGACATGAGGGTCAAAGGTCTCAACGCGTTCCATCCGGTCGTCGGTCTGAAAGACAGGCACGTCCACTGGTCCGGTAACGGCATGCCCGACATCAACAATAGCGCCGACAACGTCATCAACCAGCTCGGCAGAATCATCTCCGGCAACACCGATACCGCGCAAAGTCTTGGCGTAAGACTCGAAAACGCCAAGGCGGATCTGGACAACGCGTGGACCGCGTTGTCCAGGCCGTGGAGCGGACAGAAGGAATACGACGAACTCACCGACAGGATCGCCAAAATGGACATGGAGATCAAGGGGCGGCCCGCCCAACAGCAGGACGACATGGAAGACGGCATGCAGGCGGACCTAGCCGAGGCCACGTTCCGCTCCAACGGACAGGAAGGCGCTCAAACCGCGGACGACCCGTCATACCCGTCCGATTTTCCCGCCATGGACATGGACGAACCGGAAATTCCGGTCCCGGACCCCTGCGTAGACCCCGGCAGCGGCATGCAGGACGGGCCGGGCCTCGGCATGTGACCTCGTCGATGAGACCGAAGGCGTGAGGAAGAGAAACGGGTCGGAAGGGATTGACGCTCCCTTCCGACCCGTTTTCCGATATCGGCGGACCAGCACGTGAACCGGATGGAACGACACAAGAAAGGACTCCACCGATGTCCGAAACGGAGCAGGTAAGAACGGAAATAGAAGACATCCGAGCCCGTTCCGACGATCTTGCGGATGTCTTCGACGGGGTTTCAGAGGGCGTGCCGATGGTCGGAAACGTGGGAAAGACGCGTAGCGAAAACGAGGTGTTCATTCCGGACACGCTGCATTGCACCGTTCTGGTGAAAACCACGGACGCCACGTATATGGGCAGGACATTCAAACGGATCTACCGGCTTGGCGTCAATTCTGCGGAAGCTCCCCTCAAGAAAAGGGAGGCGTTGGAATTTTCCGACTGTTCGCCGGACAATCCCGTACCGGGCCATATCGTCGACTCCATCGGTCCGGTCGCGCAGGCCAACGGTCCCGACGGTCTGGAATTCATACTGTGACGCGTGCCGCAGGGGAAGACCGGAAGGAACCGGCCACAGGCGGGGAGCTCAAGGAATTCTGGAACAGGGCGAAACGTCGGATGGTCCGAAGGGAATTCGAAAAACTCAGACCGCCATCCAACGCCCTCCAATAGGCCGATCCGCCACAAGACCAATAAAAATACAACGACAAAAGGAGAGAAAACATGGCCGAAACCGCACAGACCATGACCGAATTCACGTACGCGCCGGGCGAGAAGAACATTATCGGCGACCGTTTCAGCCCCAGCGTGGTGATCTTCTGGCTCAAGACCTCAGTCGCCGCGTCCAGCACGCGCGTGCAGTACAAGGCGCCGAACACCCTGTTCGGACTGATCCCGTTGGGAGCGTCCACCAAGACCATTCCGCTGCGCAACATCGCCAGCGTCGACACGAACACGAAATTTAACCTCGGAAGCTTCGTGTGGGGTCTGATTTTCCTGTTCGTCGGCTTCGGCATGTTCGACTCGAACGTCCTGGTCGCCATTGTCTGCCTGCTCGTCGCCGCGGCCAACCTCGCCAACGTCATGAGCGCCAGCCTCGTCTTCCACGATCCGTCCGGCGGAGCGAACGCCATCACCGTGAGCATTCTCGAAAAGGACAAGCTCATGAAGCTCGCGCAGGAGATCCAGACCCGCGTGTTCACGGACGCGGACCAGCTGCGCCACGAGGAAAGCATGCACATGGCCGAGAAGCAGTACACCGCGCAGACCAACAGCGTGCTCATCCAACAGCAGATGCTCGCCAATCAGCAGGCGCAAGCCGTACAGCAGGCTCCGACGCAGTCCGAGCAAACCCAGCAGGGCGAGTGACATCATCCGAAAACCCGAAACGGGAACAGGAACGAAGAAATTGAACCGCACTCCGATTGTTCGGACTGAAGAAATTCAGATTCGACGATCGGGGTGCGGTCCTTTCATATGCGTGAGGTTCGAAGGAGATGTTACGACGACGGATTCCGGCGTGATGCGCTGGAACTCATCAAGGCCGGAGCCGGCAAAGACACACACGACAACGACACCGAGTTCGCCCGGCACGCCCGGTCGCGTGACAAGCTGGGAATGGATACGTGCTTCGTCTACCCGTACTCCAGCTGGCGGCGGGAAAACAACGGGAACAGGAACGGCGTTGCATTTCTAACTAGACACCGGGGGTCGAGATGGGACGGAGCGTGTGATATATTTCAATTGGCACGAGACATTTATTGGCTAGGAGTATCCACATGATTACCGTTGCGGCTGGCGTCAAGGCGATGCCGGCATACGTCCCTCCGAAGGACGGGAAACCTCGCAACCAAGTGGACGCCAAATGGATGAAGCTCGCGAAAGCATCCTCCAGGAAGAACAGGCGTGGACGGGCTCAGTGCGTTTCCGAATGATAAGCAGCAGGATCTGCGGGCCGGACGACCAGCTCGCCGTCCGAAGATTCGTGTGCTGCGGAGCGGGGGCACCCGAATACGCGATGGACGTCCAACGGTATATCAGAGGTCTTGACCTGAAAGAGAATGCGGACGATGTTCTGCGCATGGCCCTGTATTGCGAAGGTGATTCCGACGTACTCGCATTCTGCGAGTTCGGATGGATAGGGTCTTCGGACGCGTACGCGATTTCGTATATAGCCACGGCCTTGTCCGAGCAGTGCAACGGTCTTGGCGGTATGCTGCTCGCCACGGTCCTGCAGTTACAGATATAGCAACCAGTACGGTTTTGCTCCACTTTCTATACATATTGGCCTCACTGTCTAGTGATGATTGTTTCCCCTCATATCATTGTATTGCATTTAATGTTACAACACGTTATTTTTCGATAACGTTAATCAGCTCAATTTCACTTTTGACGGCATCGCTACAAAGGCTTTCCAATTGATTATCATAATACTTTGGAGATTTTGACCATTCAGCTAAATCATATTCAAAGAAACCGGCATTACATGTTGGTATTGGTTCATCATCAAGGTAATCCAACACATCCTGTACATCATCTTTGAAACGATGCAATACGCTAGGAGATTCAACATCAGAATCAGAAAGCTCCATATACTCAGTTATCTCACTCGAATTAATCCACCCAGAATAATGATCATATGCAGCAACTGCATCTTCTCTATAAACTTCACAAAGATTTTCAGATTCGCGAATCTGAATAATTCTACATATTAATAAATATGAAATTAGTGCAAAAATAAGCACTACAACTACCACAATGCATCTACGCGCAATAATATACCGACGTTGATTTGTGTGTTTTAAAGTCATATCGCATCAACCTAAATAATAGATGTTATATACGCCTGCCTGTGTTTACCACGCACTTTACGAAAATCTATCATTTCTTCGTTAATTTACTTTTCTGCGTATCAGAACAGTGATTCCTGGATGTACCCATGCAGGGCGCGATTGCGTTCATCAAACGCGCACACCGGACACGAAACGGAATCGACGGACCCCTCCAGATGGGCACGGGCCGGCCCCACGTCGAACAGCTCCGACGTCATCCACACCTCGCCCCAGCCCGCGATCTCGATCCAGTGCGCCTCGATGCTCTCACGAGGCTTCCGCTCGGACTCCCCGGCCCGCGCCGGGGCAGGGGACGGAGCGGCGGCGCGTTTCCGCTCGACCGCGCGGGTCTGCGTCACCGTGGGCACGCTCGTGTCTTACACTGCGCACGGAGACGAACCCAACCATATTTAATCTTTGGACATGTTCGCGAAGCTTTCCGGTCCGATGACGTCCATGTCGGTGACGATGACGATGTAGTAGTTCTGCCCAGACATGTCATGCCATTCGCAGGGACGTCCGATGAATTCGACCGTCTCGCCGCCCTTCAATGATTCCAATTCCTTGCGGATCCGGCCGGTCGATGGCATGAGGGAGACGAAACGCGCCTCGTCGCCCTCGAACCAGCAGGCGCGGACGGTTTTGATGCGTCTGCCTCCGGTGAGGTTGAGCGTGGAACGTGGGCAGACGGGCGGGATCTTCACCCTGCCGATCTGCGGGCACACTCCGATGCCGCCGTTCCGTGGCAGTAGCGCTTTCCAAGAGCGGTTGTTCGTGGTGGCCATGTTCTCCTACTCCTTGTCTTCCTTGAGGGTTCCCTGCGGTTGGCCGAACACTTTCTCCCGGTCTGTCGGATCGAGGTTGGTCGCGCAGCCGCTCATCGCCGTGGTCAGATTCTGCTGGGCTTTGGTCAAAGCGTCGTAATCATCCGACTTGGAGTCCACGAGTCGTTTCGCGGTTTCGTACGCGGCTTTGAGATCGCCGCAGCCTTGCGTGCCGGACAGGTTGTCCTGTTTGATGGTGGCGACTTCGCGCGCGGTGTTGTCCAATCCGGACGAGAGGTCGTCTCGTCTCGCCTCGATGCCGGCCTGCATGGCTTGCGGATACCATTCGCGTGCGAGGCTGCGGATCGTGTCGATGTCCTTCTGCTGTCCGATCGCGTCGTACAGGTCCGTCGCTTCGGCTAGATCCTGACGGTTATGCCGGTACAGCAGGTTGCCGAGCGTGTCGACGTTCGAGTTCTCCGGCGCGTTCAACAGGTCGCGCACGTCGTCGGCGATCTGTTCCGCGTCGCCGGTGAACATGGATTGTGCCTGCTGTTGCAGGGTGCCGGACGGTTTCGTCGTCTTCTTTTTCTTGTTCTGTTTGTGGGATCGTGTCTGCGCGGATTGGCTGGATTGCGGCGTGGACGTCGTGGACGTCTGCTGTTTCCATGGGTTGGCGACCAGGACCATGACGGTGATGGCGATGATGGCGATCGCGCACCAGACGGCCGCCTGCTTCTTCGATTCGGGCGTGGACGCCTGACGATGTTTGTTCTTTCCCATTGTTGTGCTCCTTTCCCGTTTGTCAGAGGCTTGAGTCGTTGCTCGGCAGACTGTTGTCGTTGGTTTCCGGTGGCACGTACCATCCGCCGGAGTTGCCGTTGGATGTTCCGCCATTGTTGTTGTTCGTGGTTCCTCCGCCGTTGCCTTGCGGCACGCTGGTGGAGCCTGAGCCGGAAGAGCGGCGGTACTGCGGTGTCGGCGCGGGCATCGTCTGCTGTTGCTGTTGCGGGGCTTGCTGTTGGGCTTGCGCCTGCGCTTCGGCCTGCCGTTTGGCTTCCTCGTCGGCTTTGGCTTTCGCGTCCAACGCCTGGGAGAGGTTCCCGCGCGCCTTGTCGAGCTTGGATGCCATGTCGTTCCACGTGTCGACGGTGGTTTTCGCGTCGAGCTTGCGGGCCTGGCCGATCAGCTTGTCCAACGTGGCCTTCGCGGCGCGGGTCGCATCATCCGATGGTTTCGCGTCCGTCGACGTTTTCACGGCCTTGTCCAACGCGTCCCGGCATTTCCTCCTCGCGTCCATCAACGGCTTGGCTTTGACGAGCCGGTCGACCTTGCCGGCCAGTGTGCGGGTTCGTTTCGTGGCCTTGTCGGCCTTGGTGGAGAGCCGTTCGGACTCGCTGATGGACAGGCCGGCGCGTTCGGATCGGATGAGTTTGCCGTTCGATGCGACGAGGTCACGTAGCGTGTCCACGTCCTTATCGTCCACGCCGGCCTTGTCTGCATTGCCGACCGTGTTTTTCGCTTTGCCGTTGCATGCGGCCAGTTGGCTCATGGACGCTTGCACGCGCTCATAGGCGGTTTTCTCCTTGACGGCCGTCGAGTGGGAGCCCGCCAGGGCGAGGATGATGAGCAGCATGATGGCGGCGCCCGCGATGATCAGACCGCGTTTGACCCAGGTCATGGCCTTCGAGTCGTTGGATGGCGCGTCGGGGTCGGCCACGTCCTCCAACACCTCTTCCGGAAGGATGGTCGTTTCGGATTCGGGTTCCGGTCCGATCACGGTGGTTTCGGCCGGACTCCCATCCGGCGTTTCCGGGTCGGGCGGTTCGATCACGGTGGTCGGAGCCTCCAATCCGGCCAGTGGGATGGGCTCATCCGTTTGGGTCATGTCGGGCACGATGAGCATGGGCTGTTCGGGCTCGTGTCCGGGCTTGGCCGGCGGTGGCGGGGGAGTGGGCTGTTCAGACTCGTGCTCGGTTGGAATGTTCTTCCGGCCGCGGCGTTTGCGTGGCTTGCGTTCCTGCCTGGCGGGCTTGTCGTCCTCCTGCGTGTCTTCCTGCAGGGAGTCGATCCATGCGAGGTCGTCACGCAGCGAGTCCGACGGCGTCAACTGGTCGAACAGGCTGGGCTGTTCGCTGCTCATCGTCCGTCCTTTCCACGTTCGAACACGTCGTCGAGCTGGTCGAGCATACGGTCGCAATGGTCGAACACGTTGGCTGGATCACCGTCCACAAGCCGGTTCAACCGTTCGGTCAGATCGTCCTGCATGTCGATGGAGCATGGCTGGTAGGCGTCGTCGAACTGGCTGCTTCCGTATTCGCGGAGGATGCTCCGTCCCTGGTCGATCAGATCGGCGAGGGCGCGACGGTCCTCGTCCGTCATGGGCATGGAGCGTTCCTGGTCGCGCGTGAGTCTGACGGCGGCCGTGACAGCACGGTCGAGCCGGTCACGGCTCGACCGTTCACGGGTCGTGTAGTCCAGGAGGGCGCGACGGATCCGTTCCTCGTCATTCCTTGCGGCGGCCAGATGCTCCGGCTTGTGGTCCATGGCATAGTTGCCGCGCAGGCCTTCCAATCCGGCGCGCCACTTGTCGACCTGGTCGGACAATGCCTTGTCGTCCCGATCATCCTCGTCATCGACGCGGGTGGGTGTCATCAGATCGCATACCGCGTCCAATCCCTCGGACGCGTTCGTGAACCGCCAGGACGGTCCGAAGCCGGGCTCTCCGGCCCAACCGCCGTCGCGTTCGAACCAATGCCTGTACTCGTCGCATCGCGCCTGTTCGCGTTTGCGGTCGTCCGCCGTGGACAGGTGGTGCTTGTGGTCCGCGCTGGACGTGTCGGCCGAGGACAGGTATCCCTTGACGCGTTCCAACGACGAGTGGATCAATGATTGCAATGTCGGCGCGTACAGGCCGCCGTTCGGGCTCGCGACGATCATGTCCATGTAGCATTTGAGCGAGTAGACCTCCTGGACCACGTCGTCGTGGCGGATCCAACAGGATGGCAGGATGCGCGCCCAATCCGTGTAATGCGTGGTGAGGAACCGGCCCATGCGTATGGTGTGCAGCATCATCAGATCGATGTCCATGCGCGTGGGGGAGCCGGTCAGGTCCAACGGGCGGGCCTCGACCATGGTGGCGAGGGAGTTCTGCGGGAGTTTGGCCCACAGGCCGGGACCATGCTCCGGCTCGTTGAGCGGGGCCATGGTGATCTGCGTGAGCAGCTGGTCCAGGTTGCGCGCCATGGAGGACGGCAGGTCCTTGCCGGTCAGCTCCTTGTATTTGCCGTTCACGGCGGCGGTCAACTGTTCATACGCGTGCTCGCATTGCTCCCTGACGGACAGTTCGCCACGCTGCCTGTTCACCATGTCGTCGAACATGGTCCTGACTTCCTCCTGGAAGTCGCGTTCCATGTCGTCGGTCCAGAACGACGGCCGTTCCAAACCGTCCGTCACGCCACCCGGGGTGGACGGCCCATACTCCGGCTCGTCCCGTCCCGTGGAGTCGTCCATGATCGCATCCGGTTCCCCGGGCTTGTCGGCCTCGTCCGGCGGGGTGGATTCCGTCGGCGTGGACGCGGGGGAGACCATCTCGTCGAAGAACTTGTCCACGGCGTCGTCGCTCATGCGGTCGCTCCTTCCGTCTCATGCCATGCCTGACCCGCGGAGGGACGCAGGTCCTCCAATCCCTCGCGCCACCAGTCGCGGTCGTGGAACATGATCATGTGCACCAGGGCGGGCGCCTGGCCCAATGGTTCCACGAGCGCGTAGCCGACGGGCAGGAGGCTCAGTTCCTGTTGGGTGACGGATTCCTCACGTTCGTGGCGAGTGGTCAGACCGCCCAACGGTCCCTGTCCCGGATTCCAGGAGGATTCGCGGCGGGTATGGTGGTGCGTGCCGATCTGGCTGATCCACCATTTCAACGTCTCGTCGTCGGACACGCCCTTGAGCATGATCCGATGGCAGTTCTCCCAGACGGTCTGTTCCACGGCCTTGCCGTACCCGTCCTTCTCGTCGGCCATCTGCTGGCGGGACTGTTCCACGATGATCAGCTGGTAGCCGTTGCCGCCGCCCTGGGTGATGGCGTTGCGCAGGCCGGGCCATTTCTCGATGTTCGACAGTTCGTCGAGCACGAACCGTGCAGGGGGCTCGATCTTGCCGCGCGAGCCGGAAGCCTTGTCGAACGCGAGGTCCTGGCACGCCTCCTGGAACGTGTCGAGCAGCAGGCTCACGAAGATGCCCGCGTTACCGGCCACTCCGCCGTCACGGCGTGGCTTGGACAGCACGTACACGGTGTCGCCGCGCAGCACCATGCGTTTCGGGTCGATCAGTCGCGGGTCGGAGGGGCTGAGGTTCATGCGGGCCCTCACGTTCGGGTCGGCGAGGATGCTGAACGCGTTCTTCACGCCGAACCATTCCGATCCTTTCTGGCGTGGATCGACGTGGGGCAGGGCGTTCAACGTCGCGGCCCAACGGTCCATCTCGCGTTCCGGCGTGTACTTGCGGATCAGGTCGGCGGCCTCCTGCGCGGCCTCCGGCGACAGGCTCCAACGGTAGCAGTCGTTGATGGTGCGGTCCGCGATGGCCGCCGCGTACAGCATGGCCTGCACGTACATGGCCGCGCTCACGCCCCACTCCTGGTTGTTGGAGCCGCTTCCCATGCCGCCGATCGCGACCATGGTCTGCGCGCGGCGCATCGCGACGGCCGGATCGTCGCAACCCTGCAACGGCGTCCAACGCATGTTGTGCCGCGTGTCCGGATCGTTCTCCGCGACGCCTTCGGGATCGAAGATGTGCGTGGTGCCCGGCCCGCGATTGCCGAACGATGCGCCGCGGACGCGGTCCTTCACGCCGCATTCGCGCAGGTAGCGGGTCGCTTTGATGATGTCGCCTCGCGTAGAGGTCGCGAGCACGAAACCCGGCGCCTCGACCACGGCGGGGATGACAACGCTCACGGTCTTTCCGGAACGGGTCGGCCCCAGGACGTAGATGTGTCGTTCCGAGCCGAGCCACACCTCCATGTTCCATGATTTGCCCACATACCAGGCGGCATGCCATGCGCGCGGGTGGACGGCGCCCGGCTTCCGGTCGCGGAAATCCGCCAGCATGCGCGGCAGTACGGACGGGACCACGTCACGGTTGATGGCCCGAGGCCCATAGCCGGCGGCGATCTGACGCCAGGATGCGATGCCCGGTCGGGTGGAGATCCAGTCGGCGGCGCGTTCCTCGGAATCACGGTACGCGTCCCAGAAGATCCACAGGACCATGACGAGCAGGAACGCGATGGCGAATACGGGCAGGGTGAGCAGCGTCCAGGCGAGCATGCTGCCCCTGGCGGCGAGGAACAAGACCATCGACATGATCAACGCGAACACGCACACCATCGCGCCGACACGCGCCACGAGATGGCTTTCCTCGTCGCTCAACCGTTCCAGCAGGTTCGTGTGGCGGGCGAGCCATTCGCCCGTCTTGGACGATTCGAATTTCCGCCACACGCCCATGACCTGGCTGCGGTTGTCCGAGTTCAATTCCTCACGGTCGTAGCCGCGGCGTGCCGTGATCCGATGTCCCGTCATGACGCCAATCCCTTCCGGTTGTCTTCCGCATCATTGGACCAGCCTTGCTGGGAGAAGTCGTCTTCCTCATCTTGGCCAGACGAACGGAGGAACAAATCGAACAGCTTCAACGCGAAGGAGAGCAGGTTCAGCACGAGGGCGATGAACAGCACGGCCACCGTCAGCCGCTGGCCGGCGTCAGCACACATAAAATCGCTTATAAGATCCATGGAAAACCTCCAGAATAGGGAAAGGGAATGAAAGAGAATGGTCCAAAAAAGACGGAAACCCCCCGAAGAAAAGGAACTCCACCGAGGAAAGGGAACCCTCCGACGGATCCAAAGCGACGAATCACGCCGATACGGCGAAGAGCATCGGCGGAAGCCCGAGGACGGAGTGGATGAAACGGTGGAAATGCGCGACGGAGGTGATAGGCCTGTCTGCGAACGTGGCTACAATCGTCGCCATAGTGCTGACGGGCTATCAGATCGTCGTTGGCAACTGGCAGTTTGACCGGTCCGGCCCAGACTATACATGGTTCATGCTCGACAGGATGGAACCCAATGTGAGAATCGAGGCGGATGTCATGTCCACTCAGTCCACATTCGCGATGGTTCTGGCCAACAGCGGTAGGACGGAGGACACCGTCATTTCCCTGAGCAGGGATACGAAACATGCTGAAAGCATGAGAATATGTATGCCGGAATTCGACAGGAAAGGAGGATACAAGGCTGGTTCCGCGGTCCTCAACGATAAGGGAAGCTTCGGTCTTGCTCCAGGTGAGTCGAAACTCCTGTTCGCGGTCGCCCCGCGAACCAGCGTGATCCTGACCGGCCAAACGGACAAGGGCGAGGAATACCGGAGCGAAAGTTTCGAAGTCACCGGCAATCTGACGGTGTACAGCGCTTCTGGAAAAACATGGCCCGCGAAAGAACTGCATCCCGATCAAAGGGTAATCCGCCATTATGAGGACCTTTCGGGGTTCAGACAAGCGAAAAAAGACTGCATGAGCCTTGTGGACAAAGACATGGGAGTGAAATAGGATCCGATACTTCATGGCGATTCTCCTATGACGCCCTGCGCAGGCTTGACGTGTCGAACACGTCCGCCCACATGGGTCCCGCGACCGGCAGTATCATGCGGGGATGCTCGCGTCCGATACGCCAGATGCCATAACCCTGCGCCAAGCGTGGTATCTGTTCCAATTCGTCCTCGCTCAGATCGGGGATGAGACGGTTCAGCAGGGGGATGTTCTCGCCACCCTGGCGGTAGATGATCTTCGTCTCCATCAGATTCATCAGCTGTTCGACCTTGCCGCGCAGTCCACTGCCGGCCGTGAACACCTGGGTCATGTCGGCAACGCCATGCACGATCAGCCAGGTCGCGCAACCCCAATGGCCCGCGGAACGCTGTCGGGTCTGCAACGAGTCGACCAGCTGGGGATTGGACAGCAGGTCCCACGCCTCCTCGCATACGATGATGCGGCGCAATCCGTCACGTGCCTGCAGCAGTCGGTCGATCCACGAGCTGACCGCGGCGGTGTACACGCGTTTCAACGTGGGATCCTGGAACACGGGACCGGACGTGTCGAACACGATGATCGGGGCGGCCGGATCCAACGTGATGGTCGACTCCTTGTCGAACATGCCGCTCATGGTGCCTCCCTCGACCATGGGGGAGAACACGCGTGCGGCCTCGCTGGCCTTCTCGCGCGCGAGATCACGGTAATGTTCGAAACCGTGGATGTTCCTGTACACGCCATCGACCCAATCCCAGTCGGACAGGCGGGCCACGGCCTTCTCCAACGTCATCGGGCCGGTGCCGTACGAGGCGATGAGCTGGTCGATCAGGGACAGCATGTCCTTGTCCAACGGGAATGGACGGTCCGGTTCCCTCACCGCCTCCGCCAACGCCATCATGGCGCTTTTCCTGCCGGCCAGGACCTCCTGGCGCAACGCCCTACGATCCTCGTCCGACGTGACGTGGGACATGTCGGGCATGGCGAACGGGTTCAGATAGTTGCCTTTGCCGGGGGAGACGACCTGCCCGCCGGGAATGGCCCGCGCAATGGCCTTCCATTCGCCCTGCCGGTCGGATTGGACGATGATGTTGCGTCCGAAACCGATCTCACGCACGGCGATCGTCTTCGCGCAATAGCTTTTGCCCTGGCCGCGCAGGCCGCTGAAGAACAGGTCGGGACTGGTGGTCATGTGCGCGTCGTACGTACCCCAGCAGTCGAATTGGAACAGTTCGCGGGAAAGCGCGTCGATGCCGATCGGCGGACCCGGGATCAGCTGCGCGCCGGAACCGGCCACGAAAGTGGTGAGCACTCCCGCCCGTCCCGTGCTGGTCTGATGCCATGGGATCAGGGGACGTTCGTTGAAATCGCGGGTGATCATGTCCAACGGGCTCGCGGAACCCAACGGGAGCATGCCTTCCTCGTCACGCTGACGCGCCTTGTACAGGCGTTTCGTCTGCGCGACCTGTGTCGACACCAGGGAATACAGGCGTTGACGCGCCTGCTCGACCGCGTCGCGGTCGGAACGCGAATACCGGTGTTCCGGCACACGCACCGACCGGCCGGCGCCGTCACGCACGCGCATGAGCCAGTCGAGTTCGGGAATGGACAGTCTGGTCGGCGCGGGCACGAAACCCACCACGCCGACGCCACGCCGCGCGGGACGGCCGAGCCTGTGCCCATCGTCCTCCAACAACGGCACGAACGGATCGGCCCCATCGCCGTCCGGTTCCATGCCATCTGCTTCCGAACCGTCGTATTCGTCTTCATCGTCGACGGACATTCCCACCTCTTTTGAAAAGACGGAAGATGGGCGGGAGGAATCCCGTGGATACGGAACCATCCCACCCATCATGGATGTGAGCCGGTCCGACGTCACACGTTGTATCCGGCATGGGCCATCAGCATGCCCGCCACGACCATCAGCACGAAGCAGACGACGGCGAGCACGATGAACAGGACGGCCTTGCCTTGACGGGTCTTACGGCTCATGGCGAGAACCTTTTCCTTGGTCTTGCGGCCAACGAAGGTGCTTTTCTGTTTGACGGCCATGTACACGAACGCCTCATACAGGCATGAGGCGGCGACGACCATCAGGACCAGGATGCAAAGGGTTGCAGCCATATGGATTCCTCCCTAGTTAGGACATGTCCCGGAATCGGCCGGCCATGCGACCGTACGGTTCCGCACAATCCACATGACACGCGGACGATATCAGACAGGGGGAGGGAATCGAATGCTTTCACAAAAAAGGCAATTCATCAGCAGCGGATATACCATTAGAACAGCGTCTTGCCGTTTTGGAACGTCAGACAGCCGCACTCCTCGATGTTACGGGAAAACTGGAAGCATCCATTTCCAGTACGAAACAGAAAAAACTCTCTGCGGTCTTTTCCATTGGTTCGGCCATTTTTAGCCTGTAAGATCTTCGATTTACTTGAATCGAAGACTAATCATATGTATCTGTTCTTGTAGTCGGCACCGCTCCCGTCAAGCTTTGGTGTTCCAGCCGGCGCGTTTGAATCCGTTGACGGGCGTGGCGGTTCTCTTCCATACGTCGGTCGGCTTGTGCCGCGACGACGCACATGCTCCATGCCGTCAGCAGTCCGAAGAGCCAGAAGACGGCGATGATGGTTATGACGACGATCTTGTCCATCTCATCCTCCTTGCGCGGGGATTGTCGTTCCTCTATGCCACGTTATTTCCACACGCGCCCCGTCCGATACCGTCACGGGGGAGATGATGAGGGCGTGCGGTCTTGCGGAGGGTTGCTTTTCCGTTCCCGACCGTCGTTGGACGGGAGGCATGCGAGGTGGGATAGGGATGCAAGGGAGAAAAACGGCCGGAACAGGGTCGGGAAGCCCAGTATGGGTTTCCGTCGTCCTGTTCCGGCCGTCTGCCGGGTGGTTTACCAGATGTTTAGATCATTCGAAATATAGGCTCTTCAGTCTGTCGGAGAACGTGTTGAGCCGTAATTTTCTGAGATGGGCCAGTTCCTCGCCCATGGTGCGTGGCGGATTGGTCTTGTGAGGAGGATATCGAGCAGCCAAGTGGTAGGGAATACGTTGGCGTCCAGTAACACAACCGGCTGGGTCATGATGTTGTGGTCCCTTCCGGGTTAGTCGAACTGCGCGACGTAGGCGGCCATTTCGTCGTCGTCCATCGTGATTTCCCGGGCCGCCCGCCGCATGGCGTCCAAGGATTCCCGCATGCGCGCACGTTCCCGACGCTGGTATTCCATGATGTCGACTACGTCGACCATGCGTCGTCCGGTTCCGCCGTTACGGGTGAAGGGCAACCGTCCGGAATCAAGGATACGGGCGACGGTACGGGGCGAACAGTTCATCAGCTTCGCGGCCTGCCCGGTGGTGATCATCCGGTGCCGTCCCATGACGCCCATCGCCGCGTTCATAGCCGCTTCGAAGGCCTTGTCGTTCAATTCCGTCACGACACCGTCGGCATCGATCAGGGCACAACGTCCCGCCACAGCCGTGGCGTTCCCAGTGGACGTGTGCTTCTTCGTATGATGAACCTTGACGTTGCGCAGGACATAGCGGGTCTTGTTATTGCGTGAAGCATGATGGGAATGGACGCAGACGGCTTTCCCAACATGCGAGTGTTCCAATTCCATCGTGCCGGTACTCATATTCCACCTCCAGAATCGACTAGCTGGCGCTTCCACCAGCATACTAAAAACTGTCAAAACTGACAAGGTGTTGTTTTGTCGCTTTTTTAGCCATTCGTTTCTTGAAAATTTCCCTAGGTCAAGCTACTGCCGGGATCGTCCGGCCGCGTATCGTCCGGAATATCGGCCGGGTCCGGCGGTTGGAGTCCTGGGGTCGGGTCGTCCAATCCATGGGCGGGATGCAAACCGATCATGTGGGGCGCGGCGACGTCCCTTTGATGTCTGATGATCGGGAGCCGGCCACGCAGCAGGCCCGTGATCCGGTCGATGAGCATGGGGGAGAGGCGCTGGTTGGTGGAAAGCTGTTCGTGGACGATGTCGGGCACGTCGTCCAGAACACCGAGATCGTACCTGTCCCAATCATCGATGAGGGACAATTGCCAGTACGCGTTGTCCTCCTCTCCCCATTGGTCGGTCCAGAACGGTTTCGTCCGGTAGTCCCCGTTGTCCATGGCGTCGGGATCCATGCCGTTCCACAGGCTCGCTCCGCTGTCGTAGATCGGGGCGGGACGGATGGCGAAGGATTCCACGTCCCTGATCAGACCGAAATTGTTGTAATGCCGGTCCGTGTTGCGTAGCAGGAAGTCGAGGAACAGGAAATCATCCGTGGCGTGCATGATCGCGTCACGGTCGACGCCGAGCCGTTGGCAGGCCTCCACCCAGATGTCGCGCCGTTCCCGGTATCCTCCCTTCCGGAAGATCCGCATGATCTGTCCGGCGGGAATGAGCTCCTCCGTATCCGAAAGCATTTCGTCGCATGCCGACACCCTGGCCCCGTTGATCTTGCCCACACGGTATTCGACATGGTCGATGCCAAGCAGGCGGGCCGTTTTCCACGCTATCCGCTCGTTGTCGGGCTCCTGGCCGGACCGTCCCGCCTTGATGAGGGTCCTGACGCCGTCGTCACGGATGATCCACCGTTTGGGCAGGTCTCCGGCGCTGGTCACGTCCGGCGTGTTCACGTCGCCGATACGGGATGAGTCGCCGGTGAACAACGCCTTGCCGAGCCGTTCGTCGAAATCGTTGTGGAAGAAGTTGAGGTCCTCCCAACGCAGCGCGTCCATGCCGGCGGGACGGATCCAGTACTGGTCGGACAGGCTCAATCCCATGGAACGGTCGAGCAGTTCTTTTCCGGAGGGGATGCCCGTGGCCATGAGCAGCGTGCGCAGGCCGTCCCTTGTGGCGGGGATTCCCCGGGACCGCCACCATGCGGTCACCGAATCACTGTCGGGTCGGGGCTGTCCATCCACGTACATGCCGACCGGTACACGGCTCGGATCGAACACGTCACCCACTTCGAGGATGAGACCCGCGTTCGATGAGTACGCGAATTCCAGTACCGGATGGTTCCGGCACATCAGGACACGGTTCATTTCAAATAGCATCGGACCCCGCGATTATGGTGGATGGATTCATTGCTTCCCGTTTCCCATGGTAGCAACGTGGATGTCCTTCGTTCATGTGGACGTTCCAGGGGAAACGGACGGCCGGAAAGGGTGCGGACATCCTTTCCGGCCCCACATTGGGAATCCATGTTTGTATTGCCCTTTGCTAGGCGGCCCGGCTCGCGACGGGTCTACGGGAATCTCGGCCCTTCGACCGTTTCGCCCGTTCCCAAGGCTGGACGTCCCTAACGTGGCCGCCATCATGAAGCGGCATGGACGTCACGGCAGAGGATTCCGGCGCGTTAGGCTTTAGCTTCGGCCCGGCCTTCCGACCGGAAAGAAGGGCATGGGTTAAAGCTGTACCCCCATATATCCGCGGATTCGCGACATTACAAATGTTTATACCCCCGGTGGAAAGTCCATGATGCGGAACCGTGGGAAAGAGAAATGGCCGGAACAGGGTCGGGAAACCGTCATGTGGGTTTCCGTCGTCCTGTTCCGGCCGCCTGTTTGTTTGGAGGGGAATTGGGTCAGCGCATGCCGTGGCGCGCGGTCACGTCCATGCGGCGGCGCTTCATGTCGAGCATGGTCCAGCCGATGCCGGTGAGAGCCACGGCTGCGAGGAGCATGCCGTTCGTGCTCGCGCCGGTGGATGCCATGACCTGATCGGCCTTGGCGGCGGCGTTCGACGTGGCCTTCTCACTGGTCTTCAGGCCGGCCTGCTCGATCTGCGGACCGGAGGCGCCGTCGGTCTTGGAACCGTTCTTGTCGGTCGCGTTCTTGATCGCGGCGGCCAATGCGGCCTGGGCCTTGTCGTAGTCGCTCTTGGCTTTGGCCTGCGTGGTCTTCGCGTCGGCGAGTTTGGCCTGGGCGTCAGCGAGGGCCTGCTTGGCGGCGTCGAGATCCGTCTGGGCCTTGTCGACGGCGGACTGGGCGGCCTTGACAGCGTCGGTGTCCTTCGCGTCCTTCCGGGCCTGTTCGAGCTTGGCCTTCGCGTCCGTCAACGCCTGTTCGGCGTTCTTCACGTTGGTCTTGGCCTGTTCAACCTGCTTGGTGGCCTCGTCGCGGGCCGTGGCGGCCTGCTGGTATGCCTGGATCTTCGTGTCGAGATCGCTCTGGGCCGCGGTCAACGCGTCGGTCTTGGCCTTGAGGTCGGCCAACGCGGCCTCGAGATCCTTGACCTGCTGTTCGGCCTCGTCGCTCTTCGCCTTGGCCTGCGTGTAGGCGTCCTGCTTGGCCTTGAGGTCGACCTTGGCGCTCTCCGATGCCTGCTTGGCTTGTTCGGCTTCGCTCTTGGCCTGCTCGTAGTTGGTTTTGGCGGTGGCCAAGGCGTTCTCCGCGTCGGTCAGGATGTTCACGCGTTCGTCGGCAGTGGTCTTGTCGGCCTGGGCCTTGTCGAGCGCCTGCTTGGCTTGTTCGACCGCGTCCTGGGCGTTCTTGAGGTTCGTCTGTGCCTGGTCGTTCGCCGTCTTGGCCTCATCGTAGGCGGTCTGGGCGGCCTGGCGTGCGGTGTCGGCCGTCGAGTAGTCGGCCTGTGCCTGGTCGTTCGCCGTCTTGGCCTCGTCGTACGCGGTTTGGGCCTGCTGGCTCTTGGCGGTCGCGTCGATGAGGATCTTCGCGGTTTCGGCGGCTTCGGCCTTTGCGGCCTGCTGGGCCTGTTCGGCGGCGGTCTTCGCGTCGACGGTGCTGGCCTTCGTATGGTTGGCCTTGTCGAGCGCGGCCTTGGCCTCATCGACCTTCTTCAACGCGGCATCGTACGTGGACTGGGCGTTGCGGACGCCGTTGACGTAGTTTTCGACCATCGTGCGGTACACGGCCGCGTCATACACGGTGTCGTTCTTGTTGTAGGAGTTCCATTCGTTGAAGTACTCCTGCGAGGACGCGCCGTTGCCGTAGCTGCCGGTGCTGTATCCGCTGTACGCCATGCCGGTGGCGATGTACTCCGGGTCGACGATGTTGAGGTAGTGGCCGACCTGCTGGTACAGGTCCGGGTACTTCAGGAAAACGTCGTACGGGGACAGCTTGGCGAGGTCCGGATAGTCGCCGGACTTCACGGCCGCGTCGTAGGTCTCCTTCTCGGCCGTGTACCAGCCGTCGTACGGATCCCAGTCGGCGGTGCCCCATGCGAGGTTTTCGCCGGCGTCGTACTGGTAGTTGTGGTTGTAATGGCCGTTGGCCGCGTAGTTGGCCTGGACCATGGCCATCGCCATCGCGGTCTCGGACACCTTCAACGGTTCCAGACCGTTCTCCTCGCGCAGCCTGTTGCACTCGTCGATCATGTCCAGGGCCTTCAGCAGGTTGTCGAGGCTGGTCGCGTCGTCCTTCGCTCCGATGTGCGTGTACTCGAGGTACTTGGACACGCTGGAGTCGGTCAGATACTTGTACGCCTGCTCCGCGTCGTCCGTCTGGAACCAGCCGGCCGCGCCCTGCGCCTCCTTCTTGACGGCCTCGTCGGCGGCCTTCTTGGCGTCCGCGGCGGCCTTGACAGCGGCGTCGTACGCGGACTGCGCGGCATCGGCGTCCTGCGACGCCTTGGCGGCCGCGGCCTGCGCGTCCGCGGCGTTCTGATTCGCCTTGGCGAGCTCGCCCTGGGCCTTCTCGTTCGCGGTCTGCGCCTTGTCGAGCGCCTTGTCGGACGTGGCCTTGTCGTTGGATGCCTTGTCGAAGGCGGCTTGGGTCTTGTCGGCCTTGGCCTGCGCGGAGGCGGCGTCATCGTTCGCCTGGTAGAGTTTCTTCTGCGCCTGGTCGGCCTTCGACTGGGCTTTGGCGGCGGCGGTCTTCGCGGTCGCGGCGGCCACGGTGGCCTCGGCCTGCGACCTCTGGGCCGCGTCGACAGCCTCGCCGGCCTTACGGGCGGCGTCCTGCGCCTCCTTGACCTTGGCGGGATCGTTCGCATCGCCTGCCAGACGGGTGGCCTCGTCGAGCTTCGCCTTCGCCTCGTCGGCCTTCGACTGGGCTTTGTCGGCGGCCTGCTGGGCCTGGTCGGCCTTGGCCTGCGCCTTGTCGACGGCGGTCTTCTTGTAGGCGGTGTCCTGATCGAGCTTGGTCTTGTCGGTGGCATCGACCTTGGCCTGAGCCTCCTGCGCCTCCTTGTCGGCCTTGGCCTTGGCCTTGGCGGCGTCGTCGCGGATGGACTGGCTGTCGTTCATGGCCTTCTCGAGCCTGTCGGCGTTCTGGGCGGTCTGGTTGGCTTTCTCCTGCGCCTGCTGGAGGTTGTCGTGCGCCTGGTCGAGGCTGTCCTGCGCCTGTTGGACGCCATTGGTGGCCTGCTGCACGTTCTGGTTCTGGTTGATGGTGTTCTCGACGTTCTGCTGGGCCTGCTGCACGTTCTGTTGGGCCTGGTCGACCTGCTGTTGGGCCTGGTCCACGCCCTGCTGTGCGTTCTGCACGCCGGTGTTGGCTTGATCGAGGCTGTCCTTGGCGTCGGCGACCTGCTGTTGGGCTGCGGACACCTGATCCTGCTGCCGCGCGTTCTGTTGGGCGGCTGCCTGGTCGACCGCTTCCTGCGCCTGGGCGACTGCTTGCTGGGCCTGCTCGACCGGCGTGACCGCGGTCTCGTCAGCCATGGCCGGCGCGGCAATGGTGCCTGCGACCGCCACGGATGCGACCACTGTCGTGAAAGCCTTCTTGTTCATTTTCTACCCTCCAATGCCATCTCCCGATCATGGGATCCGGCTCCAGTGGAAACATCCCTGCGACGTTTCCGACAACCATTCCACGTGCCCCCAATCCGATATCGGCATCACCGGCGTGTCGCGGTCTCGGAGACATATGGCGCGCATACCCACCAGTCTACCCCCGCATGAGGCGGTGCCGGCGTGTGGGCGTCTACCGTTTCATGCCGTGACGTCCGTACGGGCGGACGCGTGGCCTGGACTCGACCATCGCCACGGGCATGCCCGCGAGCAATGCCACACCGGACACGAGCAGCGGGCGCGCGTCACGGCCGCTGGTTCTCGGCGCGTCTTCGGGATAGGGCGCGTCGCCTGGCATGCTCACGCGTTCCCCGGTGACGAGCAGCCGATACGTGTTCAGGAAGATCGGAGTGCACGTCACCAATGTGACCAGATCGCGTCCCGGCTGGATGCGCACGCTCCTCAGATCGTCCGGATCGACCTTGCGGATGCGCGTGACCTTGTAGGCGAGGGTCTGAGCTGCGACCCTCACGTAGAACACGTCACCCTTCCTCAATTCGGTGAGCCGGGTGAACAGGGCCTTGTCGGCCACTCCCGTATGTCCGGTGATCACACTGTGGGTGCTTTGCCCGCCGACGGGCAGGCTGGTGCCGTGAAGGTGTCCCGCACCGTTCTCCAACGCGTACGCGTCGGCCCCGTGCCGGACGGGCAGGCCCACGCCGATGGACGGGATCTCGATGGTCGCCATGATCCCGTCGCCGAAATCCAACAGGTTCTGGTATTCCGTGTCCGATTTGAACCCGAAATCACCATCGATGGTCCCGTCCTTGCCGGACGTCTCTCCGATGACATGCGGCGTGGCGGCGAGCCTCCGGTTGTACGCGCGGGCCTTGGCGACCATGCGCGCGTAATGTTCGGCCGAATGGTCGTCCTTCGCGGCCAGGGCGGACGATTCGGCCGCCCTGCGGGCCGCTCCGGCCTGTTCCACGCCAAGCCAAGCGAACGTGCCCACGCCCGCCAGGCAGAACACGACCGTGACGGCGATGAGCGCGCGGAACACGCGTCTCGAATGCCGTGCGCGTATGCGGCGCAGGCGCCGCATGCGACGTCCCTCCGAAGCACGTTCGCCCTCGATGATCCAATCCCAATCCATAACGTCCATACCTTTGCCACGATCCGTTCCACGAATATCGACGGGGATGGGCAACGGGAAGGGCCGGCGTCCGGACCATTCCGCCCACGTCCGAATGGAGTTGGTGGATGGCCGTCCGCCGGCCCTTCCGTCACCGGGTTCCGGTCACTCGTCGTCCGGCATGCCGTGGCCGTTCATGCGTCTGGTGAGCATGACGGTCGAGCCGATGCCGAATATGAGCAGCAGGACGCCGCCCGCGATGGCGATCGGCAGGCCGATACCGCCGGTCGGCACGAAGTTCTCGTGGTACGGCACCCAGATCGCGTACAGGGTGATGTCCTTGTCCTGCAGGGCGATCCGCGACCCGTCCGTGTACACGGTGCCCTGGTCGTTCGGCTGGGTGTTCCAATGCTTGAACCGGTACAGGCCGTCGTGTTTGAACGACTTGGACGTGTCACCGGGAATGGTCACATCCGAATACTGCCAGCCGGTCGTGTTCGCATGCGAACCGGTGCCGCCGTTCGCGTTGTAGACCACGTTGGCCTGCAACCGCTGCCAGTGCGCGTACACGGTCACGCTGCCCGTCAACGGCCTGGTCCAGTCGTACAGGCCCGCATCGTCCTGCGGTCCCGTGTACCAGCCGAGGAACCTGTAGCCGCGGATCTTCGTCGTGTCGCCCGTCCGCCAGCCGGAGCCGTCCGCCGCGGCCGTGTTGTAAGCCACGGATACGGACGCCGGGGTGGACGGCATCTGACCCGACCAGGTGGCCGGCTTGTTCGTGTCGTAGGTGAGGACCGGGTTGCCGACCCACACCGCGTACACGGTCATGCCGCCCTCGACCATCGTGACCTCGGGCTGTGCGGCCGTGGCGTTCCGATCCTGGTTCCAACCCAGCTGGGTGTGGCCCGGACGCGACAGCATGCTGGAATCCCAGCAGTCGTCGTCCTTCGCCAACGTGGCAAGCGTGATCCTCTGACCGGCCGGATAGTAGACCTGGCATCCGGACACCACGTCCGTGCTCGTGTCGATGGTCCTCACGGTCACGCTGCCGTCCTCATGCTCGATGGCGTGCTGCACGGTGCGGCCCGCGTCCGTGTCGGCGTTGATGTCGGCGGCGGGGCGGACGGTGCCCGTGGCGTCGCCGACGATGTTCCGCCAATCATGGTCGAAGTCGCTGTTGACGAGCTGCTTCGGCAGGCCGTTGGCGGCGTATTCCACCACATCGTCGTCAGACGCGAGTCTCACAGTGCCGGAGGTCTTGGCCTTGGCGGGCTGGACGGTGTTCTCCCTGCCGCGCTGGTTCGACGGGACCTTGCCGGTCGCGTCGGACGCGTTCTTGTCGTAAGAGAGCCTGTACGCCTTGTCGAACACGATGTCGTCGAGCACGTTGCCGCGGTCGAGCTGCTTGGCATCGATGCTCCTGAACGTGAAGCGGGTCGTGGTCTGCCCGTCGGGGATCAGGTAGGTGCCCTCGTACGTCTCCCACTGGTCGGTGTGGTGGCGGTTGTTGCCGTTCGTGACCTTGGTGGCGATGACGGTGGACTTCTCGTTGAGCTTGTCGCCGTGCCCGTTGACGCTGGTGCGGGTCATTTCGACGGGCTGCTCGTGGCCGGGCGTGCCGATCATGACCTGCATCTTATCGAGGTACGTGCTGTCGAGGCTGGCGTGCTTCAACCGCACCTTGTACAGGGTGCCGGGCACGGTACTGATGTCCTGGTAGATGGCTATGCCGGCCTCGTAGGCGCAGAGCTCCGCGTACACGTTGTCGGCGGTGGAGTCGTCGTACTGGAGTTCGACCGCGTTGGCCTTCTGCTGGACGGCGCTTCCGGCCTTCTGGGTGCTGGTCCAGCCGAACTTGGACTTGTCCCACCCGTTGATGGCGGTCCACTTCCAGCTGGAGCCATCGGGCATGTTGGTGACGTGCAGGAGGGCCTTGCCCGCGTTCGGGTCGATGCTGGTCCAGTTGTCGAAGCTGTTAACCCACTGGTCGCGGTAGTTCGTCTTGAAGTCGCCATTGACCAGATGGTCCGACAGGTTGTTCGTGCCGTCGGCCGCGAGCTTCACGACGCTTTTCGTGTTTCCGGTCGCGCCGGTCACGTCGACCGCGTTTGCCGTGCCGGACAGGCCGGCTCCCAACGCCGCGGCGGCCGTGAGACCGGCGAGAAGTCTTGTAAGGAATCCCATTTTCCCTCATCCTTTGTGATTCATATGTGAGTTCCGTATTTTTTGGAAGAGGGCCGGGATCGTGCGGCTGACAGGAGAAAAGGCCGCACGATCCCGGCCTCTGGCTCCCCGGCCCTTCGCTTTCGAGGCCGGGGACGATTCGGAAAAATCAGGCGATGGCCGGACCGTCGCCCAGGTTCTCATGGCGGACTCGGTAGGCGGCGAAGCCGGACGCGGTGGCCACGAGGATGATCGCGAACGCGCCGACCAGCATGACGCCCATGGTGGTCGCGCCGGTCTGCGGCAGCTGGGTGATGTTGTCGATGTTCTTCACCACGGCGGTCGGGGTGGTGGTCTTGCCGTCCGCGTTGTTGACCGTGCCGGTCAGTCCCGGCTGGTCCTTGCCGGTGATGGTCACGTGCCCGTCATCGGTGATGTGGATGCCGAAACTCGGCTTGACGAAGCTGAAGTAGCCGGTCGGCACCTGGGTCTCCTTCACGGTGTAGTCGCCGGCGCCCAGACGGGTGAAGTTGATCACGCCGGACGCGTTCGTGGAGAATTCGGTGGCTTTGGACTCATCCGTGGTGAACGTCCACTGGTTCGAGCTCGTGTTCCACACGTACCACTGGTTCAGGCTGTCGTTGTGGAGCTTGAACTTGGCTCCCTGGATGACCTTGTTGCCGTCGGCCGCGCTGATCTTCTTCAGATTCACGTCGTAGGTCGGGACCGGGGTCTCATCGGTGCCCGGCCCCGGGGTCGGCACGTCCGGCGGGACCACGTTGGGCAGCCAGTTCGAGGTGATCAGGATCTGGTTGATGGCCTTGTTGGCCTTGGACGCGTTGACGACCCTGCCCTGGTAGGTCACGGTCACCTGCTTGCCCTGGTAGGTGTCCACGAAGCTCTGCAGGCTGGTGACCTTGAAGCCGGTGCCGTCGGAATTGCCGATCTTGTCCTTGCCGATGGTGCCGAACTGGTTGGTCACGTCCGTGCCGGACGACGTGGCCGCGTGGAACGAGCCGTCCACGTAGACGATGCCGGTCATGTGGTCCTCGAGGGTGATGGTGTCCACGGCCAGCTTGTTCGGCACGGTGAACGTGGCCTTGAAGTCACGGGTCTCGCCGTTGGTCGCGGCCACGGAATCCTTCCACGTGCCGTCCACGCTCTTGATCTTCTTGTCGATCTTGGTGACGTTGGTCTTGATCTGGGTGGAACCGAGGGTCTGGCCGTTGCTCATCCTGGTCGCGCCTCCGATGGTGGTGGACACGAGGATCGGGATGCCCTGGGCGTCGACGACGAGATAATAGCCCTCCGGCAGGGTCAGGTTCAGACTGCCCGTGGCGGAGGTCTGGTTGGTCTTCACGGCCGCCACCCTGCTGGACGCGGCGGTGGACTGCAGGGTGCCGGCGACCTTGCGCAGCGTGTCCGAATCGGTCTTCAACCGCAGGAGCTGTTCGGCGGCGTTACGGCCTTCGGACGTGTTGTAGGTCACGCCGTTCCTGTTCAACGCGGCCTTGACCCACGCGTCGGTCGTGGCGTCCGGGGATGAGGCGCTCACGCTCTTCACGTTCGCGCCGTCCTTGACGACGTCGTTGTATCCAGCGACCTTGTACACGGTGAAGCTATGGCCGGCGAGGGTGCTGCCGTCGCCCGCGTTCAGGGTGAGCGTGCCGTCGGCCGCGAACGCCGAGCCCGGGACGCACAACGCGGCCAACGCGGCGGCGGTCGCGCACGCGGCTGAGATCTTCTTCATATTCATACTGGATGTCTCCTTTGATAGGGATTAGAACGGTCATCGGATCATTTGGCGGCATGCACGCCGTGCTTGACGGTCGAGGTCCTGCGACGTGCGCCCAAGAGGGTCACGCCGACACCGCCGAAGGCGATGAGGGACAGCAGGACGCCGCCGATGGCCATGCCGGTCTTGGCGAGATCCTCGCGGTAGCCGCTCCAGTCGTCGGTGTTCGAGTCCACGGTGGTGTCCTCGCATAGGGTCCTGTCGCCGACCTTGACCTGCTTGAGGCCTGTCGTGTCGGACGCGTCGCCGTCGACCTTCGTGTCGGCGTCGGACTTCTCGTCTCCGGTCTGGTTGCCGTCGGTGGACTGCTGGCCGCCGAACTGGTCGGTGACGGGGCATTCGACGAGCGGCGTGCCGGTGACCTTCACACGGTCGGTGTGCCTGCCGCCCTGCCCGACGCCCTTCAACGTGCCGGTGATGATGGTGGACTCGCCGGGCTTGAGCACGAGGGTGTCCCAATCGTCCGGATACTTCAGGTCCGTGACGTCGCCTTCGCCGGCGATGGTCCTGTCGACCATCTTGAGGTCCTTGGCGAGATACCAGGCGCCCTCACCGGTCGAGGAGTCCGTCTTGGACGTGTTGGTGATCTTGAACGCGATCTGCTGGCTGTCTCCGGCCATCTTCAACGCGTCCTTCACGTCGTCGCGGTCGCCGGCCTGTTCGCCGGAGGCCACGTCGTACTTCTCGATGTGGATCGACGGGGTCATGTCCGGGGTGCGGGTCCACACGATGTTGGACTGGAACTCCTTGTCGTTGAAGATCTCGGTGAACTGGTTCTCGACGCGTTCGGACACCTTCAGGCGCTTGCACTGGATGTACGCGCGCCAGCCGTTCTCATGCGCGTTGTCCACGGACACGAGGGCACGGTACGCTTCGGTCGCCTCGACGGTGACCTGGCCGTTGGCGTCGGCCGTGGCGGTGAACAGTTCACCGCCGAGCTTCGAGCCGTCGAAGCCGTTGCCGGCGAGCTTGTCGCCCTTGGCGGCGAGCACCTTGCCGTCCCTGTACAGGTCGCGGGTCGCGTACACGGCCCACTGGCCCGTATACTGGTCGAACTCGGTGTTCAGCGGATCCACGATCCTCCACTGGCTGACCTGCGGGTAGGCGCGGTCGGCCGGGATGACGGAGCTGTCGAGCTGGTAGAGGAAGGTGCGGTCCTTGTACACGCTCCTGCCGTCGATGCTTTCGCCGCCGACCTTGACGGTCACGTCCTTGGCCGGGTTGACGGGCTTGAGCGGGTTGGACACCTCGTTGGTCTCCACGGTCGTGTCGTTGGTGACCTGGATGGCCTTGTTCCTGACCGTGTACCCATCCTTGACCTTGACGACCTTGTACGGCATGACGACCTGGTAGGTCTGGCCGAGGAGGTTCTGGTCGATGGCCGGATCGTTGAGCGGATCATGCTTGCCGTTGGTCGAATACTTGGCGAGGTCCTTCGGCTGGGGGTCGCCCTTGACGGTGACGCCCTTCTTCGGGATCCACGTGTCCACGGTCTTCGCGTACACGTATGCGACGCCGTCCTTGACCTGGATGTTGAACTTTCCGGTCACGTCCTTGCCGGACCGGTCGAGCACCTCGATCTTGGATTCGTCGATGGTGACGTACTCGTCATCGAAATCGTCGGTGATGCCGGCCTTCCACACGCGGTACGCGTTGTCGGTCTGCTTCAGGTCGAGGGTGACCAGATAGTTGCCGGTATCGCCCAGCAGCATGGTCTTCCCGTCGATGCTGACGGTCGGATCGCCCTGCTCCTCGGACTGGTTGTCCTTCTTGGAGGGGTTGTGGACCGGCGGCAGGTTGTCGACGATGTTCGACGGGGTGATCGAATTGTTCAGCGTGAGCACCCACTGGTTGGCCACTTTGCGGTCGACGGGAGCGTCCTTCGCGACGGTGCCTTCGAAACGGACCTGCACCTGCGGGTTCGTGCCGGCCTTCCAATGTTCGGCCACGTACTTGTTCGAGTATGTGATGGTGAACTGGTGCGCCGCGGTGTCCCATGCGACCGTGTAGTCGCCTTCGACGCCCATCTGCGGGTCGCCGGTGGTCAGCTGTCCGCCGGTGGCGAGGTCGGTGACCTCCAGGGTCTGCGGGTCGGGTTCGAGATACCGGTCGTACACGTCGGTGTCCTGGATGGACACGATCCGGTATCCGAGGTCGGCGGGCAGTTTCGGCTGCGTGGTGAGACGGTATTCGACCTTCTGGCCCGGATACACGACCTTGTCGTTCGCGTCGTTGTTCGCGCCGCCCTGGCTGCCTTCGGCGATGACCTTCTTCTTGACCGGTGGGACGTAGCCGCAGATGTGCGGTTCGTTGGTCGGCTGGGACTCGTTGTTGACCTTCTCGGAACCCGAGTTGGTCAGCTTGGAGCCGTCGGGGTTCTCGCAGAACGTGAGCTCGTCGCCCGCGGCCTTCCTGAAGTCCTTGCGGACCTGGGCCGCGCCCTTGCCGTTGGCGAAGTTCACCACGCCAGGCAGGAGCAGGCTGATCTGCTTCGGATTCTTCAATCCGGCCTGCGCGGCACGGTACTCCGGCTTCGCGGTCGCGGTGACCTTGGTGCCCTGGACGGTGATGTCGAACTGGTCGGTCACATCCCTGCCCTTGTTCGCGATGTCCGCGACGGAGGATGCCGCGTCGGTCGTGGCGTCGGCCTCGTACACGCGGATCTTCGACTTGTCGGACGTGAGATCCCAGATGTAGTCGGCCTTGGCGTAATCGTCGGCCAGCTTGATGTCGGTGACCTTGACGAGATCGGACGCGATGACGCCGTTGACCACGGACGCGACCTGGTCGCCGTCGAGGAACTTCTGGGTGTCCGCTCCGGTCCTGTTCGTCTCGTCCGGATCGACCACGGCCTGCCAGGTGCCGTCATCGCCGAGCTTGATCCAGCTCTTGTCCGGGTTCGGGCTCCACTCCCTGACGGGCGGCTCGTTGCCGGGCACGGTCTGCTGGTTCCATTTCTCCCAATCGCCGTTGGTGAGCTGGACCTTCTGGCCGGCCTTGAGCACGCCCTTGGTGAACGCGCCCTTGATGGTCATGCGCACCTTGCGGTCCGCCGCCTGGTTGTAGGTCGTGTCGAGCAGCGGTTGTTTCGCGGTGATCCACACCCTGCCATCCTGTTTGTGCACGTCGAACAGACTGTTCGCGTCCTTGCCGTCGATGGTGACGGTCACCGACGCGGAATCCAGGTCGATGTTCCTGGCGCTCTTGGAGAAATCATCGCCCAATTCGTAGGAGCTCATCTTCCTGGCGAGGTTCTTCGGCAGCAGGCCGTTGACGGTCACGCCGAAATCATCCTGCTGGACGAACGTGTGCGTGTCCGCGTTGACCTTGTTGCTCCACGCCGTGTCCTCGGCCGTGGCGGCCTGGCCCTGGTCGGCGCTCCACACCTTGTCGGGCTTCGGGTTGCGCACGTAGACCGGCGGCTCGTTGGTCGGCTGGGATTCGTTGTTCCACTTCTCGGAGGCCTTGTTGGTCAGCTTCCTCTGGTCGGCCGCGGCCTGCGCGTTCGGCGTCTGCTTCACGTATCCGCCGATGTACAGTTTGACCTTGCGGTCCTTGGTGCCGAACGCGGTCTTCGTGAGGAACGACTGCTTCGCGGTCGCGGTGGTCGTGTGCTTCGCGGTGTCGACCGTGATGTCGAACTGGTCGGTCACGTCCGCACCATCCACATACACCCTGACCTGGTCCTTGTGGTTCCAGTCGATCCACTGGGCCGAAGCGGTCCAATCATCGGTGATCGCGTAGGAGGTGAACGGGTTGAGCAGGTGCGCGGGGACACGGCCGTTGACCACGGCGCCGATCGCGTCGCCGGTCACGAACGTGCGGTTGTCGCTGCCCTTGTCGTTCGTATGCCGCGGATCCTCGGCCGTCAGGGCGCCGTTGGAGTCCAACACCCACACCTTGTCGGGCTTCGGAGTGACCTTGCCGACCTGTTCGCTGTTACCGGTCTGGCAGTGGCTCTTATCCGCATTGCCGTATTCGTCGCCGGTCCAGCAGGCCTGGCTGTCGTCCGGGATGGTGTAGTCCGTGCCGGTCGGGATCGCGGACTGGGGCACGTTCAACGTGTATTGTCCGGAGACCGGGTTCAGCACGTGCGCCTTGACGATACGCTTGCCGGCCTGGCTGTCGTCCACAGTGATGTCGGCCTTGACGGTGTTGCCGTCCTGGTCGGTCACGGTGATCTTCGAATAGTCGTCCTTGTCGGTGCCGCCGATCAGGACCTTCTGGCCGGTCACGTCGATCGTGTCGTACAGCCAGAAATGCTCGGACGCGTTCGACTGGGCGGTGATATGCGCCGTATACAGGCTGCCGGAAGCGATCTGCTGGGCCCCGGCGGTGACCTGCTGGCCCGCCATGTTGGTGAGCTTCTTCGACGGCGGCGGCGAGACCGGCTTCCAGGATTCCTTCGCGTCCTGAGCGCCCATATGGCTGGCCGAGGCCTTCATATGGCCCTGCTTGCCGACGGTCACATCATAGTAGTAGAAGCCGGCCGGCCATGCCTTCCAAGACTTGTCCACGTCCCTATAGCCGAACGAGACGCTTTTGGTCGTGTTGTTGTTCTGGGTGAACCGCTTGGACGCGGTACGGGTCGTGCCGTCCAGACCGGTCCAATGCAGCGTGACGGTGCCCGTCACGTCCTCGGAGATCGTGCTGCCGCCACGGCTGGTGGTGATCGCGTCGGAAACGTCATCGGTCGAACCGGCCTGGGTGAACAGGCCACCCGCCTGCGTGCTGACGGTCAGATCATAGTCGACCGGCGGCTCGTCCTGGTCGAGGACGATGGCGACGACGGCGCGCGGGGCCTTGCTCATCTCACGGGCCGCGAGACTGTTGATGGAAGTCTGTCCATCAGAGAAGAACGAATGGGTCGTGTAGTTGACTCCCTGATAGGAATAAGTGTTGTTCGGAATGCCGGAGGCGTTGTAGGCCGCCTTCCACTGGTCCGCGCTGAAGGTGCCGTTGGCGCCCGTGTACCAGTCGCCGTTCGCGCCGGGCGTGTGCACGAAGCCCACGGACACGAGGCGGCAGGTCGGATTCTGGTTGCCCGAAGCCTTCGAACGGGCCACGCATTCGGCGTTCGCGCCGTTCACGGCCTCGTCGATGGCGCTGTTGGACTCGCTGCCGTCCATCGACTTCACGCCGACGGATCCCATGGCGGATTTCACATTCTCGCGGGTCGGAGCGCCGAAGGAGTCCTTGTACACCCATGTGATCCTGCCGGTGCCGCCGGCGGAGCCGTCGCCCGTGCCCGTGCCGTCACCGGAGCCGCCGCCACCGTCGGCGGCGAACGCGCCGACGACCGGGGACGCCAGCGTGGCCGCGGCGACCAGGCCGGCTATCGTGGCATTGCCCCATTTCTTGTTCTTGTTGGAACCCAATGTTCCGTCTCCTTTCGAAGATTCTGCCTGCAGATACGCTTCCCGCCTATGCGGGCAGGAAACGGGACGGCACGGGAACGCGCGTTCCCTGCGCGGTTCCCCTCACGGGGACCGGCCCATCCAATCCGTTCCACGCGTGCACGCCTCGATAAGGGGCGATATTGGTTCGGGGTGGTATGCCGTGCGGACGAAACGGCCCCGTCCATTGTTGGACGGGGCCTGCGGAAAGGACAAGGGAAAAATGAATCATCCAAGCGGACAGAATTTATCCGGCTGGCAATTGTATTGATCCCCAGTATTGTCTTCCCAGTCGTAGTGGATGCTTGGCGCGGGGGAGTTCCCGCTCGGGGAGCCGCCACCCTGGCCTTGCGATCCGCCTGAATACGATCCGCCGGAATAGGACCGTCCACCGGCGGAACCGGACCAGCCGCCGGACGAATACGAACCGTACGAGTACGAGCGTTGCGCCTGCTGTTGGGCCTGCTGTGCGGCGGCCGCCTGGGCTGCGGCCTCCTGTTCGGCCTGCGCCTTCGCTGCGGCCTCGGCGTCGGCCTGGTCCTTCGCCGTCTTCGAATCGTTCACGGCCCTGACGGCCTTGGCGATGGCGTCGGCGTCGCGCTTGGCGATGGCCTGCTTCAACGCGTCACGGGTCTTATCGTCCTGGACCTTGCCTTCCGTCGCCCTGTACAGTCCGTCCGCATCGTCCACCGTCTTGTCGAGCTTCGACGATTCGACCGCCCTGACCGCGGCCTGCAGCGTCTTCGCATCCGCCTTCACGCTCCTGGCCGTCTTGTCCGCCTTGGCGGTGGCCTCGTCCAGACCGGTCTTGTCGGACGCTTCGCACTTGACCATGGCGGGAGTCTCCGCCCCAACGGCCCGTTTGAGCGCGTCAAGGGTCTTCGCGTCCTTCACGGCCTTCACGTCGGTCTTCAACGCGGCCGTCGTGGCGTCCGCGCCGAGCAGCGTCCGATACGAATCCACGGCCTTCTTCTGGGCTGCGACGGCGGAACCACACGCCCCACGCGCCACGGAGACCCTATGGTCCTCCCAGGCGCGGTATCCGCACACGCCGCCCACGGCCAGGACGACGGCCACCGCCGCGGCCACGCCGACGATGACGCGCTTCCCGTTCCTTCCCGTCCCGGCCGGATGGTCCTTGACGGCGTCCGATGTCACGTTGTCCTCCATGAGGATGCTCCTTCGCTTTGTTCCGATGGGATTCACACCAACCACGCGCCCCCGTATCGATATTGGCCTGTTCACAGGCTTCCGCCACGCGAGCGAACGAGCAGATACGTCCAGATGGCGAGATTCAGGATTTGGACCAGCAGGAGGATCACTTCCACGCCGGATGCCATGCCGGTCCATCCGTCCCGTGCATGCATGAGCCCGTGACCCAGTCCGTACGAGTAGGCGAACACGCCTATCCAGCCGGCCGGACGACAGTACAGGTCGGTACGACGTCGCGCTTCCGACCATTCACGGTCGGACCGTTTCGGAATCAGATATGGTCCGGTCAACCGCACGCATGCGATGAGGTTCAGAACGCATACGATGCTTTTCAACAGGTCCGCCCAGCTCATTGCCCGTCATCCTCTCCCAGTCCGGAACCTTCAGGCGACTTTTCAGGATACGCTTTCGATGGTCCGGTTGTCCGTTCCACGTTCCTTGACCATTGATATCGAGACGGACGCGTTACATTCCCGGACCGTCGAAACACGTCGGAACAGAAGATGAGGGTAAGACGGAGGGATCGGGATCAGGAAGAGGCTCGGGGACGGATGCTTCCGGACTGGACGGGACACCCACAGTTGGATGCAGGTCGCGCCATGTCTCCATGAACGCGTGCTCGTACCGATAGTCGCAGACCCTGCGATGGTATTCGTGGAAACCATCAGGCACGACGGTGAGACCATGCGACATGGACGGTATGGAGTCAAGCAGATCATGGAAGGAACGTGGATCGTATCTTTCCATGAAGCGATCCAACGCCTTGGTGCATTCCTCGTCCTGTCCTGATGCGAGGTATTTCAACGGGGCGATGGGTTTTCCCCTATCCGTCACGTAGCAGGAGCGGACATCCAACGCGTCTTGGCGAATGAGATCCGGGTTGGCGAGACGGCGTTCGATTCCCGATTCGGTTCTTTTGTTGTTGAACGAGTTGCCATTGTCGTAGACCGGCGCGAGGGAGAACTCCCCGCGTGGATTCCTGAGCACGCCCCAATTCGTGTTGTTCCGGTCTATGTTGCGGATGAACGCGTCCACCACGAACATGTCCCAGAACCGGTCGGACACTCCATCGATCGAGCGAAGAACCGGGATACGGTGAATCGCCGACCGTACGTCGGCGAGCACCACTCCGGAACCGGTGGACGCGTCCTCGGTGAATCCTGGCTCGTCATCGGAAAGCGAGTTCTTCAGATCATGGAAATTGACAAGTCTGGAATCCGGGAAGGTGAAGTCCCTGCAGGCGCAGACGATACGCCCATCACGGATTCCCAGCACCGTTTCATGAACCGGTATGCCAAGAGCGGCATACACGTGGGATCCCAGCCATTCGGACACCGGCGCGGTCGTATACGAAGGAACGCTGCCCTGAAGGTTCCTGGTCGTTCCGGGGAATTTCACCAACCAGTCGCCGTCCCTCCAGACGAGTCCGATCTTCCGTCCGGCGTTACCGCCGTAGAACTGTCCGGAAGTCTCGCATGATTCAAAATCTTGGATGTCGATCATGATGCCCATTCTAATGGAGCCGCCCCATGACCGGCATATCCGCCCGCATTGGCCGGCCACGTCCCTTGTCTCATAGTCCGGCGTTTTCTCGTACCTGATTCATCAGATCCTCCAACGTGTCCGCCAAGGCCGACACTCGCCGCTGGTCCGCATCGTCGGCCCCGTCGAACGGTTCCGCCTGTTCGACCGTGTCCGCGAGCCTGGACCGCAGGTACGGGACGGACAGTTCCATGCCGGCCGTCCGGTCGAGCAGGTCCCTCGCGGCACGCAGGTCGCTGGACAGTCGCGTCATGTCGTCACGCCGTGACTTCTCGGATCGGGTCTTGTCGTACTCCTTCCGGAACGCGGCCACCCGTTTGGACTGTTCCACGTATGCGGACGCCTGTTTCCTCGCCTTCGCCGTGTTCGATTCGAGTTGCCTGTTCCTCAGAGTCGCGTCGCATTGGATGGATGGAGCGCGTCTTATGGTCCGTAACGATTCGTATCGTCCGGCCCTTTTCCCGTCCAGAACGGACCCGTCGATGTTGAGGTCCACGGCCACGAGTCTTTCCAACCGTTCACGATTCCGGTTCATGGACGCCACCGCGTCCGAACATTCCGAGACGAGCTGGTCGTGGCGCACGCTCAACCGTGATTCCGTGATGACCATGCCGATGCCCGCGACCGCGATGACGAGCGTGCATGCGGTGAGGACGGCCACGCCCTTCCTTGACATGCGCGACGGGTTGGCGTGAGGCGTCTCGCTGCCGTCATCCCAGCCGATATCGTCCGGATCGTCGTCACGTGGCGTGGAGAACGGATTCCAATCCGGGTCCACGCCATGCGACCGTATGCCGTCGTAACCGTCGTCGTCAATCATGGGAAACCTCCTGAAGAAAGATGAGAAGGCCGCCCGCCGGACCTCCCGTCGAGAAGATAGACAAAAAGAAACGGGACAGAAAACGGTCCGGCGGACGGCTCCCGTCGAATGTCGGATGGGAAGGGGTAGAACCCATCCGGACGGGATCGCTCACCAGCCTTGAAGCGTAGGCCGGGCGGGAACGCCGGACGCTCCCTCAAGGGTAGGAGGGAGAAGCCCGGACGTTTCCGTCAACCATCCCACATGACGGCCGACCGATAACAGCCGATACGGGTTTCTAATCCAACACGTCGGCGGACACGTCCAACAACGTTCGGTTCCTATGTGAATCGTCCTTCGCCATGAGACTGTCAAGGAAACCGGTATCCAAGACCAGGTTCAGATCAGGTTCGAACCGGACGTCACCCAAGCATACGGACAGCCGATAGGTTTCCACGCAATGCTCGCCGCGCATGACAGGCCTCTGATCGTGGATAAGGAAAGACAAATCGACGAAACCATGGCCCTCCGCTCTATCGACACGGACATAACCATCCATCCTGGTCGGTCCTGTTGCACTCTTCAACCACGGAAACCTATCCCAGCACGTCGGCGGCCATGGCCGACAAACGATGGTTCTCATGCCAATCAGGCATGTTCAATATGCGGCTGAACCATTCCGGATCCGTACGAACCTGGATGAAACAGCCGATCTGACGTCCCTCATGCAACAGGCATAGCGGGAAGTATTCGACCATGTGCTCGCCGTCCTTCCGTTTGGATGGAGGGCCGAGCGTGAACGTGACGTTGGTGAAACGCGTGGTGGAGACGCGAACGTATTCCTCGGAAAAATCCACGGGTTCCAGTCTGATGTCGTCGAGAGTGGAAAGAGCCGCAGCGACCGGACCATCCTTGGACACGCATTGGCCGTACAGGTCCTGTTCCGGCGATCCCATGAACAACATCTGCGGAAGGTTGCAGTAGGTGGAATCGTAATTCAGCCATGCCTTGTCGTTCCGCCAAAGGGTCAACGCCCTGCGCAGTCTCTTGATGCCAAGGCGTATTCCCGAAGCGCGTCTCCACGCGTATTCCACCCGGTCGAAACGGTCCCTCATGATCCGGTACAGGGCCAATGCCGTGGGATTGGACGGGGGACGACGCGAACCGGGGTCACGATGATATCCCGGATTCGAATACGAGCATTCCAGATACGCCGTCTCGTCATATACGGCCACTCCAGGCACGTCATGCCCGACGTGTTTTCCATACGGGCGTCGATGACCGGCATCCAGTTCGCGACGGTTCAACCCGATCAATTGGATTGGATTGTCACATTCGGGACAGACCGCGTAGAACGTCCTATGCCCATCCCGTTCGACCACATACGGTTCCATGCCTTTGGTCTCCATGAAATAATTCTCCCTGCTGATGGCGATGGCCCTGCCCTCGCCGACATGGATCTTGAACACATCCATACGACACCTCCGATGGAACCGATATTGGTTCCAATCGTAGCGCCGTACGATATCGAGGAAATGGTTCTGACACCGTTAGTATCTCCTGGATACCTTCAGCCACCAGTCCGCCGGCAGCTCGGGCACCGCGCCTTCATGTTCGGCGAACGCGAGCATGGAAAGCACCGTGGTCAATCCCATGCCGAACTCGCGGCCATCCTGCCGCAGAAGGAACACGTAATCCTCCGTGCAGTCGTCGCAATCCATATGGTCGATGATCGCCTCACGCGCCAGACGCGCCCGCTCAACCTTGTCGACATCCTCCGCCACGCTTCAGCTCCTTACTATCATTCACTATGCTTTCTCACATGCGTCACTGAAGAGCCGCCGCGATAAGGATACGGGTCCCGAAACAAGCCCATCCATTGGCTAGATTCAATGACGACGGCTGCGGGTCCGTGGAGAAGACGAAGAATAGCGCCAGCGGGTTCGGCAGCATGCCCATGACGACCAGCGAGAACCATACGACGGGGAGAAAGATCGGGATGACCTTCGTCAGCAGGCATACAAGCCCGCGCCCCATCACGGTCTTGAAGAACCATGGGCGCCGGTCCGGGCCTGCTTGCGGCGCGTGGGCCTTTCTCCATTCGTCGAGGCAGATCCCACCGGTGTCTTTTCTTTGATCTTGTTCCTCCCTATTGGGTGCAGGGACGTTTCCGGAACGGTAGCCGGAGCATCGGCATTGAACTTCCATGAGGCTCGCCACAATGACGAAAAGCACAATGACGCAGAGCGCCAGGAACATCACGGGTTTGGCATCCGAAATGGTTGATACGATCAAATCCTCAAGATTCATGATTTTTACTTTCCTTCCCGACCGTGTCCTTGTTTATGGGAGACCTGCAGGACGAACGGTTCGCCATCCAAATCCTCGCAATAATTCGCCACCACGGTGACCGGCGACTTGTCACATAGGAGGAACATCTGGTTCAACGTCACACTGGCGCCGGGAAGCAACGTCACATTCCGTTCCCAACCCCGCAGATAATCGGCCTCGGGTCCTGACCGGTCGATGGCGATGCCATGCTGGAAGGCGCGCAACTGGTTAGCGCCGAAACCACAAAACCCGTCGGACCGGTTCGTCACACGGTAATGCACGACGAGTTTCCCCCGATGGACACGATAGGACAACACGTCCACGACCGACCACTCGGATTCGAACCGGCGGGATATGTCAATGAACCCGCGTCCCTCACGCGCACGGGCCTCGACCCAACCGAACGGACAATCCTTTAAAGCCAACCAGGCGAAAAGCAACACAATAAGAGCCACGAGGACAGAACCGAGGACGCTAAAAGGCCCCGCGGCCACCCAAAGCTTATGGAACTGATGGAACATGCTCATTGCAATCGTTTCCTTTCGGATTACGGTATCGGTTTATGAATAAAAAAGAAGAGAAAAAGAAAGACGCCAGGTACGATCCCACGTTGACCACCGAAGAGAGGAAGGACGCCAGGAAACTGACGGAAAAGGAATGGCTGTACCGCATCGGCCGCTCGAATGACGGCATGTGGGACCAGTCGAAAGAGACATTGTTCAAATGCGATCTCTCGAAGAAGATAGCCAGCCACAGTGGTGAGTTCGGCGTCCTGCTGTCCATCCTTTCGCTCATCCTCACCCTCATCGGATTCGGAGCCACATACGTGCAGATCAAACAGGCCAACGAATCGTACCAGGAATCCACACGTCAGTTCCAACAATCCGGTCCCGTGTTCTCCTGGTTCGACGAGGATTATTACGCCAGCAGCATGTCCAGTGACGGAACCGGACGGCAGATCGGCGCGATCGTGCTGTCGAACACGGGAAGGACGTCCGGCAGCATCATCGCGGTCAAACGCGATGGCGAGTCCGGAAATCCCATGACGTTGTGCATGCCATCCTTCACGGAGGACGGCCGATACGACAAGACAGTGAAACCGACGGTCGGAACCGGTCTCGCGGCATTGGAGCCGGGAGATTCCCGACTCGTGTTCTACATGACCGGCGACAATGGAAGACTCGACCGGACGAACATACTGCGGATCGTGACCACGTCCGGCCAGACCATCGACGCGGCGAGGATACGGAACGTGTCCAAGGAAGCCATGGACCATTACGCGTCTCTGGAAGGATGGTTCGACGCCGTCAATGCCTGCGAGGATGCGATGGACGACATGCGATAGCCGACAGATCATCTCCCACCTATCCGTCCTCCGCACAGCGGACAGAACACGGGCACCGTCTCGCACCCGTCCCATATGACATATCCCGCGCCGTCCGTGTCGAACGTCCGCACCTGGAACACGGTGGAACAGTGCGGGCATTCGACCGCGTCCACCGGATTGCAGTCCTTCATGTCGCTTCCCCTTTCCCACAGGCAGACCGTCCGTGTCGAACAGGCCGGCCTTGTTGTCGTCTTTCACGACGAGCGTGGCCTTGTACATGCGCTTGTCTTTCTGTGATTGTTGTCATTTCAACGAACCCACGTGGACGGAACCTGTTATTGAATACGATCGAACGCTGGATGTCGGCAGTCATTCTTTGTCGATATCGATGACGCGTGGAATGCCTGGACCATGGGTTTCGTCGCAAGCGTCAAGAATATCCTCACTGTTCCGGCCAAGAGGAACGAACGCCAATCCCGGCTGGGGATTGTCCCAACGGCGGACCAGATGCAGACAGACATGGTCTGGAACCCGCTCGCCGAACAGATCGAACATGGCTGGGACGAATCCCTGCCAAAGCCGTTGCCCAACCCGGATGACCTGTACAGGCCGACGCTTATAGGGGCGTGGGCCGAGGACCGCCTCATAGGAGGCGCGTTCGTCATGCCAGACAGTCAGGACGCCCAGGCCCTCGTGTCGTTGGGAGCGGACAAGGCAGCGCAGGCCTTCGAACGAAGCCGTTGCATGATCCAAGGGATCGCCGTCATCCCCAAGCACAGGCGTGAAGGCATCGGACTGAAGATCAAGCGATGCTGCGACCTGTGGGCCGCACAGCACGACGCTTGCATCGTCCTGAGCATACCGACGAACGCCGCCGCCGCACGCATGAACGAGAAAGCCGGCTATGACGTCCTTCCACCGCAGGTCGCCCTGTGCGTCGAGGTCACGGACGACGACCGCGGCATCGTCTGCTGTTTCCCCATGGGCGGCGATGTCCCCGATTCCCGTTGGGCGTTCCATATAGTCGCGCAGCCCCAATGGGCACCCCTCGCCATCGGCCAGTGCCATATGACGGGATCGGGCGGGCGCTACGACGATCACGCGATCGGATGGATGTACCGCGCCGACATCATGCCATGACATCATCTTCACTCCGATCCGCGCCCCATTCGAAGTCGGGCTTCTCCTCTCTCATCGTTTTCCTTTCCGATTGTCGTTCCGGTAGTCGGTCTCGTCGAGCTCCCATTCCAGCGCCGTCCCGTCGTCGCGCGTCTCTACGAGTAGCGTGTATCCGCATGCGGCGCACCGTTCGATGTCAAGCCGCGTCCCGCCGGCGCGGCGTCCCATTCCCGGAGCTCAGGTAGAGAAGCCCGAGAACGGCCGTGAGCGAGAACAATGCGACCGCGGGCATCAGACCCCGGTCCTCCAATATTGCGAGCAGTCCGTCGATCGATGTCATCGCCGGCCTCCCATCATTATTCTTTTCTCCGTTCCCCGCAGCCCTCGGCCGCGGTCCTTCAACGAGCTCACGTGCCGGCGGGCCGTTATCGCCGGGCGCGGGCCGGCGGCGGACGCGGCCAGCGGACGGTCCAGTCCCCGTCCGGCGCCCTTCCGGGAATGGGACGCCGCGCCGGCGGGACGCGCCCTGGATGCGGGGCGCGCGCATCCGACGGGACGGGCGTCATGGACAGGAAGGCCAGCAGGTCTAGCGGACGCAGAAGCGCCCGCATCCATCGATCGTCCATGTCAACCGTCCCGATCAGATGCCGAGGGGAAGGATGGTCGTCAACGCGGCACGCTGCTGGCCCTTCATCGGATTGAGTTTCATATGCCAGTTCTTGGCCTTGTTCTGCATGTCGCGGTCGAACACGTCGAGTTCGGGCAGACTGGACGCGAACAGGGTGATGAATCCCTGATGGTCGGTGTCCGGCCAGTTGGCCTCCTGCTCCAGCTCGCGCAGCCGTTGCTCCTTCTCCTCGCGGCGTTCGTCACGGCTTTTCTCACGCTGGTCCTGGAGTTTGGCGCGTTGGCGCATGCTGCTCTTACGGTTGCGGAGTTCCGCTTCGGACTGTTCCATCGTCAATGGACGCCAGATATGGCAGAACGCCATCATGCGCCGGTCGGTGACCAGGTCGCGTATCCATCCGGCCTGCACGTCGAAGTCGGGCCACTGGTAGATCCAGAACGAGCGCGCCACGCACGAGTCCAACGTGATGTAGTCGTGTTCCTTGGCTTCCTCGCACCAGGTCACGGTCGGATCGTCCCTGTTGACCGGTGGACGGTCGTTCGCGTGTTCCGGGTCCGCGATGGTGCGGATCAGATACCGCAGGTCGTCCACGGAACACCAGTGGATGGTGTTCCTGCGGGCCCCGCAGTCAAGCAACGCCGGTGCGACGGTCATGCGGATCAGTTCGCCCATGGCGATGCCGACAGCGGCCCGTTCGGCACGGTCCTTTCTCACGACGCGGGGCAGACGGTCCGCGTTCACGCTCACGCTGATGTAGTTCGAGTTCTGCAATGGGGTGAGGATGTCGGGCAGGTGCCACAGGTTCGCCAGATCCTCACGCGCCCATTGCGGCGTCCGATCGTCCTTGAGGTATTCGGGTTCCGGGGGAGTGTGGCCGGGAAGCACGAAGCTTGTCTCCTTCAATTCGATGAAACCGTCCGTTTCGGACAGTTCCTTGAGCATCGTGTTCAACGCCATCGCACGGCCGGCTTTCTGCCGGTCGGAGGAAAGAACCCATTCCTCCACGTTCGCGGTCAATACGGCAGTGGCCTGCCGTTTGTCCGGATCCCACAGGTAGCAGGCTCCCTGGAACGGGGTGCCCACGACCTCCACGCCGTCGCCTTCGATGGTCTGGGCACGGTCCTCGACGTGCCCGTACAATCCCAGCACGCCCAACGGGCGGCCGGACGCGAGCGGCGAGTACGCCCAACGGTTCGTGCCGTCCTTCAGCCGGCCACGCCAATGCGTCCAGATCCATGTCCATGACACGAGGCTCAATCCCTGGATTCGTGGGATGCCGTATGCGAGGACGAGCGCGCCCAATATCATGATCGGCACGTTCAAGCCCATGGCCGCTCCGGCCACGAGGATGGCGAGGCCGATGACGCAGACGATCAGCTGGGCCTTGTCGAGGCCGAGGACCACGCGTGTGGCGGACAGTCGGCTGAACGACGCGGCGGGGACCCTGCTCCGGCCGGCATTGGATTCGTTATCGGACATGGAAACCTCCATCGGATTATCGGTTGTCGGAAAAACAATGGAGGGAACCCGCCTGGGGTCGGGACCAGAATGGCGGGTTCCCTCCGGTATTACGGCCACACGGCCACGTGTCGATAACGGATGGCGTCAGCCGACGGTCGGACCGGACGGGGAGCCGTTGACGCCCTGGTACGGGTTCGAACCGCCGGACGAGCCGCCCATGCCGCCGTTTCCGCCACGGCCACCGGAGCCTCCCTGGCCACCGGCGCCACCGGTACCGCCTTGGCCTCCTTGTCCGCCGTCCGAGCCCTGGCCTCCCTGGCCACCGTCCGCACCCTGGCCCCCCTGGCCTCCTTCGGCGTACGCGCTACCGCCCTGGCCACCGGCCGGTCCAGGAGCGCCTGGAACGCCGGGTGCTCCCGGCGCGCTTGGCGTGTCAGGAACGGAAACGTCCGGCGTGGGTTGCGGTGCGGGAGGGACGGAGGATAGGCCGGAACCGGTCTCGTTCCCATCCGTTTTCGCCGCGGCGTCCATGACCTGGCTCGAACCGGAACGGTCCATTCCATCCGTCGCCGATGGTGGGAGCGGAGGCGCGTCGTTTGGACGGGAAGCGGCGTCCATGACCTGGCTCGAACCGGAATGGTCCGCGCCGTCCGGCTGGACGTCCGGCGTAGACTGGGTTTTCCGCGCGTCATCGCCAACACCGCCGTTCGACGTGTAGTCGCCGTCCGCGCCGCCGGCCTGCCCGTCCTTGGGCAGCAGGTCCTTGATGCCGGAGGCGAGGCCCGGAAGGGAACGGCCCAATTCGCCCGGATCGCCTTGGGATGCGGAAAGCACGGACGCGGCTCCCGAGTTCAACGCCTTGCCGAGACCGCTCGTGTTGCCCGTGGTCGCGGCCTGCACGACACCGGCCGTGACCTGGGCCGCGGCCTTGATGGCGCTTGGACCGATCTTGCCGCCACGCTCCTGCATGTCGGCGGTAACGTTCTCGCCGATGAAGCTCACGGCAGGCATGATGAGCTTCGGACTGAAGCACGCCATGATGATCGTGGCGATGCCCATCAGCGCGGGGAAGAACGATTCCGCGTAGTTCGGATTGTTCTTCGACACGAAGCAGATGCCGGAACCCACCATGATGACCAGGGCGCTCAACGGTGCGGACAGGAGCACGCCGACCACGGCCTGCGCCCATTTCGCCGCGGCGGGACGCGTGACCTTCCAACCGGTCATCATGACCGGCAGCGGCGCCACGCAGGCCAGCAGGATCAGGCTGATGTCGCGTGCGGCGAGCATGCCCGCCAGGGCGAGGGCCGCGAGGAAAAGCACGAAGTCCACGACGCAGCGGATGATCAGATCGTATCCGCCGGTGGTCTTGACGATCGTGCCGATGAGGTTCGACACGATGCCGTCGCCGAACGGGTCGGATGTGCCGGCACCGTTCAACGGGACGGTGAGGATCTTGTGCGTGATCTGTCCGACGATGCCGTCCATGGTGATCATCACGCTGATGCACACCGCGGTCAACGGCCATGCGAGCACGGCCATCGCGAAGCTTTTGATCACGTCGGCGACGCTGCCTTTGGCCGCGGCCTGCAAGGCGCCGATGACGCATAACGCCATGTTCACGAATCCCATGATCCAGCCGATACGGTTCGCCGCGGTGATGGCGACGTTCCATTCGTCGTTGGACATGCTGCCCACCAGGCCGCTGAAGGCGCCCGTCAACAGCTGGGAGCACAGGTTGTCCAACGGTTTGAACAGCCAGTCGATAAGGTTCGCGAAGACGGTCTGGATGATGAGTGACATCTGGCCTCCTTCAAAAAAGGAAATGCCGTGGACGGGACTGGCCCGGCCGCGGCGTGAATAGGGGTGTGTCAGGCGGGAGCCGTCAGAACAGCGCCTGCGTCGCGAAGAACTTCACGATCGCCATGGCGCTGCCCAGGATCATCGTCGCCAGGGCACACCAGATGAACACCGTGCCGGAATACTGCTGCATCGGACCGGAATGGATCACACGGCCGGCGATCCAGGCGATCGCCGCGCAGATCCACGCTCCGACGGCGATGTACAGGCTCAACGCCCACAGGCCGCCGACCATGTCGGACACCAACTGCATGAACGGGAAGAACGTGAAGTTCGGACTCACCTTCAGGTTCGAGATGTCACCGTTGTTCAGGCCGGTGGCGACGGACACGATTGTTGCCGCGGCGGGCGCCGCGAGATTGTGTAACATGATGCACACTCCTTTCAGAAGATTCCACGCGGCCGGACGGCCCGGCCACGCCGATAATCGGCAGGGGGATTATTTGCTTCCGGTCAACCATTTCCATAGGCCGGCCGCGCCGTCCTTCTGGAATATGTTGCCCTTGCCGTCACCGCCGGAGACCCAGTTCCAACCCTTCAAAGCGGCGTCGACGGCGCCTTTCACGGCGGTCTTGACCGTGTCGGAGATACCGGACACGATGTCGTCGCCCAACTGTTTGACCAGTCCGGTCAGACTGTCGTCGCCCTTGCCTCGACCGTCCTTCAGGTTGGTTTTCCCACTGCCGGACGACTGCGTGTAGGAACGGTTCACGCCCAACCCGTTGGAGCCGAACACGTTGCAGCTCCAACCCCATCCGCTCACGGCGGCTCCGATCACGAACGGGACGAGCATGGCGGCGAGCAGGCGTTTCCAACTGAACGCGCGTTCCATCTGGTTGTTGGACACCAGTCCCGGGATGAGGCTGACGCAGCCGATGATGATCACGCCCACGCACAATACGAGCGCGACGGCGATCACGCCGCCGGCCATGTCTCGGACGCCGGACACATCCCAGGCCGGGTCGGGTTTCAAACCCTTCAACGCGTTGTCCGCGAGGTTCAATGCTTCCATTTCCGTTTCCTTCCATTCGAGGTCCATCAGTACCAGCCGGTCGCTTCGGAATGGGCCCAAGCGCCGCAAGGCGACTGGTAGCGTTGTTGGATGTAACCCAATCCCCATTTGACCTGCGTGGCCGCGTTCGTCTTCCAATCCTGTCCCGCGGACGCCATCTTGCTGCCGGGCAGTGATTGGGGGATGCCGTACGCGCCGGAGGACGGATTCGTCGCGTTCCACTGCCAACCGGATTCGCGTGTCCAGAGCTTGTCCAGACAGTCGAATTGGCTATCATCCCAACCGAAGTCCTTGAGCTTGCGTCGGGCCATCTTCTTCGCGTCCGCGGCCGATGCCTTGTCCCCGGACACGTCGGATGTGGAGTCGTCGCCCGTCACGCACTGTTCCGTGCCAGACGAGCCGGACGCGCCCATGCCCGTGAGCTTGTCGTTCGGCAGCACGTACGTGCCACCATTCCTGATCGGCATGGTCCGTGAATACACTTTGTAGCCGGCGCCCTTCTCACTGGTGGTGATGGTGCCCTTCGCGGTGTCCACGCTTTCGACGATGCCGACATGGCCGTACGTGGGATCCGAATCCTGCACGCCGGCGGGCCAGCTGATGATCGAACCCGCGACCGGCGCGTCCGTAGTGGTCTTGTATCCAGCGGCCGCGCCGGAACGCGCCCAATCCTGACCATTGCCCCAATACTGGCCGACATTCTTCCAGCCGAGCTTCTTCGCCCGCATGCACGTCCACCACGTGCACTGGCCGTACGCGTACGTCGCGCAGTAATTGTTCGGCCCCTGCTGCCCGTTGAACCAGGCCTCGGCGTCCTTCTCGCTCATGCCGACCACGTTCGTGGAACCGGTGCTGCCGGACACGGCCTGCGCGGAAGAAGCCGAGCCATCCGAATTCGTGACGTTCATCGAACCCTTGTACCGGTAGTAGGCCGTATACCCGGACGCGTACGAGGTGACGCTGATCTCGTCACCGGTCTGGTCGCCGGCCTTCGGCCCGGTGACACCACCATTCTCGTCATGATGCGCGCCAACGAACCTGCCGTCGCCGATGTAGATCTCCGTGTGGCTGGAACTCCACACGACGTCGCCGGTCTGCAGGTCGGACACCTTGGCCCAATCATGCCGTTCAAACCCGGCCTTCTCCAAGGCCGCGCCCTCACTGGACGTGTTGAACGCGGACGAGCCGACATCCAATCCCGCGTGCTTCAACGCGTAATAGACGAACGACGAACAATCGTAATCCGGATTGCCTTTACGATGCGTCTGACTGTAACCATGGGAGTCATCATCCGCGATGTTCTTCGCCCACGAGACCCACGACGTCGAACCGGACGCGTTCGCCACGCCGCACGTCGTGCCGTACTGGGCCTGGACCATGGCGACGAGGATGGTGCTGAGGCTCATGAGCATGACGAGCGGCACGATGACGATCATCGGCACGGCCAGACCGAACACGGTGGCGCCTTTCACCAGACCATGCCCGCCGTTCCCGGTCCTCTCCGCCATAGGCCCCTCCCATCATCGGCATGCTTATTGCAATCCATTCCACGCGGATACGGGAGGAACCGACGCCGATAATCAGAAAAAGCCAAGGAGAAGGACCACGCCGGGGGAGCGGATCATGACCATTGGGCTCCGCAAGGACAGACTAAAAAACGAACCAACGACAGGAAATATCAGGTGCCGCATTATGCGGCACCTGATATTTCGTCTCCATGATGAAGAGCTTTTCCGAAACGGCCGGCCGCAGGCCGAAAGCGGGACCGTCCGGAACGGCCGGGAGGATCAGCCGCGCTTGGCGTGTTCGAGGCACGCTTCCGGAAGGGTGAACACACAACGGAAAATATCAGTTGGGACATAATGTCCCAACTGATATTCCGCTCCGTTTCCGATTGTTCTGGGCAAGGAAAAACCCGGTCCCATTTTAGGAGAGGGTTTTATTTTGCTCGTCTTCGAGCACTTGGACGTTGGGGACGGAGGCATGTATGCCGGCCAGAGCGCAGATCGCGACGGAAGAATATCAGTTGCCGCATAATGCGGCAACTGATATTCCGAACCATAGTAGGCGGCGGAACGGCTCTTCGGAATCATTGACCGAAAGGGAAGCATTACGTTCGGGATGGTCCGCTGTACGGAACCGTTCATCGTTTCTGGTTGGGGCGAGGGTATTCGAGTCGTGTTTCGGGGGAGAACCGGTAATGGATTCCGCCCTCGAATTCCGCATCGACCGTGACGCTTCTCGAACCATCCTGGTTCAACCGGCCTGTGATGGCGAACCGTTCGAGGATACCCCAGCCGATGAATTCCTTGCCGAGATGCTTCTCACTGAGTTTTCCCGCCTCGATGGAATACGGTTTTGGATGGTTCCGTTCGGCGATCTCCGGTTTGCAGACGCCGCACGTGCGGTATCGCAGGCCGCTGGCCAGCAGGCTTGATCGGGTCACGTACACTGCTTGGAACCTTTGGATGTCGAACAGGAGCGTACGTTCGTAAATCTGGTCGCCCTGGCCGTCGGTTCCGACTGGCTCGTAATCCCACCGGGGGTATTCATCCCGGATATCCTGTTCGACCTGGTGTCTGATGGTCCGACAGTCCGGCATGTGGACCATGGCCAGGCCTCCCTCGCGTCGTTGATTGACGACGTACACGGGTTCTTCGTATTGCGTTTCGCTCATTTGCGGGTTCTTCTCCCTTCGGTTTTGGCTTGTTTCCCATTATGAAGCCGTTTTCGTTCTCATGGAACGGATCGTCTCACGCGGCGGTTTCGATGCCTTCGAGCCGGTTGAGCTCGTCGGCGTGCCGCATGCACGCCATCTGCCATTCGGATGGCTTGCCGTAGCGCAGGCTTCCCTCGTGGCTGAATTCCGCCTCGTGAGGCCTCATGTCGGCGAGCACGTGCTCGCAGACAAGCGAATGCACGTGGCGTTCGTGGTGTTCCGGCGGGCTCGGGGTGGGCTTCGCCGTGGACTTCCGGTCGCGGCCGCGGATCTCGGCGTCCCGTTCGCGTTGGCGTTCGATCTGGGCGACGGTCCAGTCGTTGGCGATCTGGTCCCAGTTGTCGGCGAGACGGCGCGCGGAATCGACACGGCGGAGCCAGAACGTGTTCGCGGGCAGCCAGTCGATGACCGCGAGGATAAGCGCCAACGAGGCCGCACGGTCGCCGTCATGGGCTTTGACGACCCGGCTGACGAGGTTTCCGATCTTGGACAAATCACGTTTGGTCGGTTCCGTGGTGGTCAACGACAGCTT
>OBDM01000017.1_pt1 | contig 113960 bp, 85 predicted proteins | sample 1518281 | NCBI WGS metagenome assembly OBDM01 (sample SAMN01760942, study PRJEB22395) | human gut metagenome | reverse complement strand
CCATGAGGGTGGTCCGGTTCCTGATCCAGCCCATCTGGTCGCGCAGGGCGTCCCTCTGTGCCGTCCCAAGCGCGTTGACCGTGCTCCCAGCCACTGCTGCCATGGCGCGTTTCGCTTCCGAGGGGTTGGAAGACGTCAGGGCTCCTACGGCGTCATCCACCTTCTTGAGGATGGAATCCGCAGCAAGATCGCCGGGCAGGTTCCAGAGAAGTTCTGCTCCGACCCTGGAATTAAACGTATCCGCAAGGCGGGCATATTTATTGTCCTTGGAAGCCGTGGCCATCAAAACAAGGTTGCCGTTTTCCATCACCAGGTACGCATCATTTTCAAATTTCTTGAAAGCGGAGGAGGAGGGATCCAGCAGGATAGCCAGCCTGTCGCTTCCTCCCAGATCAATGGTGCCGTCCGCATGCATGAGCGTATAACTGCCGTCTGCGTCCAGAGTCAGTTCATTCCCGCCAGTAGAACTGAGAGTTATTTCCGCGCCCTGGCTGATGCTGATATTTCCGGTCACGCTGATGATGGGGCCAGCGTAGTCCGTGTTGAAGGTAAGGTTCGTACTGGAACCGTCTCCCAGCGTCAAACTGCTGAGGGTCAGCGCCGTATTGGCTCTCGGGTTGTCTACCGTCCCTCCCATCCGGATATTGAGAAGGCCCGTGCTGTTAACTGCCCAGCTGCTGCCGGCAGCGGTCATGACGTTTTCAAACGTCTGCCCGGCATTGCCGGAAATATTAAGCTGCCCGCGTCCCTCCAGCGTACCGCTGAAAACGGAACCGCCGCCCGAATTACCGGTATTGACGGTCAAAACGCCTCCTGCGCTCTTCAGTGTTCCCTCTCCGCCGATTCCGGAAACGGTGCTGCCGGATGTCGAACCGAGGTCGAGCGTTCCCGTGGAATCGTCATCTTTTGCCAGATCAAGAAGAACACCGCCCTGAAGGGAGGCTGTTCCGGAAATTTCCAGCGTATCACGGAGGGTCAGCGTTCCGCTGCCCTGGATGGTGCTGGAGGAAAGACTACTGGCGCCGTTGACGGAAAGGGAGGCTCCGCTGCCGATGTTCAGGGCTGCGCCTTCGCCGCTGTCCGTCAAATCACCCATGACGGTATTCCGGTTGATGTCCAGAACACCCCCTTCCTCTGCGCCGGCAAGTTCCACATGATTAAAGCTGTTCCCTTCACCGTTAAGAGCGAGGGAACCGCCTTCCACACGCAGGGTGTCCGTCACAAAAGAACCGTTGACTGTCAGCTTGCCCGTGTTTTGCTTGACGAAGGTGACTCCGTTTTCCCCGACGATGTTTCCGCCCATGATGGAATCCGCACCGGCGTAATCATCCGGAGCAGGCAATCCCGTTTCCAGACGTTCGTTGTTGAGGATGACAACAGCGTTGCCTCCGTCCGCACTGGTGTTTTCCACTTTCAGCGTGCTTCCCGTAGCGCCCAGCAGGTTGTTGATGACCGCGCCGTCCCCGTCGGAATCGCCTGGTGCGCCGGCCAACTGAACGGTAAGCGTCTTGTCCTGGGAAATCACCACGCCGGAGTACATCCCCAGCGTGCCGTAGTTGGTGACGGTATCAGGATCGGAAGTAGAGGAATCATCCACCATATAAAGCCCGCTGACCTGCCCGCTGAGCACCAGGCTTCCGCCATCGGTGCCCGTCACGCGGATGCCGTAATTGGAAAGAATCTTGCTGAACTGGATATCGCCAAGGTTTTCGCATTCCAGCGTTCCGGTCGTCAGGGTGAGCCAGCTTTCCGCACCGGCTTCCTTATGGGCGACGAGCGTGTTCACAATAGCGTCAATGTCCAGATTGACTATGGCGGGATTGTTGATGACAAGCCTGCCGTCTCTCTGGTCAATGATGGCCGCCCCGGCCGCATCCTGGTTAATGTTATCCGCCCCCAAGGTAAGATTCAATGTTTCCGTGGCTCCCGCCCCCACCGTAATATCTCCGGAAACGTTGGCAAGCCTGCCTCCGGCAGCCAGCGTAATGCCCTTGAGCATGCTGCCGTCAGTTTCCCCCAAATTGACAGAAGCTGCTGAGTCCACGACAATGGCTGCCGTGGCGCCTTCCGCCCGCGTCATGGCGGAGGTCAGCGCGCCATTGACGATTTTCAGCGTTCCCGCTCCATTCAGCACGGTTCCGGCCCACTGGCCGGCCTTGTCTTCCGTGCCAAGCTGGACTACGGCTCCGGCATTTGTAATGCCGAGCGCTCCCGTAGCGGTATTGGCCTGATCCAGAATCAGAGTGCCCGTGCCTGCGTGCGTCAGGCTGGAGTTGCCCTGCACCAGAGCGTTCAACACCAGTTCCGTATTGTTGTAGTTGACGTTGTATTGTGCGGCCAGCCCGGTATCCGTGGACCCCGTGTTACCTCCCAGAATAGCGCCGTCTCCAAAAACGGAATTCCCTTCACCCGTGGCGCAAACCCCGCCGGAACCGAAGTTCCAGGCCTGGCGATTGTTGTTGGAGGAAGTCTCATTGGTGGACAGGGTCCCCGAGAAGTCCTTGAGGGATCCCGTGAGGACATTGTTCATCCGAACGTTCGCAGCCATGGCCCACGTACCCGAACCGGAAAGGTTTCCGGAGAAAGTGTATGTGGCGCCGGAGGAGCCGTTCTGCATCGCACCGTGGGTTGCGCCGATTTCAAAATTGGCCGCCGTCGTACCCGCGGAAAAATGGAAGCCCTTGCCGTCGATGAAAACGGTACCGCCTCCCAGCGTATTTCCTGCCCCAAAGGCTACCCAGTTGGCATTGGTATTCATATTCACCCCGTTGCCGACCAGTTCCAGGCGGCCAGTGAAGTTGGTATTGCCCGTATTGGAGATATTGACCAGTCCCGCAGTATCCGCAGTCCCGATAGTGACGGTGCCCGCCCCATTGAGCTGGGCATGCAGGTTGACGGTTCCGCCGGAAAGAGCAAGGGAAGCGCCTTCACTGACGCGGACAATAGTAGCATTGTTCGGATTTACGCCGATAGTCGCACCGCCCGTGAAAGCGAGCGTACCCTCTTCAACAGTGAGGTGGGCCAGGGTATTCCCTGCGTATCCAAGGGCCAGCGTGCCCGCTCCCGTTTTGGTCAGGGTAGTGCCGGCCCCCATGACATCGGCTGACAAGCCGGCCCAGGAAACGGTATCCCCGGCGCCAAGCACGGAAACGTTCAGGAAACCTCCGTCTCCGACGTTGACACGGCTGGAAATGTCATACCCTGTCGCATCCTCACCGGCAGCGGAATCCGCATAGGCCAGCGTCCCCCCGTTGAATATAATATCCCCTTCCGTTCCCAGCGCTCCGTCAGCGCCAATGGTAAGGGTACCGCCATTGAGTATCGTCCCTCCGGTATAGGTATTGGCCAGGTTTAAGGCAACTTCAGCCGTACCGTTCACGGTAAGCGTGGTGGGAGCTGTGGAATCCGCAATAGACCCCCCGTTGTCGGGATCGCTGACCAACGTGTAAGCGCCGCTGTTGAAAACAACGCTCTTGGGAGTTACAATGCCGGAAACCTTGACTTCACCCGCTTCTGCGGAGGAGAAGTAAATTTCCTGATTATCCAGCGTATCCGCCCCCGTCAGCCTCGTCGTCCAGCCGTCAACACTGGTGTTGATCCACTTCCGGTCCGTTCCTCCGTTCCAGACAAAACCATTGTCCCCGCTGACGTCAGCAACCTTCAGCACAAGCTGGTTGTTTTCCACCACCACGGAATATTCGAACCCTTCCTTGGTGATGTCGGGCGCCCATGTGAAGGAATCCGTCGTCAGGCTTCCATCCGCAGCCCACTGGGCCAGGACATAGTTAGATGCCTCCAATTCACCATAATTATTGATAGTCAGCGCACAGGATGAATCCGCAATAGCCAGGGACCCGGCTGTGATATTGATGACAGGCTCATTCGCCACCACGCCCGTCATGTCAAAAGTGAGGGTGGCACCGCTATTCAGCGTCAGAGCGGAAGCCGTCGTCATTCTGGCGCCCGCACCCATGGAAATGCTGCCCAGGGCCATGGCGTTCGTATTCGTAAACGCCAGCGTTCCGGCCTGGACATTGGTCAGGCCCGTATAAGTATTCTGCCCGGAAAGAGTCAAGGTGCCTGAACCGGTTTTCGTCAGGCCGCCCGCTCCGGAAAGGGCGCCTCCTAGGGTGATGCCGGTGGAAGCCAGGTCATGGTAGGACTTGGTTTCCGCATCATACTGGCGGGTATCAACCGTCACATTTCCAGTAAGGGACATATTGTAGGCGGAAGACCAGCCTTCCGCCGCCGTCGTCCCCAGCGTCCCGGAGTTCATGTTCAGGGCAATCGTATTGGTATTTCCGGATGCCGTCATGCCGCCTGAACCAAGAAGCAGGGAACCTCCATTCAGATTAATGGTGGCGCCCTTGGCGCTTACTCCATCCCAGTTCTGCCCCAAATCCAGCGTCTGGGCCAGCACCATGCCGCCCGAACCAATATTCATGACGCCTTTTCCGTCACGGGCAATCCGCAGCGTGCCGGTAATGTTCATCACGGCGTCCCGGCTGATGTTGAGCGTGGTTGTTCCATTGTACTCGTAGCGGCCGATGAAGCTTCCCGCCGTCACGGAAGCGCCGGCCCCCAGCGTCCAGGTGCATGCCGTGCCGTTGGTTGCCAGCACCCTGTACTCTCCTGTAATATCAACATTTCCATTAAGGACATTCGTTCCTACCGCGGATATCAGCGTACCGGCCCCGGTAATCGTATTTCCATAGGTTCCGGCGGAAAGGGTCAGCGTGGTATTGGCTCCCAGCTCATAGCTGACTCCAGTCAGGGCGGCCGTTGTCGTTCCGGAGGCGTTCCCGCTCAATTTCAGCGTGCCTGAGGAATTGACGTTCAAACGTGTTCCCAACCCGTTCCACGTCCCCGTGGTCAGTTCCAGAACGGAATCTCCCTGCAACAGGACCGTGCTGGTGCCCAGCGCTCCGGCATTGCCGACAACGAGTTTGCTGCCATCGCCAAGAACGGTATCCCCGGCATAGGAGTTGGCGTTGTTCATGGTCAGGGAAGCTCCGTCCAGCAGGTTCAGCGTCGTATCCCCGGTAATGGAACCGTCACCCGTAAAAATGAAATCCGTACCGGAAACATTGATTCTGCCTGGAGCGACATTCCCCGCAATCGTCACATTTTTATCCACGCCATCGCCATTGGAGAAATATACGGTCTCCCCGTCGGCATAAGCTGACGGTGTCCCGTCAAGGCTCCAGGAAGTATTCGAGCTTTCCGTATTCCAAGTTCCGCTCTTCCACCTCAACAAACCTTCCTTGTCACTCAAATTGACGTAAAGAGTGCCGTTGCTGACGGAAAACGTTCCATTGTACAACTCCGCAGCAGCTCCGCCCAAAGTAAAGAAAGAACTTTCCGTCAACCCCGCACCGGAAAGCAAGGCATAACTAATCCCTGTTTCCAGGGAAGACAAACCCAGCCGCACTTCCGTGGCCTCACTGCCACTAATGGAGTTGACGGTCAGGGCTGCCGTCTCCGAATCGAGAGAATTGAAGCTCAGAGTGCCGCCGTTTAACGTCAACCCGGCGGATAAAGTAGCCGTTCCTCCGGAAATTCCCGTGGCTCCCAGCGTGGAACCGGCATTCAGCACATACCCGTCCGCGGACGTAACGTTCACGGTAAGGCCGCCTCCGATCAGCAAGGCCCCCTGCCCGATAACGCTGGAATCCTTCACCGTCAAACCGCCTCCCCTCAATTCCACTGTTCCGGTAAAGCCGGGGACGGCTGCCGTTTCTCCTTCGGCAGGAACCGGGGCCTGGGCTGTTCCGTTAAGAACCAGAACCCCGTCGCCAACCTTCACGAGCTTACCGTCTCCCTTCAGCCCGTTGGAGAAAGTCACAGTACGCCCCGTGGCATGGTCATTGGCATCCAGCGTGTCAAGGATAGTCCCATTCACCGTGCCCAGAAGTTCTATATAAGAGGCCGTGAAATTCGGATTATAGCTTATACCCCAGTTGGACAAAGCCCCCAGCGTGCCTTCCCCCAGTTTGATAACGGCTGCCCCCGCCACATCGGTGATGCCCGAAGAGCCTATGTTCACCCTGGCATCCCCGGATGTCGCGCCACCCAACAGGAAACTGCCCCGGAATGAACCGTTTCCGGAAGCCCAGAAACTCATTCCCAGCAAATCCGCCGTTCCGGAAGAGGCATTGAACGTGCCCGTGCCATCCCAGGACAGGCGCATCGAAGTTGACAATGCAGTCAGGGAACCGCCCCTCAAATTAAGTTCCCCTGAATAAGCCCAGTGAGCCAGCAGGAAGCTGGCGCTTGTGCTATGGGTATCATTGCTGCCGGAGACAGTCAGTGAGGAACCCTGGTTCACATTAAGCACTCCATGCCCCAGCTCGGCAAGCCGGACCTGGCCTGCCGTAGTCACATTGCCGGAATCAAGATCAAGGGCCCCATAAAGGGAATTGTCGTATCCGCCGCCGGCCCCAACCCACAGCTTGTTGACCGCCAATTCATTACCAGCCATATGAATCCTGCCGTAATAATGGGCGACCTTGAACGATTCCGCCTGGATGTCTCCCGTAAACGTCATGGAAGAGCCGGTCTGGGAGCTGGTTACGATATTGCCGGCGTACGAGATATTGCCGGCCACGGTCGGATTGCTGGATCCGTTAAAGGTCAGCGTATCTCCATTCGAGACACTCTCGCCGCCCTTCAGGTTCCAAAGATACGTGTTGCTGTCGGAAACATTCTGCGCATAGACATTCAGGCTGCCCTCCGCGATTACTGTTTGCCCCGCTCCAATGGATGTCCCCGCATCGGAATTGAACACCATGGTAGACCCCGCCATCATATGCAGGCTGGCTCCGCCAAGCATCCATGTCCCTGACTGGGCAGAAGCTCTCAGCCTCAAGGCACCATCAACGTAAAGATTCTGAAGAGCCGAGCCCTCCAGCAAATTGACGCTTCCCGCAGAAGAAGCATCCGTTTTCATATAAACCGTGAGGGAAGAATTTTCCCCACCCGTCACCAGACTTTCAAATCCGGAAAAACGGTGATCCCCATCACCCAACGTCAGGGACGAGCCGTTGCTTAAAACCGTTTCCCGGGCGGAAAGAGAGGCTCCTTCTCCGGGAAGGAGCGTATAATCCGCCTCAAACGTCATGGAGGAAACATTGATTCCTCCGGAAAAATTGACTGTTTTGGAACCTTCCGCCGCCGTGAAAATAACGGCATCCTCATTCAGGAAGGAAGTATCCGTTTTGTTTCCGTCACCCTGCTTGTACCAGCCCGTTCCCGTATTGCTCCATGTGCCGTTGGAATTCCAGACCAGCGTCTCTGCATTATACCCTTCCCCCTTGTACTGCACGGACATGCCGGAACCGTTGGAAACAAGCAGGAAATTGTCCGCTCCCAGCTGACCGGCGGAATCGGCTCTCGTCAATGCCTCATAAGAGTCATCCCCGGTTTGCTTCCAAATACGCAGGGAATCCAGGGATGCCCCTAAATCGGCCCCTGTAGACATGAAATAGCGTGTTATCAGGGCATCGTCAACCATCTCGCGATTGGTGACTGAAAGCTCTTCCATAGCGCTTGCAACCACTACCTCCACATTCCAAGTTTTGGAGTTCTTGGTAATGGTGGTGGTGTTTGACAGGTTGACCATTCCGTCAAGCCCGATGTGCCAGTAATGATTGCCGGCACCGGAGCCATGGTCAAAATTGAGGTTCCCCCCCGGAGTCGTCATGTTCAGAGCGCCGTCCACATAAATATTGGCATGGCCTTCCGCTTCCGTATTCTTGATCTGGTTGCTGAAGGAGGTGGTAAGGGTAGAACCCTTCTCCACGTAAACATTGCCGCCCCATTGTCCAAGTCCCACAGACACACTTCCGTTCCCTGTAACGGAAATACCGCCTCCGTCCGAGGTATTGGGAGGCGTTCCCGTAACCGTCACATCCACGCCATTAAAAATCAAATGCGGACCCTTATTGTCCACGCGGGACGGCGCCGAGCCTCCCTCCCAGTTGCCTGCCGTCCCCACAGCGTCGCCTTCCCCAGCCCCCGTCCATGTAAAATCAGGACCGCCAAAATCGGGGATCTGCCAGAAATCCGCCGAGGTTGCAGCATGGGAATAAGAGTAAATGCCGGAGAAGGAAACCAGGGAAGCGAGAAGGGCGGAACGCAAAGACGGAGGAAGATGAAGTCTCATACTGATCAAAGATATTGTGGCCAGTAATACCCGGATTTATAATCCGTTGGCAAGCCAATTTTCGAAAAAAGCTCACATTAAACAAATAATGGGAAACAATTATCATCCGCCTGTCCAGCATATCTACCTCCATATCCAGAAGAACAAAATCATCATTCTTTCATTACAAGCAATATACATGGATTAAGGAAAGAAGCAGGATTATAAATTCCCAGTCTGCCCATTCGCTTTCCTGATGAAAGCGGTACAGATAAAAACAAAAAGGCCGCTCCCTCCCGGGAACGGCCCTGACTTGAACTATTTTTTCCTTACTGCTGCTGAGCGCCGCTCTGCTTAAGCATCTCCTGAAGCTGTTCCGGAGAAATGCTCATGGGGCCTCCCTGGGGAGCAGGAGCTTCCGAAATGCCGTCCAGTTCCAAATCAAAGATGAGCGGGGAATTGGGTTCAATCGGAGCGCCGGGAGTGTTTTCCCCGTAAGCCAGCTCGGAAGGAATGTAGACAATCCATTTGGAGCCGACGGGCATCGTGGTCAGCGCTTCGGCAAAACCGGGGATGACCTGGAGAGGAAGTTCCACAGACTTGCCCTTGGTGTCGTCAAACACGGTGCCGTCCAGCAGCGTGCCCTTGTATTTCACCTTGAACATGGGGTTCTTGAACTTCTTTTCATCAAATTTTTCTTCGCCGCCCTTGTTCACAACCTTGTACTGGAGGCCGGACTTCGTTGTGGTGACGCCTTCTTTTTTGCCGTTTTCCTCCATGAATTTCTTGCTGGCCTCCAAATTGGCCTTGGCCTTGGCGGAAATGCGTTCGTCAATTTGCTTCTGGAACGCATCCAGGGCAGGTTTCAGCTGTTCCTGGTCCTTGGCGGGCTTGCGGACCATGCCGTCCTTGATGCCCTGGAGGAAAGATTCCTGGTCCAGGTCGTCAAAGGTCAGGGTAGGAATGGAACCAAGCTGCTGACCGCTCTGGAAACCCAGAAAATAGCCCAGGTCCTTTTTCATCTGTTCGGGAGACACAGTAATTTCTTTCTCTTGTTTGGGTTGGTCGGCCGCCGGAGCTTCGGCAGCCTTTTCTTGCGCGCCTGCCACACCCGCCAGAAGAGCGGAAGCGGCAAACAGGGCGATGGAAGGGTTCATCTTCATGGTATTTTTATCCTTTCTTTGAAAAGAGGACTCCTTTTTAACGGATTCCGTTCATATCACAAGACAAGAGAATCGGTCATCCTGTCATCCTCTCCCGGCAGGAGGCCGGATTGCTTTCCGGCCAGAAGGAGAATCAGGTCATGCCAGCGTTTCCAGAACGCGGGCGATCATGGCGGGATAAAGGGTATGCTCCTGCTCCTGAATGCGGGCGTGAAGGCTTTCCGGCGTATCCCCCGGCAGCACGGGCACGCGAGCCTGGCCCAGGATGGGGCCGGTATCCATTCCGTCATCCACATAATGGACGGTGCAGCCGCTCTCCGCAGCTCCGGCGTTCACAGCCTGCTCCCAGGCATGAAGCCCCGGGAAGGCAGGAAGAAGGGAAGGGTGGATATTCAGAATGCGGGAAGGAAATTCCTTCAGCAGCGGAAGTTTCACCAGGCGCATGAATCCCGCCAGGCACACGCAGTCCACGCCGTATTGCTTCAGGCGCGCGGCAACGGATGCCTGGGATTCCTCCGGAAATCTGGTTTTAAATCCCCCGCAGTCAATAACCTCCGCCGGAATGCCCCAGGAACGGGCGCGTTCCAGAATGTAGGCGTCCGGATTGTCAGACATCACCACGGCGATTTCCGCCCGGAGAGAACCGGACTGGATGGCATCATAAATGGACTGGCAATTGGAACCGGAACCGGAACCGAGTATTCCTAACTTGGGCAATCTGGACATCCGGGGGATAAAACCACAGTTTTTTGCCCGTGGCAAGTCTCCGGCTTGACAAAAAGGCTGCCGTATTTGCCTAATAAAGACATGAGAGACCCCCGTTTTCAGGCCCTTGCAGCCCAGCTTGCAGGGTATTCCACAGCCCTGCGCCCCGGAGACAGGGTTCTGCTGGAACTGACGGATATTCCGGAGGAAATGGGAATAGCCCTCATCCGGGAGGCGAGGAATGCGGGAGCAATGCCCTTTCTGCGCCTGAACCAATCCCTCCTGAACCGGGAAATGCTCTCAGGAGCCACAGAAGAACAATATGGTATCATCGGCCGCCACCGCCTGGCGGAAATGGAGGACATGGACGCCTACATTGAAATCCGCGGCGGAGGAAACGCCTTTGAACTGTCCTCCGTTCCGCAGGAAAACATGGCCGCCGCCATGAAAGCCCTGAATCCCGTCTCCCAGCGGCGTATCCGCCATACGCGCTGGTGCGGGCTGCGCTGGCCGTCCGGGGGCATGGCCCAGCAAGCTGCCATGAGCACGGAAGAATTTGAAGACTTCTATTTCCATACCTGCCTGATGGATTACGCCGCCCTGCGTCCCGCCATGCGGAAGCTGGCCGCCATGATGGAAAAGGCTGAATATGTGAAAATTACCGGACCGGGAACGGACATTTCCTTTTCCATCAAGGGGCTGCCTGCCATCCCGTGCGCGGGGGAATGCAATCTGCCCGACGGAGAAGTGTTCACCGCCCCCGTCATCGACAGCGCCAACGGCCACATTTCCTTCAATACGCCCAGCCTGTTCCAGGGCATCCCCTTTGACAACATCCGCCTGACGCTGAAAAACGGACTGGTCGTGTATGCGGAAGCGGGAGATAAAACAGGGGAGCTCAACGCCATTCTTGACACAGACCCCGGCGCGCGGAGGCTGGGGGAATTCGCCTTCGGCGTCAATCCGGCCATCACACGCCCCATGCGCAACATCCTGTTTGACGAAAAAATTTCCGGCTCCTTCCACTTGACGCCGGGGCAGGCCTACCACGTGGCGGACAACGGCAACCAGTCCCGCATCCACTGGGACATGGTATGCATCCAGACGGAAGCGGCCGGGGGCGGAGATATTTACCTGGACGGTAAGCTGGTGCGCCGCAACGGATTATTCACCCTGCCGGAACTGGCCATTCTCAACCCCTCCCTATCATGACCACCCACCCTTTCTCCAAAAAGCGTTCCCAGCTCCGCAAGCTCCTGTATGCGGCCGCGGCTGTCATTCTGCTGGGGTCCCTGCTGGCCTCCTACATGCACTGGGAAGCCAATCATCTGGAATTTAATGAAAACACGGCCCCTGCCGGATGTGTACCCGGCCTTTCCGGCCTTCGTATCCTGGTATTGTCGGATATCCACACCAATCTGCCCCTGCTGGAAAAAGCGGCAACAATGGCGGAACAGGCCAGACCGGACATGATCGTGTTTCTGGGAGATCTGTACACGGATTTTCTGCGGGTCACTCATGCAGGCGACTACATCGCCCAGATGAAACGCCTCTCCTCCGTCGCCCCGGCCTACGCATGTCTGGGCAACCATGACATGGCCCTTGCGGACAATGTGGAACGCGTCCTGAAGGAAGGGGGCTTCACGCTGCTCAGGAATTCCGCCGCCTTCGTCTCCATCCCCAGGCTGGGAAACGTGGAATTCAAACTGGTGGGGCTGGGAGACCTGCGGGAGGGGGACTTTTTCCCGGACCGGTGCATGAGCCCGCGCGAATTGGAGGAAAACTCGCCCATGCCAACCATCGTCCTGAGCCACAACCCCAAAGGAAGGGAATTGCTGGGAAATTACCGCTGGGACCTGATGCTCTCCGGCCATACGCATGGAGGCCAAATCAAACTGCCTTTCTTTTCCACCCCGCTATTGGCGTCGGAAGGGGAAACCATGCACTCCGGGTTCCATCCTTATGAGGACAAGCAGGTATTCGTCACCCGCGGCATAGGCTATATAGGGCCGGGCCGCTTCAACTGCCCGCCGGAAATCAACCTCATTACCATTCCCTAACTTCCCGACCTGACCGCCATGGTTCTCTCTCTGCTGGCCTCCGGAGGCCCTAATGACGCGCCTCCATTCTTCATTCTGCTTACTGTCGTCTTCATGGGCATCATCGCGATTGCCCTCATTCTGGCCCACTTCCGGCAGTCCCTGCTGGCGGGCTACTTCATCTGCGGGGTAATTCTGGCCAACTGCGGCATTCTGGACCACATCCCCAATTCCGACGTCAGCATCCAGGCTCTTTCCGAGGTAGGAATTATCCTGCTCATGTTCACGCTGGGGCTTGAATTTTCCGTCGATGAACTCAAGCACCTGCGGAAAACCGCTCTGGTCGGCGGAGGCATTCAGATGTTCATCTGTACCGCAGCTTTCGGCCTGGGGCTTCATTACGCCACAGGCATGGACATGAGCCACTCCCTGACGGTCGGGGCCATTATGGGACTATCCTCCACGGCGGTGGCGCTGAAATCCTTCCAGGAATTCGGCCTGAGCGGAACCTCCGGGGCAAAAATGGCGGTGGGAATTGCCCTGTTCCAGGACATCGCCGCCATCATGCTGGTGGCAATCATGCCGCAGATCTTCACCGCCACGCCCGACTCATGGGAAACAGCGCTCAACATCGGCATGGCCGTACTGCGGGGGCTTGTCTTTCTGGGAGCCGCCTGGCTGATCGGCCGCTACCTGCTTCCGCGCATCATGCTGGCCGTCGCCCGGACCAAAAGCCGGGAACTCTTCACCCTGATGGTGTTCGCCATCTGCTCGGGAATTGCCATGCTCGCCAGTCTGCTGGGCCTGAGCATCGCCCTGGGCGCTTTCACCGCCGGCCTCTTCGTCAGCAGCTCCTACTACAGCCACCGGGTTCTTAGCGAAGTGCTCCCCTTCAAGGACCTTTTCCTGACCATCTTCTTCGTTTCCGCCGGGCTGTTGATTGACATTGATGGACTATGGGAACACATCGGCCAGGTGGCGACCTTCGCCTCCTTTGTCCTCGCGATCAAATTCGTAGCCTGCCTTACAGCCGCAAGCTTCCTGAAAATTCCCGGGCGCATGGGCATCATGGCCTCCACCGCACTCACCAATGTGGGGGAATTTTCCCTGGTGCTCATCCCTTTCATGCAGGAAATATCCCCCATCCCGGCGCTGGTGACCACCAACGTTTACGCCATTGCCGCCGTCTCCATGGGCATGACTCCGCTGCTGATGAAGGCGGCACGGAAACTCACCCCGCTGCTGGTGCGCATTCCCGGGTTGAAAACAAAACGGGAACGCCTCAACGTGGAAACCCTGATCACACGCATGGAAGGCATCAGGGACCATGCCATCATTTGCGGCTACGGCCCCGTAGGCAGGAGGCTTCATGAAAGCCTGTCCCAGTACGGCATCCCCTGCATCATTATCGACCTGAATGCGGACACCGTCAAATCCCTGCTCAACGGCGGCCATCTGGCCTTTCTGGGAGACATCCAGCACCAAATCACCATGGACCTGGCGGGCGTCCGTACCGCGCGGCTGATTGCCTTCACATTCCCGGACCCTGCCCCGGCCCTGTCCACCTACATGCAGATCAAGGGAGCCAATGCGGACATCACGGTGATTGCCCGCGCCAAATTCCGTTCGGAAGTGGCTTCCCTGCATCACGCGGGCATCGCCAACGTCATCCATGATGAAATGGAAACGGCCGCCGCCGCCGTGCGCCTGGCAAAGCAGAGTTTTGATATTATTGAACCGTCGGACGCGCCCTCTCTGTCCCATTAAGCAACGATGAATCTGCCGGACGCCCACACCCATTCCTCTACAGCCGCTTCCGGCACGGCGCCGCGGTTCATCTGCGGCACCTCCCCGGCGGACTGGAAACAGGTGGCCCTTCTGGCGGAACGGGATGAACATGTTACCCCCTTTTTCGGCATTCATCCCTGGTTCCTGAACCCGGCTGAATGGAAAGAGGAAATGCCCAGACTGGAATCCCTTCTGCAAAAAATCCCCCATGCGGGCGTTGGGGAAACGGGGCTGGACAAATGCCGGCGCGGCATCCCGGGGCTGCCTCTCCAGAAGGAAGCGCTGGAACGGCATCTGGAACTGGCCGCGCGTCTGGACCGCCCCGCTTCCCTGCACTGCTGCCGCGCATGGGGCACGCTGGCGGAAATGCTGAAAAAATATCCCCGTTTGAACATTGTCCTGCACGGCTGGACGGGGACATTGCATCCCGGCACGGAATTTCCTTCGGGAAACTGGCTTCTTTCCGTAGGGCTGCGGGAAATGGAACGTCCGGGACTCCTTGCCTCCATACCGCTCCATCGGCTGGCGCTGGAATCGGACGGGCATCCGGAAACCCTTCCGGAACTTTACCGACGCGCGGCGCAGGAACTGGGCATGACCGTCAACAACCTGGTTGACCTGGTCCAAAGCAATATGGAAAACCTGATCCGCCCTTGACGCCTCCATTCAACGGGCGGACATGGTTTCGCGGCGCCTTTTCATTCACTGGGTTTCTATTTCCATTAACTCTTCGTTCAATCATTTTCCCAGAAAACAAAAACATTTCCGTTGACAATTCATCATCTTTTTGCCATATGATGGATTATATTAGGTATGGATACAATTCCGCCCATCTCCCATGCATAATATCTTCCGAATCCTCCTTTTAGGAGCGCTCCCCCTGGCAGCCTTTCCCGTTATCCAGGCGTCAGCGCAGGAACCGGATATCCAGACACTACTTTCAGCCGAACGTTCCTCGTTCATCTCCGGAAAAGCCCGGAATATTCTGTGCAGGAAACTGGGAACCGCAAACCTTGACACGGATAAAATCCGGGCCATGGCGCACGCCCCGCAAGTCGCCCTGTTATGCCACCTGTACCAATTTTTCAGCACCGCGGAAAACGGAGAACCGTTCACGCAGCATGAACTCAAGGACGAGTCATTCAGGAAATGGCTCTCCACCCACCCGGAAGTCTTCAGAATGCTTGCCCTATCCGGGACAGCCGGCAAACAAACCCTATCCATATTTTACCGCATCTGGAACGCGAACAATAAAACGCTCCGCCCCGTTGAAACCAGCATGGCTCTGGGGGCAGGGCTTGCCTCAAATGTCATCCCTCCTGAAGAATGCCTGTCCAAATTCAATTTTTACCGGGAATCCTACTTCCAATCCGCATGCCATCCCCAGGCGGACACGATGCAGCCGTGGGAATGGGCCATCGTTTTCCGTGGCAGAGAGAGCCTGGAAGACCTGTCCTGGGCCCAGCAGTTCATAGAGAAAAAACAGATCCCTCCCGAACAGGCTGGAAATAAATTCATGGGGTTCATCCCCTATCGCAGGAAAAACCTTCAGGGAGTCAGCGTTCATGCCGGAGCCGCTTTTTACGACCACAAACCGGTCACATTAAAGCTTTATACGGAATACGGAGGCGTGTGCGGAGCCGTCTCCAAAGGAGCGGCAGGCTTTCTGAGAGCCAAAGGCGTCCCCGCGTGGGCCATCGGACAGCCGGGACACTGCGCCTTTATCTGGAAACACCCCGGCGGACACTGGAAAATCGGCAACAACATCAGCGGATGGAACTGGTCAACGGGAAAAAGCCAGATACCCTGGAACGGCCCCGTCCAGCTCATCCCGGCTTACAATGCCTTCATTCATCACGGTCTGGCGGAAGAATCCTTCCTGATGACGGTTTTATCTGACTGCTCTCCGCGTCCCGTCCAACGGGAATTGCTGCTGAAAGAAGCCTGCAAGATGAACCCATTTAATTATCCGGCATGGAGTCGTTACCTGAGCATGAAGGCCAAAGGAATCAATGACCGGCAAAAACTCACCCTGCTTAAAGAACTGGCGCAGGCCATGCCCCATGAACACAACCTCCTCCATCATGCAGCGGTAAACATACTCAAAATACGGGAAAGCAAGGTCAATCCCTATGAACTGTACGCCTGTTTCCTGGACCCTGACTGTTCTCCCGCGGCGGAGGAACTTTTCACGAGGCTGTGCTGGAACAAACTCGTGGCGGATTGCCCTGAAATCGGCAAGATAATCAAATACAGGGAGGGATTCATCGGGAAGCATCTTTCCGTCTGGGCCAGGAAAGGGAACAATGCCTCATGGACGCCTAAAATGAAAAGATACTCCGCCGGCATGATGGAAGGCGCCATCACGGCATTGGAAAAAAGAGAACAGACCCGCACATACTATGTGGCAACCTACCGCCGTCTGCTGGAAATATGGAATGACAAAAAATTAAAGCATCAAGGGGAAATATTGATCAACAAAATCAGCGGCAATAAAGTCTCGCCCCTGCGGCAGACCCGGTAACCAGCACAGAGAATTTTAACATGAACGCGAACGCCATCATCCGGGCATCCGCCCCGTTTTTCCAAAAATACGTCTTATCCCCGGGAATGCCGGCAAAACGCCATCTCGCCATGATGCTGCTGGGCCTCTGCTTCACAGCGCCTTTACTGGCAAATGAGGTATTGCGCATCGAATCGCAGGCAGCAGAGTACTCTGCCCAAATTTATATTCAAGAAGAAGAAAAAGGCTCCGTACCTGAAAAAGAGAAAGAGAACGATCAAAAAAGAAAGAAATTGGGCATAGGTGAAACAGTTTTTCTAATATTGGTTTCAGACAAGCCCCAGCTCATTGGAGACCCATCCCAGATCGAATGGACAATTGAAGAAGGAGAAAATCTGGCTTCTTTTCAAAATAAAAGTAACTCTGTCATTCAAACATTGATTATTAGAAACGATCTCTCCCAAGGAGGCGACATTACCGTTAAAGCAGTCACGGAAGAAGGAAGAGAAGCGAAAATCACGTTATCAGCCATTGTTCCCGAAGGGATCAGCGCAAAACATTTACGGAAATCATATGACAGAAATCATCCGGATTTTAATAAAAGAGGAGTCATTTATTTTGATCTGCCAAAGGATGGTGATCAAGAAATGGCAGGGGCATCAGCTGTCCTGGAATTAACGTTCCTCCCTACAAGCGTGAATTTTCGAAATGTCCATATTATTGAACGGGATAAGGGCTGCGTTCCCGCCCCGGCTGAAGGCAGCCTGGCAGCCCCACATGATCCCAATCCTGCACCAGTACGCCTTGACAACAAAAACAGGCTATCTGACAATATTGGAAGCAAAAAACTCATTTCGGAATTAAGATTTTACGACTTGCCGCAAACTTATAAATGGATTTGCGACTGGAACATCAATGTCGACGGGAAAGATGTAAAAACCATCCAGACTGTTGAACAGCATTTTTTTTACGACTGGATTGACGTCGTCAACGAAATAGCTACGACGACGGTTTCCAAATTCAACTGTTCCGTCAGCAGGTCCACAGAAAAAAATAATAAGCACTTATTTATCAACCAGTCAAAATAAATAAACCTAAAAAAATGATGAAATATTTTATTTACGCGATTGCCGTCATACATCTTGGCTGTTCAACTTCCCTGGGGGAAGAAACAGGATTTGATCGCCAACTCCCGGCTCCTGATTCCATCCATATTCGCGGGCAAATGGGAGAAAAATCAAAAAAATTAAAAGAATTTTTAAAATCAGGAAATTTTAAACAATTCTATGGATGCTCAAACACAGTTCTGTCAGAATTGAACGCCATGCGGCGCCATGGAACGATGACGCGGGAAGAGGCCTGCGACATGCTCTGGAGCCTTTATCTGATCAGCGGGGCCCCCATGTATGAAGCTCCGGATTACGACAGCGTTCAGCCATGGCTTTATAAAGACGAGCGGGACAACGACATTGCCGCCAAATCAGGAGTCATTTCCGCGCTCTCCATCATGGATACGAAACAGATGTCGCGCAACCTGGGCATCCACGAACAACGGCTGAAACATCTCCATGCCGCTTACGCCGCCGCCATCATTAAAAGGCTGAAATCTCTGCACCTCCCTGATTTCGGAAAAAAAGAGACAGCGCTGAAAGATGAAATAATACGTTCCCATCCTGCCAATCCGGACGGGAATGTCATCGGCTCTGACATTAAAGATTACGAATGGACTCACCGATGGAACAATCTGGTCACATTTTCGTCAAGAAACAGCATGTATCATAGCTATGTTTCCGGATTTATGGAAAAAATATTTGTGCCCATGCTGGTGAAGTACTTCCCCGACCAGGCCGGGGAAGTCGTCAAATACATCAGGAAGGCGGGATACGGAGACGGCGAAGTTCTCGACCTCATCGACCGAACGGCTGGATACAACTCCAACACCGCCTACCTCTACCAGGGGAAAAGCGGAGAGGAACACAGGAAAAAGCTTCAGCGGAAACAGAGCGGAGAGTGACGCCGGATGTTCATTCATTGCGCCATCCGCCCCCTCCCAACCAGGAAAAACAACCCGGACAAGACGGTGAACCACGTTCTCCATATAATCATCTTCATCTGCCTCGGATGGAGCCTTTCCTCCGCGGAGGGACATTCATTCGATCATGAACTCATGCCGCCCGATTCCATCCATATCCGGAGAAGTGCAGAAGGGCATGCTCCGCTCCTGAAAAGCCTGCTGGAACAAAATGATCTGAAAGCATTTTATCAGCACGCCAAAACGGTTCTGACCGCAATCAACAAACTGCAGCATGACGGCGTGATGACACGGGAAGAAGCCTGCGACATGATTTGGAGCCTTTATCTGATAGGCGGGGCCCCCATGTATGAAGCTCCGGATTACACCAGTGATCAACCATGGCCTTATAAAAACGAGAAAAATAATGATATTTACAGCAAAGCAAGGATCAGCACAGCAATTTCCCTTATGGATATAAATCAACTGTCAACAACATTAAAGATCAGTAAAAGAAAATTGATACATTTTAATATATCCCTTCTTTCAGGCATTATTAAAAAAATAAAAAAAATGCATATCAAGGATTTTCACAAGAATGAGGAATCACTATATCATGAAATCTTTTCTCCCATAAAACATCAATCTGAAATGGACGCTTCAGCCAAGGATATTGGAAATGACATCAAAGATTACGAATGGACTCACAAATGGAATAACCTGGTTACATTTTCATCAAGGAATCAGATGCTTGACACTTATGTTATCAGAATTATGGAGAAAAGATTCATCTCCATGCTGGTGAAGTACTTCCCCGACCAGGCCGGGGAAGTCGTCAAATACATCAGGAAGGCGGGATACGGAGACGGCGAAGTTCTCGACCTCATCGACCGAACGGCTGGATACAACTCCAACACCGCCTACCTCTACCAGGGGAAAAGCGGAGAGGAACACAGGAAAAAGCTTCAGCAAAAAATACGGAATTCCTGTCCAGCCGCGAGCCGGAATGCCAATAAATAAAGGATAAAACGCCGGTCGTACTCAATAACATGCCTCAACAGCGTTCACCGGAAAACTCCGGAGTCCTGTAAGCAGTCCACGGTTTTTCCTTGGCAGGTTTCCGCCTCCGGCTATCATGCGGGCATGGGCCTTTTTCAGGATCAAACCAGCTCTTTGTCGGAAATCAAGCGGCTTGCCGCCCTCGTCACGGATCCCTCCCGCAGGGGGGAGATCGGTTCGGATCAATGGCCTCTGGCCATGATCGCCTACGGGCTGGTCACCTGCAATGAAACGGGAAGAGAAGAAGAAGGCGTCATCATTTACAACATGTTCCAATCCCGCTGCGCTCCGGACGCCCGCCGCAAATGCGCTCTGCAACTGGCAGCTTTTATCCGGCAGCGCAAAGGGGACGGATGGAGGGCCCTGCTGCCTTTTGCCATGGCGGATGAGGCGCCGGATATCCGCAGGCAATCCGCTTTCCTTATTTATACGCTGGCCGCGCCCCAGCCGGAGGAGCGGTTTCCCGGAATTGCCGGATTGGCGAATGTCATCTGCGCCTCTCCCTGCCCCGGACAGGCATCCATGACTCCGGCGCTGGACGCCCTGATGAGCCTGGGAGACATGCGGTTTGCCCCTTATCTGTCTTTCATTTCCAAAAATCTCCCTCCCGGGCGCCTCGCGGACCTGCTGGCCGAAACGGAGGCCATTCCCACGGACCTGGGCTGCGGATGGCTGCTGGATATTCTGGATGAACATCCGGAGCTTTCCTCCACCATTGCGGCGGTACTGGCCGGGATGCCCTCCAGAGCCGGAGAAGTACTGGACGTGGTCGTGCCCGTCCCCTCCTGGCAATTCACCAATTCCGCCGTCCAGCCGCTCCATTCCTGGAGTATTCCCGAATACAGGCTGCGCATGGAAGAGCGGCTCTCCAGATATCTTGCCCCGGAAGAGAGGGAAGCCGTGGACCGGGCATGGAGCTGAGTCTTCCGGTGTATCCCAACCCGCTGCATTTTTCAAAAAGCCGTCTCCCAAAAATGCGGAACGGCTCTTCTGATTCGGAAAATACAGGCTAAGGGGAGTTCCACAAACAGGCAAAACGCAATATGAGCCTGATGTCCTACAGGCTCATATCGGCAAAAGCCCCCCCAAGGATAATTTGCTTCAAGAGGGAAAAATCCCCCATGGCGCGGATTTTTCCCCGGCCATTCATTCACCTCGCCACTACGTGGCGATGGTGGAAATCCACAAAACTCCGGTATGTCTCCTCATCCAGCAAATCTCCATGCGTCATCAGCAGGAGCGGGAAAGGTTCACCCTCATCCGTATAAGGAGGATGGATATAATCAAATTGAGGATTGGGGACAAAGCCGTGCCTCTGATAAAACCCCAGCCGCCGGCGTGAGATCCCGTCCTCCGGAGGATCAATTTCCAAAATAACCTTGTGCGGAAACGCATCCCTCAATTCTTCCAGAATCCTTTGCCCGGCGCCCTGGCCGCGCAGGGAGGCATCCACGGCAAAATACTCCAGATACACGAATTTTTCCCGACGCCACGTCACCAGCATCGCAACCACCCGGCCTTCCCCATTTAAAAATACTTCATAACAAAAACCGGGGTCTTGAAACGCCAACGGGAAATCCTGTATCCGCCGCTGTTCATGCACCGGAAAGCTTGTCCGGTAAATATCCAGAGAATCCAGGAACAGCGGATCATCCACACCCGCCACACGGCGCTTGGTCAGCGACTCAGACTTCATGAACCATATCCAACCACACCCGTCTCCTTTCGGCAAGTCCCCCGGAAAGTCTTCCCCAGTCATACAACCAGTTGTTCAGGCTTAAATTGATGCAGTGCTCCCCAATTAAGGAGAAGGAAAAAAATACCTTCGCGCGGCGATACGGAGACAAGGAAATCCCCGTCTGCCTGCCGGGATTGACGGCAGCCCCGGCGCCTGTACAAGGGATGCCGAAACAGAGGCATTCCATGTTCTCTTTTATCTCTATGAATTTACTTTTACCTGATGTATAGAAAGATCCTGCTCACGTCATGAATTCCATTTGAAATTTTATTCCGGAAACATGGGAACCCGTCTAAAGCCATGATGCCGCCCGTCAAGATATTCCTGCTGCTGATTTTTTCCTGGGCAGCTTTCCCCCGCCCTCTCCAGGCCCGGGAAGAGCCGCCCGCATCCCCCTCCTGGCCGTGCTGTGTTCCTGCACGCCCCGGCAGCCGTATTCTCTTTCTGGGAAACAGCTATACGTTTTTCAACCGCATGCCCGCCATGGTTAAAGCCATGGCAGACACCAAAGGATTGCGGCCGGACGTGCACATGCACGCGGCTCCGGCAGCATCCCTCCAGTCCCATTGGAATGACAGGCGTGCCCGCAGAAACATGGAAGGAACGGCATGGGACTTCGTTATTCTCCAGGACCAAAGCGCCACACCTGTCCGGGCTCCGGAACGAACCATGGAGTTCGGAGAAAAATGGTGCTCTCTGGTACGAGCCGCCAAAGGAACGCCCATCCTGATGCTGACGTGGGGGAAAAGAGGAGCTTCCGGAACTCCGGACCCGCAGGAGCAAAAGGCTCTTCTTGAAACGTATTTGAAACTTGCCCGGAGGGAAAAAGCAGCGCTCGCCCCCGTGAGCATTGCCTGGGAGAATTGCCTCAAACGCCATCCAGGCATTCAGCTGTACCAGCCTGACGGCCGGCACCCGACGGAGGAAGGGAGCTACCTGACGGCATGCGTAATCTACTTCACGTTATTCGGAAAATCTCCGCTGGGCCTGCCGGGCCGCTTGTCCTTGAAAGGGACGCGACTGAGCAATCTTCCCGCAGACAGGGCCAGAATATTGCAGACCGTCGCCAGGGATACATGCAGGCAGTTCTTTTCCGCCACTGCTGGAACCCGTCCCGCAACTGCCGGATTGCAGGCCGCTGCATTGTCTCCGCATAGCGCAAAATCTACTCGCAAAACGGGCACGGGCCCTTTACCATGGCAACGGACATATATACTATTATGAGCGAACAAGTCATTATCATCGGTGCCGGCTGCGCTGGTTACACGGCGGCCATTTACACCGCCCGCGCCAATCTCTCTCCGCTTCTGATCACGGGTTCCCAAATCGGCGGACAGCTGACCACCACGACGGAAGTGGAAAACTTCCCCGGCTTTCCGGACGGCGTGATGGGGCCGGACCTGATGTTCCTGATGCAGCAGCAGGCGGAAAAGTTCGGCACCCGGTTTGCATATGAGGACGTCAAGAGCGTCGTCAGGGATGAAGCCACCGGACTGTTCACCGTGAAGACCAGCGGCCAGAATTACGAAACCCGGAGTATCATTGTGGCTACGGGAGCATCCGCCCGCTATCTGGGAATCCCGGGAGAGGAAGGGCTGGTAGGCCACGGCCTCACCGCCTGCGCCACCTGTGACGGAGCTTTTTACCGGGACGTGCCTGTGTGCGTGGTAGGCGGAGGAGACAGCGCCTGTGAAGAAGCCATGTTCCTGACGCGCTTCGCTTCCCGGGTGTATCTGATCCACCGCCGCGACACGCTCCGCGCTTCCAAAATCATGGCGGAACGAACGCTGTCCAATGAAAAGATTTTCCCCATGTGGAATTCCACCATCGTAAGCTATAAGACGGACGACAAGGGAGAACTGGAAGCCGTCATGCTGAAGGACGTAGTAGAAGGTGATGAAACGGAACTTCCCGTCAAATGCGTCTTTATGGCGATCGGGCACACGCCGAACACTTCTTTCCTGGGAGATCTGGTGGACCGGGACGACGCCGGCTACATCATCCGGGAAACAGGGATGATGGCGACCAGGACGCCGGGATTGTTCGCCGCCGGAGACGTGGCGGATCCTCACTACCGCCAGGCCATTTCTTCCGCCGGAATGGGCTGCAGCGCCGCGATTGAAGCGGAACGCTACCTGCTGGGGCTGTAACCCCATCTTTCGGAACGGGCCGGAATTCCCAGCGGGATTTCCGGCCCTTCCCCGCTACAGGAAAACGGACATGCACCATTACAGCATTTTTGAGCTTTTCAGCATCGGCATAGGTCCTTCATCCTCCCATACCGTAGGGCCCATGCGGGCGGCGCACCGCTTTCTTGAACAGATACGCCACTCCCCGCACTTGGCGGAAATCTCAGGCATCCGCTGCGAATGCTACGGCTCCCTGGCCGCCACCGGACATGGGCACGGCACAGACACAGCCATCATGCTGGGGCTGCTGGGAGAAGAACCCCATACGGTGGAGCCGCGCAGCATTCCCGGAAAAATCGCCCGCCTGCACCAGCAGGAAACGTTGTCCGTCACGGAAGAAAAAAACGTCCGCTTCTCTCCTTCCCGCGACCTGGATCTTTCCCACTACCAGCCCCTGCGCCTGCATCCGAACGGGATGCAGTTCACTGCCGTCAACCAGGACGGAGACCCGGTGGAAGACGCGGTATTTTATTCCACGGGAGGCGGGTTCGTCTCTTCCGAACAGGAACTTCTGCATCCGGAAGAAAGGGACCGGGAAACCTTTCCTTTTCCTTATGAATCCGCGGAGGAACTGCTGCATATGGCTGATGAGCGCGGATGCCCTCTTTCCTCCATTGTCATGGCGAACGAATGCGCCATGCTCCCGGAACGGGAAGTCCGTGAAAAACTGGACCTGATCTGGACGACGATGAAGCAGTCCATCTCCAACGGCATGAGCGCGCGCGGCAACCTGCCGGGCGTTCTGCAGGTTCCGCGCCGGGCCAAAACTTTGCGCAAGAATCTTCTGGTGCACGGAGAATCGGCCTTGAAAGACCCTCTCTCCATTATGGACTGGATCAATCTGTACGCCATTGCCGTAAGTGAGGAAAACGCGGCCGGCGGCCGCATCGTTACCGCTCCGACCAATGGAGCGGCGGGAATTGTTCCGGCCGTTCTTAACTACGCCACCAAATTCTGCGTTTCCCCGTATCCGGATGCCGTGCATCGCTTCCTGCTCACCGCCGGGGGAATCGCCATCCTGTACAAGAAAAACGCCTCCATTTCCGGCGCGGACGTAGGCTGCCAGGGAGAAGTGGGCGTAGCCTGCTCCATGGCCGCCGCCGCTCTTGCGGAGTACCTGGGGGGAACACCCCACCAGGTGGAAAACGCCGCGGAAATAGGCATGGAGCACAATCTGGGCCTCACCTGCGATCCTATTGCGGGCCTCGTCCAGATACCCTGCATTGAGCGCAACGCCATCGCCGCCATCAAGGCCATCAACGCCGCCCGCATGGCCCTGGGCGGCACGGGCGCTCATTTTGTCCCGCTGGACAAGGTCATCCGCACCATGCTGGACACCGGAAGGGACATGCAATCCAAATACAAGGAGACCGCCCAGGGCGGCTTGGCCGTCAACGTGGTGAATTGCTGAGGGTACATGAACCCCCTCCCTTGTCTTTTCACGCGCGTCTGTTCCCGCAAAAAACGCTCCGCCGGATTGACAGATACGGGGAGCAAAGGTAGGGTGCGGGCATGCTTTCACGCCTTTTTCTCGCTCTGGCCCTGTTGCTGGGCGGCACGGGACTGTCCCGGGCCGTTCACGTCGTCATGTGCGGCGGCCCCGCACTCAGGCAATGGGAAGGGCTGAGAATACAGCCTGACAGGCATGACAACTGGTGGGCCAACTTTGTAAGGGCCTCCACCATCCGCATCGCCCAGATCCAGCAGCAAGATCCTGCCGCCAGAATCACCTGGATTGTTTACCGCCCCGGTTACGCAACCCGGGGGAAGGAAGACGGAAAACCTTACACCCGCTGGATTGCGGACCTGGCTTCCAAGTATAAAATCAGGCTCGTCTGGGTAAACAGCGCCGACCAGGCCATCCGGGCGCTGAATTCCTCCCCGCGCTTCCACGGCGACAAGGTGGAATCCTTTTACTACTTCGGCCATTCCAACTGCTATGCGTGGATGCTGGACTACGGCAACAATATCATGGCCGTTTCCACGGAATGGATCCATGAGACGGACCTGAACAGGATACGGCGGGATATTTTCACGCCGCAGTCCGACTGCTGGAGCTTCGGCTGCTATACGGGAGCCAGCATGTCCCGCTGGTGGAAACGCATCGTAGGCGTCCCCCTCTGGGGCAACACGGAATCCACCCGCTACGGCCCCGTCTCTGACGGCAGGCTGCCGGAAGGCGCGGGAAAATGGGTTAAATAGCAGTCTTGCACCGCCCTTTTCCTTCAAAAACCGCTTCCCGATTAATTCTCTTCAGGTTTACGGCGTTGCGTTGCGGCGTTGAAATGCCCCATAGCAACTACAAGTCACATAAAGGGGGACGCTACTGTAGAAAGGATATTTTCTACAATACCTTGCATTGTCTGGCCAAAAGATATCAACAGCGGAGATTTAGCGTCAATTTCGCGCCCCTTCACATCGTTTGCCAGACGGAAAATGGCAAATCAGCCAACTGTCCGACCACGCCTCCAGCCTGAGTCAAACAGATATGAACTTGTCCTTGGACTTGAGCGCTGAAATAAAAAACACGATCTTTCCCGTTTTTCAACAACTGTCCGAGGTGTAAAATCTCGGGCAGTTTTTTCATTTTTAAGCCTGAAGGCTTGCAATCGTATTGCCATATGACCGGGCTGCCGTATAATGAGGGCGGACGGAAAACATCCGTCATTCTCTGACAACAATCATGAACCAAGCACCCCATGTTGCCATCGTCGGCGCCACCGGAGCGGTGGGCGTTGAAATCCTGTCCTGCCTGGAAACACGCAATTTTCCCGTAGGCTCCCTGAAGCTTCTGGCCTCCGCCCGGTCCGCCGGAAAACAGGTTGCTTTCCGCGGGAAAATGCTGACTGTGGAAGAATTGACGGAAAAATCCTTTGATGGGGTGGACATCGCCCTGTTCAGCGCAGGCGGAGGCATTTCCCTGAAATTCGCTCCTGTCGCGGCTGCTGCGGGCTGCGTGGTCATTGATAATTCCTCCGCCTTCCGGCAGGAGCCGGACGTGCCCCTGGTGGTGCCGGAAATCAACCCGGAAGCGGCTTTCAACCACCCCCGCAATATCATCGCCAACCCGAACTGCACCACCATCATCACGTTGATGGCCCTCTTCCCTCTGCATCAGCGTTTCGGGTTGAAAACCGTCATTGCCTCCAGTTACCAGGCGGTTTCCGGCAGCGGCCAGCACGGCATCGCGGAACTGGAAGCCCAGGTTCGCGCCGTCGTGGACGGCCACCCTGTAGTGAAAAATGTTTATCCTCACCAGATAGCCTTCAACCTTCTTCCCCAGATCGACTCCTTTGCGGAAAACGGCTATACCAAGGAAGAGCTTAAAATGCTCAATGAAGGCCGTAAAATTCTCTCCCTGCCCGAACTCAAGGTAACATGCACCTGCGTGCGCGTGCCCGTTTACCGTTCCCATTCCATCGCCGTCACCGCCCAGTTTGAAAAACCCGTGGACGTGGAAACGGCCCGCAGCGCCTATGAAGGCAAACCCGGAGTCGCCCTGATGGACAACCCTGCGGAGGGCGTGTGGCCTACCCCGCTGGACAGCACCAACGGAGACACCTGCTACGTGGGGCGCATGCGCATGGACATGGCGATCGACAATGCCCTGACCCTCTGGGTCGTGGGCGACCAGGTCCGGAAAGGGGCCGCACTCAACGCCGTACAAATCGCGGAATTGCTGGTCAACCGCTGAACCGCTTCCTCCCCCGCACCTATCCCATAACGCCATGTGTGAACAATCTCTGAACGACTACATCACGGAACAATGCGCCCTGATTGACGCGGCGCTGGACAGGCTGTTGCCCGCAGAGGACGAAAGTCCCGAAACCATCCATAAAGCCATGCGCTACAGCATATTTGCGGGTGGGAAAAGAATGCGCCCCGTCCTTTGCCTGGCGGCGGCGGAGGCCTGCGGAGGCCTGGCGGTGGACGCCCTGGTTCCCGCCTGCGCCGTGGAAATGATGCATACGTACTCCCTCATCCATGACGACCTGCCAGCCATGGACAACGATGATTTGCGCCGCGGGAAGCCCACCAGCCACAAGGCTTTCGGAGAAGGCGTCGCCATTCTGGCGGGAGACGCTCTGCTGACGGAAGCTTTTGCCGTAATCGCCCAGGTGGACGACACGGAACGCTATACCGTCAGGGACTACGTAAGGGAACTGGCAGCCACCGGCGGCAGCACCATGCTCATTGGAGGCCAGATTCTGGATTTGGAGGGAGAGCGCAAGCAGCTCTCCGAACCGGAAGTGCGCACCGTGTACGAAGGGAAGACGGCAGCCCTGCTGACCACGGCCCTTCGCTTCGGCGGCATGTCCGCAAACGCCACGGAAGCCCAGTTGGAAGCTCTGACGGACTTCGGTTACAACCTGGGACTGGCTTTCCAGGTGATTGACGACATTCTGGATCTGACGGCGTCCACGGAAAAACTCGGCAAGACCGCCGGCAAGGACGTCAATTCCCGGAAATCCACCTGTCCGTCCCTGATCGGCCTGGATGGCGCCCGTTCCGAAGCCAAATGCCGCACCCAGGCGGCTCTGGATGCCCTGATGATCTTCCCGGAAGAACGCCGCGCCCGCCTGGTGGAACTGGCCAACTATCTTCTTAACCGCGAATATTAAGCCGCTTCTTCTTTCATGTCCTCAGAAACCGTATCCGACAACGTAGAAACCCTGATCAATCTGGCGCTGGCCGAAGACTTCGGCTCCGGCGACGTGACTTCCACCTATTTCGTCCCGGAACATCTGACAGCCAGGGCTATTTTGACTCCCCGGAAAAAAGGCGTTCTTTCCGGCGTCAATGTCGCGGCGGAAGTTTTCCGCAAGGTGGATCCCTCCCTGAAGGTGGAAGTTTACCTGCACGACGGGGAAGCCGTGGCGCCCGGCGCCGTGGTGATGCTCATTGAAGGTTCCGCCCGCTCCATCCTGGGGGCGGAACGCACCGCCCTCAACTTCATCCAGCGTCTTTCCGGAGTAGCTACGCTCACCAGACAATACGTGAAAGCCGTTTCCCACACCAGCGCCCGCATCCTGGATACCCGCAAAACCACCCCCGGTTACCGTCTGCTGGAAAAAGCGGCCGTCGTTCATGGCGGAGGCACCAACCACCGCATGGGCCTTTATGACCGCGCCATGGTGAAAGACAACCACCTGATGACGGATGGGAATACGGGACACCTTCAGGAATGCATCAACAGGCTGCGGAAGGAAAAGCCCGGCGTGGAAATCCAGCTGGAAGCGGACACCCTGGAACAGGTGGCTACCTTCCTTAAACTGGAAGGCGTGGACCATATCCTTCTGGACAATATGACGCCGGAAATGCTGAAACAGGCCGTCGCCATGCGCGGAGAACGCACCACCCCCCTGATGGAGGCCAGCGGAGGCGTTCATCTGGACACGGTAGCCGCCATTGCGGAATCCGGCGTAGATTTTGTCTCCGTAGGCTATGTGACCCACTCCGCCCCCTCCCTGGATCTGGGGCTGGATTTCAGCGTAGAATAACCCCTCATCATTCCCTACGTCATGGACCTGTCTAATTTCAGAGAAGAATACCTCAAAGGCCAGCTGCACAGAAAAGACCTGGCGGAAAATCCCTTTGAACAATTCCAAACCTGGTTTGAACAGGCCCTGAAAGCGGATATTCCGGAACCCAACGCTTTTTCCCTAGCCACGGCGGATGCGCAGGGCAGGCCCTCCCTGCGCACCGTGCTGCTCAAATATTTTGACAGGACGGGCTTTGTTTTCTTCACCAACTACGGCAGCCACAAGGCCCGTGACATTGAAGAAAATCCGCAGGTCTGCATGATGCTTCCCTGGGTCATGCTGGAACGCCAGATCATCATTTACGGAAAAGCCGTTAAAGTTTCCCGCGCGGAATCCCTGAAATATTTCCTCACCCGCCCCAAGGAATCCCAGCTTGGAGCGTGGGTTTCACACCAGAGCTCCGTCATCTCCGGGAGAAAACTGTTGGAAATGAAGCTGATGGAGCTGAAAAACAAATTCTCCAAGGGGGAAATTCCCCTGCCCTCCTTCTGGGGCGGCTACCGAATCATCCCGGACACCTTTGAATTCTGGCAGGGCGGCCCCGGCCGCGTGCATGACCGTTTCATGTACAAACTTCAGGAAAACGGTTCCTGGACCATTGAACGCCTTCAGCCATGATCTCCCGGCGCACAACAAACCAGGGCCTTTCTTTCCTGGACGTGACAACACCGCTCTGCACGGCATCCCTGTGCCTTCAGGGAGCGCACCTCACCTCATGGAAGCCGGAAGGGCATGAGGATTGCCTCTTTCTTTCTCCCAATGCAGCCTTTGTCCCCGGCAAAGCCATCCGCGGAGGAATTCCCGTCTGCTGGCCCTGGTTCGGCCCCCGGAAAGGCGCGCCGTCCCACGGCATAGCGCGCATTTCGGAATGGCGCCTCCACCACCAGGAAATGGACAAGCGCGGCAACATCCTGCTTTCCCTGGCTTTCTATCCGGAAGAGGAATCCTATCCCGCCGCCATCCTGCGCCTTACACTGGGCAGCACGCTGACCATGAAACTGGAAACCACGGCGCGCACGCAGCCCTGCAAACTCACGGAAGCCTTCCACAACTATTTTGCCGTCGGCAACCTGACCAAATGCCGCGTTCACGGGCTGGAAGACATCCCGTTCCGGGAAGAAGCCGCCCAGCCCATGAAACACGGAGAACGCCCGCTGGCGCCGTTGGGGGGTCTGGATCGCGTTTACGACATCCCCTCCTATTCGGGAAAAACAATACTGGAAGACCTCATGCTGAACCGTGCCATCACGGTGGAGCGGAACCATGCCTCTTCCGTCATCGTCTGGAATCCCGGACAACAGGGCGCCGGCAACATGGCGGACCTGGGCGCGGAATCCTGGAATAAATTCCTGTGCATTGAAACGGGGAATGCGGCGCCCCGTTCCATTTCCCTTGCTCCCGGGCAGACCCATACCCTTTATCAGAAAATTTCCGTAAAGCATATGGAGGAAGCTTGTTCCCCTTGTTAAAACGGCAGGCAGCATTACCTCTCCAGTAACATTCCGGGGCACCCCCTTGTTGACCTTCCTGAAAAGCCCTTACAGTTGAATTTCAGTATCCCCTTTCTTCACTGAATAATTACTGTCATTAATGATTAAAGAGTAAGAGGCATTCGACCTGACCGATACCGTGCCTTTCCCATCAAAAACAATATCGGTTGCAATGCCGCCAAATCTCAAATTTTTGATCCCATGGCGGCCCTTGTTTTTTTTCAACCTCCACCGCACTTCTTTTCTGGCTGCGGACACTTCCTTGAATCCCAGCACATTTTCAATAAACAGGGAAATCGGCCCCAGGGCTGACCAGCCGCAAAATTCCGGTCTTACACGGCGTCCGTGTTCCGTGGAAGGAGCATTTCCGCTTGGGCTATAGCACTCCCAGATGGTATGCGGCTCTATGTTCCTGTAAGCGGCAAGCTGCTGGCTGATAACCTTCTCGGCAATAGCGTCGGCTTCTTCATGATAGCCATACTTTTCAATAGCCTTAATGGTCATATACGTCGTCGGCAGCCAAATCCCCCCTCTCCAATAATCCCCGGTCTGATGATGATAATCCTTATCTGAACGGGCCAGGGAAGGAGTCGGATAACTGCCTCCGAATTCTTCGGGATTCATCAAATGCCTGACCATGCTTTGCGCCTGTTCCCTGGAGGCGACCTGAGCCAGAAGGGGCCAGTAGGATGCAATGGTTTTAACGCGGCAGGGCTGTTTGTCCGAGATGGTTACATCGTAGTAAAATCCCTCCTTCTTATCCCAGTAAAGATGGTTAATCTTGTTCTTAAGCGCTTCATATTCAATATTCCATTTCTTAGCTTCGTCCGCATTGCCCAGAGCCTGCTCCATATCGGCAATGCAGCGGGCGCTGAGCGCCTGCTGGGAAATGGCATCCACCCATAAAACGTTACGATAGCCGCCGGCGTCACGCCCGCGGGGAGTATTATCCATTCCGCTCGCTCCCCCCGTCCAGGTAAATCCGTCAGCGCCGATGGAATTCAAGTGGATGTTCTGAGGAGAACACGCAAACCGTTCCCCTGATTTGGCCTGGGCAAACCAGTTGAAGTGCTTTTGCAGATATTGCTTCTTATTCAAGAGATCATCCAGGCGGTTCTTATCACCGGTGAAGTCAAAATATTCTTTCTCCACCCACGCAAATAACGGGGGATTGTCCACCAAATGGACCTTAAGTGGAGTAACGGCTTTTTCGTGAACAGGCTTGTAAATGTTATCCAAACTCTCAACTCCGGGAAATGACCTGGGCGCATATTTGGCGAAAAGCACCATGAAACAGGTATCCCATATCCATATTTGATCTTCATAGCAATTCTCATCCATATAAGGGGACGCGGGAAGGCCTTCCGGCCCTTTTCTGACGCGGCCTGCCGCAATTTCCCATGTCTTATGATAAAGATCCACCATTTCCCGGTTTGGATGCACCGGAAGGGGAATCTCTTTTTTCCAATCCCGGTTAATGCAGGAATCCGGATGGGTTGTCGCGGAAAATCCCTGCAACGGGGCTGACAGCAGGAGAACCGAACCTGTGATTGCCGATAGTTTAGCATTCATCTATTCCATATTGATAAAATTAAAAAACTACTTCTTCAAAAGTTCCTTGAACGCAATATCAGCCATAATCACCTGACCATCGGCATTGGGATGAACGCCATCGGGGAAAAGTTCCGATTTATTCTGAAAAAAGGTGAAAAAGTCTATGGTTTTACATTTATTATCCCTCGCAACTTGCTTTACAAGAGGAACAATCTTATTTTCCACCGTTTCCTTGTCAATTTGGTTGGAAGACTGCCACGAGGGAAGAGGGATTGCACAATAAATTTGAATACCGGGCATGTTTTCCCTAAGTTCGGCGATGATGCCGGAATAATTCTGCTTAAACTCGGACAGGAATTTCCTGTTCTGAGGTTTGGCGTCATTAGTGCCTAAAGCGATAATGGCAATCTGTGCATGGGAATTGAGCGCGTTCCGGTACTCGCCCGTTTTAATATATGGAAGATCCCCCCTGGTTAAAAGGGTACGCCCGTTTATGCCGCAATTCAGAACTTCCACTTCCTTCTGTTTGCATTCCTTCTTCAGCTTTTGTTCCAGAAGATGGCTCCAGCGTAAAACATCCTTATTGGGTCCGGCTACTCCTGCCCCGAAAGTATTACTGTCTCCCAGACACGCAATGCGCAAGGGGACAGGCTGTCCGGTAACGGAAAGAACAAAGTCTACGATATGGGCGGGGTTGTCAAAACCGTGCGGATGGTGGCCGCCGGGACGGCGGATAACTTTTACGGGGCCTCCCAGCCTGGCGTAACGCTTAGCGAAAATATCTGTGTTTTCTTCAATAGGAACCACATCATCTTCCGTCCGGGAAATGAATAACAAAGGAATTCCGGCTTTGGCCATGCTGCGCATATTGTCCACGGGATTACCTTGATAGGACAAAGCCTGCTGTTCATTAAATCCATAGGCGCGCAGGCATTTGTTCCAGTCATCCGGAGAACCTTTGCCCTTGCCTTTGCCCGCCGGCCAGCTTTTGAAATCACAAACGGGAGCATCCACATAAATGCCTGCCACGCATAAAGGATGCTTTTCCGCCCAGTTCAGCGCATAAAGGCCTCCACGGCTCAGTCCTATCAATACCGGTTTTCTGGAAAACTTCCGTTCATCCACCAGGTACTTGTAAAACTGATCCATGGCATCCATGGCTTTGGGAGAACCGTAAAGGTCTTCCATGCTGATAAATACCGCTGCGTAACCGCGTTTCACCAGTTCAAGATCCGCTACAGGCTTATAATCGAAAAATTGAGGGCGCCATATCCACAGCTGCTCTTTTCCGGGGGCAACAGGCTTATCGGGAAAGACGATGAATGCCCTGCGACCGCCTATAGTAAACTCCTCCCGCAAAAAGCCGTTCCAGGTAGAAACCGTTTTAGGGAATTGGAGCTTGGCCTTCTCCCGGTCATACCCCGGAATCTCCGGGCGTGCATGTTTTGTTTTTACCAGCCACGCATTGCGGGTTTCTTCATGTTTTTTCATCGTTTCCGGCGTCGGGCGGTACTCTTTTTTCGCGACTTCCGCGTCAAGACCGATCTCCGGAACCAGCCCGGCGATCACCTCCCGGGCAATCATGTGATGCCCTTCCGGGCCGGGGTGCACGCCGTCACCGGAATACCTGAACCCGGGATTCCCGGCCTTCTCCCTGGCAATGAGTTTCCGAAGTCCGGGACGGATATCGATGACTTTCCAGCCATCTTTTCTTTTAGAAACCAGTCATTCTGCGTACTTGTCCAATACCGCGTCGTACTCAGCCTGTTCAGCGGAATCCCCCCGGAACAATGGGGGAGTAATGAAGACAACCGCCGCTTTTGCCGCGTCGGCAGCCGCTTTAAGGCGGATATTCCCTTCCTGGTACGCTTGAAAACGCGCCTTGTCAAACGCCTGCATAAGGCCGTCATTCATCCCGTAGCATGCCAGAATCAGTTGGGGCCGGAACATCCTGAGAACCCGGTCAAGGCGCTCATGCAGGCACGGACGGGGAAACCTGCCGCCCGCATGACCATACTCGCTCAACCCGGCTACCGTTTCGCTGGGAACGGAAAAGTTGACAATCTCGCAGGCCGCAAACTTTTTATCGGCTTTCAAGGCGTTTTCCACTTCATTGGCCCAACGCCCCGCATAAGCAATACTATCACCCAGAATGGCAATCCGGCCCTTATTCAAAGGCTGGGCATGAAGCCGCATCCCCACTCCCGCACAACACAGCATCATCAACAATAAACATCTTGCTATTAACAGAAAACGCATTTCACAATAATATGGTTGTACTTATTACTACTGAAAACGAAATAAATTTCTTGCAAGATACGGAAAAATACCGATCGGCAGGCACCCGCGCTGTTTCATGAAACAAAAAACCCGGCACTTCACCAACTCCCGTCCAACCCTCTTCCCGACAATCACGGCCCATCCCTTCCTTTACAGCGTCCCCCTCCTTCCCCCAATTTCTCCATTGCCGTCGGAGAACCATAGAAACCGGAAAACCGTTTACGCTTCTTCCCGAAAACGGATGGGGGCGGAAGAAGTCCTTTTCCTGAAGAAATAGGGCAGGATTCGGCTTGCCAAAAAGTCTCTTTTAAGGTTTGGTATGTTCCGAGCCTTTTGGCGCGTTCCCTATCAAGATGCATACAAACCCACCTTCCGATGTTGGCAACGCCGCAACCTTTATTGCGGAAATTTACGGTCAGGATGTCTTCAACATGGAGACCATGCGCAATTACCTGCCCCGCCCCGTTTACAAAAAACTGCTGGCTACCATCCGCAAGGACGAAAAACTGGACCCCGACATCGCCAATGAAGTGGCTCAGGCCATGATGACGTGGGCTCTGGAAAAGGGAGCCAGCCATTACACGCACTGGTTCCAGCCTCTCAATGGAAGCACGGCGGAAAAGCACGACTCCTTTGTGGACGTGGACCCGGAGGGAAATCTGGAACTCAAATTTTCCGGCAAGAGCCTGGTGCAGGGCGAGCCGGACGCCTCCAGCTTCCCTTCCGGCGGTCTCCGCGCCACCTTTGAAGCACGCGGCTACACCGCATGGGACCCCACCAGCCCCGCCTTCATCAAACGGACGGAAAACGGCGCCACGCTTTGCATCCCAACCGCTTTCTGCTCTTACAAGGGACAGGCGCTGGACAAAAAGACGCCTCTCCTGAGATCCATGACTGCCGTCACCCGGCAGGCTAAGCGGCTGTTGTCCTGCTTTGGCGGTCCGGACAACATTCATGTCAGCGCCGACCTGGGGGCGGAACAGGAATACTTCCTGGTGGACAAGCAGCTTTATGCCCTGCGCCCGGACCTGATGATGTGCGGACGCACCCTCTTCGGCAATGTGCCCCCCAAGCACCAGCAGATGGAAGACCACTACTTCGGCTCCATCAAGGACCGCGTGCTGGAATTCATGGTGGACGTGGACGAAGCCCTCTGGAAACTCGGCATCCCGGCCAAAACGCGCCACAATGAAGTCGCTCCCGGCCAGTTTGAGATCGCACCCATTTTTGAAAGCCAGAACCTGGCCGTGGACCATAATATGCTGGTCATGGAGGTGCTCCGGAAAACCGCCAACAAGCATGACATGGTCTGCCTGCTGCATGAAAAGCCATTCTCCGGCATGAACGGCTCCGGCAAGCACAACAACTGGTCCCTCTCCGCCCCCGGTTACGGCAGCCTGCTCAATCCCGGTTCCAGCCCGCAGGAAAACGCCATCTTCCTCACTCTGCTCTGCGCCACCATCAAGGCCGTGGACGAACATGCGGATCTGCTGCGCGCCTCCGTCGCCAAATCCGGCAATGAACACCGCCTGGGTGCCCATGAAGCCCCCCCGGCCATCATTTCCATCTTCCTGGGAGATCTGCTGGATGAAATCATTGAGCAAATCGAGAAAGGAGGCACTAAAAAAGCGCGCACCCAAAAGACCATCAACATCGGCGTGGACACCCTGCCCATGTTCCCTCTGGACGCCTCCGACCGGAACCGCACCAGCCCCTTTGCCTTCACAGGCAATAAATTCGAATTCCGCGCCGTAGGTTCCTCCCAAACCTGTGCATGGCCCATGACGGTGCTCAACACCATTGTGGCGGAAAGCCTGGATGAAATCTGCACCATCCTGGAACCTGTCAAGGACAAGCCCGAGGAGTTCCACGCCACCCTCAACAAGCTCCTTCAAAACATCATCAAGAAGCATAAGCGCATTCTATTCAGCGGAGACGGCTACGGAGAAGCCTGGGTAGAGGAAGCGGAACGCCGCAATCTCCCCAACATCCCCGGCACCATTGAAGCCCTGGCCGCTCTGGAAACGCCCAAGGCCAAGGCGCTTTTTGAAAAGTACAAAGTGGTCAGCCCCGTAGAACTCCACGCCCGCCATGAAATCCAGACGGAAATATTCCACAAGGAAATCAACATTGAAGCGGAAACGGCCCTCCTGATGGTGGAAACCCTTTACATCCCCGCCGTAACGGAACAGCTCACGCAGCTTACCACCGCCATTGCCCAGATGAAGGCATCCGGAATCAAGGCGGGAATGAAAGCTACTACGGATCGCGCCAACCAAATCGGCACGCTGCTGGATATTCTCCCCGGACAGGTGAGGGAACTGCGCCGCGCCGTGGATGAAGCCGATACCAGGGCCATCCAGACGGGCATGGACAATTTGAGAAGCACCATTGATATGCTGGAAAGCCTGACGGACGCAGACCTGTGGCCCGTCCCCACATACGCGGAACTGCTCTTTCTGTAAAGCAGGCGGGCTTTTCTGGAATAGAAAAACACTGTCTATCAATCATAAAGACTACTTATCCCAGTGCTTTCCGCAAGAAAAACGGCAAATTAATCGCCTGACGGATTGACAAAACAATCAAAATAGTTATCCTTTTCGTCCGGTTGTGCATAGGCCGCTTAGACGGACGGCACTGAATCTAGTAATTCACAAGAAGCATCTTTCAACATCATGAGCAAGAGGACTTATCAACCATCCAAGCGTTGCCGCAAGCGTCAGTTCGGATTCCGTGCACGCATGGCCACCAAGAACGGAGCGGACATCATCCGCCGCCGCCGCGCTAAAGGCCGCAAGCGCCTGCTTCCCAAGGGAGCCGAAATCCAGTACAAGCGCCACACCATCCAGCACGGCCGTTAATCCAGCCGCCAGGATTCGGTTAACGCCTCCTTGGAACTTCTTTTCACGGGCCGACCCGCGGGAGATGCGTCTTACTCGTCAACAAAGCATGACCAGGGCATTCCAATTTGCCCGGGTACGTAACGAGGGGCCATCCGTAGCAGGTCGGCTTATTGTTTTAAGCGCGACCCCTTTGGAACATCCGGAGGAACCCTCCAAATTCGGTATCATCTGTACGAAAAAAATCGGCTGTGCCGTTGTCCGCAACAAACTGCGGAGACGCGTGAGGGAAATACTGAGGGCGCACGGGGCTCCTTTTGAAAACGGCGTACACCTGGTGTGCGTCCTCCGCTGGAGGGCCGTGGAAGCCAGCTACGCCGACCTGGAACGGGACTGGCGGAAAGCCGCCCGAAAACTCAAATTGCAACTTCTTTCCCGGGAACAAGACAAGACATGATGAAATGGCTGCTCATCACCCTTGTAAAGGGATACCAAACCTTCATCAGCGCTCCCCTGCATGCCCTGGGGGGCCCCGGAAGCGGCTGCCGCTATACACCCACTTGTTCCCAGTACTTCATCCAGGCCGTTCACATCCACGGAGCCTGGCGCGGCTTTCTTCTTGGCACATGGCGTATTTTAAGATGCAACCCGTGGGGCGGATCAGGTTATGATCCCGTGCCCCCGGCGCGCCACCCACGCTGAACAATTACCTTTCTTTCCCTTTCCTTTCACCAACTCCAATCAAGCTATATCACATTATGGATCGCACAGCATGGATCATCATAGGCATCTGCGCCGCCCTTCTGGGCCTGAATATTTACATGGGCAACAATAAAAAGGCTGAAACCGCCCCCATTCCCGCACCGCAGACGGCTGTCGCCGCAGCCAATGCCCCGGTTGCCGGCGTCCGCCCCGGAGCCGGAACCTCCGCCCCGGAACAGGCCTCCGTCAACAAAGCCCTTGAAGAAGACAAAACCGCCCCGATCACTCTGGTAGCCACGCAGGAAGTGAACGGGAAGCAGGAACCCTTCATCACTTACACGTTCAACCGCATAGGGGGTTCCATCGGCACGGTTACCCTGCACAACGATATTGTGGACTCCCAAAAAGTCGCGGACCATAATATCACGATTAACGAAGCCCAGCAACGGGGCATCGGAGAACTCGTTTTCAACATGGATGCCACCCAGGATCCTTCCTATGACAACACCGTGTATAAGGAAGTGAAACGCACGGCGGACTCCGTAACCCTGGAAGGCTATGACCCCGCACGGCAGCTTTTCATCTCAAAAACGTACACCCTGCACCACGTCAAAAATCTGGAAGGTGAAATATTGCCCGGCAGCAAATATCTCATTCGCCTGACCGTCTCCCTGCTCAATAAATCTCCCAATGTCCAGGATCTGCGCTACATGGGCATCTTCGGCGGGAGCGCCTATCCTATCGCCAAAAGCGAACCAAAAGATACCTACACCCATTTCTTTTACCATGCAGACGGCTCCCTGGAACAGGAAGTGCCTTCCTATTTCACAGGCGGCTTTTTCAGCAGTGCCAAGGCCCGCGTCCTGGAAGGCCCTCTCCAGGACCTGACTTATGCCGGCGTCATGAGCCAGTATTACGCCACCATCCTTCTTCCCCAGGACCAGTCCAGGGGGTCCACCGTGTACGCCACCCGCCAGGAATTTCCTTTGACGCATGAAGGCAACACCCTGGTGCCCGGCGTCACCGTGGCCATGGGAATCCCCAATCTGACCATGGCCCCCAATGAAATCAAGACGCTCACCTACGATATTTACACCGGTCCCAAATTCAACGCCTACCTGCGTGACCTGAATCTTTCCTATCCCGCCATCAGCGATATCATGGCATACGGCTGGCTCGTATTCCTGAGCGTTCCGATGAACTGGCTGCTCAACCTCTTCCACGGATGGTTCGGCAACTGGGGCGTGGCCATCATCTGCATGACCATCGTTGTCCGTGCTCTTATCTGGCCGCTGCACAAAAAATCCTACATGGCCATGAAACGCATGTCCCTGGTTCAGCCGGAGATGGTCAAACTCAAGGAGAAATATCCGGACGACCCTCAGAAGGTGAACATGGAAATGATGAAGCTGTACCAGAAATACGGCATCAACCCGGCCAGCGGCTGCGTCCCCATGCTCATCCAGATTCCCATTTTCTTTGCCTTTTACCGTGTGCTCCAGTATTCCGCGGAACTGAGAGGGCAGCCCTTCTGCCTGTGGATGACGGATCTTTCCCTGCCTGATACCGTGGGCCACCTGTTCGGCATTCCAATCAATATTCTGCCTCTCATCATGGCTGTAACCATGATTATTCAGATGAGGATGACGCCTCAGGCGGGAGAACGCTCCCAGCGCATTATTATGAACCTGATGCCTGTAATGTTCTTCCTGTTCTGTTACAATTTCGCTTCCGCCCTGGCCCTGTACTGGACCACGCAGAATTTGATCTCCATAGGACAAACAGCCCTTATCCGCCGCTTGCCCATGCCCGTGCTTTCCCCCGCCAAAAAGAAAAAGTCGGGCTTTTTCCAAAAGATGATGGAGCAGCAGCGTGCGGCCCTTGAAGAACAGCAGCGCAAAGCTAAAGGCCGCAACATGCGCAATATAACGCCTAAAAAGTAGGAATCCCTGCTCTGCCTTCCGCCTCTGCAAGTGCGTCCGCCCCTCCGCGGCCGCACTTTTTCATGAAAAGGCGCAGGAAAAAACATTCTGCCGGCGCAAGCCTCAAAAAAGGGAAAGGAACTCCCTTACAGAATTTCCTCAAAAAACCGGCCCTCTCCAGGTGGAGAGGGCCGGTTTTCCTCGTCATATATTCATTGCGTAGTTAATTGGAGCAGCTTGGCAGAAAATGCCAAACACCCACTGGAGCAAACCTAACGGATTATGAATTCGCGGCAATTCCCTGAATAACTAAATAACAAGAATACCAATCAGTTACCTTTCAATTCACTTTTTTATCAATTGCCATCCAGCCGAATTTCCAAAACCAAAACTCCACTAACACATTTCCATTCAAACTTTCCTGTTGACTTCGAATTCATAATCCGCTCAGAACCGGGCATTGCTGGAACATTTGACCTTCCTCCTGACATCAACCGCAACCATCATCCCCATCCATGCAGCCGCATTTCTTTATCAACTGACAGCACGGTCATGAAAACCTCCTTCTCCGGAATATTCGCCTCCAAATGCCCGGCCATGAAACAGCGGGCAGGTCTCTGAAAAAATGGTGGCCTCCGCACCCGCGGAGGCCCCTGCCTTACCCCAAACAACAGAAAACTGCTGCATGCTTCTTTCAGGAATGCATGGCCAGGGCATGCCGGTATTCCACCGGGAATACCTTGATGAATTTGCCGCGTTCTTCCGGCCAGTTGTTTAACAGGTCGTAAGCCCTGCGGCTCCTGGTAGCCATGTAATGCTCGTAAATGAGCTGAAGCAGTTCCGCTTCATCAGCGGAATGCGGCATGACCGTTTCCAGGTCCACGCTGCCCAGGTTGCATTTCTGATCGAAGTTGTTGTCCGCATCATACACGTAGGCCAGGCCGCCGGTCATTCCCGCGGCGAAATTGACGCCCACCTTGCCGAGCACCGCCACACGGCCCCCGGTCATGTATTCACAGCCGTGGTCGCCGATGCCTTCCACCACCATTTTGGCGCCGCTGTTGCGGATGGCGAAACGTTCCCCGGCCTGCCCGTGAAGGAAGATGCTGCCGGAAGTGGCCCCATAGCCGATGACGTTTCCGACGATGACGTTGTCCGACGGTACGTAGGAAATATGGTCCGGGGGGCGCACGATGATTTTGCCGCCGGACAGGCCCTTCCCGACAAAATCATTCGCCTCCCCGACAAGTTCAAAGGTAACACCGGGAGCCAGAAAAGCCCCGAAGCTTTGCCCCGCGCATCCGGTGAAGTGCACCGTCAGCGTATCTTCCGCCAGGCCGCGCGGCCCGAATTTCATCACCAGTTCGCCGGAAAGCTCCGTCCCCACCGTCCGGTCCACATTGCGGACGTCGCGGCAGAGTTCCATCTTTTCCCCCTTTTCCAGCAGGGGCTTCAATGCCGGCAGCAAATGGCGGCGGTCGTAGTTGTCCAGCGGTTCCTTTTTAAAAGAGGGGTCAAATCTGCGTCCGTCCCCCTCTGCCGCATGCAGGATGGAGGAGAAGTCCAAATGCCGGGCCTTGTAAAAATCTATGGCGCGGTTGACGGAAAGCAAATCCGCCCTGCCTACGGCTTCATCCAGGGAACGAAGCCCCAGGGAAGCCAGGATTTCCCGCGTTTCCCGGGCCACGAAGCGGAGGTAGTTGATGACGTATTCCGGCTTGCCGCTGAATTTGGCCCTCAGGGCCGGATCCTGCGTGGCGACGCCTACCGGACACGTATTTTCATGGCACCTGCGGAGCATGGCGCAGCCGATGGAGATCAAAATGGCGGTTCCAAAACCGAATTCCTCCGCCCCCAGCAGGGCGGCCATCACGACGTCCCTCCCGGTGCGCAGCTGGCCGTCCACCTGGAGCCGGACGCGGGAACGGAGCTTGTTGAGCACCAGCGTCTGCTGCGTTTCCGCCAGCCCCAGCTCCCACGGCAGCCCGGCGTGCTTCACGCTGGTGAGAGGAGAGGCGCCCGTTCCGCCGTCGTGGCCGCTGACCACAACCATATCCGCATGGGCCTTCACCACGCCTGCGGCAACCGCGCCAATGCCCACCTCGGAAACAAGCTTGACGGAGACACGGGCATCCGGATTGGAGTTGCGCAGGTCGTAAATTAACTGGGCCAGGTCTTCAATGGAGTAAATGTCATGGTGCGGAGGAGGAGAAATGAGGCTGACGTTCGGCATGGAATGGCGCAGCCGGGCGATGTACGGATCCACCTTGTGCGCCGGGAGCTGCCCCCCTTCCCCGGGCTTGGCCCCCTGGGCCATCTTAATCTGGAGCTCGGAAGCGTGGCGCAGATAATTAATAGTCACGCCAAAACGCCCGCTCGCCACCTGCTTGATGGCGCTGTAGCGAACTTCGCCCCGGGCGTTGGGTTCATAGCGGGCTTCATCTTCCCCCCCTTCCCCGGAATTGCTTTTGGCTCCTATTTTGTTCATCGCAATGGCGATGGTTTCATGGGCTTCCGGACTGAGGGACCCCAAAGACATGGCCCCGGAAACGAAACGGCGCAAGATGGAATCCACGCTTTCCACTTCTTCCAGGGGGATAGCGTCCGCCGGAGCAAATTCAAACAGGCCGCGCAGGGTGCAGAGATGCTGCGCCTGACGATTGCTGTAATCCGCGAATTCCCGGTATTTCCGTTCGTCATTGTCACGTACGGCAGCGCGGAAAGCCTGAAGCGTCTGCGGATTCCAGAGATGGTTCTCCCCGCCTTTTTTATACTTATACTGCCCTCCCGCATCCAGCTTGTCCCCGTGTTCCGCGTGTTGAGCGGCGCGCTGGTTGCATTCCACGGCTATTTCATCCAGCCCTATGCCGCCTACGCGGCTGACGGTGCCGGGGAAGAATTCGTCAATCAGTTCCCGGTTCAGACCCACCGCCTCGAACAGCTGGGAGGAGCGGTAGCTGCGCAACGTGGAAATGCCCATCTTGGACATGATTTTGAGCAATCCCTTGTCTATGGCATTGATGTAGTTTCCGGAGGCTTTCACCACATCCAGCGGGCAGTCCTGCGGCGCGGCCAGGGAAGTAACCGTCGCCAGAGCCAGGTACGGATTGACCGCCGTGGCTCCGAAGCCCAGCAGAAGCGCAAAATGCATTGTTTCCCTCGCCTCCCCGGTTTCCAGAATCAGCCCCACGTCGGAACGCAGCCCGGCGGAAGCCAGCGCGCGATTCACCACGGAACAGGCCAGAAGACTGGGAACGGGAAGGTAGCCGTTTCCTATGTTGCGGTCCGTCAGCACCAGAATGCGCACGCCGGACCTGACCAGGCCCACGGCGGATTCCGCCAGGCTTTCCAGCGTCTCCCGCAGGGCTTTCCCGTCCCCGCCTTCCGGGAACTGGAGGGGAAGCCTGGCGGATGGGAAGCCGGCCTCCCGAATATTGCAGAGGCGGTTGAGCTCTTCATCCGTAATGACGGGACGCGCCATCTTGATAAGACGGGCATGCTCCGGCGTTTCTTCCAGAATGTTGGGATGGTTGCCTATGTATGTGGTCAGGCTCATGACCAGCTCCTCCCGGATGGGGTCGATGGGCGGGTTGGTCACCTGGGCGAAGAGCTGCTTGAAATAATTGAACAGGAGAGGCGCCTTTCCGGAGAGGACGGCCAGCGGCGCGTCATTTCCCATGGAGCCGAGAGGCTCCGCGCCTTTCAGCATCATGGGGCGGATAATCAGCTCCACATCCTCCTGAGTGAATCCAAACTGGCGCTGGCGGCCCACGAGGTCCGGCATTTCCGCAGAGGCGGAAATGGAATCAAACAGGGAACGGACGGAAATTTTGTTTTTCTCCACCCAGCGGCGGTAGGGCATGCGCCTGGCCATTTCATTCTTGGTTTCAGCATCGGATACCAGCCGGTGGTTCACCAGGTCGCAGTAAATCATTTCCCCGGGACGGAGGCGGCCTTTGCGGGCTACTTTTTCCGCGGGAATATCAGCTACGCCCGTTTCCGAAGCCAGAATGAAAATATCATCCGTGGTCAGCGTATAGCGCGCAGGGCGCAGGCCGTTGCGGTCCAGCATGGCGCCCGCATTGATACCATCGGAAAAAACGACGGCGGTCGGGCCGTCCCAGGGCTCCATCATGGCGGAGTGGTATTCAAAGAAGCCGCGTACATCCGGCCCTAAATGGTAGTTGACGCCCCAGGCCTGCGGCATGAGCATGAGCATGACATGGCGCAAGTCCCGCCCGGCGGCGGCCAGCAGCTCAACCATGTTGTCCAGGCAGGCGGAATCGCTCTGACCGGGGGGAATAAGAGGCAGCAGCTTTTGCAGGTCATCCCCCAACAGGGTGGAGGACAAATGCGGCTCACGCACGCTCAGGTGGTTCAGGTTCCCGCGCAGGGTGTTGATTTCCCCGTTGTGGGCCAGATACCTGAAGGGATGGGCCAGGCTCCAGGTTGGGAAAGTATTCGTGCTGTAGCGCTGGTGGACGAGGGCCAGGGGAGATTTGAAATGCTCGCTGGCCAGGTCTCCATAAAATCCTTCAATCTGCGTGCCGAGAAACAGCCCCTTGTACACAATGCTTCGGCTGGAACAGCTGCACACATAACAGCCTTCCACGCGCCGTTCCATTTCCCGGCGCATCACGAACAGTTTGCGTTCAAATTCCGCCTGATCCGCAAAACCGCTGCCGTCAATGAACAGCTGACGGATCAGGGGGCACGTGCGCTGGGCATTTTTGCCGATGCTGTCCCGGTCCACAGGAACCTGCCTCCACGCAATCACGCTGCCGCCGTTTTCCGTAACGGCGGCTTCCAATTCCTCTTCATGGCCGCATCCGCCAAACATCATGGCTACTCCGTATTTGCCTCTGGCGGGAAGCTTGTTGGGAAGAACCAGGCGGAAGAATTCATCCGGAAGGGCCAGCAGAATGCCTGCGCCGTCCCCGGTATCCGGATCGCTACCCACGGCTCCGCGGTGCATGAGCCTCTTGAGGACAGTAATCCCCATTTCAATGATTTTGTGGCTCGGTTCATTCTTCAGGTCAGCCACCAGGCCCACGCCGCAGGCGTCCCTCTCCTGTTCAAAGTCATACAATCCCTGCGGCGCGGGAATGCCTGTCTCAAATTGATCGCTATTCATCAGTTTGCTGTTTTGTTTGGGTTAAGCTGATTTATTTGCAGCAAAAACCGTGCCAATATTGTCCACACTTCATATCTTCCCGCTTTCAAACTGCTTTGTCCCTGTTTTACAGAGCCTGACGCGGCTTCCGGCACAACAGGTCATTTGGCAGCGGAATAAAAAATATTTTTCTTCCAAGAAGAATTTTTTACATTTTTGTAATCATCCTTTTGTTGCGGTTTTACATTTTTGTAATCCATTCTCGTTCGCAGCTCTGTTTTCCTTTTTTTGCAGCCCTTCCGTCAGGATATCCATATCTAACTAATAATCAATATATTAAAATGAACAGCACATTCATGCGAAAGTTTATCTGAAAAGTTGGCACGCTTCTTGCTGGAGAAAAGGCACAACAGTTAACCATGATGAGTGACTCAACACGAACACAAGCCATCAGCGCCATCGCTTCCCTGCCCGTGGGCGGAGCAAGCGAGAGCGCTCCGGTCAGCATTGATTACTACGGAGCGGATGTCTTCAGCACGGAAGTGATGAAGAAGTACCTGCCCAAAGACACGGCAAAAACCCTCCTGGCCACTATCCAGGACGGGCTTCCGCTGAACGCGGATATTGCCGCGGATGTAGCCCACGCCATGAAGCAGTGGGCTCTGGAACGGGGAGCCACTCACTATACGCACTGGTTCCAGCCCATGACGGGCTCCACGGCGGAGAAGCACGATTCCTTCCTGGATCCCAAGGGAATGGAACCCATCATGAGTTTTTCCGGCAAAAACCTGATTGTGAGCGAACCGGACGCCTCCAGCTTCCCCTCCGGCGGTTTGCGCTGCACCTTTGAGGCCCGCGGCTACACCGCATGGGACCCCACCAGCCCCGCCTTTATCAAGAGGCACGGGAACGGAGCCACGCTCTGCATCCCTACCGCCTACTGTTCTTATACGGGAGACGCTCTGGATAAGAAGACTCCGCTGCTGCGCTCCCGCCAGGCATTGGGCAATGCCGTCAAGAAGCTGATGAAGAGTTTCGGCCTTCCGGATGAACACGTGACCATTACGCTGGGGCCTGAACAGGAATACTTCCTCATTGACAAGAACTTCTACCTGAACCGCCCGGACCTGGTCCAGACGGGGCGCACCCTTTTCGGCGCCCCTCCCGCCAAGCACCAGCAGCTGGAAGACCATTATTTCGGCTCCATCAAGCCCCGTATCCTTAATTTCATGAGCGACGTGGAACAGGAACTCTGGAGACTGGGAATCCCGGCCAAGACCCGCCACAACGAAGTGGCGCCCGCGCAGTTTGAACTGGCTCCTTTGTTTGAGGACGTGAACCTGGCGATCGACCACAACATGCTGGTGATGGAAGTTCTGCGCCAGCAGGCCAGCAAGCACGGCCTGGTATGCCTGCTTCATGAAAAGCCCTTCGCAGGCGTCAACGGTTCCGGCAAGCATAACAACTGGTCCATTTCCTACGGGAACAAAAACCTGCTGGACCCCGGTTCGGACCCGCAGCAGAACGCCATTTTCCTGACCGTCCTGACCGCCATCATTGAGGCCGTTGACAAGCACAGCGACCTGCTGCGCAATTCCGTGGCCAGCGCCGGGAACGACCACCGCCTGGGAGCAAACGAAGCGCCTCCCGCCATTATCTCCATCTTCCTGGGCGCCCAGCTCAATGAAGTGATTGAGAATATGATCAACGGCTCTTCCGGCTGCGGCAAGCGCAACGATACGCTCAAGATCGGCGTAGACACGCTTCCCGTTCTTCCCCGGGATGCAACGGACCGCAACCGCACCAGCCCGTTTGCCTTTACCGGCAACAAGTTTGAATTCCGTGCTCCGGGCTCCGCCCAATCCTGCGCGGGCCCCATGATGACCCTGAACACCATTGTGGCGGAATCCCTTGATTCCCTGGCGGAAGAACTTTCCTCCTTCGCTCCGGAAACATTCCTGCCGCAGCTCCAGGAAACGCTCAAGCGCAGGATTTCCGAACACAAGAGAATCATCTTCAACGGGGACAATTATTCGGAAGAATGGGTGAAAGAAGCGGAACGCCGCGGCCTTCCCAACCTGAAAAACACGATGACGGCCCTGCACACCCTGGTGAATGAAAAGAATGTGGCCCTGTTTGAAAAGTACGGCGTCTTTTCCAGGCGTGAGCTGGAATCCAGGTTTGAGATTTTCCTGGAAGAATACCACAGGCGCATCCGCATTGAAGGCCGCCTGTCCTGGGAAATGGCGGCCACCATCATCCTCCCCGCCCTGCGCAACGAATACGGGCAAACCGTTTCCGCGCTCTCCAGGGCGCTGGAAGCCAAGCGGACCAGCGGCGCCGCCGCCCTGCAGAAGCTGGCGGACAAGCTGGGCGACGCCCTGGATTCCATCGTATCCGACCTGGACACCCTGGAGACGGCGCTTACGAGCTGCCATGAGGACATCCTCGCCGCGATGTCCCGATTGAGAACCAGCGTCGATGCCGCAGAAACCCTGGTGAACGACCGGTCCTGGCCTCTCCCCAAGTACCGGGAAATGCTGTTCATCTATTAGTGGGTGCACCGACGAGCTCCGGAGTTGTGCCGCCCCCTCGCGGGTCAAGCCTCTGCCCGCAGGGAAGGCACGGCTCCGGAGCCTTGGCGCGCCTTGTTCCGGCCTCCTTTCCCCACCATGTTCAACTGATCCCCACACCCTGAAAATCCGCGTCATTGACCGTAAAAAAACTTTCCTCCGGAGCCCCGCGGGCACTTAATTCCCCCGGCGGAAATCCGCGGTCCAGGACTACAGGATTCTTCCATCGCCATTATGCCTAAAGACACCTCCATTAAAAAGATTCTCGTGATCGGGTCCGGCCCGATCGTCATCGGCCAGGGCTGCGAATTCGACTACTCCGGCACCCAGGCCTGCAAAGCCCTCCGGGAAGAAGGTTATGAAGTAGTGCTGGTCAACTCCAATCCCGCCACCATCATGACGGATCCGGAGACCTCCCCGCACACTTATATTGAACCAATCACCCCGGAGTTCGTGGAGAAAATCATCATCCGGGAAAAACCGGATGCCCTTCTCCCGACCTTGGGCGGGCAGACAGCCCTGAACTGCGCCATGGAACTGCATCGCAGCGGCGTGCTGGAGAGGGAAAAGGTGCGTATGATCGGCGCCAACGCAGACGCCATTGACCGTGGGGAGGACCGCAACCTGTTCAAGGAAGCCATGCTCCGCATTGGCCTGGACGTGCCGCGTTCCGGCATTGCGCACACCATGGAGGAAGCGCGCCGGGTAGCCGGGGACATCGGTTCCTTTCCCCTGATTGTCCGCCCCGCCTTCACGCTGGGCGGCATGGGAGGCGGCGTGGCGTACAATAAAACGGAATTTGAGGAGATATGCGCCCGGGGGCTGGATCTTTCCCCCGTTTCCGAAATCCTGATTGAAGAGTCCCTGATCGGCTGGAAAGAGTTTGAAATGGAGGTAATGAGGGACCGCGCGGACAATTGCGTGGTCATTTGCTCCATCGAGAACATCGACCCCATGGGCGTGCATACCGGGGATTCCATCACCGTAGCCCCCATCCAGACCCTCACGGACCGAGAATACCAGGCCATGAGGGACGCTTCTTTTGCCGTCATCCGGGAGATCGGCGTGGAAACGGGCGGTTCCAACATCCAGTTCGCCATTAATCCGGCCAACGGCCGCATGATTGTCATTGAAATGAACCCCCGCGTTTCCCGCTCCTCCGCGCTGGCTTCCAAGGCCACGGGGTTCCCCATTGCCAAACTGGCCGCCAAACTGGCCGTGGGCTATACGCTGGACGAATTGCGGAATGACATCACGCGGGAAACACCCGCCTGCTTTGAGCCCACCATCGACTATGTGGTTACCAAGGTTCCCCGCTTCACGTTTGAAAAGTTCAAGCAGGCGGACGAACACCTGACCACGTCCATGAAGTCCGTAGGGGAGGCCATGGCCATCGGCCGTACTTTCAAGGAATCCCTGCAAAAGGCCCTGCGCTCCCTGGAAACGGGACGCTGGGGCTGGGGATTTGACGCGAAGGCGCCGCAGGCGCCTTCCGCAGAAGAAATCACGCGGAAACTGGCTGTTCCCACGGCAGAACGCATTTTCTGGATTCAAACGGCGTTCAGCAACGGATTTTCCCTGGATGAAGTGCAGCAGCTTACCCAGATTGATCCCTGGTTCCTGGCGCAAATGCAGGACCTGGCCAAGGCGGGAGACAACCTGGATAAGCTGGATCTGCGGGAAGCCAAGAAGCTGGGCTTTTCCGACAGGCAGATCGCCCTGGCCCGGGGAACCACGGAAGAAAACATCCGGAAGGAACGCCAGGAACAGGGCATTGTGCCCGGATACCGACTGGTGGATACCTGCGCCGCGGAGTTCGAAGCCTACACCCCCTACTTTTATTCCACCTATGGAGACGAAAATGAAGCCCGCGAAACAGGCAGGAAAAAAATCCTCATCCTGGGCGGCGGCCCGAACCGCATTGGCCAGGGGATTGAGTTCGACTACTGCTGCGTGCACGCCTCCATGGCTCTGCGGGAAATGGGTTATGAAACCATCATCGTAAACTCCAACCCGGAAACCGTCTCCACGGACTACGATTCTTCCGACAAGCTTTTCTTTGAACCCCTGACGCTGGAAGACGTGCTCCATATCTGCGAGCAGGAGAAGCCGGACGGCGTCATCGTCCAGTTTGGAGGCCAGACGCCGCTGAACCTGGCCAACGCGCTGGAAGCCCACGGCGTGCCCATCATCGGCACCAGCCCCAAGGCCATTGACCTGGCGGAAGACCGCGAACATTTCTCCGCCCTGTTGAAGGAACTGGGGCTGAAACAGGCGGATGCAGGAACGGCCACCAATGTGGAGGACGCCGCCGCCATTGCCGCGCGCATCGGTTACCCGGTGCTGCTGCGCCCCTCCTTCGTGCTGGGCGGACGCGGCATGATCATTGTATATGAGGAAAAAGAACTGCGCCGGTACATGAATGAAGCCGTGGAAGCTTCCGAAGAACGCCCCGTGCTGATTGACCGCTTCCTGGAAAACGCCGTGGAAATTGACGTGGATGTCATCGCGGACAGGGAGCGTGCCGTCATCGGAGCCATCATGCAGCATGTGGAACCGGCGGGCATTCATTCCGGAGACTCCGCCAGCATGATTCCCGCCATGGGCATTTCCATGAAAATGCACAAGGAAATCACGCGGGCTTCCAAGGAGCTGGCGCGCAAACTGAACGTCTGCGGGCTGATGAACATCCAGTTTGCCGTAAAAGACGAACAACTCTACGTCATTGAGGTGAATCCGCGCGCATCCCGTACCGTGCCGTTCGTCTCCAAATCCATTGGGAGGCCCCTCGCCAAGCTGGCCGCACAGGTCATGGCCGGCAAAACGCTGGCGGAACTGGGCTTTACCCGGGAAATCACTCCGGAATACTATTGCGTGAAGGAAGCCGTTTTCCCATGGGGCCGCTTCCCGGGCATCGACGTGGTGCTGGGGCCGGAGATGAAATCCACCGGAGAGGTAATGGGCATTGATCCCGACCCGGACATCGCCTTCGCAAAATCCCAGGTCAGCGCATTCAATCCCCTGCCGACGGAAGGCAAAGTCTTCATTTCCGTGAATGACCGAGACAAGGACCGGGTGCTTCACATGGCCCGGCAGCTGGCGGACATGGGATTCACGCTGTGCGCCACGCGCGGCACGATGATTCACCTGCTCCAGCACGACATTGAATGCGAACGCGCCTACAAAGTCAACGAGGCGCGCCGCCCCAACATCGTGGACCATATTAAAAACGGGGATATTGATTTCATCATCAACACGCCCGGCTCCCACGACGCGCGAGCGGACGACATCATCATCCGTTCCTCCGCCATTGCCGCCAAAACCTCCTATTGCACCAACCTGGCTTCCGCGCAGGCCTGCGTGAACGCCATTGAGGCGCTGAAGAACAAAAATCTTCAGGTGTGCACCATTCAGGAATACCACGCCCAAAACCTTTAATCCCGCACCACCTACAGCATACTTACATCACCATGAGAGCCATTCTCGCACTGGAAGACGGAAGCGTCTTCATCGGTTCGCACTTCGGGGCCACGGGCACGGAAGTGGGGGAAGCCTGCTTCAACACGTCCATGACCGGCTATCAGGAAGTATTGACGGATCCGTCCTACAGCGGCCAGATCGTCACCATGACCTATCCCCTCATCGGCAATTACGGCGTCAATCCGGAAGACGGGGAATCAGGCAAAGCGCAGGTCAGCGGTTTTGTGGTGGCGGAGCTGGCGAAAGTCCACTCCAACTGGCGGGCCACGGAATCCCTGGGCCCGTGGCTGGAAAAACAGGGCGTCATCGGCATTGAAGGGGTGGATACCCGCAAAATCGCCAAACATCTGCGCTCCGCCGGTGCCATGCGAGCCTGCCTCACCACGGAGCTGACTCCGGAAGAAGCCGTGGAAGCGGCCAGAAACGCCCCCTCCATGGCAGGCTGCAACATCGTGGACAAAATCGGTTCCCATCCCATGACACCGGAGGAAGTGGACGCGCTGGTTACGGGAAAAACTCTGCCACCTGCGGAATACGACATCGTCGCCTTTGACTTCGGCATTAAATACAACATCCTGCGCCAGTTGAGGGAAAATGGCTTCCGCGTAACCGTAGTTCCCGCCCACACGACGGCGGAGGAAGTGCTCTCCATGAACCCGGACGGCGTCTTTCTTTCCAATGGTCCGGGAGATCCCGCCACGTTGACGGACATTCACCGGGAAGTAGCTGCATTGATTGGGAAAGTGCCCATGTTCGGCATCTGCCTGGGCCATCAGATTATTTCCCACGCGCTGGGAGCGAAAACCTTCAAGCTGAAGTTCGGGCACCGTGGAGCGAACCATCCGGTCAAAGATTTGAAAACAGGCAAAATCAGCATTACGTCCCAGAACCATGGTTTTGCCGTGGATCCGGACACCGTGCCGGACGACGTGGAAATAACGCTGATCAATCTGAATGACAATACCGTGGAAGGCATCGCCCACAGGACGCTTCCCGTATTCAGCGTGCAATACCACCCGGAAGCGGCGCCCGGCCCCAGGGACCCCCAGTATCTGTTCCGGGATTTCAGGAAAATGATTGCGGCCAGCAAGCAGCAGCATGCCCGCTGACGGTTCCGCCCCCTTCCTACGGACCAGAGCATTTTCCTCGCCTCGCTGGGAAAAATGCGTTATTTATGCCCGGAGCCCATGAATTGCGGCTCCGGGAGAAGTTTCTTTTCATTCCATCAACCTCTCCCGCCAGCAAACCACCTGATACACCATATGAGCAAAATCGCATTAATCTCCGGCATTACGGGACAGGACGGTTCCTTTCTCGCAGAGTTCCTGATTGACAAAGGGTATGAAGTACACGGCATCCTGCGCCGGTCCTCCTCCTTCAACACGGGCCGCATCGAACACCTTTACCTGGACGAATGGGTGCGGGACATGAAGAAAAACCGTCTGATTAACCTCCACTACGGGGACATGACGGATTCCAGTTCACTCATCCGCATCATCCAGACCGTGCAGCCGGATGAAATCTACAATCTGGCAGCCCAGAGCCATGTGAAAGTCAGCTTTGACGTACCGGAATACACGGCGGAAACGGATGCCGTGGGAACCCTCCGCATGCTGGAAGCCGTCCGCATTCTGGGCATGGAAAAGAAATGCCGCATCTACCAGGCTTCCACGTCCGAGCTTTTCGGGCTGGTGCAGGAAGTCCCCCAGAAGGAAACCACGCCGTTTTACCCCCGTTCACCCTACGGCGTAGCCAAGCAATACGGATTCTGGATTACCAAAAATTACCGGGAAGCTTACAATATGTTTGCCGTTAACGGCATCCTGTTCAACCATGAAAGCGAACGCCGCGGAGAAAACTTCGTTACCCGCAAAATCACGCTGGCGGCGGCACGCATTGCCCAGGGCATGCAGGACAAGCTTTACCTGGGCAACCTGAACGCCCTGCGCGACTGGGGTTACGCCAAGGATTACGTGGAATGCATGTGGCTGATTCTCCAGCATGACACACCGGAGGATTTCGTCATCGCCACCGGGGAAATGCACACGGTCAGGGAATTCTGCACGCTGGCCTTCCGTGAGGCCGGAATAGAGCTGGAATGGGAGGGAGAAGGCGTGGAAGAACGCGGACGCGACAGGAAGACGGGCAATATTCTGGTGGAAGTGGACCCCAAATATTTCCGCCCTGCCGAAGTTGAACAACTGCTGGGAGACCCAACCAAGGCCAAAACCCTTCTTGGATGGAACCCCACCTCCACTCCGTTTGAGGAACTCGTGCGCATCATGGTGCGCCACGACATGAAATACGTAAAAACTCCCGTTCATTTCTGAGATGAAAAAAAACAGCAGAATCTTTGTGGCCGGACACCGCGGCCTCGTCGGTTCCGCCATCTGGAAATCCCTGGAAAACAAAGGCTATTCCAACCTGATTGGCCGGACGCACAAAGAACTGGATCTGGAAGACCCTGCGGCCGTCCGGGAATTTTTTGACCGGGAAAAGCCGGAATACGTCTTTCTGGCAGCGGCGTTTGTGGGCGGCATCATCGCCAACTCCCGCTACCGGGCGGACTTCATCTTCCGCAACCTTCAAATTCAGCAGAACGTCATCGGGGAAAGCTTCCGGCATGGCGTATCCAAGCTCCTCTTCCTGGGGAGCACCTGCATCTACCCGCGCGAAGCTCCCCAGCCCATGAAGGAAAACGCCCTGCTCACCTCCCCGCTGGAATACACCAACGAACCCTATGCCATTGCCAAAATAGCAGGGCTGAAAATGTGCGAAAGCTTCAACCTGCAATACGGTACCAACTACATCGCCGTCATGCCTACAAATCTGTACGGCCCCAATGACAATTTCCACTTGGAAAACAGCCACGTGCTGCCCGCCATGGTACGCAAGATACACCTGGCCAAGTGCCTGATGGAGGGAGACTGGAACGCCGTGCGGAAAGATCTGAACGCGCGCCCAGTGGAACAGGTGGACGGCACGGCTGAAGAAAAGGAAATCCTGGCCGTGCTGGCCAAATACGGCATTACCCCCGGTTCCGTGGAACTGTGGGGTACGGGAACTCCCCTGCGAGAGTTCCTGTGGAGCGAAGACATGGCGGACGCCTGCGTCCATGTGATGGAGCAAGTGGATTTCAGCCAGCTGCAAGAAGGAGGAAGGGAAGTGCGGAACTGCCACATCAATATCGGCACCGGGAAAGAAATCTCCATCGGCGGACTGGCCCGCCTGATTGCCGCTACGGCAGGGTACCGGGGAAATCTGGCGTTCAACGCAGACAAGCCGGACGGCACCATGCGCAAGCTGACGGACGTCTCCAAGCTGCATTCCCTGGGCTGGAAACACCGGGTGGAGCTGGAAGAGGGAGTGGAACGCATTTACCGGTGGTATCTGAGCCGGATGGAAGCCGTCGGCAACTGACTTTTCGGCCAGATCCCCTCAACTCCATGACCAGCCCCCCGGACAACCAGGACACGCCCCCCGCCAAAGCCAGCCTGTGGGCGCTGAGCCCCCTGCTGGTTTTCTTCTTGCTTTACCTGGTCATCTCCATAGCCGTACAGGATTTTTACGCTGTGCCGGTCACGGTAGCCTTTATGGCGGCAGCTGTCTGGGCCGTTTTCATCACCCGCGGAAAAAGCATGGCGGAACGGGTGGATCTGTTTTCCTCCGGAGTAGCCAACCGGAACATCCTGATGATGGTCTGGATTTTCGTGCTGGCAGGAGCCTTCGCCCAGTCTGCCAGGGATATGGGAGCCATTGACGCCACCGTGCAGCTTACGCTGCGGCTTCTTCCGGACAATCTGCTGTTTGCCAGCGTGTTCATCGCCTCCTGTTTCATCTCCCTCTCCGTAGGAACATCCGTAGGCACCATTGTCGCTCTGGCTCCCGTAGCCACAGGGCTGGCACAGGCCACGCAGGTCAGCGCCGGCATGATGACGGCCATTGTGGTGGGGGGAGCATTCTTCGGAGACAATCTTTCCTTCATTTCAGACACCACGATCGCCGCCACCCGTACGCAGGGCTGCGCCATGCGGGACAAATTCCGAGCCAACATAAATGTGGCGCTCCCCGCCGCCCTGCTGGCCCTGGCCTGCTACATCCTGCTCGGATGGAACGTGCAGTCCCCCTCCACAGCGGATATCTCCATTGAATGGATGAAGGTATTCCCCTATCTGCTCGTACTGGTGACGGCCCTGGCCGGAATCCACGTCATGGCCGTTCTTACCATGGGGCTCCTTGCAACGGGACTGATTGGCATCGGCATGGGGTATTTCTCCTTCATGGCCTGGTTCCAAGCCATGGGCAGCGGCATGACCGGCATGGGAGAACTGATCATCGTCACTCTGCTGGCCGGCGGCGTGCTGTCCATTATCCGTTTCAACGGAGGCATCGCGTATATTATCGGAAAAATTACGGCCCATATCCGCAACAGGCGCGGCGCGGAATTCAGCATTGCCGGGCTGGTTTCCCTGGCCAACCTCTGCACGGCCAACAATACGATCGCCATCATCACGGCTGGCCCCATCGCCAAGGAAATAAGCGACAAATTCCATATCCCACCCAAACGCAGCGCCAGCATTCTGGACACCTTTTCCTGCCTGGTTCAGGGGGTCATTCCCTACGGGGCTCAAATGCTCATGGCCTCCGGAATTTCCCAGGTTTCTCCCCTGCTGATCATGAAATACCTGTATTATCCCCTGATTCTGGGCATCTGCTCTACCCTTGCCATTGCGCTGGCACCGGGAGGAACGGAAAGACGGAAGAAACGCTGAAAAGTCCATACGGAGAAAGGACGGCAAGGTCGCCTTTTTTGTTACCGACATGTTATGCCTGTTATCCTCATGTTACTCAACATATGGGATTCTTGTGCTATCATACATGCATGAGCCTTCATATAGAACCCACGGAAGACGCAGTGGAAACCCTGCGCAAGGAAAGGCGGAAAAATTATATTGCCGCATTAGCGACATCCATTCTCTCCGTCGTTTTGGCAGGAGCCATTCTCTACTCCCTGACCATCATCATCGCCCCTCCGGAAGAACCCAAAGTCGTCGGCTACATCACGCCGGACGATGCGCCTCCGTCGGATACGCCCCCGCCGCCGGAAGTACAGAGGGAGACTTCCTCTTCCTCCCACGCGGAAACGCCCGTCAAGGTCGTGGTGGCAGCGGCCGCCGCTCCGGTAAGCCTCCCCAAGATCGACATTGACCCGCCCGATGAACCTGTCATGCTGGAAGAGGGTACCGCCCTCGGCATGGGGGACGGCTTCGGCCCCGACCTGGGAGACTCCACCTCTGCTTTCGGTACGTCCCAACCCTCCGGAAGCACGCTGGTAGGGACCTTTTACGACACCAAGCAGACTCCTGGCGGACGTCCTACCAACATGAACATGAACCAGTACAGGGAGTTCCTTTCCCGCTTCGTGAACAAAGGCTGGAACGAATCGGAACTGAACCGTTTTTACAAGGCTCCGCAACAATTATACGCAGCCCAGTTCTACATACCCAGAACTCCCGCCAAAGACGCTCCCAAGGCCTACGGTTGCGATGACAAAGTAAAGCCTAGCCAGTGGCTCGCCATTTACCGGGGAAAAGTACGCGCCCCCAAGTCCGGCACGTTCCGATTCGTGGGACTGGGAGACGACTACTTAGTAGTACGGTTCAATAAACAGAATGTCTTCGACTACGGCTGGGAATCCGCTTCTCTGGGAAAAATGACGGCAAACAATGCCAAATGGCTTGATGCCATGGAAGGCAAACCCGGCAATGACGACTTGAAAAAGGAACTCCGGGAAGTGGGCATCAATGTCCCCCCCGTTACGTTCTACAAATACAGTTCTTCCGGGCACTGGAACAACACTATGCGCGGTGTGGCAGCCGGCAAGCAGTTCACGGTGGAACAGGGCAAGGTTTACCCCATTGAAATCCTGGTTAGTGAAGGTCCTGGTGGTGAATTCGGCATGACTCTTCTGCTTGAAGAAGTTGGAATGGCCCCCATGAGCAAGGATCCTAAAACGGGAGCTCCCATCCTGCCCCTGTTCCGGACCAACTACGGCGTTCCGAAACCGGACAAGAACAAGGAACATGTGCCATTTGACGAAATCGGCATTGTCTGGGAATCCATCAAATAACAGGCAATTCTCCGTCTTCCTCTCTCCATGCCCACAGGAAACCCTGTGGGCATTTTGCTTGCCCGTCCATAAAAGATATCCTACGCTTCCGCTACAACCATGCAGCCTTTTCGATTCCATTCCATCTACCAGCCGCGCATCTGGGGCGGACAAAGTATGAGAACCATGCTGGGACGGGAACTGCCCGACCGGGAAACAGCTTATGGAGAAGCGTGGGAAATCAGCGACCGTCCTGAAGCCATGAGTATAGTCAAGGACGGCGAATGGGAAGGAATGTCCCTGCATCGGCTGTGGGAAGAACATCGGCAGGAAATTTTCGGTCCCGGCTACGAGCGTTTCCCCCGCTTTCCCCTGCTCTGCAAAATTCTGGATGCCCGCGAAAATCTTTCCGTTCAGGTGCATCCCCCGGAACGCACGGCGGCAGCCCGGCAGGGAGAAGTAAAAAATGAAATCTGGTATGTTCTGCATGCATCCCCAGACGCCCTGATTTACGGGGGAATGAAGGAAAACGCCACACTCCCGGACATCCGTCATGCGGCGGAAACAGGACAGATGGAGCAACTGATACGCTCCACCCATCTGGAACCGGGGGAACACCTTTACATTCCGGCAGGGCTGGTTCACGCCATTGGCGCCGGGCACCTCATTGCGGAAATCCAGCAGAATAGCGATACCACCTACCGCCTTTATGACTGGAACCGCACGGATGACTCCGGACGAGGACGGGAACTGCACCTGGAACAGGCATTGGATTCCATCGGGGAATTCCGGGAACTCTGCCAGCGCCCCGGATACCTGACGGAAATGCCGCATTTCACCACAAAGGAATACCGCCTGGATAAGGGAGAACGGTTTACCCAGCCGGACTCCTCCCGCTTTGCCGTCTTCACGATCCTCTGCGGTTCCGTGCTCTGGGACGGGAAAACGGCCCGGAAGGGAGAATTCATTCTGTCCCCGGCAGGCGCGAATGCCGTCACCTCCGCAGAAGCAGAGACTGTTCTGCTCTCAACAACGGTTTAATCAAACCAATATGACAAAAAGAGCGAAGAATTCGGCACAATGCTGAAGCTTTCACACTTTTTCGTTGCAAAGAAGAAGAGCGAATCTTAGCGTGAACTTAACTTTTCCCGCATCCGTGCTGAAAATTCCCCATCCCCCGGCCTCCGTATGAGCAATATTTCCACCATCGCCACTTATCTTGCCCGCTTTTCCGGTCAGCTCCAGCCCATGCTGGAGAAAGTCCAGGGCATGGACCGCAGAACTTTTCTGCTGGAAACCGCCGCCCTGCTTGCCCTGACCAGTTGTTCGGAACCTTCCGGAAAAGCAGGAATGGCTCCCATGATCTCCTTTAAGCCCTCCGGGGTCCCCGTGGTGAAACGTTCTCCGCGCCAATTGCTGGCGGAATGTAACGTCCGGCCGATGTTCATGCCTAAATCTTCTCCGCTCCGCCGCCGTTCTTCCCGAATGAAGCCACGCTTCATCACCATGCACAACACGGAAAACCCGTCCGCAGACGCCATGCAGCATGCGCGCGCCCTGAATAACGGAGCTTTGCGCTGCAACTGGCATTATACGGTAGACCCGTACGTGACCATGCAGCATATCCCCCTGAATGAAACGGGACGCCATGCGGACCGGGGCGGCCCCGGAGACATGTACTCCATCGGCATTGAAATGTGTGAGAAGCGAGGACAGAGCATCGTCAAAACCTTTGACCGCGCCGCCAAGCTGGCGGCCTACAACATGTATGCCCACGATATTCCCCTGCGGAATGTCGTGCCCCATTACTACTGGACCGGCAAGCGTTGCCCCCACCTTCTGCTGGACAATGGCAAACCCGGCTTCAAATGGTCTTGGTTCATCTCCCGCGTGGATTATTATTACCGCTGCATCAGCTGATATCAGGCAACGCCTCTTCCCTGTGCAGGGAAATGGGTAATATTATTATGCAGCCAAAAACGGCTTTTCCGCCAGGGAACAGTTAAAAATTTCCTGTCATTTCATTAAAACTGCTTGGAAAAGGCTCCCCAAAAAAGCGCCATTTCCACCTGCCCGTTATTCCTGAAGCATATTCCTTGTTTAAAGCCCCGTACCGGCTTCCTTTTTTGAAAAAAGGCTTCCAGAAACGGAACCGGAGCATTCGCCTTACGGCATGGCCAAATCCTCCGGCATCAGAATAGCCGCTACGGCAAAAGCGGCAATGCCTTCCCTGCGGCCCAGCGCGCCAAGCTGTTCATTGGTAGTGGCCTTGATACCCACGCGGACCGGAGAGATTCCCAGAGCGGTTCCCAAAGCTCCCTTCATCTGCTCCAAATAAGGAGAAATGCGGGGAGATTCTGCAATAAGGGACGAGTCCACATTCACGATGCGACCTCCACGCTCCCGAATCAGAGAAACGGCTTTCGCCACAATATCCAGGGAAGGGATGTCCTTGCAGGCAGGATCGCCCGGCGGAAACCAGTAGCCGATGTCCGGCAACCCGGCAGCACCCAGCAGGGCATCCGCAATGGCGTGGCATAAAACATCTGCATCGGAATGGCCGTCCAGGCCGCGGGAGGAAGGAATATGCACGCCGCCCAGCATCAAGGGGCGAGGAATCTCCGCAAAACGGTGAATATCATACCCGATCCCGGTCAAAGCGATCATGTTTTTCATACGGTACTGCGGCAATAATGTTCGGGTTATTCTCCCAGCGCCTCCATGATAGGGATGCGGCCGTTCCATGCGGCAATGGCGAACTGTTCCGGATTATCTTCCTTCGGTTCCAAAACAACCTTGCCGCCGGCTGCTTCCACCAGCAAAACCCCAGCGGCAACATCCCAGATGGAAATGACGCTTTCCACATAGGCGTCAAATCTGCCGCAGGCAATATAAGCCAGGGCCAGAGCCGCAGAACCGTTATTGCGCACCTTGCGTACCTGCCAAGCGATCCTGGCGAAGCGCTCAATCCCCTTTTCTTTGGAACCGTCCGTCTTGCCGTGCCCCACGAATACCACGGCTTCCGCCATGCGTTCCCGCCGGCTGCAATGCATGGGATGATCATTCATGTACGGAATCCCGCCCTTTTCCACATGCCAGCATTCATCCATCATGGGATCGTAAATCACGCCCAACACCACTTCCCCGCGGCGGCGCAAAGCTATGGAGACGCAGAACCAGGGAATCGTGTAAAAATAATTCACCGTCCCGTCAATGGGGTCTACAATCCATTCATACTCGCTGTTCCTGTCCCCGGTGTATCCTTCTTCTCCCAAAACAGCGTGGTTGGGAAACACGGAAAGAATTTCCTCCGTAATCAGTTTCTGGGAAAGCTTGTCCAACTCCAGCTTGATATCATTCTGGCTGGCTTCATCCACCTTCTTTTGCTCATAAAAATGCTTCTTCAGAAAAGCTCCGGCGGATTTGGCGGCCTGGATGGCCGTGGTCATTTCAAGTGAGTGTCTCATGATGCTTCTACTAATGGAAAATTGAACTTCATTGGGGGCCCTGCTCTGCAGCATTTTCCCGCTCCCGGCGTTCCCGGACAGCTTTTCTGCGGCCTTCCTCCGCACGGTCATACACCTCCCCGGCCAGGGAGGAACAGGTTTTTGCCAACGCCGCGGAAACCCCTTTCTTTTCATAGACGGCGGCCTCCGGAGAATCAAAGCCCACCCAGGCAAAAACCGTGAAATAACGCCCCATGACGGCGGAAAAATGTCCCGTATTTCCCGGAAGTTTGACATTGACGAAGGTTTTCCTGGTTCGTTCGTCGTAGCGGAAGGGAGGAAGGGACGCCACCAGGTGGGCGGATTCCCTAGGCAGGATTTCCCGGCGGCTTTCTTCCGGAGAGGGGGCATTCACCATCACCAGGTTCTTTTTGGTGGTGCCCACCTGCCTGACGGAGGAAATACTCACATTGAGCCCGTCATTGCCGATGAGATACAGGGCATTGACGGCATGCGAAAGAGGCACGGAAAACCTGCCGGTATACAAGTCCGAAGAACGGGGAAGTTCCCCTTTGTAACCGGCCTTTTGTGCCGTTTCTATTACTGTATTGAAACCTACCCCGCGGCCAGTGACTTCCGGATTGCTGCGAATAACGGTTCTACGCTGGTCGACGGCGCATAAATTGACGATGGGAGTGAACAGATCGCCGGGCATTACCCTGGACTGCCATCGGTCCAGACCGTCCTGGGCGGAGCGTCCCCCTGTTACGGCCAGCAACTCCCCTTTACGGGAATCCACACACAATATGGCCGCTTGCACACAACGATTCAACTGGTTGTCCACCCTTTTGGGCAACCCTGCCCACACAGAAGAAGATTCCAGAGCGGCCAGCATAGGCTCGCTTACATCTTCAACCATCCGCTGGAATTCCAAATCCAGCGTGGTCATTACAAAAATGCTGGAGGTTCCCTCCTGCTCGTCGCAGCAATCCAGGTCTCCCAACTCGCGGGAAACGACCAGAACGGGATAAGAACCGGGCCGAGCTTCCCGTTTACCGGCCACCGCCATCGGTTCGCGGAGCGCCTGCCATAATTGTTCCTGGGTAATGAATTCACACTCAAACATCCTTTCCAGCGTCGCATTGCGGACCTTGGCAGCAGCCTCCGGGCTGTAAACAGGATTGTAGATGGAAGGTCCGCGCACCAGACCGGCCAGGGTAGCGCACTCCGCCAGTGTCAGATCCGCCACTTTTTTGCCGAAATACAAATCCGCCGCCTGCGCAATCCCATAGCATTGCTGGCCAAAATAAATGCGGTTCAGGTAAGCCGTCAGAATTTCATCCTTGGAATACTTGCCCTCAATGCGGCGGGCCACGGCCATTTCCAAAACCTTGCGATCCAGGGTCTTCCCCCCCAGCTCATAACAATTCCGCGCCAGCTGCATCGTAATCGTGGAAGCACCCTGGGCATAGGACAACGTAGTCAGATTCCGGCAAATGGAGCGGATAATGGAAGAGTACACAATGCCGCCATGTTCGAAAAAGTCTTCATCTTCCCGCGCAATGAAAGCATTCACCAGATTATCGGGCAGTTCATTGCGCGCTACATACACCCGGTCATGATCTGTCAAGGTGCCTATCCACTGGCCGTTGCGATCATATGCGGCACAATTTTCCAACGGCGCCAAAACCTCGTCCAGCTCATACTGGTCCGCCCTCCATGCATAAACGAGAAGAACGATGATGAAAGCGATAGGAATGAGGCTGAACCACAGCAACAGACGGCCCAGATTGCGAGGCAGCAATCCAAACAGATCATACCATCTTTTACGCCTGTTCTCCATTTCCGGTTTCAATCTTTAAAACGCTTATCGTGCGTCCGGAGGCAAAGACTCTCCATCCTGTTTCCAATCCGGGAATTCCTTTTGCAGGCGGCCCCGATATTGGGAAGCCTCCGATTTGCGGCCGGCCTTGTCCAAAGCTTCTGCCGCCTTGAACAGAGCCTTGGGTTTCAGTTCAGCGTCATTGACAAACAGCTCGGCCGTAACACCGTAATGCTTGGCCGCTTCATCAAACTTTTTCTCCGCATAGGAAATATCCCCCAGAACAATTTTCAAGGAAGCCATCAGAGGACCTTCCACGCCCAGAGCCAGCGCATCTTCCGCCGTCTTCCTGGCATCCGCATACTTGCCCAGCCCCAGCAAAATGGAAGCCTTGTCCAGCATGCCGTCCGCACGGCGGTAAGGCTGGTCCTCATCCTTCAGAAAATTGTTGGAAGCCACCAAGGCGCGGTCATACTTTCTGAGCGCCAGGCGCACCTTCGCCAAATTACGCCAAATCACCTTCTTCACATTCTGAAGCTGGTCGTTCTGTGTAGCCCAGGTCATATACTTGTCCGCCGTTTCCAGATCCTTCATCCCATAGGCCTGAAGGCCCAGCCATGCGGGGATGACATCCGGCACACGAGCCACGGCGGAAGGATTTTCCTTTTGCAGGGTTTCCAGGGCCTCCTTCAGTTTATTCACGTCCTGGAGCTTGTGATAGGACAGGACGGAAAGCACATTAACCTGTTCTCCGTATTTCTGGGGATCCAGAGTCTTGGCCTCAGCCATATGGCTGATAGAAGACTTGAAATCTCCCTGGTCAAACGCCGCACGCCCCAGCAGGAAATGGGCTTCAGCCAAAGCGGCAGGAGACGCCTTCGGAAAATTCTGAATCAGGCCTTCATAATACTTCGCCATGTTCGCCATATCCTGGCGTCCCGCATAAATCTGAGCGGCTCTCTGCCATGCGGCGGCAGCTGATTCAGCTTTCGGCCAGCGGGCAATCACACGGTCAAAATCCATCAGCGCCTCAGCTTCCTTCTTGGTCTTGGCATACATGTCCCCACGCAACGTCAATGCCTCGCAAATGCGGGGATCTTTCGGAAAATCATTGATAAAATCAGTCAGCAGCTTGGCGGCCACACCTCTGTTCCCGGCCTGGGCAATCGCCCATGCGCTCTTATATAAAATATCCGCACGCATCTTCGGGGGCACCTTGTCAAAATCAATGCTGGCATAAAACCGGGCGGCATCTGCCGGATTGGAGCTGAACAGGTTCTCTGCAGCCATCAGGCGCACCATATCATGCAGTTCACTGGTAGGAAAAGCCTTGGCATAATGGTTCAGGAAGCTCTGAGCCCGCTGGGGAAGATCTTTCTGCTTGAGTTCATTATAACACAACAACCGGTAAAAGGAGGCTTGCATGGCCTCCTGCGTATAAGGGACGGACTTTTCCGCTTCCAGAAAGAAATCCGCCGCTTTCCGATACTCCTTCAATTTATAGGCGGACTGCCCCAGCAGCATCAGCAGACGCACCTGGCCGTCCTTTGTCGGCATCTTTATTCCCTTCTGCTGCTCATACTGGGAAAGTATCTCCCTGTACTTGCCCATATTGTACAGCCCCAGAAGAAGCCCCATTCGGGCCTCCGGCGCCATCTCCTTCAGGGACTCGTCCTTCAAAAGCCGTTCATAAAGGCCCTGGGCTTCCGCAGTCTTTTTCAGTTTGGTGGCCAGCATGGCGGCCTGAAGAGTGGCGATTCCCCTGTTCCTGTTATCCACACCGGGCGTTTCCAGCACCTTGCGATATTCGGAATAAGCTTCTCCCAAGCGTCCCGTATCCGCACACAGGGCGGCATATCCCATCCGGGACACCAGAACAAACTTGACATCCGCTTCCGGATTGCCCATCACCGCACAAAACATGGTGGCGGCTGCCTCCGGATTACCGCTGGAAAGAAACAGGCGTCCCAGACGGTACTGGGCGTCCACCTTCAAATCATTCTGTTCCGCATTGCGAATCACGAGCTGGTAATACTGAATGGCCTTATCTATCTCCCCGGCAGAAGAAGCATCCGTCGCCAGACGGTAGGCGGAGGCGGCAACCAGGGCGGGGCTGCCCGTCTGAATCAATCTGAGGAACAGGCCGTGTGCCTCATCTTTCCTGCCCAGCTCCTCCAAACACATGGCAGCACGATACTCCGCCAGAGGAGCCTGGGCGGACTGGGGAAAACGTTGGGTAAATTCCAGATATTTACGCAAGCTTAAATCAAGAAGGCGTCCATATTCCTGCCGGTTCTCCTTCGTAGCCGGAGCCTGGGCCTGCTTGTACAGCATGTCCGCCATATCCAGCGTATCCTGCTCCGGATTAGCGACCAGCGGACCATCCGCGATGGGAGCGGCATCCGGAATATTTTCCTGGGCGGCGGAAAACATCGCCAAAGTTATTAAACCTGCATTAATGGAAAAAAACGCTTTCATGAAGCCTGGGAATTGGAAACATTGATTGAAGATGGAACCGGAGGACGCGTGGAAAAAGAAACGTTATTCAGCCCGGCCTTCAGACATGCGTCCATCACATGCACCACCACGCCGGATTCCGCCTTCTCATCCACGCGGATACGGACGAGCATGGTTTTGTCCAACCGGGCGACGGAAAAAAGCTTGTCTTCCAGCTGCGGCATTGTGTACTGCTGGCGGTTGATTACCACGGTACCATCTTTACGGATATTCACGATAATTTCATTGGACACGTTTTCACCGGGCTTGGGAGTCTCTGCTGAAGGAAGATTGATGGAAAGATCCGGTTCATCATCCTCAAATGTCTGGGTTACGATGAAAAACACCAGCAGCAGAAATACGATGTCCAGCATGGGGGCCAATTGAAACCCGATGGGACTGGGCATTTTATAATGAAATTTCATACAATCTTCCGGTGAGGTGGAGAAGTAGATGCGTTCCGGCTAGAGCCCACGCACATCGCGCAGGGAAGTGGGATCTACGGGGACTCTGGGAAGTTCCTCTTCATGAAAAGCCCCAGCTACACCGGCTCGTGGCTTCTGAAGCTGGGTGGCAACTACGGAAACACTGTGCGTGACGGCTGCCTCCAGGTCTCCTACCCGTTTGTGTACACGGCTGCGGAAATATACATAGGCCAGAATGGCGGGAATACCAAGCATCAGACCGCCCGCCGTCGTAATCAAGGCTTCCGCCACGCCGCCCGCCATGTCAATACGTTGCTTGCCCCCGGAAAAATCACCGTTGGCAATCTCAAAAAAGGTTTTCATCATCCCGACCACGGTCCCCAACAGCCCCAGCATGGGGGCTACGGCGCCAATATCCGACAGCCAGGAAATCTGGCGGCTTAGGAACCCCGCCTGCCGTCCTCCTTCCGCAGAGGCTATCTCCCTCACCTCCTCAAACTGGGCGGAGGGATTGCGCAACATGAAGTTGGCTACAGTCAACATCACGCGAGCGTAGCAGGAATCTCCATTTTTGCAGAGGATGGAAAGCCCCGTGTAATCCCGCTTGCGGATGAAAGATTCCGCCTGTTCCACCAGTTTGGTAGGCAAAACGGCGGCAGCACGGGTAGAAAAGCAGCACATGACCAGCACCACTACTCCGGCGATGGATAACAGAAGCAGCGGCCACATGATGAAACCGCCTTTCATGAACAGCTCAGAAAGGGGATAATTTCTATCTCCCACCACAAAATCCATGGCGGCGGCCAACGTGGTAAACGGTACAGGGTTCATACAAAAGACATAGGGGATTATACAGAAGAAGTTTTCCTAGGCAAGCCAAGTAGCCGTAATACAGTACGTTTCCGCAGTTCCATTTCTTGCCTCATATGGCATAATGCCTGCGTGGCAGACCGCGAGCAACCAACCCTGAAAGAACTCTGGAGGGAAACTCCGCACAAACCAGGCGTTTATATCATGAAAGACGCCCGGGGAAATACCATCTACGTGGGCAAAGCCAAGGACCTTCACCGCCGCCTGGGCAATTATTTTTCTCCTACGGGAGCCACACTCTCCAACCATAAGACAAGAGCGCTCATTAATGCTATTGCGTCATTTGATTATTTTGAAACCAGAAATGACCAGGAGGCTTTTCTGCTGGAAAGCAAACTGATTAAACAATATCGCCCGCATTACAATATCCAGATGAAGGACGACAAGCGCTACCCCCTGCTGAAAATTCCGAAGGGGGAAAAACTGCCTCGCTTCCAGCTGGCGCGGGTGCGCAAAGATGACGGAGCGCGCTACTTCGGCCCCTTTGTCCACTCCCAGGCTCTTTACGCCACGCAGGAATGGCTCAACCGGCATTTCCGGCTGCGAACCTGCAAGACAAAAAATCCGGGTATCCATGACTTCAGGCACTGCCATGCGGATGTGATTCGCAACTGCTCCGCTCCGTGCGTTGGCCGCATTTCCATCAATGATTACAACCGGAACTTTGACCAGGCGGTGCGTCTGCTGGAAGGGACGGGGAAAAAAAGCGCTCTGGACGAACTTACCAGGGAAATGATGGAAGCCGCCGATGAACTGGACTTTGAACGCGCGGCATATCTGCGGGACATCCGGGACAATCTGGTCAAGGTACTGGAACCCGCCCGGAGGTTCCGAAAAGGAACTCCCGATCTTCCCGGCACCGTTCACCCGGAAGAAGACATGAAGGAACTGGGGGTAGCACTGGGATTAGAATCTCCCCCACTCATTATGGAATGCTTTGACATTTCCAATGTCTCTTCCAACCATATCGTGGCCTCCATGGTGCGCTTCACCAACGGCAGGCCGGACAACAAGGCCTACCGGCGGTACCGTATACGCACTGTAGACGGACAAAATGACTTCGCCTCCATGTCGGAAGTCATCCGGAGGCGTTACTCCCGCATTCTGGCGGAGAGCGATGCCGTAGCCTCACGGCAGGCGGACATGACCCTGTACCAGTGGCTTAAGAAACTCAGCGCGGAAGGAAAAGCCCCCATCAAAGTTCCAGATCTGGTAGTAGTGGACGGAGGTAAAGGACAGCTTTCCTCCGCTCTGGCCGATTTGGAAGCCATCGGCCTAGGAGACATGCCCATCGTAGGCCTGGCCAAGCAGAGGGAAGAAATATTTTTCCCCCACCAGTCCCAGCCCCTTTGCCTGCCTCACAGCACGGGAGCCCTCAAACTCATGCAGCGCATCCGCGACGAAGCCCACCGCTTCGCCAACGGCTATAACGAACTGCTCTACCGTAAACGCATGCGGGAAAGCGCCTTGGACGACGCACCGGGCATGAGCGCCTCAAAAAAAAGACTGTTGCTGGAAAAATTCAAATCCGTAACTGCCATTAAAAAGGCGGACCCGGCTTCTATCGCCGCCATCCGCGGCATTTCGGAAACTTGGGCCCGCACCCTGCTGAACTACCTTAACTCATCTTCCAACTCCTGACTCCTCATGCAATTCCTGATTCTGACCGCTGGAAAGCCTTCTCTAGGCTACGCCAAGGAAGGCGTGGAACTCTATCTCAACCGCCTCAGGCCCTTCGGCAAAACGGAACTCAAACTTGTCAGGGATGGAAACTCCCAAGACGTTTCTAAACGTCTGCTGGCCGCCAGTGAGGGTTGCCTGCGCATCGCCATGGACGAACGCGGAGAACTTTGGACCACAAAAAAGCTGGTCGACTTGGCAAAGGACTGGCAAATGCATTCCGTGCGCCGTATAGCATTTCTCATCGGAGCCTCAGACGGTCATACGGAAGAATTGCGGTCCCGGTGCAATCATATCCTGTCCTTGAGCAAATTCACCCTTCAACATGAACTGGCGCTTGTTGTCCTGCTGGAACAGCTTTACCGTTGCCACACTATTCTGGCAGGAACACCGTACCATCGGTAACCCTCGTCAACCAAACATTCCTGTACAGGAAAACCTGTTCCCTTCACGGCAAATGCAGGAAAATCATTGAAAGCCGCCGTAAGCAATCCAACCAGAAAAAGCTTTTTAAAGACGCGTGAAGCAGTAAAAAACAGAGCTCTTCCTGCAACAAAAAAGGAGCACTCCACAGGGAGTACTCCTTTTCCGAGAAAGAAATGGTAAAGCCAGTTCCTTCGCAACCAGCCAAGCTTAACGCTTGGAGAACTGATAACGCTTGCGGGCTCCAGGACGGCCGGGCTTTTTACGTTCCTTCATGCGGGAATCACGGGTCAGAAGACCGAATTCACGAAGCTGGGCACGGGAAGCCTCATCAACCTGAACAAGAGCACGGGCGATCGCCATACGAATGGCTCCCACCTGTCCGTGAATACCGCCGCCCTTGGTAACGACGTTCACATCAAACTTGTTCATGGTATTGGTAACCTGAAAGGGCTGAAGAACAGCATTCTGCAACTGAACGGTAGGAAGATATTCCTCAAAACCGCGGCGGTTGATCGTAATGCGGCCGGAACCTTCAGTAAGCCAAGCGTGTGCAATGGCGGTCTTACGACGGCCGGTGGCGTTGTATGGGGTTGTCTGACTCATGTCTGAAAAATCAATTAGAGAGTAATGGCAGTGGGCTGCTGGGCTTCATGTGGATGGCAGGCGCCGGCATAAACCTTCAGCTTGGTCATTTGCTGACGGCCCAAGCGGGTGTGAGGAACCATGCCTTTAACAGCCAGTTCCAGAAGAAGTTCAGGGCGGCGAGCACGAATCTTACGGGGGGTGTCCACCTGCTTACCGCCAACGTAACCGGAGAAACGGGTATAAATTTTGGCATTTTCCTTGTTACCGGTCAACACCACCTTGTCCGCGTTCACGATAATGACAAAATCGCCACAATCAACGTGGGGGGTGAAAATTGTCTTGTTCTTGCCACGCAAAATGTTAGCCGCTTCAACGGCAACACGGCCGAGCACCTTGTCGGCAGCGTCTATAACATACCATTTGCGCTCTACTTCTTGCGGTTTGGCTGAGAAGGTCTTCATGGTTCAATTCTTCGTTCTCGTTTTTCGGCATCCTGCCGTTATCTTCCAATTCGGGGGGCGCATTCCTAATGATTATTCACGTAAATGTCAAATACTTTTTCTCTTTTACAGCCTTTTTCCCGTCCCTCTCCATAGAATTGTGTTTTATTTGCACAACTTCCGCATTCAGGACTTGCCCTTGCAAAAATATGGTTTATCATTCGCCTGCGCGGGATTTGTACACACGCGTTCATTTTAACTTTACAAGGAGAGTCCTATCAGCCCGAATCCAAGATCCAGCAGCCGCCCCAGCGGCGGACAAAATTCCCGCCCCGGTTCCAGACCGACCGGCACCAGTAACCGTCCCGGACAATCCAGGCCTTCCGGCAATGGCACAGGAGCGGCACGGTCGGTCGGACAGTCTGCAGGACCGGGAAATTCCAGAACAGGGGGAGGAAGCCGCCCCGGAGGTAACGCCAACAGGCAACGCCCGCAAGGAGGCGGAGGACGCCACACCAAGGGCAGAAAGAATTTCAACAAATCAGAGTCCAAGGAAGAAAACTCCGAAAGTGAAATTGAAGTGGAAGGCACCATCTGCGCCGTACTGGCAGGGACCATGTTCAAGGTGCGCCTTCCCAACGGTCACGAAGTGCTGGCCCATATTTCCGGCAAAATGCGCAAACGCTTTATTAAAATCGTGGTAGGGGACAAAGTGCGTATGGAAATGTCTCCTTATGACATGACCAAAGCGCGCATCACGTTCCGCATCGGTTAGCCACTCCCTGGTCCGCTTCTTTTGCAAAAACCTTCTCCGGCTTGCAGGAGAAGGTTTTTTAGCTTACAGTAAAGGCTGCCTCTATCAGTATGCCATGAAAGTTTGCTCCACGGAAAATATGCAGATCGCGGAACGCGAGCTCATCGTTAGCGGAACACCAGCCAGAACCCTGATGAAACTGGCCTCTGCCGGTATTGCGGAATCTCTCATGCAGTTCTTCCCCGACCCGGGATTGTGCGTAGCCTATGTAGGCAAAGGGAATAACGGGGGAGATGCCCTCACCGTCCTTAACATACTGAAACAACATGGCTGGGAAATAGGCTTCCGAACCGCTTACCCGCGCAACGAATGGAGTGAACTTTCCGTGCGGCAGTTGGCGGAAATATCTCCTCCCCCTCAGGAATACCAGGCCCCTCCCCTTCCCCATACGGGAAAACCTATGATCCTGCTGGACGGCCTGCTGGGAATAGGGGCAAAGGGAATGCTCCGGAGGGAAATCTCCGCTCTCTGCGCGGAAATGAACTATATAAGAAACCGTTGCGGGGCTGTACGTACCGTGGCTATTGATATCCCCACCGGAGTGGATCCAGACACGGGAATGCCTCAGCAAAATGCAGTGGAAGCAGATTTCACCATGTGCATAGGAGCCGTTAAGCAGGGCCTGCTGGACGATGACGCCACCCTGTTTGCTGGACGCTTAGTCTGCATTGACCTTCCCGGCCTTCACGTACAGGCGCTCCCCGCCACGGAACTTATTACCTCCTCACGGCTTACCAAATTCCTCTCTGCAAGACCCTATACGGATTATAAGAACAAACGCGGGCACATTGGCGTCATAGCTGGCTCTGAAGGAATGCTGGGTGCGGCCCGTCTCTGCTGTGAAGCAGCTCTCCGGGCAGGAGCCGGTCTGGTTACACTGCACGTTCACAAAGACGTCTATCCCTTAATCGCTCCATCCATGCCTCCGGAAATCATGGTCAGGCCCGTGGACAGTTACGCAGATATCTCCATTCGTACATTCAGTGCTTTCCTCATTGGCCCAGGTATCGGTTCCGTATCGGAGGAAGATGCGGAAGCCATCCGCCTCATTCTGGAAACAGGTACCCCCACTGTTCTGGATGCGGACGGGCTGAATCTGGCCGCGGCCATGCAGTGGAACTTGGGAGAACACGTTCTGGCTACTCCCCACCATGGAGAAATTCGCAGACTTCTGCCAGATGCAGACAACTATGCCATCCGCGCAGACATTGCCGACTGCTTTCTGGCAGAACATGAAGCCGCCCTGATTTACAAGGGAGCACGCACTATCGTCACCCAACGGGGAAAACCTCTTTTTTATAACATCACTGGGGATCCCGGCATGGCAACTGCCGGTCAGGGAGACGTTCTGGCAGGTATTTGCGGAGGCTTCATAAGCCAGGGGGAATCCCTGCTGGTTTCCGCCGTTCTGGGCGTCTACCTGTGTGGCCGAGCTTCCGAAATGGCAATCTCCGCCGGAGAAGCCACCCAGCAAACATTGACGGCAGGGGATACGCTGCGACATCTTCCTTCCGCCATTCTTTCTACCGCACGCCTCTGTTATTGAAATGACCTACCGCAAACTTCAGGAATTGCCCTCACAGTCTCTGCCCAGGGAAAAACTGCTCCGCCAAGGAAGGCACAGCCTCAGCAACGCGGAACTGCTTGCTATCTTTCTCCGAATGGGGATCAAGGGGAAAAATGTGTTGGACATGTCCTCGGATCTGATTCAGTCTGCTGGCTCTCTAGATGCCCTAGCTCATATGGAAGCTGCTGAAATAGCGAACATTTGCAAGGGAATAGGCATGGCGAAAGCCGCTACGCTGAGTGCTGCCTTTGAACTGGGAGCGAGGGCTCTCCGTGAAACTCTGTCACGTCAACCCATTCAAACACCGGAAGATGTCTATGATTATCTGACCACAGCCATGCGCTGGAAGGAAAAGGAGACGGTGCTCGTTCTGCTGCTGGATACCAAGTGCCGCCTCATCAAACCTGTGGAAATATCCATCGGGACCTTGAACGAATCCATTGCTCATCCACGTGACATATTACGCCCCACCGTCATCCATAACGCCTATGGCTTCATCCTTGCCCACAATCATCCCAGTGGAAATCCAGCCCCCAGCCGTACGGACGACCTCCTGACCGAACGCGTGCGGGAATGCTCCAAATTATTAGGCGTTCGTTTTCTGGATCATGTAATCATTGGTAAGCCGACCGAAACAACCAACAAAAATTATTATAGTTACAACCATCCTGGTGGAGACCGCCTTAAGGACCCCAGTCAAGAACGTACCCTCTATCACTGAACAGCCGCCTATCTGAATTCCCGCCTGTTCTCTTCCTATCGAAAATAAGAGCCTCGTCTTCCGACGGGGCTCTTACTGAAAAACTGGCGGAGAGAGTGGGTGTTAAGTTTGTTTTTATAAATGATTTGCTTCAATTTGTAACACTTCTGTAACGTCTGTATGACAGAGACAAGATGCCGAATTGGAGATTCTGCAACTGAATTGACACTCGGCAACTTGCAAATGTGCGGTTTCTGTCCCCTGATGGAAGCATGCCAAGTAATTACACTTTACCCATCTCCGATCTTTATCAGGAGACTTACGATAACCAGTGGCAGGAGCAGGTTCAGCAGGCTACGTCCCGCCTGGAACGTTTCTGCGTGATCAAGTCCGGTTTGACGGGCAAGCTCCAGGAGTTCAGTTTTGTCGGTACTACGGAGCTGAATGAGAAGCAGGGCCGGATGCAGGATATTGTGTTGGACGAGCTTGATTATTTCAAGCGCCGGATGCTGCCGGTTAGTTTTTCGAAGCATTTGGGCTATGATGAGGATGACGATATTTTCCTGCACGGCCTGGACGCTCCCGTGACGCAGACGATTAACGCGCTGAAGTACGCGGCCGCCCGCAAGATGGACGATGTTTTGTTCGGCCTGAAGAAGCAGGGAGGGGTATATGTGCCGTCCAAGGGCGGCATTTTCGGGACGGCGTTTGCCGGCAATGACGGCATGGAACAGCTGGAATTGCTGGAGGCTAATGTGGTGGCAGTCGATTATACCGGCGGCACGGCTAAGGATTGCCCGCTGACGATTGAGAAGCTGAACCGTGGTATTACGCTGCTGCAGGAGAACGGGATTCTGGATGATGCTTCCAATGCCTACGGCGACCAGGTGTGCTGCGCGATTACTCCCCGCATGCGCGAGGCCCTGATTAATGACGAGCGTCTGCAGAAGGCGGATTTCGGTTTTTCCTCCCTGCGCAAGAGCAACGGCGCCCTGGATCCGATTATGGGGATTCAGTTTATCATTGCTCCCAATTTGCCGCTTGACGAGGACGGGGATATCATTTGCCCGATGTGGATGAAGAATTCCCTGTATTTCGGTTCTTGGAAGCAGAATAAGGTGACGGTGGAGAAGCGCTCCGATAAGGAGGACACGATCCAGATCGGCCTTAAGACGATTATGGGAGCCACCCGCATGCGCGAAGAGGCGTTTGTGCAGATTAAGTGCAAGCAGCTTTCTTAATTAGGATAACAACACATTTTATTTTATTGATTATGGCAACGTATCAAACAGTTATTGCAGAGAAACAGCTTGCCCTTGCGGATCGGACCGGCCTGCCGACGGTGCCGCAGCTGGCGGCCATCCATACCGGCGCCGGGGTCCATGTGGCTACGGCGGAGTTCATCATGCCCGCGTCCCTGGCGGCCGATGACCTGATCGCCATTTGCAATGTTCCCTGTGGAGCCCGCGTGCTGCCGCAGCTTTCCCATGTCGTTTCCGAAGGCGTTGGGACGCTGCAGCTGACCGTGGGAACGAAGGAGGCGGCGGATGCTTTTTCCGCCTCCCTGACCGTGACCGCCGCCGGGACTTATCAGTTGACGAAGGGTTCCCAGGCGGTTTCCACGGGGCCGGTGGATGCTGTGACGATGGTTTACGCGAAGGTGGGCGGAACACCGGCGGTGACCGCCGGCAAGAAGCTTGTTTTTGCTATTGCTTACGGTATTCAGTAGTTTTTTTCCCGTCGGTTTGTCCATAGGGCCGTCTCTGCATTGAGGCGGCCCTTTTTGCTGTTCCGGAGAAGAAACGTTGATTTTCGCCAACTTGCCCCGGTTGAACGCCCTGGGTTATGTTCAGGGGAAATGAAGAGGATTTCCTTTAATGGAGGCGAGCTTTCGCCCGGGATTGCCGCGCGTCCGGATCTGGATGTTTATCATCGCGGGGCGTCCGTGCTGGAGAATGTGGATGTTTCCCAAACGGGGGGAGTTTCCCGGCGGCACGGGATGAGGAGGGTGGCCGCCGCTTTGGAGGGTTCCCTCCTCCTTCCCTATGTTTATTCCACCAATGACCGTTTTCTTGTGGAGGTGGCTCCTTCTCTGCTGCGCGTGTTGTCCGTTGAGGGGGATGTGGTTGCCTCCCTGCCTTCCGTGTGGACGGCGGCTGACGTTGCCGCCCTGCGCCACAAGCAGGTGAACAGCATGTTGTTTCTGGCCTGCCCTACGCATGAGCTGATGGTGCTGAGACGGGATGACGAGGGCATGTTTTCCCTGGCGCCCTATGAGTTTAAGGCCCGCCCCTGGCGGTATGAGGAGTTCCGGGATTTTCCGGTGCGCCTGACGCTGGATGAGGGGTGTTACAGGGTGTCTTTCGGGGAGCATGCGTCCGATGCGGACGCGGCGGTGAATGAGGGGGATGTGATGCGCGTCCAGGTGACGGTGCCCCAGCAGACCGGGTTCAGCACGGGGGCCGTGATTCGCCAGGGCTGGGTGGTTGCCGGGGCGTTTACGGCGGCCAGCGCTTTCACGGCTGGGAAAAAGCTCTGCCTCAATGAGGGGAGTTATTGGTCCTGGTGGACGTGCGACAGGGATTTTAACGGGGCGGCGGATTTTGTGGACGGCCTGACGTCTCCGGCGGATTATCCGGAGCATTTTCATAAGGGCGTGATTTGCCATTCCAATACGATTACCTGCAAGGGGACATGGAAGTTTTGGTGCAGTAAGGAGTGGTACGGCACGTATGCCGTGGAGCGGCGTTTTCCCGATGAGGATTGGCAGCTGCTGGGGACGTCCACTTCCATGGTTGGCTCGGCTTCCAATTTGCAGATTACCGGGGACGAGAGCGAAGAGGAGTGCTACCTGCGCCTGATGTTGTATGAGTCCCGGCTTTCCAGCGATTCCGATCCCAGCCAGGGGTTTCCTCCGGACAGCTGCGGGAATAAGCTGGTGGTGGATGCTTATAAGAAGGATGTGGTGCTGCGGCTGCGTTCCGGCTCCCGGCCTGCTTCCATACAGCGGTTTTCGGTTCCCGCCACGCCGGCGTTGCGGCATTTCCTGACCTGTACGGCGTCTTCCATCCGGGCAAGCCGCGTGTGGGTGGATGAGGTGGAGGTTCCGGGGGCGTCCGCCGTGCTGACGCTGGGGCCCGACGGTGTTGACGTGACGCCCAGGGGGCTGCCCTCGGATGCGCTGGAGGACGGGCGGACGGTCCGGTTTGCCTGGACGGAGCCGCGCAAATCCGGGGCCGTGACGCTGGACGCCCGCGGGATGAGGACGGATTTTTGGCCAGCCGGGGCGAGGTTTGACGTGAATGTGACGGGGAACGCCCTGACCGGAATGGGTGAGGGCGCGGTGGTTCGGTTGACGGCCTGGTCCGCCGGGGATGCGCAGTTTACAACGGTTTGGAAGAGCAGTGCGGATGCGTATACCGCGCCGGCCAGCGGGTTTTATACGGTTAAGGTTGTCCATGATAAGGGCAGTACGCTGGAGGCTGCCGAGTGTCAGGCGGAGTTTTCCGGGGTGGCTTCCGGGGTGGTGAAGGCGGAAGTCCGGGAGGAGATGTCCGCGGCGGGGTTGTCCACCAGCGACGTGTTGAAGTTGACGCTGCCTTTGGAGGGCGATGCGTATGATTATTGCGTGTATGCCGGGTTGCCCGCAGTGAATGCCCTGGTGGTTGACGGGGAGCGTTTTTCCGGGGAGTGTCCGTTGTCCAGAGAGGGGCGGACGCTGACGGTGAGGCCCAGGGGGCTGACGACGGATGATGTGGGCGCCGGGAGCATGGTGCGCCTGGAGTGGACGCAGGCGGCGGAGTCCGTCAATAAGAGCGGGAACGGGAATGCGGTCAGCATTTTCATGAGCCGTTTTTTAACGGCGGGTACGGTGGTGACGCTGCAGGGATGGAGGTCTGTCCAGTCGGGGATGGAGATTGTGCTGCCTTCCACGATCAAGGGGATGTCCGGCGGCAGGTATGCGGAGGTGTTCAGCGCGATGGAGGAGGCGTCTTACACGGTGCCGGAGGATGGTTTGTTTTTGATTAGCGTACAGGCATGGACGGAGAGTAATGTGAAGTTGCGTTCCCGTGTGCGGGTGGAGGTGCCGGCCTGCACGGCGTGGATGGAGGCGGAGGCGGCCGAGGTGACGGCTTCCGCGGAGTATTCTCTTTGGGATAATGTTTCCGCGGTTCCGGAGGGGGTTCCTCCGTCCGGGGAGTCGTTGATGTGGAGTTTCGCGGCGTTCCGGGGGGTGTACGGGTTTCCTTCCCTGGTGGATGTGTTTCAGCAGCGCCTGGTGTTGGCCGCTACGCAGGCCCAGCCGCAGACGGTGTGGTTGAGCAAGACGGATGACCTCAACAGTTTCGAGGTGGGGAAGCAGGATGATTCCGCGCTGGCTTTGACGTTGAGCACCACAACGCAGAACAGGATTTGCTGGCTGATGGCGCAGAGTTCCCGGCTGCTGCTGGGGACGGCGGACGCGGAGTGGGCGGTGTCCGGCGGCCAGGGGGTGATGACTTACTCCAATGCGCGGGCGGACAGCCACGGGTTTGTGGGGTCTTCCGATGTGCCGGCCCTGATGGCGACCGATAAGGTGCTGTATGTGGAGAGGGGCGGCGGACGGGTGTATCAGTACGGGTATGATTATGAGAGCGACGGGTTTGTGTCCCGCGATTTGACGGTGTTTGCCGATCATGTGCTGGCCGGCGGCGGCGGGGTTACTTCCGGGGATTTTATGAGGAAGCCCCACCCGCGGGCGGTGATGACCCTGGCGGACGGCACGCTGGCGCTGATGACTTATAATAGCATGCACCAGGTGCATGCCTGGCACCGTCACAGGACGGAGGGGCGGATGTCCAACGCCGTGGTGCTGCCCAATGGGACCGGGGAGGATTTGCTGTTTGTGTCCGTGGAGCGTGAGGATGGGAGGTTTGTGGAGGTGTTTGATCCGGACGGCCCGTTTGTGGATGCCGGCGCGTGGGATTTTACGTCCACGGTGGTGACGAATGCGCTGGATGTGGCGGAGTCCCTGGGCAGGGATAGACAGGCCGCGGCCGTGCGCGTGTTTTTTGCTTCCGATACGGCCCCGGCCGGTATTGAGGTGTCCAATGACGGGAGCGCCTGGGACCGGTTGAGCAAGACCAGGACGATGGAACGGGGATGGCATGAGGTGCTTCCCTCCGCCATGTGGAGGCGGGATGTGCGGTTTGGCATCCGGGTTTCCGGGGACCGCCCCCTTGAGTTTTTAGCTGTTGATACGCAATGACGGAGCCTGCGAAGACGAGACCGGATTGGAAGGAGCTGCTGGCCGACAGGTGGTGGCGCCTTAATCATTTGTATTGGATTGAGGATAAGGAGGGCCGGATGGTGCGCTTCCGCCCGAATTGGGCCCAGGAGGAGCTTTTTCACGGGCTTTGGTTCCGCAATACGATTTTGAAGGTGCGCCAGCTGGGGATTTCTACGTTTTGCGCCATTTATATGCTGGATCTTTGCCTGTTTGGGAGGAATCAGCATTGCGGGATTATTGATAAGACGCTGGAGGACGGGGAGGCCAAGCTGCGCAAGATTGCTTTTGCTTATGAGCATTTGGATTTTTTGCCGGAGAATCCGACGATGGAGGACCGGGCGCTGGCTGCTTTGGGGAGGATGGTTAAGGAGGGGTGCGCTGTGGTGGAGAAGAGGGCCACCCGCATGGCCTGGTCCACGAACGGGTCTGTTGATGTAGGGGTTAATTTGCGCGGGTCCACTCTCCAGTTTTTGCATATTTCCGAGTTTTCCTATACGGCGCTGCATGATCCGGCCAGGGCCAGGAAGATCCGCACGGGCGCGTTGAATACCGTTGGCAAGAGCTGCGTGGTGGTGATGGAGTCCACCCACGAGGGAGGGAAGGCCGGGCTGGCTTACCAGTTGATGGAGCAGGCTATGGAGATGGTGGGCAAGCCTCTTTCCAGCCTGGATTTCAGGTTTTTCTTTTTTTCCTGGATCCAGCATCGGGAGTATTGCCTGGAGGGGGTGGAGCCGAGGCTGGATGATTTTTTGCGGGATTATTTTTCCGATTTGAAGAGGCGTTACGGGATTGAGTTGTCCGAGGGGCAGAAGGCGTGGTACGCTACCCAGTACAGGATTAACGGGGCGGAGGTGAAGCAGGAGTTTCCCACCGTGCCGGAGGAGGCTTTGCAGACGTCCGTGGAGGGGGCTATTTACGGGAGGTGGATTTCTGCCCTGCGGGCCGAGGGGAGGATCGCAGCCGAGTTTGAAGTGGATGACGTGGCTCCGATTTATGCTTCCTGGGATTTGGGGTTGAGTGATTTTATGGCGATTTGGCTTTGGCAGGTGGTGGGCGGCAGGTATTACGCGCTGGATTATATTGCCGGGAATAATCAGGCGGTTGATTATTACGTGGGGCAGATCCGGATGAGGGAGAGGGAGTTCGGGCCTGTCGCCCTGCACCTGCTGCCGCACGATGCGGCCAGGAGTGATTTTTCCAAGACTTCTTTTGAGTCCGTGCTGCAGCGGGCCGGGTTCCGCACGGCGATCGTGCCGCGCACGTCCGATGTCTGGACCGGGATTAACGCGCTGCGGAATATGCTGCGTTTTTGCGTGTTTCATGAGCGCTGCAACCGGCGCCCGGAGATTGACGGGCAGAAGTATGTTTCCGGGGTGGGTTCCCTGGAGTATTACCGCAGTTTGCCGCCGGGGTCCAACGGGTGCGTGCGGGAGATGCCGCTTCATGACGCCTGTTCCCATGGCGCGGATGCCGCCCGGACGTTTGCCGAGGCGGTGAGCCGCGGCCTGGTGTCCGGTCATGCCGGGGAGCCGGAGAAGGTGAAGAGTCCTCACAGACGCCCCAACGCTCTGGAGGGGATGCTTTATTGAGATGCGGCAGGGATAGAAACATTGATTCTCGCCAACTTGAAGGAAGTCCGCCCTCATGCGATTGTTGGGGAATGGATAAGCTGACGTTTTTTTCACAGTGCCTTTCCCTGCTGGGGGATCAGGAGTTTGTGATGGATTCCCCGGCGGCCAGGGCTTGCGAGTTGTGGTTTCCTTCCGTGATGCTGGAGGCCGTTTCCTATGGCCCGTGGTCGTTTGCCACGAAGGAGGCCGTGCTGGCGTGCCCGGAGGGGAACGGCCGGTTTCCTCTGCCGGAGGATTGCCTGAAGTTGTTGAAGGTGGAGGCCAGGCGCTGGCGCATGGCCGGCCGCATGGTGGTTTGCGAGGAAGCTCCTTCCCTGCTGCAGGTGCGGTTTTTGTCCAATGAGGCGGCTTTGGCGGAGATGCTGCCGGATCATGAGCCTTTGTTTGTGGAGGCCGTGAAGTGTTTGCTGGCTTCCAAGGTGGCGGCCACGGTGACGGGCAAGCCGCAGAATGTGGGCGTGTTTTTGGAGTTGTACAGGGGGTATGTTGCCGATGCCCTGTATCACGATGTGAGCCAGCGCGGGAGCAATGACCAGCATCCGCTGAAGGATATTTTGGATCGTTCCATTTTGTAGGGTTATGGGCAGTATCGGTTCTTATGTGACGAACAGGGCCAACGCGAAGAGCGCGCTGGCACAGGGACGGGCGGCGCGGGATGCCGCGTATGTGAATGCGGCCAATACCGAGGCGGAGTCCGCTTCCGCTTTGCGTCTTGCCGCCGAGAATACGGCGACAGCCAGGCGCAATCAGACGGCCGCCACGGCTTCCGTGCGGGCTGGGAGGGGCGCTTCCGGGTTTACTTCCGAGGGGTCCGGCAGCCAGGCGGAGCTTGCCGCGGCAGAAGTGCTGGAGAAGCAGATTTCCGATTTGTCCCTGGGCGCGGCGATCAGCGACCAGAGCAAGCGCCATGAGGCGGCGATGCAGCGCTGGGAGGGGGATTCCGCGCTGGTGAGCGCGCAGAATCAGGCGGCGGCTTATAAGTCCGCCGCTTCCGGGGCCCTGGTGTCCACGGGGCTTCAGCTTGGCGGGGCTTTGATCGGCGGCATTGGCGCCGGAATGGGGGCTTTCGGTTCGACGACGGCCGCCCAGGGGGCTTTTGCCGGTTATAATCTGGGCGGTTTGGCCGGGAGCGTGTTTCCCGGGTCTACGGCGGATCCCCGCCAGGGGATGATGACGCTGGGGGCCTGGGCGGCGAGTCCGGAGAAGAGCGGGTTTTCTTTTTATGATTACCTGGGCGGCCAGAAGTGGAATCCTTACAGGAGCGTGTGGCGATGAATGCGTTTGATGCGACCGTGAGCGCTTATGCGGAGGTGGGCCGGGATTTGTGGACGGATGTGAAGGATTGCGCATCCCTGGGGCTGGCGTTCGTTTCCCCGGAGGAGGTGTGCCTGGCTCTGCCCTCCGAGAGGCTTGGTGAGTTGTGTTTTCCTCCTGTGGGCATGCCGGATCTTCCGGAGAGGTGCTTGTTTGTGTGGTGGGCGGCCGGGGAGCCGCGCGAGCTGGCCCGGCTGGCCCGGCAGTTTTCCCGCAGAGGTTTTACGCATGTGGCCTGGCAGCGGTTTTTGCGCGGGCCGAAGGTGCATGTTTTTTCCATTGATCAACTTACCGGTTTTATATCACGATGAGCGAGTTTTCTTTATACGGCGGGCCGTCCCTGCAGACGGCCAAGGCTGATCCAGGTGTCGCAGCGCGGGCCGCCAATGGCGATCAGGGCCAGGTGCTGGGCGCGTCCGTCCAGAAGGCCGAAGAGGCGGTTCAGGGGAGCGCGGAGGCGTTTGCCAGGATTTCCGATTTCGGGGAGATGCAGCGGCAGGAGGTGGAGCTGCGACGCATCCGGGACGAGTCCGACGCGAAGTTTTCCAGGATGCTGGCTTTCGCGCCGGGCACGAAGGAGAGCGTTTTTGAGAAGGACGGTTCCATCCGGCAGGGAAAGCTGAAAGATTTGGCTTACGAGTTCGGCCAGAAGATTGACGCGCTGGGAGGCAGTTTTTTCCACCCGGAGAGCGCCATGAAGGCGGAGGCTGTCAGGGCTTCCGTGAGGTCAAGCCTGCCGGAACGTTATTGGGGGCTGGCTGCCAAACATCAGCTGGGCGTTGCCAGACAGGCTTTCGATACGAGTTTGAAGCTGGCCGAGGAGAAGCAGGATTGGGGCGGTTACGAGAGGTCTGTTGATGACGCCGTAGCTTCCGGCACGATTTCCCGTGACGAAGGTGAGCTGCGTTTATTGAGAGGGAGGAAGAAGGCTTCCCGCCATCATTTTGAGAACCTGGCCGCGACTAACCCGGATCTTGCCGCCGAGATGATTAACCGCGGGGAGCTGGACGGGTATTTTTCCGCCTCCGAACAGGATGAGATGATGCGTTTTTTGCGGCGCCAGGACGACAACAGGCTTACGGAGATAGTCGAGCAGACGGCTTCCCGTCCTAAGTCAAAGAACGACAGGCAGGCCGTGACGAATGCTTTGCTGTCCGGTCCCGTCTATCAGGAAGAATTGGGGTTTCATGCGGTTTATGAGCGCGACGGGGATTACAGCGCCTGCGCTCCGCAGATTGATTCTTTCATTTACCGGGTTGCGGATATGGTGAGGGCTGGAGAAGAAGGGCCCGATTTGGCGGGCAAGAAGGAAAATGTGATCCTTCTGTGCAAGCGTTACGGGAAGTCAGCCGAGTTCCAGAAAGACGTTTTGAACCGCATGGATAAGTGGGCGGGGAGAAAGAACGAATATCCCGTATTAAAGGTGTCCGAGCGAATGCGGGAAATTGCTGAAATGCCGCTGTATCGGCAAGCGGATTACAATCAGGCTATAGGCACGCTGCACAGTGAAGCGGCGGGAGCCTATGGACTGTATCTGGATTCCGCTCTTGGGGCCGGTATGAAAGCCAAGGGCAAGGAAGAATGGATGCAAGAGTATAAAAAGGAGAAGCTCGAGAATCTGCAAAAGAATCTTGCCGCCAAAACCGAAGGCGACGTACGTGATGCGTTTGAGGTGTGGTACGAAGGGTACAAGAGCATGAACAACGGTAAGGAACCTTCTTCAATTATTCAGGAAGAAAAGTTCCAAACAATTTTAAGAGAAGTAACAGGACGTAGGGATTTAATCATTCCCAAACGGGGTGCTCTGATAGACCGGGAGCAGGAAAAAGTGTCTATCATCCGGAAGAGGAGGGACGACGAACGGCTTAATGCTGGCCCCAAATTATTGAGTGAAGGAGATAAGCAGACGCTGCGCCGGAAGGATATGTTGCGCAAGCCGGTTACGTTCCCTGCCATGGTTTCCGTAGATACCGTGAATACGAACGCGCCCGCCGGCATTCTTCTGCCGGAGAGCATGAGGCAGCGGTTTGGCGACGACGTTTCCGGACTGGCCGCCCTGGTTCCTTCTTCCTCTTCTTCCCGCCGCGGGAAGCCCCTTCCCGTGGTGGGCTACACCAGGGGGAGTTCCCCCCAGCTTACCCTGTCCGGCGCCAGCAAGCTGCGGATGACATTTTCTTCCAAGATGGATACGAATGTGACGATTTCCCCTGCCAGCCCGGAAATGAGGGAGTTTTTCAAAAAGGAATATCCGGGAAGCCAGGATGGGGTGCAGGATGCCGGAGAGTCCAGGGTGCCTGCCGCCAAGCTGGGGGGACTGAGACAGTACAGCCAGGCTTTTTATGATGCGGGAAGGAAGTACGGCGTGGATCCGAAGCTGTTGATGGCTATTGCCATGCACGAGACCGGCAAGGGAACGAGCGCCGCTTTCCTGCGCAAGAATAACGCCATGGGCATCAGCCCGAATGGAGGGGGCCCTCGCGCTTTTTCCTCCGTTGAAGAGAGCATTAATTACGCCGCCCGCCTGTTGAGGAAGCATTATCTGGACCAGGGGTTGACGACGATTGCCGCCATTGGCGGGAAGTACGCTCCGGCAGGAGCCGGGAATGATCCGCGCGGATTGAATAAGCATTGGGTCAACGGCGTAAGCAAGTATTACAAATCATTTTAACATTGAACATATTATAAATATTTTTCACTATGAACGACAATTTTTCCTTTGACGGGGCCGACGCTGCGGATATGCCTCTGGATCTTTCTTTTTCCTCCCTGCCGCTGCCGGAGGGCGAGGCTGCCGCCGGATTTCACCTGCCGGAGATGACGCCGGCGCAGGAACAGGCGAAGGCGGATTCTCCAAAGCTGGTTGACGAATGGCGGCAGGATGTCCAGATGTTTGACGACGGCGGATTGAATGGGCTGGAAGAACGCGCCGGTCTTGAAGCCGGGGTTTCCCTGGATGCCGAAGCGGCGGAGGAAGAAGGTTCCGAATCCTTCAATCCCCAGTTGGGGGATATGGATTCCGTGCGCCGCCAGGGGGCCATGTTGATGAAGGGTGTGGAGGAACGGAAACGAGAACAGGCGCGCGACCGGCAGAACATGGTCATGAACCTGCTGCGCGCAGGCAGAAACGATCAGGAAGCGTTGAAGCGTATTGCTGAACGTTGGGGCGAAGATGCTGTTTCCCGCCTTGAATCAGCTAATGAGGAAGATCGTTCCTATATGCTGGGTATGTGGTTGGAAGAAGTTCTGGGAGATGGAGATAGAGATGTTGGATTTCAGATTTACAAGAATACTCATGATTTGTGGGGCAAGGGTATTGTCTCCCCGGAACAGGTGTGGAAGGACTTTGCGGAACGCGGCAAGGATATTGTGGAGAGGGAAGACCGCCAGCGCGTGGAGCGTGAACGCAGGATCAGCGATCTTAATGGAGTGGTGAGCCGCTACGTGAGCGGAGAGCAGGATTCTCTTTCCGCCGATGAGCGAATGGCGTTGTTTCATGCCGGGGTGAGTGTGGCGAGCATGGAGAAGGCCAGGCGCGGAGTACGCCTCATGGAAGCGTTTGAGCAGGATTCCAGGCTGTATCATGATGACATTGCCGATGATTTGTTTGGCATCATCGGGAATGATGACGATGCCTTGATGATGCTTTGCAATTTGTTGAGAAACAGATCCAGGAGCACGGCCCATGACCGGCTGGGCATGGGCGGCGCGGAGAAGAGGGCGGATGAGGCGTACCAGGAGGTGATGGAGAATTCCAATCCATGGGTGATGGCCGTGGCAGGTCAGCCGATTCAGAACGCTAAGATGGCTTCCGGCTTGTTCATGACCGGCAAGGTGGCTGGGGTGAAGACGAAGCGTTCCCTGGAAAGGGCGTTGCAGAATATGCGTTCCCATGAGGATGCCCGAATGAAAGCGGCGGCTTTACAGGTATCCGTTGCCAAGGCCCGGCAGATGGGACTGTCCGACGCGGAAGCTTTTGAGTTGGCAGGAGTCCATGAGCAGGAGCGCCGCGAATTGCAGCAAAAGCGCAGCAGGATTTTTTCCGCCCTGACTACCGCTCTTGAGGGAGGGGAAGATGATTACTTTTCCAGCGACGAGGCTTCCTCTTTAAGCAAGGTGGGCTACCACCTGGGCAGCATGACGGGGGACACGGCGCCCTGGTTTCTTCCTTACGCCGGGCCGCTCATTGGCCTGAATACGTCCATGCAAAGGCGGCGTGAAGAAGGGTACATGCTGGGGCTGGACGTGGACGAGATTGAGAAGCGCGCTTTCTGGTTCGGGGCGGCGGACGCGGCGGAGGAAATGATCGGGTTTCACGGGTTGTTCAGGGCAACGCCTCTTTACAAGGGAGTCCGAAAGCTGCTCCGAACCAAGAAGGGGGCCGGAGTGAGGGCGCATGTTTCCGGCAGTCCGGCGGCCCAGTATGCGCTGCAAGGGGTGGCCGGGACGGTGGAAGAAGGCATTTTGGAACCCACGGCCGGCTATTTAATGAGATCGGCCATCAATCCCCTGCTGGATGATGAGCGCGGCAAGCAGACATGGGATCAATACGCCAGTGAGCTTTCCCAGATGACTTCCGGGGAACAGGGGCTTGCCCTGCTGGCGTTCAGTTTTGGATTGTCCGGATTGAATTATTCCCAGTTGAGCCGGGCCGCCAGGGAGTTCAGGCTTTCCCTGAAGAATTATGAAGCGTTGGGAGGCACGGCCCAGGGGTATCTGGAGGCCAGGGAGGAAAAGACCGCCGAAGGTTTTTTGAATAAGGCCCTTGCCAATTTGCATGATTCCTGGATGGAGGATCCGCAGGCTTCCATGGAGCGGGCGAGCGCGGCTGCCGGAGAACGCCTTTCCGGGGAGCGCATTGAGTCTTTGAGGGAGCTGGACGCGTGGCGGGCTGCCGAGGATGCCGGCATGGTGCCGCGGGTGGAGCCGGCGGAACAGGAGGGGATGTTCCGGGTGTATGCTCCGGCGCGCAGCACGAAAGCGCCGCGGGAGGATGCTTCCGTCTCCAGAGAGGGGCAGGAAGAGAACGCCCCTTCTTACACGCTGATGGACGGCGAGCAGATGACGGCTTATTTACAGGCGTTTGTGAGTGAGCAGGTGGAGAGTGATATCCTCTACACGCAGCATTTGCTGGCCGGGGACGTGACGGTGAACCAGGCCCTGGCCCAGGGGCGTTTTGACGCGGCGGAGGTGATCACGCGCACAGTGACGGATGAGAAGACCGGAGCCGAACGGGTGGTGATTGCCCCGGAGACGCTGGGGCAGATGAAGGCCCGCGCGGATATGGCGATGGCCGCTATCCGCGCTCTGGAGGCGGAGGGGGTGAGTTATGAGGATGCCGCCGCCCGCATGGATGCTTCGTTGAGCGAGCATCTTCCGCTGGGAACTCTTGTGAAGACATGGGAGGAAGCCCAGGAACGCATCAGGACGGAACAGGCCCGGAACCCGGAGTTCAAGGCTCCTGCCATGGATGCCCCGTTTTCCAACGCTTATGTGACGAAGGTCCGCCGGGGAGATACGTTCCGCCGGGTGTTGAGGTATGCCCGCGGGAATGCGACGGTGGAGGATTTGATGGAGGAAACGATGGAACAGGCTGTCATCTCCTGGCAGGCGGAGCAGGGTTTGACCTGGGGCGAGTTCGGCGCGATGCTCCAGGAGGCGCAGAGGGTGATGAATGAGTTGTTCCCGGAGGCGCGGGGGGAGGAGATGCAGTTTATTCACCTGGACGCCGGGAAGCCGGTGACGGGGCATGATGCGATTGAGGCGTTTTCCAAGATCGGGCGTTCCCGCTGGCTGGCGGACGCGGTGAATCATCCTTCCCTGCCCTCCTGGCTGCGGAAGCTGCTGAATCACCTGGTGAAGTTCCTGGGGGCTTTCAAGGCGCGCGTGGAGCTGGGCGAGATGGTGCGCCAGGCGGAGGAACAGGGCGTGTTTACCCTGCCGGTCAGGCAGGCGCTGGCGGTGATGCTGGATGCGGGGAATGCCCTGTACCGGGACCAGCAGGGGGATTTGATGGAGTTGTCCATGGAGCGCGCCAGAGCGCAGGCGGAGCTGGACGCGATGTTTGGCGCGGGCGTGGCGACGGAGGCCCGGACGCTGGAGGATGAGCTGGCGGAGAGCAGGAAGGAGGATGAGGAGCGCCGGAAGGAGGCCGAGGATGAGGCACGGGCGCCGGAGAATTCCCCGGAGGCGCAGGAGGCGCGGCGCGAGCGGGAGCAGGCCCGCGTGGAGGCGCTGGGCGAGCCGGATGGGTCAGGCGTGTTTAACGGGGCGTTTATTGAGGTCCAGGAGGGGGTGCGCCTTGGGTTTATTGATAAAAATAAGCTGACGCTTTGCCCGGATGTGCCCCAGTTTAAGCAGGGCGCGGATGAGCAGACCGGGGTGGTGAATCCGATTGTGGGGGCGTGGCAGCGCAACGCCGCGCCGATTTCCGTGTGGCGGCGGGAGGATGGTTCGTTACAGGTGATTAGCGGACGGCACCGTTTTAACGCCTGCACGGATGAGGATATTAATTGCACGGTGTATGATGAGGCGGCCGGGTTTGATTTGGATTGGGCGCAGACGCATGACGTGGAGAATAATATCCGGGACGGGCAGGCTTCCCTGTTTGAGATTGCCCGGTACGTGAGCCAGAAAGGGTTGACGAAGGAGGAGGCTGTGGAGAGGGGGATTTTCCGCAAGGGGCAGTCCCGGCGCGGGGTGGAGTTGGGCATGTACGGCTGTTCCGATTTGCTGGACGCGCTGGGCAATGAGCTGGTTTCCCCGGATGACGCCTGGCGCGTGGCGATGGCGTTCCGCAATCAGACCGAGGTGCAGCGGGCCGGGCTGCGGGCCCTGATGGAGGGGAAGAGCTGGCAACAGGCTTTTGCCGTGATGCAGGTGGCCGCGAATATGGACCGCATCCGCGGGCTGGCGGAGGCGGCCGGGATGACGTTTGAGACGGATTTGTTCGGCAATTCCCACGCGGAGGAGTATTTCGCAAGGCTGGCGCAGTACGCCGCCGCCCGCGTGAGCGAGCTGACGAGGGAGATTTCTTCCATCAGCGGGGCGAGCAGACGCCCGGAGACGGCCAGGAAGTATGGCGTGGATGTGAGGGACGCCGGCGCGCTGGAGGCGGTGGTGAAGGATTTGAAGGCGCAGAGGGCCCGATGGCAGAACTTCGGCCTGCATGAGGATTTGATTAAGGAGGCCAATGACGCCGTGATGGTGGAGCTGGGGGTGAAGACGCGGGAGGAGGTGGACCGGGAGAACGGCGTTCTTCCTTTGGAGGCGCCGGAACAGGAGGCGGTTTCCGCCGATACGGGGATGTTGCAGCTTTCCCAGGATGTGAGCCGGATGCTGGACGCGGCGCTGGCGAGGGGGGCCGCCCCTGCGGAAGATGAGGCTCCCACAGCGAATTTTTCCCTGGTGTCCATTCCTTCCGGGGAGGTGATCACTACCGCCGCCGAGATGCGGGCGAGGTTGAAGCCGTTGCAGGGCAAGGTGTTCGTTAATAAAAATACGGGGATTGAGGCTGTGATTGAGGCACGCGTGTCTGGAAAGACGGTGGGTAAGGCGCAACAAGCCCAGATGTCTGTCGCCAATCTGAAAGCCGTGGGGTTTTCTGCGGAGGAGGCTCGCAAGATTCATTACACGGCGGCAACCCGCATTCATGAACTGTTTGAGAATGCGGAAGATGGTCGTTTTGAAGAGGAGTACAAGGATGATCCCTCCCGTGCCGGAGCTTACCATTTCTTCAATACAGTGGAGATTGAGGGGATAGGGAGTTTTGACGTAAACGTCACGGCTCTTGCACTTAAAAATGAAGATCAAAAACTCCTTTACACTCTTGAGCTGACAATAGAAAACCCCAAAGGCGTCTCAGTCGCCTATCCCAATCCTGATATTCAGGGGGACGCTTACTCGGCCTCCGGGGTTTCTACCCGTAATTTATCTTCCTATCGTTCGTTTGTCGAGAAGGAAAAGGCGGCTGTCAGGAAGAAGACGGTCGCTGACGGGACGTTCATGAAGGCACCTAACGGAGCGAATACGAATCTGACGGAAGACCAGTGGCTTTCCGTGCGCACGGCGGCGTTTAAGAATTGGTTTGGGGATTGGGAGCATGACCCGGAGAATGCCAGCAAGGTAGTTGACGAGAACGGGGAGCCGAGGGTGGTGTATCATGGGAGCGGGGCGAAGTTCAACACGTTCTCACATAAGTTCGCCATGAAGAACGGCGCAGTGAAAGGACGCGGCTTTTATTTCACGGATGATCAAGGTTATGCGGAAGGCTTTGCGCCGAAGGGCGGACATCTTTTTAAAGTTTTTCTGAATTTGCGCAATCCGTTTGATGCGGAAAAACTTTCACTGAGCAAGAAAGACGTCGAGCGCGTGATAGAACATCTTGACCCTGACGGAGATCTTATTGTTTCTGATTATGCGAGTAGCGCGAATGGTTATCCTGGGAAAGCGTGGTATCGGAAGGCGTTGAAAGAAACGGTTGATGCGATTGTGGACAGCAGCGTGAACGACGCGGATATTATCAGCGAACTCTATACTATTGGTGGTCAGGAAGCGGCTCTTCGTGCGGTCGCGGAGACGCTTGGACGTGATGGCTTCATGTCCCGTGGGCCTGTTAATATGCAGATAGTGTTCTCTTCCACGCAGATCAAGTCCGCCACGGATAACCGGGGGACGTATGATCCGAAGAATCCGGATATTACGTTTTCCGTGATAGGACCGAATGCAGCCACTTGGGGAAAGTATGCCGATAAGGCTTTCGCCGGAAGGGATGACGGCAAGTTGCGGGCGGAGATTGACGCGAGCCAGGCAAGCTTGAAAGCTCCGGAGAATTTTCCGTTTTTAAGCATGTTTGATGAGTGGTCCAGGGGAATGGGGTACAGGAAGAATCCCGTATGGCGCGGGCTTCTTGAGGATGTGCTGAATTTTGATGAGCTGTATGAGGCTTACCCTTCTTTACGGAAGATGTATGTTTTTGCGTACAAGAATAAAAAGGATTCAGCCCGTGGTTATTATGATTCCGAAGAACGCTCCATTACGATCAATCTGGCCCATATCGGGCCGACAGGGGCACAGCTTTCCACCCTTCTTCATGAGATTCAGCACGCCATACAGGATATTGAAGGCTTTGCCAGAGGGAGCAATCTGGAGGAAGGTAGGAGCCTTGATGACTATATGCGTTCCGCTGGTGAGATTGAGAGCCGGAATGTGGAGAAACGCATCCTGTGGGATGGAGAGCGCAGAGAGTCAAAGCCGTTTAATGATACGCTGGAGTTCCCAGGTGAGGCGATTGTTTCTTTTTCCATTGCCTCTGCACAGGAACAGGGCCTGTTCAAGTCCGGCCATTTTGAGGCGGGCAACGCTGTGATTACGGAACCGGGGGTGACGTTTTCCATTGCCGCCCTGCATGCTTCCCCGCATTCTTTCCGGAAGTTTTCTACGGATTATATGGGGCAGGGAGAAGGAGCGCAGGCGTATGGCTGGGGGTTGTATTTTGCGGAGAGCCCGAAGGTGAACCGGAGTTATATGAACCAGTTCGCGCAGGATAAGGCGACATGGAAGTTCCGGGAGGTGGAGACTGGCGTTATAGAAGTGATGCAACGATCCCTGGTAGGCAGTTTTTTGCCGAAGGATGCCCTGCCGGAGGCGAAGGAGGACGCGTCAGATATCGCCTGGTCTGTTCTTGGCGATTTGGTTGATGCCGCCAGAGGAAGCATGACTGTTTTAGACATCGTCATGGAGTTGCATGATGAAATTGATACTAACAGGAAATACGCGGAGACGTACCCCCAGGAGCGGGAGAAGCTGGAACAACTGGAAGGCTTCATGCTTTCTCTGCTTGACCATCTGGACGAGATAGAGGTGAGGACGGGCATGCCTTCCAATTACCGCGTGGAGCTGAATGTAGAGGATTATTTGGACTTCATGGAAGGAGGGGAGCTGCTGTTTTGGGATAAAGGGTACGGCTCATCTACAACATCCAGAATAGGGGATTGGCTTCTGGATGAGGGCAAGGAAGAAGCGTATTCTTTGTTCAACGACAAGGATCCGGAAAATGGGTATTGGATGGGGGGCAAGATTTACCGCTCGTTGGAGGATGCCTTGGGAAGCCCCAGAGAGGCGAGCGAGTTTCTGTTAAGGCATGGAGTGAGGGGCATCAGGTACGCAGACGGCTATACCCGCGGGAAGACGGAGGAAGAGCAGACGTATAATTACGTGATTTTTGACGGGAACGACATCAAGATTACGGCGTTTGCGGACGAGTCCACCGGGGGAGCGTGGGCGGATTATGAGGATCCGACGGCGACGTTTTCCATTATCGGGGAGAAGGCAGAATCCTTCCAGGAGTACCACAATAACGGACTTTCCTACACGGATCCGGCGGACGGGAAGCGGAAGGCGATTATTGATTCCCGCGGGGTGCGGTTGAGGAAGGAGCACGTCAGCGTGAGCGAGGGTGGTCATGTGAATGTTTCCCTGGCCGCGGCCCTGGATTTCCCGGAGTTGTTCCGGGCTTACCCGGAGCTGCGGAGGCTGCGGGTGGATTTTTACCGGGACAGCGGGAGCGGCACGGGAGGGTTTACCGATCCGCAGGAGCATTATATTGCCGTGAATGTGGCGCGGGGCGGGAAGAACGCGGCTCCCGGCATGGTGCTGGATACGATTCTGCACGAGGTGCAGCATGTGATTCAGGGGTATGAGGGGTTTGCCCGGGGGGCCGGGAGCATGAGCCGGGAGCAGGCGCTTGCTTATCTGCGCGAGAGCATGAGCCAGCTGGCGGGCCGGGACGACGCCTGGGCGAAGGAGGCCCTGCCGCGCCTGGAACGGATGAGGCAGGAACTGGAGGCCGGGACGCTGCAGCCGGCGTTTGTGTATGTTTTTTCCCACGGGGAGCAGGAGGCGCGGCTTGCCGGGTCGTTTGAGAAGAATAGCGAGGGGGTCTTGATGAGCGGCCTGAACGGGTTCCGCCTGCTGGACGCTCCGCAGTTTTCGATTCCGCTGACGGGGGATATTACGGAACTTGGCGGCATTACGTTCGGGGCCGGGAGGTTTGGACGGATGGCCGGCAGGGTTTTGGCGCCGAACGGGGATTGGCTTTACGATGAGATGGTGTTCAGGATGAGGGCCGCCATGCAGCGGTCCGTGAGCAAGCTACGCCTGTATGAGACCGGGGACCGGGAGCGCGGCCTTGAGCTTCTGGCGGAGGCGCAGGAGCTGATTTCCACGGTGGAGCGGTATTTGCCTGGTTCTTACGGGTTCGGGTTGGAACCTTACAAAATCTGGCTGAATGTGTTTTCCCTGCTTTACGGGAATAGCGGGAAGATGGCGCCGGGCGATGCGGTAGCCAGCGCGTTGGAAGCGATTCCGATGAAGAGGTGGCCGGAGATTATGGAGGGGAGCATCGGCAGGAGTTTTGTCAACTGGGCGGAGAAGAGGCCGGAGCTGGAGGATGTGGTGGAGGAGGCCCGGAGGGAGATTGCCGAACGGCAGGCCGATTACGAGCTGGATTCTGCCCCGGACGCGGATAACAGGGCCGCCCTGACGGCCCGCAAGGGGGTGGAACAGGAGGTGTGGCGCCGGTTGTTTGAGGAGTACGGGGCTGAGTTTCTGGAGGAGTACGGGGAGCAGAAGGTGTACCGCCTGATTAGCAAGTTCATGGCCCGCGTGGTGGAGCAGATTGACCGTTTCCGTAAGGACCGGACGCTGGGGCGCATCCGCCGCGTGGCGGCGTCCGTGGCTCCGCGGACGAGTCCGCAGGGGAAGCCGCTGCGCGGGAAGATGGACGCGGAGAGTTACCGGAGGCTGGAAGACCGCCTGCGGCTGATGGAGATGACCCCCGCCCAGTATGACGCCTTTTTCCGAAAGAATTTCCCGGAAGTTCTGGACGAAGAGGCCGCCGGGCAACAGGAAGGCCGCACGCTTTGGGAAGACGTCAAGCCGCAGGATCTGGTGACGGTGGAGACGACGGACGCGGAGGGCGGCGCGCTTGCCCTGACGGTGACTAAGGCCACTTTTGAGGCTTATGCCTGTTATGAGAAGATGAGTGTGGAGACGGCGGAGAATGCCGCCCGCGCCCTGGGCGAGTTTATTTCTACAAAAAGAGAGGCCTGGGAGAATGCCGCGGAAAGTAAAAAGAATGAGATTGAGGATTTGCTCCGGCCCGTGCTGGAGGCCGCCGGGAGAACGGATGACCAGGCCATGGCCACCCACCGGAAACAGGCCCGCCTGAAAACGCTGCCGTCCGGCCCCATGTCCCTGACCGGTTATTTGCTCAATTTCAGCCAGTATATGCAGGGGTTGCAGTCCATTCCCGCGTTCAGGGGGATTGCCAAAAAGTTTGAACGCCGGGCGGCCCGGTTTGCCGTGCAGAAGCAGGCTTGCGAGAAAGATACGCTGGCGTTCGTGAAGAAGGCCGCAGGACGCATTTTACAGACCGCGGACGAATACGAGATAGCGGATTGGATTTACGAGCAGCGCGGGGGCCTGGATACAGGCCTGACCATTACGGAACAGGAACCGGATTGGCAGGGGAAGGCCCGCGAGGAGTATCGCGCGGGCGTCCTGAATCTGATCCGCCGTAAAGTCCGCAAGCGTGGCGCGGCCAGGACCCTCGCCCATGTCGCCTTTTTGATGAAGGATATGGACGAGGGGCTGAAAGAAGAAATCAGGCGTGTCTGGACGGATGCGCGGGATGAAGTGTGGAGCGAGAAGGATGCCGCCGTGTTTACGGAGAAGGAGCTTGACCGTTACGGAAGCCAGGAGAAGTACGTTGAGGAACACGCCGCGAGAGCCCGAAAGGCCAGCAAGTGGGGCAAGGGGAAGAGTCCGTATCAGGCCCAGTCTTACAAGCTTGACCATATCAGCCGGATGGAGGCCGCTTATATTATCCTGCTTTCCCAGCAGGAGGATTATCAGGAGATGCTGCGCCTGAAAGGGTTTACGCAGGACGTACTGGAAGCCCTGGAGGTGTTTGCAGGGAAAGACGTGATGGAGTTTTCCCGCGCCCTCCGGGAGAAGCTGAACGAGCGCGGTCAGGAGGTGAAGGAGGTGACCGAGAGCCGTTACGGCGCCCCTTTCCCGCTGATAGAGAATTATTTCCGGGCGTTTTTCGACGTGGGCATTGAGGCGATTGACCAGTCTATCATGGACGCGGCTTCTTATGGGGACGCGGCCACGGGCGGGAAGTTCGGGCTTATCCACGCCCGAAAGAAACATCATGCCAGTCTTGATTTGAGTATTGACGTGCTGACGGCTTATTACGCCGCCATGAATGAACAGGATGTTTACCTGCATGGCTCGGAAATCAGCCGGGATATGCGCGCCCTTATTAATTACCGCGGCGAAAACGGGACGCGGGGCGCGCGCGTTCTGGAGAAGGTTATTGGACGGGACGCGCTTAATAAGCTGCTGGTCTGGTGCGATTCCTTCGACAAGGGGATGGCGGGGAACGTCCGCGGGTTTCTGGAGATGCAGAAGAGCCTGAACCGCATCAGTTCCGCGGCGGCCATTACCCTGCTGCCGGGCCGCGTGGGCACGTGGCTCAAGCAGTCCACCGCCCTGATTAACGCGGCTTTCAGCTCGGATGAGATTGATCCCCATGAATGGGCCGCCAGCATGGCCCGCATGGCGGCGGGCAAGCTGGCGCTTTCCCCGCGCGAGTTGATGAAGCGGGCCGCCCTGGACGCCAGAGACGCGACGGAGACGGCCGTCATCCGGGAGGCGATGAGCGCGGACGAGGCGGGCCGGGCCGCCTCCGGCGCATGGAAGAGGCTGAACGTGAAAGGGATGAACATGCTGACCCGGACGGACGCCGGCCTGAATGCCGTGAGTTCCGCCATTCTTTATGACGCCGTTTACCGGAAGGAGATGAAGAGGAACCCCGGATTAAGCAGGGAGGAGGCGGACAGGCGCGCCATGATGGAGGTGGAGCTTTCCCTTTCCCGCAAGGCCCAGCCTATGACGCCCCAGCAGCGGTCCCTGGCGGCGCAGACGCGCTCCGTCTGGAATGTCGGCATGCTTTTCCTGGGGGGTGAAAGCATCAATACTTTTGCGGAGACTGTCGCCCTCTGGAAGCAGGGTGGGATGAAGAATAAGGCGAAGTCCGTCAGCATGTTTTACGCCCACGGCCTTCTGCTGGCGGCCATGAGCGCCATGCTTAATTTTTTCACGGATGATGAAAGACGCCGCAAACGCCGGGAATGGTGGCACATTTTTATTGATGCTCTCCAGGGGCCCCTGCAGGGGATCCCCTTCCTGGGCGCGCTGGCGGGCGGAGCTGTCCGCGGCATGTCTTCCCTGTGCGGCTACCGCTATTACGAGGCTACCACTTCCCTTGTTCCGTTCGCTTCCTGGGATAACCTGGAACGGGCCGGAAAAGATCTCGTCAGGCTTTTTGACGGGAAGGATAAGGATTGGGTGGATTTTCCGCTGGCTTTCATGGGCGCCCTGCGCATGGCCGCTTTCGGCGCGGCCCTGGGCGGAGCTTCCACTCCTAAAGGGGCCAGGTTCAAAGCCGCCGCCTTTTCCGCCGCCGCTTTCGTCAACCTGACCGAGTTCCTTCTTCGCGCCATGAAAGGACTCCCTTTAAGATTGGATGGAAAGTGAGATTGATTTGAGCAACATCATTACTAATGATATTGCTCAAAATGGAGCAGACTTGGATAAGTGGGCTGGGAACCGGGAGCAGATAAATCCTTTAATCTAATAAATAGAAAAATGTTTTTCCGCCTGAAAAAAGACACATTCCATAGTTTAGTATTGCAAGCCATACAATGAATAGAAGCAAAGCAATGATAAAACAAGCCAGTGATTTTTCAGGATACTCTTCTTTGTAAAACTTAATTCCTTTTTTTATTGTGTTAGTAATATATTTAATAACATATAAAATAAATACTCCTAAACAGACAGATAGCCAAGCTGATTCAAACCAATCATAACTATTAGCATGCCCATGATAACCAAAAAAATAAAGAGCCATTAAAAAGAAAAACAATAATTCACCCAAGATAAAAAGAGTGATTTTTATTTTTTTTACATTAACCCTGTTACTCTCTGATTTTTTACTATTCAGAGATAAGTTTTTTCTGCCTGAATGCTCTCCCCAAAACAATTTTATGATGCCTCTTTGAATCAGAAAAGTAGGCAATAAGACAAGGAGCAAAACTCCCATGAAATCCAGAAAGGCAAGTGCTTGTATATCGTAACGAAACTGGTCAAAAAGAGAACCAGAGTGCATAGGGAGGGTTTCAAAGCCGATCGCTATGTGAAAAATAGCCCAGAAAACACATACCAAAAGCCATGCAATAATAAAGAGTCCTGATGATGCGAAACAACCAGGTTTCTTTTTTTCTTCTGGAGTAGCAGAATCGTTCATAGACATGTCCGTACGCTATCCATTTTTTGGACAAAGAACAACAAAAAAGCCCCTGACCCGGAGGCCAAGGGCTGAACAGGAGCACTTTTCTGGCAGGATGCTACTGTACACGGCTGTAATGGCAATAAAAAACCGCCCGCGTTTCCCAACGTGGACGGCTAACGGAAAATAAAAAAAAGATGATTTACCTATAGCACATTTACCCGGTGCGTCAAGCTTTCTCCCACCTGTCCAGGGTTTCCACATAAATGCCGGAGATTTTGCCGCCGTCCATGGGTTCGATGTCTCCGAAGTCGGGATTAAGTGGATGTAATACGTATTCCATTTTTCCGGTTTCCGGATTTTTTTTGCGGCCGAGCTTTTTCAGAGTAACCCCTCGTTCGTCGTTGTATTCTACGATAGTTCCAACCTTGGGGATGGGAGGGATGGTGTGCTTGCGCATGACCACCAGAGAGCCGTCAGGAATGACAGGCTCCATAGATTTTCCCTCCACTTGTAAGACGTATTCCCACTTGCCAACAGGGCGTTCTGTTTTAATATGATAGGGTATGTTGTCACCCGGCGTCAATGCGCCAGCAGCGATATTGCCAATGACCGGGACAGGCTGATCCAAGAAAGATGCAGCTGGTAATGGTTCTACCGGGTTAATCTTCTGGATGTCGGAAATTTTCTCATCTTCGTACCTATTTTGTTTCAACTTGGTTGCTTTTAAAACATCTCTTACAAAATCCTCTAAAATATTTAGCACATAGTCATTTATATCTTTTTTCGCTGCCTCCGCTTTTTCTCGAAGCATAGCCTCAAATTGATCTGGGAGATTAAGGCTAATATCCTCATTCCCTTCCATAAGTTTTTCAATAAGAGCAAGTTTTGCTGCTGGAATTCCTCTATCTGTGGAGAGCCAAGAATTTACGGCAGATCTCTTGACGAAACATTTTTCAGCAAGCCAATCGCGAGTAAGCCCCGCCTTTTTCATCCATTTCTTCACATCTTCTTTTGTTGGCGTCATGCGTTGATTTTGTGATATTTCTCACATTTGTCAATTCTATTTGCAGACAGGTTTTGTGATTTTTTCACATTTAATCCTTGACTGAATGTGAAAAAAATCATACTTAAAAATCATCACCCAGCGAAATGGTATGAAACTAGATACAAAAAAGGCCCCAGAAGAAGTGAAGAGCTGGTTCCGGAGAACTGAAGAGATTACTGGAATGAGCAAATCAGCCATCGTTACAGGAATTGTTATGGACATCCTTACGAAGTCCAAACAGAACCTTCCCCGCCCGAAGAACCCCAAGAAGCCGGAAGCATGAAGTACGGTCCCATCGAAGCAATCCTGGCTACTCCTGCAATGAAAGAAGAGTTGCAACAAAAAGGACGTATAGAAGTGCTCTGCTCCGAAGGGTTTCAAACACTTAGAGCAGGAAAAGCGCAAACTCCATTCTGGATGGATGGAATCTATGTGCGGGCTATTGCCTGTAATGAGCGAGCTACGGTAGTTCTACTGGAGGAGGAGTGTGTTTCCGTTCCTTCGGCTGGTAGCGATGTTGGAACAAAAAGTGTTCCCCAACAGTAGATTTAATTTCAATAGTTTCCAGATGGTTAACAATTTCATGGAACTGTTCATGCGAAATGTAGATCGGGTAGTCATGGTCGGTAGTGATGATGTAGCAACAGCCCACATATCCTTCAATTGCGATAATATGATCAATATTGACATAACAGAATACTCCGGGTTTTCCATCGGAATACCTGCCACCATTAAGACCTTCCTGTAGTTTTATGAATTTAGGCATAACAGAATAGTAGCCTCACAGCTTTTATCTTCAAGAATAATGAGCCGGAATGCGCATGAATTTAGGCAATACGAGCACATTCAAAGCCAAGGCGTTACATTGGCAGGCTCTCCATTTTTATTTAAGTAATAACAATCAATATTAATCACTAACAAATAATCAATGATGAACTGGACTGAATTTATAGTTGTGACGCTGCTTAACATGGCAGGCTACCTGTCCGCGTTGATGCTTGGTATCAGCCCGGGAGAGAAACACATCATACGCCAGGTAAACAGAACCCTGGATCAGATGAGAAAGGAGCGGGCATGATTATCGAATACGACGACGAAGACCGGTGCATCCGGGTGAATGGCGAATACGTCGCCATCCGGGAAGCGGAGGGCCTCAAGGACGAGCTGGAATTAGCGATTGACCAGTGGGAAGTGGATCACGCCGAGCAGTGCGACAACCCCGACGGACACTACGACGACTGAACCATGGAAGAAGATCTAATCGAAGAATTGAAGCTGCTCGGCTGGCACGAGCTTTAACAATGAAAATATTATGACCTACCCTGAATCAGAGTTTTACGACTGCAAGACCCTGGCCCTGATGTACGATTCCGACCGGGATGTGATCAAGCGGACCGTCCATGAGTTGAAGGACAAGGGGCATGTGATCGAGATCCTGTACTGGGGCAAGCAGGGGAAGATGAAGGTGCACGGCAAGCAGTTCCGCCGGGCGTTACTCCGAGAATACGGAGAAGGAGGAATGAACAAATGAATACCTTTTTCAAGTTCTTGGGGGCCTGCTCCTTTGGTCTTTCCGCTGCGTGCCTGTTCTGGCTGGCGGTAGAGCTGGATAACGCCGAGCTGCAGGCCGGCAAGAGCCCGCATTCCGGGTTTACGCCGGATTGCCCGATTCCTTTTGACGGCTTGGAAAAACCGTCCCGCCCTCACGGTATGAGGAAACAATGAGTTGGCCGGGGTCAGTTGGCCCTGACTCCCGGCCTGTTATCAATAACATGAATGTGAATACCAATAACATGAATACCCCTACAACAGAATCCCTGACTTTACAAGAGCAAGGACAGCAACTGTCCGTTCTGGGAGCGTTTGCCAACAGTGAACAGTTCCAGATGGCGAAGCAGGCCGCCGAGATGCTTGCATCTTCCAGCATGGTGCCGACCACCTACCAGAAAAACCCCGGTTCCTGCTTCATCGCCCTGAATACAGCCCTGCGGCTGCGGATGGATCCTTTGATGATCATGCAGAATCTTTACGTGGTTCAGAACCGCCCGTCCTGGTCCGGACAGTTTGCCATTGCTCTTGTGAATATCTGCCCGAAGTTTTCGGCGACTTGGTTCGAGTACCGTAATGAAGAGGATTTTCAGAAGGGGGTGAGAATGTGTGCCCAGCTGAAAACGGGGCAGAATGTTTACGGAACTTGGATTACCCCGGAGATGGTGAAGGCCGAAGGATGGGGGAAGAAGTGGCAGACGATGCCAGAACAGATGTACAAGTACCGTGCTGCGGCTTTTTTCGCCCGGACGAATTGCCCGGAAGCGTTGCTGGGCTTGAGTGTGGAGGGGGAAGCGGAGGACATGGCCGGCAAGAGCCAGCCGGATATTAAGCCGCCCCTGTTCAAGTCCAGGGAGATTTCCGGAGGTGACGTTGTGGATGCCGAGAAGGTTGCTGACTCCCCGCGGCAGCTGGGAGACGCGGAGGTTCCCGGCAAAGGCGACGTAGAAGTTCCGCCGCCCCACATCCGGCTGATGGAGGCTCTTTCCTGTACGGAAGAGCAACTGAACAAGGCTATTGTGAAGGCCAGCGGCAACAAGGTGAAGAGCTGGCATGAGATGAATGCCGCCCAGATGGAAAAGCTGGCGGCCAATCCTGACAAGCTGCAACCCTTTATCGGATAGGAAGGAGACGACAACATGACCGATACTGTTGAAGATGTACGTAAAGGGCTGCCCTCTGCGTCCGCATTTGGACGGCTGGCTTTATGCCCCGGCTCGTTTACGATGGAGAAGTCCTGTCCCGATGAGAGTTCCGAGGCTGCCGCAGAAGGCACGCTGTTGCACCGCTATATGGAGTATCTTCTTTTGAAGGATGATGCAGCCGAAGAAGGAATGGGGTTTTCCTGGCATGATTTTCTGAATAGCCGGGAGTATGAGTCTGCCGAGCTGAATCATGAGCAGGTGGAGCTTTGTGGACGTGCTCTGCGTCTGCTGAATGGTGTGAAAGAGAAGATCCTGGATTATCCCGATGCTTTTTTTTCTCTTGTATCCACCGAAGAACGCCGTTTTTTGTCCGACTGGATTGAAGGGGGCGAGTATTCCGGACAGTGGGACGCACTGTTCAGAGTTGGAGCGGATCTTCTGGTACTGGATTGGAAGTTTGGCCGCGTGGCTGTGGATTCCGCCGAGGCCAACCGTCAGCTTGAAGCCCTGGTTCCGCTGGCGGCTCAAAAAGCCAATGAAGAGGGGATTATTTACAATGGCATTTACGCGGCTATCATCCAGCCACGGGTGGCTGGTCCGGCATCTGTTACGTTTTACGATGACGAGGCGATTAGCCAGGCCGAACAGGATTCTCTTGCCGTCGCCAGGGCAGCTATGGACCCGGACGCCCCGCGCTATTGCAGCGAGGCCGCCTGCCGGTATTGCCGGGCCAAGGCGGTGTGCCACGAGGCCGCGGCCATGGTGGAGCAGGCCTCCCTGATTGCTACGGACCGGGATAAGTGGGAGCTGTTTTCCCCTGCCGAGAAGGTTCAGGCTTACCACCTGGCGAAGACGGCAAAGAAATGGGCGGCTGCTGTGGATTACCGGTTTGAACAGGATGTGGCCGCCGGCCTGATTCCCGGTTTTGAGATGGCGCCCGGACGAACCAGTTTCACGGTGACGGATCCTTCCGGGGCGTTTTCCGCGCTGAATGCAGAGTTCCCGGACGAGGTGACGGCGGAAGCGTTTGCCGGGTGCTGCAAGGTCGGCATCACGGAATTGGACAGACTGGTTCACGCGGCCCGTAAAGCGGCGGATCCGAAGGCGACCACGAAGGCCAGCCGCGAATGGCTGCGGCAGTTGCTGGCGGAGTATGGCGAATCGAAAACCACGAAGGGATCCGTGAAGGAAGTGGAAGGAGGTGCGGCATGATGACCACGCTGACCATTACCTTGCCTCACACGCCGCGCTGCCTGTCTCCGAATGCGAAGGCCCCTCTCACGCAGAGGGGGGCCATTGTGGCCGGTTATAAGAAGACGGCTGCCAAGAGCCGCGCCCGGACGATGGCCGGAGCCGTGACGTTGGAAGCCCTGAAAGGCCGGAGGATGCAACCGACGCATTACCGGGTGGTCTGGTTTTACAAGGGGAATAAGCCGGATGCGGATAATTGCCTGGCACGTTGCAAGGCGTATCTGGACGGGGCTTGCAAAGCCCTGGGCATTGACGACCGGACGCTGGATTGCGCCGGGATTGACCGCGTGCATGACCTGGCCCACGCCGGCAAGGTGGAAATCGTGTTTGAAAGGAGGGACGATGAAGATTTCACTAAAAAGAATAGTGCTCCTGAAACAACAGGAGCAAGAGCTCCAAGATAGACTTGAACAAATCCGAGAAGAAATACGTTTTATTGAATCTTTAAATGAAGAGCAGTTAGCTTTTTATGAAAAACGTACATTGGGAAGGAATATTGGCGCTAGAGATAATTCCGAGCAAGCCAGCTTTAGAAAATACGTTAAAGAAGAATTAAAAAAACAGGGAAAGAATACTGTTTGGCTAGCTGGGCAAATTGGAAAAGGTATTGGAACTGTTAAAAATTGGATATACGGAGACAAAAATATTACCGAAGAAAATATAAGAAAAATAGAAACTGTATTGGAGAAAGGATGTCGGCAATGAGAACTGAACTGAATTTCGAAGAAGGGATGAATCTGATAACCACGTTGCCCGAAAGCGGGCTGCTGCGCGTTGAATTCTCCATCCGGCACTGTTTAGAATATCCAGAAGATGCGCAAAAATTGGCCCGGTACTTTAGGTTTTGCGCTGCACACTTGGATTCTTTGGCAGAAATCATGCAGAAGAAAGGAGGCTCGCATGAAACTGACGCCTGAACAGAAAGCTTTTTATGAATATGGTCGAGCTGTGGAATCTCTCAGAGGGACAATTTATAAAATCCGCAAAAATGCCATTCATGAATTCGGGGAACCATATCGCCGTCTCATGATGCATGAACAGGAATGCCTAATTAACGCGATGGGCCTTGCCTCGAAAATTCATGTCGTTCGCCAGAAGCGGGCCGCGTGCAGGGCGTGGGCGGTTGAAGAGCGGTATTGCTGTATTTGTGCTCACGGGCCGATGAACTTGCGGGAAAAAGTATGCTGGACATGTATACACCACCACCACTGGGAGCCGAGAAAGGAGGGGGAATCATGAAATACCTCTTTGACCTGCCGCCCCGTGACCTTACGCGGAAACCCTACACTGTGGGATCCAATGCGAAACTTCTTAAAAAATTAGATTACTTAGTATCGTTATCTATTTGGTCAAAAATATGGCAAAATGCCTCCCATTCTGATCTTAAAATAGTTTTTCCTGAATCGATGGTTCTGAGCATGTTGTCATCCATTTTCACATATTTGTATTTGATATGGTTTTCTTTCAAAAAATCTGCAGTAGTCATGAGGGGAAGACATTCTTTCACTTCATTATTTGGAGCTATATTTTTAATTTCATGCCAGGTAGAATAGTAATCTCCCATTTTTTCACATGAGTACTTTTTCGCAATATGAGGGAAAATTTCATACAGCTTTTCAATATTGTTGAAATCATCAATATCTAAAACAGTTTTGTAGGTAATGTTAGTTGGAGTTTCGTTCACTACAACAATATAATAATTATTCGTCATATTGAATGAATATCAAAATAATAATAATTTGTCAATAAAAAAATGCCAACACGATTGATCAGAGAAGGTATTTTGACTTCCGAGCGCGTCGCCTCCCTATCCTGGGAAGCGGAGGTGTTCTACCGACGCCTGATGTCTGTGGCAGACGATTACGGCCTTTATGACGCCAGGACGCCCATTCTCCGTTCTGCGCTGTATCCTCTCCAACTCGACAAGATGAGCGAGTGCAATATTCAACGCTGCCTCTCCGCGTGTGAGGCCGCGGGGCTTATTCTGCTTTATTCTCACAATGAGAAGCCATACTTGATGATTCTGGGGTTCGACCAGCAGGGGAAGTCCATGCCCAAATGGCCGCTTCCGAACGGTTACGAAGTGCTGAAAGTTTCCGACAAGAAATACGAACTGCGGAAATTCGTAACAGGTCGTAACGATTCGCCTCAACCCGTTACTTATGCGAATGCGTATTCGGAGACGGAGACGAAGACGGATGCGAATGCGAAGAAATTACCTGTAAGCCGAGGCATAGAGCAGTTCCCGCGGGACGCGGAGGATGTGCGGCTTTTCATGGCGGCCCAGCTTATGGCTCCCAAGGGAGACGAGTTGAAACGGTGCGCAGAGTCGTTTTTTGATGATTTCAGCGCCCGTGGCTGGCGGGACAGCAAGGGGATTCCTCTTGCCGATTGGAAGCCGGCAGCCCGGAAGTATGCCCGTTCCTGGGTCACGAATAATGCGCAGCGGGGACATCAAGGTTCGTCTGGGCGGAATGACGCCAATGCGGGAAGGAGGTACGAATGATGGATGATATTCAACGTTTGGCCGGGCAGGTTTCCGTGATGCCTTCCCAGGACGGGATTGTCCGCAGTTACAAGCCGGTACGGTACGATATGGGCGGGTTTGACGAGTCCGTTCACCCGGAGGTGCAGGCCATGCACCGGGAAGTGCAGTGGTTTATTAACGATGTGGTGAATAAGATTCGTCCGCGCCGCTGGCTGTCCCTGCTGGGGGCTTCCGGGGTAGGCAAGACGCATCTGGCGGAGGCTGCCAGGGATGCGCTGACTAAATCACGCCCCACGTTGCCCATTCAGCTTTGGAAGTGGCAGAAGGTGGTTTCCATGCTTCGTTCCGGGGATTGGGCGTTTATTGAATATTTGGTTAAAGAGGTGTACGTGCTGATTCTGGATGATATTGGCGCGGAGAATACTTCCCCCGCTATTCTTTCCGCCCTGAACCGTGTTGTCGATGGGCGGCTGGGGAAATGGACGATGCTCACGTCCAATCTGTTGCCGGTGCATATCGGGGAACATTTGGATGCCCGTATTGCCTCACGCCTCTATCGCGGCAATAACGTGGTGTGCCGGGTCAAGGATGCGCCGGATTATTGTTTTGAACGGTATATGAGAAGGGAGGAAGGGAGATGAAGCAGGAATATAAGAATCTATTGAGGAACATTATACACCGGAAGGTGAGTCCGTCGCAGCTGCTTATTCTGATGGAAATCCGAGACCATCCGGGCAGGATGTCGCGGGAGATTGCCACCCGTTGCCATTTGGATCCCAGCAATGTGTCTCACCGGCTGGATTATCTGGTGCAGGCCGGCGACGTGATCAGAACCGGCACACGGCCTTGCGTGTTTTATATCAGCAGGCAGGGGCGTGATTTTTTAGAGAGTCTTGAGGATTCAAAGCCAACAGGTTGATTGTTCCGGGCAAGAAGTATTGATTCTCACCAAATTGACGTGCTGAAAACCAGGAGGGTAAAATATTGGTATGGGCAGAAAGGAAAGCACAAGCAAGGTCACAGAGAAGAAGAAGGAGTTTGCGCGGCTTCTGGTTGCGGAAAAGTTGTCCAAGGCGGACGCTTATCGTAAGGCCTACAATCGCAAGGATATGAGTAATGACGCAGCCAGCAAGGCGGCATCCCGTTTGTCCAAAGATGGCGAAGTTTTGCGAATGATTGACGAATTGAATAAGCAACTGGATAAGTCTGCTGTGCTGACCAGGCAACAGCGCATGGAATGGTTGTCCCGCGTGGTGACAACTCCCATCGGCAATGTTGATAGCGCATCCGATCTCTGTCAGGAGGTTTCCATGGATGAAACCGGAGCGAAATTTAAGATGCCCTCAAAAATCGCCGCTATTGCCGAGCTTAACAAGATGGATGGCGCATACACTCCGCAGAAGATGGAAGTGGATGCAGGAGAGAATTTTATAACCCTGCTGTCCTCCCTGCCTTTTGAGCCTCCCGTGAAGCAGGGATAAAAACGTTGATTCTCGCCAACTTGCATTTCCCGTGTTTTGTGGCTCATGATTGAGCCATGTTAAATTTTCTGGGAATGACGCGCCATTTGTCCACGACGGCAGGCTATGCCAAGCGCATAGGCTGGCTTTTGTTCGAGGATGTAACGCAATCTCCGTTCCCGGTAACAGGAGTTTCTTTCACCGGTGTGGTGATGACGGAACAGGGAGACTTGCCCGTTGTCATTGAACACGGCGAGCAAGAACATTGTTTGGAGCTTACTTTTCCTGCCCTGCCTGTTGGCCGCTGGCCGTATGCCATTCATGCACAGGATGAGTCCGGAGAGGATTTGAGGCTGTTTTCCGGTTATATTGGGGCCGTGGATTCTGTGGCTCCTGTTGAGTCGTCCACAGTGTACGATATTCCTGCAATGGGTATTACGATACCTGTTGAGGCAAGTAAGACGATCAAGGCCCAGTGGCTTTCAAACACGGCCTCCATTATCGCGGCCCAACAGGCGCAACAGAATGCCAACACATCCTCCACCAATGCAGAAACGGCGAGCCAGGCAGCCAAGACGGCAACGGACGCGGCAGCCACCGCTGCTGCACGGGCCGAAGAGGCGGAAGGCTATGCAGGGTCTGCCTGGGCCTCCAAAAGTGCTGCCGCCGATTCTGCGACTGCCGCCGGCACGTCCGCAACTAACGCAGCCCGTGACGCCAAGAGCGCCAATGACGCTAAAACGGCTGTGGAGTCGCTGGCCGCCACCTGGCCGGAAACGGTCAGCAACGGGGAGAAGAAGATTGTTGAGGCCGGGAATAAGGCTGTTAATGCTATTCAGGACAAGCAAGCCAATTCTGTTCTTGCCGTGGGACGTGCCTCACAGACCGCGCAGCAGAATATAGCCGGCGCACGAACGGATGCCGTTGCCGCCGTGCAAACGGCGCAGGAGAACGCGGTGGGGAAGATTGATCCCATTGTCCTGCGTGCCGAAACTGCCAAGGAAAACATTGACCAGGCGGAGAGGCGCATCAATACGGCGGAGTCTAATGCCGCAACCTCTGCCACCAATGCGGCCAACTCCGCCACGGTGGCCCAGCAGGCCCTTGAGGCCATACCTCAAGTAGATGATGCAGGCAACATGACTCTGGCCGGAGGTCTGACGGCGGCGGGGGCTATTAACGCCAACGGCGGCGTCAACATCCCGCTGGCCGTGGGAGCGGCGACCGATACGGGGGCGGTCAACCGTCTGTATGCCGCGGGCATGGCCGGCGTGACGGGCATCCTAACCTCTAATGCTTTCCTCAATACGGATGCCATTACCGCGTCAGGATCTTCGACAGTCGCCAAAACAGTTCCCTACCATTTGGCTGGTATTAAGGTTCCCAAGGGTACTCATTCGACCATTCAGGCGAGATTTGAGGTGAGTAATCCTCAATGGAATTATTCCAGTTTCGCCTGGTTCTCTTTCCTTTGGCGCGCTACCAATGCCGCAAAGTTGTCCTTTGGTATCGGACGCGGCGGGAAGACGATTCGTCCCGACCTTTCCATAGATTCTTATAGTATTATCCCGGCAAACGGTTTGGCTTACAATCACGGTGAAATTCTGGATATTACTTTTGACAATGTCAGGGACACACAGCGCAACGGTTATATAATAAAGGTGCGTGAGATTTACGCGCTGACAGCCGCGGCTGGCTGGCAGGTGAAAACCACCACCAGCTTCATCCCAGCCAGTCAGAATGAGCCTGTTCCGTGGACGATTGCCAAGGTTATTTACCAGCAGAAATCTGCAGCCAATATTGCCAAGTATGAGGATACGGGCGCGCTCTGGCTCATGCTCACCGGAGGTCAGGGGTATAATTTGTATCAAATTGCCACATGCCGGGGGGTCAGCAATTTTGAAACCGGGGTTGGCGTTTCTCAATGGGTGGCTGATGTGGTGAATAATACGGCTGGCGATGTTTCCGTTTATGCGGGAACCGGAGAGTACACCTATTACCATCCCGGAAATGTTAATCCGGTTTTCTATGGTCTGGATGCGATATCCCGCAACTGTATTGAAACCGAAGAAACGGCAGATTTTGTGGACATTAACATACCTCTCTAATCATGAATAATGCAGAGATACAGATACAGTTTCCCAAGCTGGGCCAGTGGGATGAATTTACCCTGACGCCCATTTATCAGGACGCGTGCGGTTATAGACCTCCGGCCCGCTTTAATCAGGACGATATACCCGCGGATCAGGCTCCGGCCATGGAGGCCGTAGTTGCCGCGCTGGTGGGCATGGGTGAGGACTGGCAGGCGGTGCAGGTGTGGGCGCGGCTGAAAGAGTTTTACGCTCCGGAGGAGGATGACCCCATGCGGACGGCGGAAACCGTAGATTTGACCGTTGAGGCCGTCAATCCGCAGGGCGGGCGCAGGATTTTTACAGCCTCGGACTACCCGGCTTTTATCCTGACCGACCCCGCCGCCGTGGAGTTTTTCAATTACTTCACTACCTCTACCAATAACAACATAATCATATGACTACTAATAATCAATGCAATCATGCCGAGGCTATCGCCAGAGAAATGCACATGTACTATGCAGCCCAGGCACACAATGAGTCCAACACTCCAATCCCTTACTGGGCAGACCTGACCGAAAACGAACAGAAAGGATGGGTTGCCGTGGCAAATACTGCCCTCTCCATCATCGGCAAGCACGCCCTTGGAGACATCCGCGACTATCTCGGCGTCAAGGCGTCAGGCACATCCGGCTGGCGGAAAGCTCTCTACTGGGCCGGGGTGGGTATAGCCGGCGCTGTCCTTGGGGGCGTTGGAATGTCCCTGTCCGGCTGCGGGCACTCCGTGGACGTCACCCCGAACCGCGCCGAGGTGTGCAAGGACGGCTCCTGCCTGGTGCTGGAACCGGGGCATATCTCCTACAGTCAGGCCCTGCCGGAAACGGACGTTCCGCCCGTCGTGCAAGTCATCCCCTCCAAGAAATAAGACCATGTGTAAGCTCTCCGAAGTACCGGCGCGGTTCTTGGATTTTGCCAAGGCTTCACCCGTGTTTGCCTGCGTCATGCTGTCGCTGGTTATTTGCGGCGCTGCCTGCTGGTACATCGGGGACGTCATGGGTCACCACAATGACCGCCTTTGTGATTTGATGACCATGCAGACACAGGCCCAGGTGGAGACGGCCAAGGCGATTCAACTGCTTGCCGTGCGCATCGAAAACATAGAAAGAAAACTGGAAAAGTGAATAAGCTGCTGAACCCTTCCGTTCTTCTGCCTCTGATGGGGTTCGTGATGGCCGGCGTTTTTGCCGCGTGCGGCGATACGACGGCGGCCATTTCCGCGTTCTGCTTCCCCATTGCTAGCCTTGTGTTCGTCCGATGAGCGGACTACTGACCAACTGTAAAGTTTTTCTTACAAGTTCCCTTTAGTTAATAATCAATATTTTCCGCATGCCTACCCTGTACATACTCATTGTGTACGAACCCGGAAAGGAGCAGTGGATGAAAATTTTTCTTACCGAAAGAGACGCCGCTTTTTTCCTGGCTCAATTTAATGAGTGGCATTTGCATGCCAGGTGCCATTGCTACACCGTGGAAGGCAAGCGGCTTGTGCAACTTATCGACAATCTGAACGAATGAATACTATAGAAAGAAAGATGGCTGCGGCCATCCTCCGCTTTGAAGACAGCCTCGTCACCGGGCCGGATTCCCTGCGCGTTTCCCGCCTTCCCGCCGCCGACAAGGGCGGCAAGTGGGAGATTTGCGGCATTTGCGACGGTATTGAACCGGCCGTGTTTAACAGATTGAAGGCCCTGCTGGATGCCGGAAGGCGTGAAGAGGCCTGGGAAGGTTGTCTCCAGTATGTCCTGGATAATACCGCCGCCGTGCGCTCCTGGCTGGGTTCCGACGCTTTTCCGGCCACGGAGTTTATGTTGCGGGACCATTTTTTCAATTCCGGGAGCAGGAATACCGGGAAGATCCTACAACGTGCATTGAACATCCACGGCGCCGGGCTTGTGGTGGACGGGATTGTCGGCCCCAGGACCCGGCAGGAACTACAGGACCAGCTGGCCGCCACGGGTGAAGCGGTGTTCCTTATCGCCCTGCAGGAGAAGCGTCAGGCGTTTTACCGCTCATGCAAGCAGTTTTCCGTGTTCGGGAAGGGTTGGCTGAACCGCTGCGACGATGCGTTCAGCGTGGCGCAGAAGCTTGTTTAGTTGTTTTCATCATTAGTTGTTATGGGATCTATTTTCAAACCTAAAGTGACACAGGCTCCGGCTCCGCCGGTAGTAGAAGAGCCGCTGAATCCGACGGCTACGGAGAAGTCTGTTTCCGATGCTTCGGAGGATGTTCAGACCAAAAGTAAGCGCAGGTTGAAGCTGTCCGATACGGTGAATAATCCGAATCTGTCCGGCGGTTTGTCCACGTTGCGCAAAACCCTGGGATAGCAGCCATGGAGGTACGCGATTACATTTCCCTGGCAGATAATCTGCGCACGGAACGCGCCGCTTTTGAAGGCGGCTGGGATGAAATGCGCCGTATTATCATGCCCAGGGCTACGGGCAACGCTTATCCCGACCGCGTACCTGATCACAGCGGCGGATTGGAGCATAGCGACGTCGCCAATAACAGCCTGAAGAAGCTGGCATCCGCCCATTTGACTTATATTACGCCTTTGGACAGGCGCTGGTTTACCTTGCGCCCGGTAGGTTTTAATAAGGATGGGAATCAGGCTTTGAATGATTGGTACAGCAAGGTTACGGAGGTGATGGAGAGGGAACTTGCCGTTTCCAATTTTTATTCAGTGATTCATGAGGTTTACCTTGATCGCTGCCTGACGGGAACCGGCTGCATGTTTGCCGAGATGAATATTAACAGGCAGCTGATTTTCCGGCACATTCCCACGGGAACTTACGCTATCGCGGAGTCGGAGTCAGGGGATGTTGATACGCTGGTGCGCTGGTTCCGGCTGACGGCTCACCAGGCGGCGCAGAAGTGGAAGGAGGAGGCTCTGGGCCCAAAAGTGCGGAGAGCGCTCAAGGATGCCAGGAGACGCTATACGGATTCTTTCGAGTTTGTGCAATGCGTCCTGCCTAACCCACAGGGCAAGCTGTTGTCCGACCATGTGCCGCCTGGCAAGAGAGCGTGGAAGGACGTCATTATTTCGTTGGACGATAAGAAGATTGTGTTTGAGAGCGGTTTTTTCGAATTTCCGTTTCTGGTGACGCGCTTTCTGCGCTGGGGAGACAGCCCCTACGGGGTGGGACCGGCATGGTTCGCGCGGCGCACGATCCGCATGGCTATCGACATGGAGAAGATTCTTTACACGCTGGGACAGACAAAGGCTTATCCGAGGCTTTTCCTGCTGGCAGAGCAGTATGGGGAGGTGGATTTGCGCGCCGGAGGCGGGACCGTCATTTCTCCGGAAGCAGCGGAACTTGGCTTGCCGCGCGAATGGGGCACACAAGGGCAGTATGATATCGGGCTGGAATACCTGCGGGGCCTGTACGCCAAGATTGAAGAGGCTTTTTACGTTCCCATGCTGGAAACCGTTTCCCGCATCGACCGCCAGATGACGGCTACGGAGGTGGCGGCCCGGGAAGCCGAGAAGGTGCTTGGGTTTACGCCTTCTTTTACGTTGTTTGTGAGCGATTTCAGGATGATGTGCCAGCGTATTATGGCCCTGTTGTACCGCGCCGGGAAACTTCCGGAGCCGGTTCAGGGCGTGTTTGAGGTCAACCGGCGGGGCGCTCCTACACGCCTGGCCGTCCCCCAGGTTCAGTTCATGGGCAAGATTGCCCAGGCGATTGCACGTACACAGACGGACGGCTTGATGACGGCTCTTGAGTCTATCGGCACTTTGTCGCAGATGACCGGCCGACCGGAGCTGCTGGATATTGTGAATCTCAATAAGGCCGGGGAATTGATTTACGATTCCAAGGGCGCCCCGATGGAGTGCAAGGCGACAGAGGATGAGGTGAAGGAGAAGGAGACTGAAAGGAAGAATCAGCAGGAAGCGGCCATACAGGCAGCCATTGCCGAACAGTCCTCCGTGGCTAACAGGAATAATGCCCAGGCCCAGCAGGCTTTACAAACGACATGAAGACAGACCCCACCAATAAGTACGAACAGTACATGAAGCGCCGCAGAAGGATTTTCCGGGAAGCATTCAGGAATCCGGAAGTCCTGGAGGAGCTGAAGAGACATTTCCAGACCGATCTTCCCTGTTTCCAGGGGAAGGCCGGTTCTTACGACCCCCTTGACGCTATGCGTCGAGACGCCTACCGCGAGGTGGTTTTGTTCATCGAAGCGGTCATGGGCAATCATTACGAACCAGAAGAAGAGATATAGAAGAAGTACCATGATTTTATTTAAGTTGTACCATAACCGGTTTCTTTTTGAAGAGGCTCCGGAGAATGGAGGCGGTGGCGGAGGAGGTTCCGCCGCCCCTTCCGCTTCCGGACGTCCCAGCCTGGCTAATCCTGCACCGGAGCCGACTCCGGCGGATGATGAGCAGCCGAACCCTCCTCCCCCATCGGATCCGGGTTCTCCGCAGGGAGATCCGCCTTCCCAGGGGGATTACGTGTTGACGTTCGATGATACGTTTTCCGGAGACGAGACGCTGCAGCAGTTGCTGACCGAGACCGGCAAGGCCCACGGGCTTCCTGTCGAGGGGCTTTCCGCGTTTATCAAGGATATGGATGCGCGTCTGGCGGCCAAAGCGACCGAACAGAAGCAGGCGCAGGATGCCGCCATGGAAGAGGCCTGGAGACAGCTGGATGGAGAGTGGGGCCGGGACAGCGACGCACGCCAGATGCGCGCCGTTCAAATGGCCGGGAGGTTGTGCCGCATGGCCGGTATCGACCAGAGCGTGTTTAATGAGATGGGCATTGCAGATCATCCGGCCATGTACAGGATTCTGGATGCAGTAGGCCGGATTCTGGACGAGCCGGCTCTTCCGGCGCCTCCCGGACGGCAGGAACAGCAGGCCCGCGGCGAAGCCCGGCGAATGATGCACGATCCGGAACACCCGGATTATTCGGCATTCCACGATTGCGACCATCCGCGTTTTGCCGAGGTGAGGGCCAAGTATATGCGACTGATGGGTGCGTAAGCAGATATTGCTTTTCCAGCAAGCCCTGTTTCCTTTTTGGGAGCAGGGCTTTTTTAAGGCAGAAGTTCCGGCAGGGATTCCGCAGCGGAGCGCAGCTGATCCGCGGAGGGGCGGATGTACACGCTATGCACGGCGGAAGAGTCATGCCCCACCAGCTCCATGGCCAGCCCCTGCGATACGCCTGATGCCTGCAACAACGTGGCCGCCGTGGCCCGAATGCTGTGGAAGGACTTGCTGTTCATCCTCCTTCTGCGGCCGCCGGCCGCTCCATGCACCACGCCGATGCCATGAGTGCGCAACAGGAGGCCGAATTGATAGGACGCGCCATCCCCCAGGGCCAGCAGGGGCGCGTGAAGTAGTTCATCCGCCGGTTCCCCCGCTTCCTTCCAGCGGGCAAGCGCCCATTGGTAAAAGCCTTCTCTCATGGGCTGGTCCATCCAGCGCCCCGTTTTGCCCGTGTCAAAGCGCACGATGCGGCGTTCCCAGTCAAACTGATTCCAGTTGAGGCGCAGAATATCCCCCAGTCGCTGGCCGTAGGTTTCAAACGAGCAGCGTACCGCGGAACTCCACAGGGGCGGGAAATGCTCAATCATGTAGCGGATCTCGTCAATAGAGAACGCTTCCTTGTGCAGCTTCTCGCCCGCGCGGTCCGGGGGAATGGAAACGCCGGCGCACGGATTGCGGTCAATTACTTCTGAATCCACGGCATCCGCGAATGCCTGGGAAAGAACGGACATATCCTTGTACACAGTCTTTTGCCGCACCAGTTCGCGGCGAGCCGCCACAAAGCCTTTGATGTCCGCCTTGGTGATCAGGCGAAGCGGGGCGTTCGCCCGCGCCCTCAGATACTCGTAAAAATGCTTGCAGGCGGTTCTGGCATTGTAGGCCGTCTGTTCGGAGACAAGAGCCGCCTTGCGCCCAACAAATCCGTCACACCAAGTCCGCACGGAAACATTGTTGTGCACCTGGTATTCTTCCGCTTCCGCGCAGGCTATCTGCACGCCCCGCTGGTAGGCGATACGTTCCGCCAGCTTGGCCGTGATGCGGTCTCCCTCGAACTCGCCGCCATTCACAGGAACTTTCGTGGAACGGCGCTTCATCTTGCCGTCCGGCCCCTGAAATGTCACCATCCAGTAGGGCGAGGATTTTTCCTTGTTGATGGACAGACGCCCCTTGTAAAAAGGTTTGCTCATACCTGTAATATCTTCTGTAATGGTTTTGTAATAAGGTTCGCGTAAGAAAACCTACGCGAACCTTATTCATAATCCCCTACGTTATCAAGGTTTACGTAGGTTTTCTTACAGAAACTTTTGGCGGAGAGAGTGGGATTCGAACCCACGGTGGGTTTTAAAGCCCACGTTCGATTTCGAGTCGAGTGCCTTAGACCAGCTCAGCCATCTCTCCACTTGGAAACCGGAGGCGGTTGTATCCGGTTTGTCGGATACTGTAAAGAACAGAATCACCATCCAGCGTCATTCGGATGCCGTTAACGTCTCGGCGACGCCAACGGCCCGAGCGTTGCTTCCGCCTCAAATCTTTGGGTCTTATTATGAGGAAGCGCACTCTTTTCCGGACCGGGAGGCGGCTGCGGCACACGCTCCCTCTCCTGCGGTTCCATCAACCAGGAACAGGAAGAGACCAGAAGAATAGAAAAAGACACAAACAAAAAGGAGATTGCAAATCGTTTCATCATTTCCTTTTAAAAAATTGAACCCCATTATGCCGAACGACACAACGGGGTTCAAGGAAAATACGTGGCAAACCTTTATTTGGCGGACTGACGGGGACGCAGGAGTTGTACTCTATCGCCGGGTTGAATACTCATACCAGACGGTACGCTGTCTTTAATAATGTCAGCTACCGTCTGATTTTTCTCCAGGGAAGTTACCTTTAATTTACCAATGCTGCGACCTTCACGGGTAACAAGAAGAACCGTATTTGGATCAATACTACTGCCCTGTCCAGCCCCAATCACAACAAAACCCCACTGCGGGTCCACGGATAGAACGGGATACTCCTCCCCATTTTTGGCAAGAGCAGCTCGGTATTCAGCTTGCTCCTTCTGGCGGCTAGCCAGCTCAGAAGCTTGTTCTGCCCGTCTCTTGGAAGCAGAACAAATA
>OBDM01000013.1_pt1 | contig 123659 bp, 115 predicted proteins | sample 1518281 | NCBI WGS metagenome assembly OBDM01 (sample SAMN01760942, study PRJEB22395) | human gut metagenome | reverse complement strand
CAGATACGGTTTTGATGTCCACACCGTTTTGCAGCGCCATCGTTGCGAAGGTGTGGCGCAGGTCGTGGAAACGCACCTTCGGCAACCCTGCCCGCTTTAGGACTCGGTGCAGCATGTGCAGCACGCTGTCCGGCGACATGGGGCCTCCGGTGGGTGACGGGAACACCCATTCGCTGTTACCCGTTTTTCTTCTTTGTTGCATCAGAACGTCTATCGCATCTGCCGACAGCGGCAGTGTGCGGTAGGCGTTTTTTGTTTTCAGCGGCATCTCAATGATTTTGCCGTCGATGCGCCCGATCTGCCGTTGAACCCGGAGGTCTCCTTTTTCCAAATCAATGTCCGACCATTTTAATCCGAGCAACTCGCCCCGCCGCAGGCCGGTGGTCAGGTCGATGTAGTACAGGGCGAACACGCCGCTGTCTTTTGCCTCGCGGAGGAAGGACGTCAGTTGCTCAACGGGAAGCGTCTGCATTTCCTTGCGCTCCGCCTTCGGCAACGCGCAGCCGTCTGCCGGATTGCGGGCGATCAGCCGCTGCTCGACTGCCAGTTTCAGGGCAGAGGAAATGATTTGATGGATGTTGCGCACTGTTTTGGCGCTCAGTCCCTTGGGCTGCTTCTGTGCTTCGATTCGCTCTACGATCCGTACCGACACGAACAGCGTGATAGCGCACTTGATGATATCCGACAGCTGGCTGGGTACCCCGAAATTCCGCTGGATGGCGGAGCCGCCCACGTCCAGAGCTGTCAGCAGAATGGCATAGACCGTGGCGACGACGGGGTTTAATTGGCCGATCAGCGCTGCCTGCAGGCCTGTCCACGCATATCCCGCACTGGAAAACATTCCGGCGGTATAGCAATACTTGGTGCCGAAGCACTCACAGATACCGGCGAGGCCGGCCACAGCACCGGCCATACACATGGTGATAAACATCGTTCGCACCTGCTTGGTACCGCCGTAACGGGCAAAATGCGGATTGAAGCCGCCCATCTTGGATTCATAGCCCAGCACCGTATTGTTGCAGAAAAACACGATGCCGATCACCACAGCCAGCGCGATGAACAGGCTGATATTCACCGTCTGCCCCTGGATAAGCCGGGGAAAGCGCAGTGCCTCGTCGATCATATCCGTCTGCTGCACGATCACATCTGCGGTAGAGGACTTGAATGGGAAAGAGGCCATGTACGTGGTGATGTCCGTAGCCACATAGTTCAGCATCAGCGTACAGACCACCATGGACAGTCCACCCTTCCACTGAAGCACCGTGGGGATCACCGCGTACAGCGCACCCACCACCCCGCCGGCCAGGATCGCCAGGATCATGACCAGGAATTTGGGGCCAGGGCAATATAGTGCCACCAGCACAGCAGCCATAGCGCCAAAGGTCATCTGCCCCTGAATGCCCAGATTGATATAGCCGGCGCGCCAGCAGATACACGCGGCCATGGCACAGATGATGACTGGCACAGCACGGGTCAGCGTGGTAAACAGATAATAGGAGCTCAGCAGCGATTTATCCACCATCACCGCGTAGACCTTCAACGGATCGTAACCGGACAGTATGATAATGACTGCGCCCAGCAGCAGACCCAGAATAGTGGCCACGATGGGCCAGCCTACCGATTGAACCAGATTATTGATCTTGACCACAGTGGAGGCTTTCAGATGCCCTTTGCTTTTGTTCATGCCTGCACGCCTCCCATCATCAGAAGTCCCAGTTTCTCCTCCGAAGCTGTCTCGCGAGTAAACTCACCGACGATACGTCCCTCATAGACCACATAGATGCGGTCGGACAGTTCCATGATCTCTGTCAGCTCAGAGGATATCAGCAGCACCGCGTCGCCCTGTGTGCGCTTTTCCACCAGGCGGTTATGGATATACTCAATGGCACCGATATCCACACCACGAGTCGGCTCCGCCGCGATCAGCAACGGCGTCTCCTGCCGTATCTCACGGGCTATGATAAGCTTCTGCGCATTGCCGCCGGACAGCTCGCCCATCTTCTGGTGGATACTGTCGTAGTACACATGAAACTCCTCCAGAAGCTTCGTTACAAATGCGCTGATCTTTTTCCTCTTCAGGACACCGCCGTGGGACAGCTCCGGCCGGCTCTGGTGCGCCATCAGGGACACCTCCTCCAGATCCGCTTCCCGCGCGCTGCCCCACAGATAGCGATCCTCCGGGATGCAGGCACATCCCGCCCTGCGGACGCTCTCCGCGTTGGCATGGGTGATATCCTGTCCGCACAGCGTTACCGCGCCGGAGGTCACTGGCAGAAGCCCTGTCAGGCATTGGATCAATTCCGACTGGCCATTTCCCGAGACGCCGGCTATACCGACGATCTCTCCTCGATCCACATGCAGGGACATGTGGTCAATGGTGTTTTTCTGCCCCGGGAGGGCATATACCATATCGTGCACGTCCAGACACCGTTCCCCTGTCTCCCTGGGGGCGATGTCACGCTGCAAAATGCGGCGCCCCACCATGAGGAAGGACATCTCCTCAATGGAGGTGTCGGTTTTCATCATTTCTTTCACCAGCTTGCCGCCGCGCATGACCATCACCCGGTCAGCCACCTCCATGACCTCATTGAGCTTGTGGGTGATAATGACGATGCTCTTTCCGGCATTTGCCAGCTCTCTTATCGTATGGAGAAGCTCTGTGACCTCCAGCGGTGTCAAAACAGCGGAGGGCTCGTCAAAGATAATGATGCTGGCCTCCTGATAGAGCGTCTTCAATATCTCCACCCGCTGCTGCATGCCCACAGAGCAGTCCCGTATTTTCTTGGTCGGGTCAACGTGAAGGCCGTACTTCTCGCCCAGAGCGCGCACGACCTCCTCGGATCTGCGGCGGTCAAAGAAAATACCGCCCTTCTGAGGCTCTTTGCTGTAAACAACGTTTTCCGCAATGGTAAAGGGGTCAAACAGCATGAAGTGCTGCTGCACCATGCCGATCCCCTGCTTGATCGCATCGTGGGGATCACGGAAGCTCTGCTTCTTCCCCCGGATATAGATCTCCCCGCTGGTCGGTGCCTCCAGACCGTACAGGACCTTCATCAGTGTGGTCTTACCCGCACCGTTTTCACCCACAATGGCCAGGACTTCGCCCTCCTGCAGCGTCATATTCACATCATCGTTAGCTACGACATTTCCGTAGATCTTCGTGATGTTCTTCATGGTAATAAGCGTGTTCATAGACACCTCCAAAGCCTGAAAGGGTCGTGTTACACCCTGCGGCACAATGGCCGCAGGGTGTAACGATGAGGTTGATCAGCCGATCAGCGTGTAGTTGGCGCTGACAGCGCTCTCTTCGGGCAGCGTATGCAGGTCGATGCTCAGAGTACCGTCCTTCATCTGTGCCGCCACGTCCTTCAGCTGCGCGATATCATCAGCGGTCAGGACTTCGGGAATAGGATTCTTGGACTCGTGGGTGACATGGACCGCGCCGATGGCGCCCTCTGCCACGCCCAGCGTCAGGTTTTCGTTGACCCAACCGTCAGGGCCTTCCGTCATGAACTTGTCCATCACATACTTAATGGTAGCGTAGGAATCCTTGATTTGGCAGGAGGCGATATACGGATTCTCGGGATCCGTCAGGTCGGACACCTGACCAGAGGTATAGAAGCCCTTCTCCAGCGCAGCGGCAAAGGTTCCGGGGTCACCGCCGGATGCGCAGCTGTTAACGAACTTGCAACCCAACTCAGCCATCTGCGTGGCATAGTCATGAGCCAAGTTCACTTCGCTGTAGCCCAGCACATAGTTTTGGGTGAACACAGCGTCGGGATCAATGGCCTTGACGCCCTCGTAGTAGCCATAGCGCCACTGCCAAGAGGAGGCGGACTGGGTAACGTTGATACAACCATACACATGCTGGTCGCCTTCGTCCCACAGATCATCACAGATCAGGCCAGCCAGCATACCAATGAGGTATGCGCCCTCGGCATCATAGTAGCCGATGCAGACAACATTCTCGTTGTCCACGGTGGAGTCGATCAGGACATACTTGCAGGCATCAGGGAAATCCTTGGCCACAGCGTCAATACCGGTACCTGCCTGCCAAGACAGGCCAATCAGCATGTCCACGCCCTCCGCAACGCAGGCACGCATCTGCTCCTCGTAGTCGGCATCCGCTTCGCACTCGCAGACGATCGTCTCAACCTTACCGTCGTACTGCGCTGCCGTCTCCATGAAGCCGTTGTAGGCGGAGATGCAGAACTGGTCGTTGCGCATGGTAGGCATGACCAACGCGATCTTATAAGTCTTTTCGCTGGTGTCGGGGTCGTCCTTTGTGCTGTCGTCCTTCGCGCCGCAGGCCATCAGGCTGCATGCAAGGATCAGCGCCAGGAACAGGCTTGCCAATCTTTTCATAGTGATTCCTCCGTTATCCGTAATTATTGCCTCCGGTCTGTACCGGATCAGCACGTTTGATGTATGGCGGCCTCCAGACCGCCCATGGTCGCTTTTTGCAGCGCGGAGATCGTATCTTCACGCAGTCCCACCAGAACGATATTGAACTCCGACTCCGGCCGCTCCTCCAGGTTGTAGATATCGATGAGACTGTATCCATACGTCTCGATGCCGGCCGTCTCGATACCGCAGTAGCAGCGGCGGCCGGTAAAATACTGCGGCTCGATCAGATACATCACCGTAGAGGGATCGTGCAGCGACACTCTCGGCTCCACTGGATCGTCATATCCACCGGTGGTACCAAAGTAATATCTGAACAGCTCCAGGATCATCCGATCACGCCAGTCATCTCCACCGAACCGTGCCTCCAGCTCCCGCATGGTGACCTTTACATGATCTGTCACCTGGCTGCTGGTACATATATGGAAGGGAACGCCGCCCTCGATGGCATACTTTGCCGCGTCCGGGTCATGGAAGATATTGACACTAGCGCACTGAGAACCGGCCACGTTGCCCCGCAGCTCACAACCCATATACACGACCTTGTCCAGCCGGGGCTTCACATCAGGGTGTTTGCAAAACAGGTTGGCCACATTCGTCAATGAACCCAGTGCTACATAAGTCACCTTTTCCGGGCATGCCATGATCTTTTCATAGGCCAGATCCCATGCCGGCAGCGGGGACAGTGCCTCTCGGTGATGCTCTGGCATCTGATACTCCCCGATACCATTGACACCGTGGATATAGGGAGAGGTACGGTATGCGGAAATGTCCTCCATGGCGATGGCGCACATGGCCTCGTTGTAATCATAAAGCGCCGGCACATACTCCGGTGCCGTTCTTCCGTAATACGCCAGTATCTGCGCTTCGATGCGGCTGTGGCGCGTATCCAGTCTCCGTCCGCTGGAGCGGAGCAGCACATCCGCCTGCTTGATGACCAGAGAGCGCCCGGTCGCCTTGTCGGACACGCGGAACACATAATTGATATTGCCGTCTCCGATCTCCCGGCATTCCAGCGCCGCATCCGCCGGGAAATACTTCAGGTAGCTGACAGCGTAGGCCATAGCCTCCTCTGTGGACATGAGAAAATGCTGATCGTAAGCGCTCATGATATCACTCCTTTGTCATTCACGGTCGTAACGGCATCCGTCTTCCGACAGCCACACCGTCCACTGCATGCCGGCATACCCCTTAACTGCGTTTTCTCAAGAGTAACACATAATTCCACAAAAGTCAACAAAATTCAAAGAAAAATCTTTCTGATTTGAGCGGAATTGTTGTTTTAGGAAAATTTTGTTGACAAATTGAGGTCCATGCTACATAATAGATATGTATGCGCGGTTTCCTGCGTAACGCATGGCCATACGGCAGACCGTGCTGTATACTTTGTCATAGGAGGGGGTTACTATACTAACCGCACAGCGCAGAGAAGAATTGAAACGGTATCTGTTAGAGCACAAGAATGCCACAGTGCCCGATATGGCGCGCCACTTCTCCGTCAGCGGGCAGACGATCCGCCGGGACTTTGAGGTTCTGGAGAGCGAGGGCTTCCTGCTTCGTTCCTACGGCGGCGCCATCCTGTTGGAGCGCAAAACAAACGGCGTCTCCAATCAGGTCAAGCGGGAGATGTTCGTAGACGAAAAGCAGCTGATATGCAGCCGTGCCGTTCCCTTCATCCGTCCCAACGACTGCATCTATATCGATCACTCCACCACCGCCCTGAACCTTTGCAGTTTTATCAAAAACATGCCGCTGACAGTGGTCACCAACTCCCTTCGGGTGATCACAGAGCTGGCCTCCTCCGAGATGGTGCGCGTTATCTCCACCAGTGGCCGGTATTACAACGAATTTGAGGGGTTTTTCGGTTCAGAAACGCTGAGCTATCTCCGGCAGCACTGCATGGATAAGGCGTTTCTGTCCTGCCGCAGCGTCGATGCCAACCGCGGCCCCAACGATTCCGACGAGGTCACGGCCAGCGTGCGACAGAAGGCCATCGAAAATTCGGATGAGGTATTCATGCTGGTGGATCACACCAAGTTGGATCGTTCCAGCTTTACCACGATCTGCGGTTTCAGCGACATCGACTATTTCATTACGGATCGACCCCTGAGCGACGAGTGGAAGCAGCGCCTCAGCGAATACGATGTCACTTTCCTGGATGCGGATCAGTAAGAGTGTTCCCTGCGGAGGCACGTTCTCCGGCGCCTCTCTCCCCTCTGTCCCGCGATAAAAAGCGCCGGAGCTGTCCTGCGACAGCTCCGGCGCCCGCTTTTTCTCTTGCCGCGGCGCGGCTGCCGCGAAAAAATAAAATCTTTTCCACATGGAAAAAAACTATAGACAATCGGCAAAATGTGTGCTATTTTATAAACGTCAACAGAAATCAACACAAAGATTATAAAAACAACACGACAGCTGCCATGAGATCTTCCCCTCAGGCCGCATATCGTGTTGCAAAACAAAAGCGAGGTATGGAAATGACGATATCTCAGATGAAAGAGGATGTGTGCCGCTGGGCGCGCGTATCGTACAGCGAGCACTTATTTGCTGGTACCAGTGGAAATCTGAGCGTTTATGATCACGACAAGCAATTGATGGTAATCACGCCCACCTCTTTCCCCTATGAGCTGCTCACGCCGGACGATATGGTCGTCATGCATCTGGACGGCACCTGTGTCACGGACGCATCGCTCCGCCCCTCCTCCGAATGGCGCATGCATGCTGTCATATACCGGCAGATGCCGGAGGTAAATGCGGTGATTCACACCCACTCCCCCTACGCGACCGCATTTGCCGTGAACCATAAGCCCATCCCCGCCGCACTCATCGAAATGGTGGCATTTCTCGGCGGTGATGTGCCTTTGGCTGCTTTTGCCATGCCCGGCACAGAGAATGTGGGCACAGAGGCGGTCAAGATCATGACAGATCGGACGGCCTGCCTGCTGGCCAACCACGGCGTACTGGCCATCGGAAACACGCTGGAGTCAGCACATACACGTGCCGTGTACGTAGAGGATGCCGCGCGCATATGCTCTATCGCGGCAGGAAACGGTTCCATCTTCACCATTGAGGACAAGTACATCGATGCCATGCGCGGCAGAAAGGGGAACAACAAATGAAGCGAGCTGACGATGGGATTGGGTTCCTGCTGCGTTATGAAAATGTCGCCTGGTACGAGAACGGCTCTGTGCGCATTCTGGACCGGCGCATTTACCCCATCCGCACAGAATATGTGACCTGCCGCACCTATCACGAGGTCGCGCAGGCCATTGCCGACATGGTCACACAGAGCGGCGGCCCCTATCTGGCTGCGGCCATGGGCATGGCGCTGGCCGCATACGAGGGACGTGATCTCTCTGGCGACGCGCTTATCCGGCATATGGAGGACGCCGCCTACACTCTGTCCCATGCCCGCCCCACCACCGCGGCCAAGATGGAGCGGATCACCAGCCACGCGCTCTCCCTGGCCAGGGACGCCATCGACAGGGGCTGCTCCTCTGACGCACTGGTGGCACTTCTGCAGGAAAACGCGCTGGATTACATCAACGCCAACTACGAGCGCTACAGCGTTATTGCCCGCTATCTGGCTGACCAGATCCCCCACAACGGCACGATCATGACCCAATGCTTTGCCGAGACGATCATCGGCACGCTGCTGCGGGAATGCCGGCAGCGCGGCAGCGACATCAAGGTGATCTGCGCCGAAACACGCCCCTATTTTCAGGGCGCACGGCTGACAGCCTCTGTCGTCTGCGATATGGGCTTTGATGTAACTGTCATCAGCGATAATATGCCCGCCTACACCACCGGTCAAAAAAAGGTGGACGTATTTACCTCTGCGGCGGATGTGATCACTATGGACGGTCATATCGTCAACAAGGTCGGTACATTTCAGATCGCACTGGCTGCCAGCTACTGGGGCATTCCCTATTTCGTAACAGGCACGCCCAACCCCAGCCATCCGGATATGAGCTCCGTGGTCATCGAACAGCGCGACCCCCGGCTCGTCATGGAAGCCATGGGTACGCGCCTGACCATGGAGGGCGTCAAGGGCTATTACCCTGCGTTTGACGTGACGCCGCCCAAGCTCTGCAACGGTGTTGTGACCGAGAAGGGTATCTTCTCTCCTTACGACCTGTCCCGGTACTTCCAGATATAGAACTTCTTCCTCCTTTGCGGTCGGCGTGTAAGGCACCACCGACTGCACCCCCCCGAACCGCCCCGGTTTCATGAACCGGGGCGGTTTCCCTGTCGGACGCGAGAATCTCCCCCTCTCGGCTTAGCTGTCGGGTTGACCCGTGGCTATAGGAACCTATTACTTGCCATGAATTAGTCTCCCCGTTTTTATAAGCCTTGGTCGGCAAGCCTTTCACTTACTTCAGCCTGGAGACGTTTTCTTTTTACTCTCTTCCACGCCATAAGCTTTTTATCCCCCTGGCAGAGCCGGGGGTTCTCTTCGATATCCAAAGAAGCACCGGCAGCGTGTGGGTAACGCTGCCGGTGCTTCTTTTTATTCACTTCGCCACCGGCGCGCCCGGTCAGTAGAGAACGTCTTCTTTGCTCTGCTGAGTATACGTCCGTGAAATCGTTTCTTCATTCCCTCGTATCAACCATATCACGCATCACAGCAAAAATGAGTTCAGCTTCTTCTGTGGTGTCGGCTTCTTGCCGTCCGTGCTGCGCGACCACGTTTTGACCGTTTGAGCCTCCAAAAACTGCACCAGCGGGGTCAAGTCTTCCTGCTCATCGTAATCTTGCAGCGCGTCATAATAGGCGCGGCGATCCTCCTCATAGACGATGGCGGGCGGATAGTCGTTGATCATCAGCCAGTAGTTCAGCATCGTCCGTCCCACGCGTCCGTTTCCGTCCGCAAAGGGATGGATATTCTCAAAGCGAGCATGGAGGTACGCCCCCGCCTTCAAGGGTGCTTTCGCGCCGATGGCGTTGACTTCCTCAATCAGCTCCGCAAGGTCGTTCTCCACCTCATCGGGTTGTGAACCAACCTCGTTTTTACCGGTCACATAGTCGTGCTTCTTGAATTCGCCGGGACGCTCACCGTTCACGATGTAGCGGCGCTCATCGTAAGTGCCCTCCGTCAATGCGCGGTGAACGGTGCAGATCAAGCCAATGGACAACGGCTCTTTTGCGACGATCCTGTCCTGCAAAAAGTCATAGCACACCTTCTGGTTCTGCTGCTCAAACAGGGTGCGGGTGCTGCCGGTGTAGCCCACGACCTTACCGTTTTCAAATATCTCGCGGGTATCGTGGTAGTTGATCTCGGCATTCTCAATCTTGCCGGAGTTGTAGGCAAACAGAATGCGGAAATTGTCCAGCCGCAAAGCAAGGTCATCGACCGACTGGATATTCCAGTCCTGCCACATTTTCACAACAGCGTCATATTGGCTCATGATGTACCTCCGATACAAGGATGGCTTTAGTATAGCACACTTTTGGGCCAAATGGGAGAAAATTTGCAGGCGGTCTTGGCTTTATGTATTCTTTGTCTACTGCGTCACCGTTTTTGCGCCGCGAACCTACTTGCAATTACTGCCGTATTGAGTATACTTATCAGCAACACGATTTACGGGAGGTGACGGCATGATCTACTGCGTATCAGATATCCACGGCGAATTGGATAAGTTTGAGCGGCTGCTGACGCTGGCCCAATTTTCTGAAAACGACCATCTGTATGTCATCGGTGACGCCATCGACCGATGCGCTATGGGTGTAGACATCCTGCGGTTGATCATGGATACGTCCAACATGACCATGCTGCTGGGCAATCACGAGCAGATGTGCCTCGCCACTCTCGGACCACATAATGAGTTCGGTACTCGTGAGCTTTGGCGGCAAAACGGCGGCTCATCCACCTATCGGGAGCTGCTCTACCATCGGACACCTCACGAGCGCAACATGATTCTGCGCTTCTTGGCTGGACTGCCGGATCATCTGGACATTACCGTCGGTGGGCAGAAGTTCCACCTCGTTCACGGCTGCCCCGGTGCCGACCGTGATACGCGCATCTGGGTACGCATCAAGCCAGAAGATAGAAGTCCTTACCCTGGCACTATCTGCATCGTCGGCCACACGCCGGTCAACTTCCTGACTGGTGTCAGTGACCAGCCGTTCCGTATATGGCATGGTGACGGCATCCTTGATATTGATTGCGGCTGCGGTCATCAGAAGACAACACACCGCCGTCTAGCCTGTCTCCGGCTGGACGACATGGCGGAGTTCTATGTTGGGAATGTGGATACGGAGATATGCTCCCGACCCACACCGTGACCCACACGCGGAAATGCGCAGAAAGGGCGAAAGAGCACAGGAGAGGAAGTTCAGCTTCCTCTCCCGTGCTTTTATCGCTTTCGGCGTTTACATCACCTGCGCCATGAAGCTGCCCATGGCCTGCGCGGCTTCGTCTTGCTTTTGCCGCGTGGCGTGGGTGTAGGTGCGCAGGGTGAAGCCCGCGTCGTAGCGACGTAGCATACTGCTGACGGTTTTCACATCCACGCCATTTTGCAGAACTAACGCAGCGAATGTGTACCCTTACGCAAAGTTCTTCCTATGGAACTTGTACGAACGCCATCCAAGTGATATACTTTTTGAAACGCCCCGGAAAGGACTGAGTGTATGGACCGCGCTGCCGACTTGTGGACCTTGGTCAGCAATTTAAAAAATGCCGCTTATGATGAACCGGTACATATTCTGCAAATGCTGGGCGATAAGCTTATCAATGATTGCCGCATCGAGGTCTTTGGCGTGACCATTGAGCCGCTATGGGTAGAGGCCTATTGCTATGACGAAACGCATTTCCCCGACTACAATACCCATCGCAGCCGCAAGCAAAAAAACCGGTTTGGACAGATGTATTTCCATGAGCGAGGCTACGGCGGTGTGGATATCTGCTTATCAAATTCGGAGGATTTCTGCCTGTCCTTTCTGCTGAAGGCTACTCTCACCAACGGGCACTTTCTGACGCAGACGCAGCTTCCGCGCGTATTGTTGAGCACCGGCAAAACGAAAGCGGACTTCGAGCATCTGGAGGACATACTCCACCCTGCGAACGCCCGTCACACCATCTGCCACACGACCCGTGTGAACTTGACCAAACCCTGTTACAGCGACGCCCCGCTGACCTCATTTGCGCTGGACGCAATTCCCAAGTATGATTTCCGGTTCGCCCGGAAAAACCTTCGAGAGAATGTACGGGCGTACCTGCTGGCCTATATGGCCGCACATCCGGACTGTACCGAACAAGAATGCAGGGAAAAGTGCCGCCGTGTGTTCGGATGGGTGCCCGACCTGGTGCGGACATGGGTGCACAACTGATGCGCAGCTTGTTATTGCTCCGGCTGCCGCAGGAACAGTACACCCAGAGTGCCGGGGCCGCAGTGTGAGGACACAGTACAGCCAGCCTGGGTGACGAATACCTCCTGAAAGGGTGCCAACTCCCGTACCAGCTTCGTCAGCTCCTGTAGGGTGTTCTCCGCCACCTCGCCGGAGTGGGTGATGAAAGCGTGATCAGCTACAACTGTCTTATCCGCCAACCGTTCGGTGATATACTGGCGGTACACCTTTTCCATGGCGCCGCGGTACTTTTTGCAGACTGCCAGCTTGCCCTCCCGCATTTCAAGACAGGGCTTCAGCTTCAGCATATTGGCGCCCAGCGCCGTCACGCCGCTGCAGCGGCCGCCCTTCCACATATACTCCAGCGTGTCCAGTACGAAGCTGGTGTCGCTGCAGGGTGTCAGGCGGCGCAGCTCCGCGGCGATGTCCGCCGCCGTCATACCGCTGTCCCGTAGCTTGGCCCCCTGTAGTGCCAGCAGCCCGCCGCCGGTGGAGAGCTGGCGGCTGTCCACCACGTGGATCTGTCCCTGGTCCGTCAGCTCCTGCGCCGCCAGCACCGCGTTCTGGCAGGTGCAGGACAGTTCCGAGCTGATGTCGATGTGGACGATGTCATAGCCCTCCGCTAAAAGCGGGGAGAAAAATGCCTTGAACGCTTCTGGACTGATCGCTGTCGTTTTAGGCAGGGTGCCGTTCCGGCGGTAATCGGTGTACAGCTCCGCCGAGGTGTAGTTTCCGTCATCAGGGAAGACACGCCCGCCACTCTGGATAGTCAGGGGTATGGTGCGGATATGGAAGCGCTCCAGCAGCTGGGGCGTCAGGTCACAGGTGCTGTCGTAGGTGATGCAGACAGGTCTGGGCATGGGGTGTTCCTCCTATTTTTCCTATGGTAACGGCAGTATACCGAAGAAACCTCAACGTAAGCTCAAAAAATCTCGATTTTTGAGAGTAGGTGTGATAAAATCCAAAAAAACACAAGGGAGGGACAGCTATGTTCCGCATTTTGGTGGCCGAGGACGATGACAACGCCAGATTTCTAATGTGCGAGGTGCTGCGGCGTGCCGGGTACGAGCCGTGCCCTGCGCGGGACGGTGTGGAGGCGCTGGAGGTGATGGAACACTACCAGTGCGATCTGGCGGTGGTGGATATCACTATGCCGCGGATGGACGGCATCACCTTCACCCAGACGCTGCGGGAGGGGAACTGCGATCTGCCGGTGCTGATGGTGACGGCCCGCGTGACCCAGGAGGACAAGCGCCGGGGTTTCCGGGCGGGGACGGATGACTATATGGTCAAGCCAGTGGACGAGGAGGAGATGCTTTGGCGTATCGAGGCCCTGCTGCGGCGGTATTGCAGCCGGGCAGACCGACGCTTGACGGTGGGCACCACGGTGCTGGACCGCGGCTCCCTGCAGGTCATCACTCCGCAGAGTACGTGGCAGCTGTCCGCTAAGGAGTTTTTGCTGCTGTATAAGCTGCTGTCTTACCCCCGGACGCTTTTCACAAAACGGCAGCTTATCGACGACATATGGGATCTGGACAGTGATGTGGACGAGCACACTGTGGAGGTTTACATCTCCCGACTGCGGGAGAAATTCCGGGACAACCCGGACTTCGAGCTGCGGACGATTCGGGGATTTGGCTATATGGGGATGCCCCGGGAGGACGGCAATGGCCAGAAATAAGGTGAAAAAAGAAAAGCCGCCTGTCCGGCTGCTGGGCACCATGTTCCTGCTGGTGCTGGGGCTGGTGGCGGTGTATGTGGGGATGGCGTTGGGGATATTTACACTGGTGCAGCGGCTGGTGCATCTGGAGGACGCCAGCTATACGCTGCTGTGGCCCATCCTCATCCTTTCGGTCAGCGCCATCCTGGGCGTACTGCTGGCCATATTCATTTTCCGTGGGTATCTGGCGCCGCTGTCACGGTTGATGCAGGCCACGCAGTCGGTGGCGGAGGGCGATTATACCGTGCGGGTGGATATGCGGGGCGCCCGGGGCGAGGTGGCGGAATATATCCGCAGCTTTAATAAAATGGCGGAGGAACTGTCCAGCGTGGCGCTGCTGCGAATGGACTTTGTGAATACCTTTTCCCACGAGTTCAAAACGCCGCTTATCTCCATCCGGGGATTTGCTAAGCTGCTGCAAAACGACGACCTGACACCGGAGCAGCGGCGGACCTATACGGACACCGTGGTGCAGCAGTCCGAACGGCTGGCTGCCATGAGCACCCACGTTCTGGAGCTGGCCCGGTACGAAAACACCGAGATCGTGTCCGACAAGACGCTGTACAGCCTGGATGAACAGCTCCGCCGGTGTGTGCGCCAGCAGGAGAGGGAGTGGCTGAAAAAGAGCCTGACCGTGGAGGGAGACCTGGATCCGGTGGACTATTACGGCAATGAGGAGCTGGTGGAGCACATCTGGTCTAACCTGCTCTCCAACGCTATCCGGTTCACGCCCGCCGGCGGGCAGATCACCGTGGTGCTGCGGCGGGGTGAGGGAGAGGTCACCGTGTCTGTCTCCGATACGGGTATCGGTATGGACGAGGAGACACAGCGGCACATTTTCGACAGGTTCTACCGGGCTGCGCCATACCCGGATGACCGGGGCAACGGCCTGGGCCTCTCCATTGTCCGCCGGGTGGTAACGCTGTGCGGCGGGAGGGTGACGGTGTTCTCCCGCCCTGGAAATGGCTCCACATTTACCGTGACGCTGCCCGTAGAGGGCTGACGGTGCGATCCGCCGGATAGTGATGTGTATAAAAAGGCCGCCTTCGGCTGCACAGACACCCGCCGCACAAAAGGGAACGACCGCCCATTCGGCGGTCGTTCCCTTTTATCGTGGGGTGGGACAGGCCCCCTGAAATGCCGGAAGCCCGGCCCGGCACAAGGCCGGACCGGGCCCCGGCGCTGGAGGGGACCAGCACCCTTCGCTGAGAGGTCCAGGGGGGGTAAACGCACAAAACGCGGGGAATGTCAGTACAGGGGAATTACGTTATCACTGTGTTATGCTGTGTCAGCCGTTACTTGGCAGCCTTCTTGGCTTCCTTGGCGGCCTTGTCAGCCAGGTAGTACATACCGGGAGTGTTGTAGTACTCCTTCTGCAGGTCCTTCACCTGCTTGCACATCAGCAGCAGGCCGATCATGTTCAGGATGACGATAATAGCCATGAAGCCGTCGGTGATCATGTACATGGTGGTCACGTTGGAGAACGCGCAGGCGATGCCGATGAACAGGGGATACATAAACACCCAGATCTTGGAGAACTTACGGCCGAACAGGATCTCGGCCTGGATCTGGCCGAAGAAGCCGGCGGAAATGATCGTGGAGAACACGAACATGAACACCGTAATGGCGACGAAAATGGCGCCGAAGTTACCGAACACGGACTGGAAAGCAGCCAGGGCCAGCTGGCCGGAGCTCAGACCCTCCTGGGTCCACACGCCGGAGGCCAGAACAGCCAGGGCGGTGATGGTGCAGATAACGATGGTATCCATGAAGACTTCGAAGATACCGAACTGGGCCTGACGGATGGGGTGATCCGTATCGGCAGTGCAGTGACCGGCGATGGTGGAGCCTACGCCCGCCTCATTGGAGTACACGCCGCGGGCAGCGCCCCAACGGATAGCAGCCATGATGGTGGCGCCGGCGAAGCCGCCCACAGCGGCGCGGCCGGTGAAGGCATCCTGGAAGATCATGCCAAAAATAGCGGGGAGCTCGCCCACATGGGCGAAGATGATGACCAGAGCGCCCAGCACGTACAGGCAGGCCATCACGGGCACCAGGATGTCGGTGACGCTGGACACGCGCTTGAAGCCGCCGGCCAGGATAACGCCCACCAAAACGGCAATGATGATGCCGGTGACGGTCTGGTTTGCGCCGAAGACGTTGAACTGCTCAGCAGCGGAAACGCCCTGAGAGGCCAGGGAGGGGACCAGCTCGATCATGAAGAAGAAGGCGTAGCCGACGCCGAACACGACGCCGATCTTCTTGCCCAGACCGCGCAGGTAGTAGGCGGGGCCACCGACCCACTCGCCCACGTCGTTCTTACGACGGTACTTGATGCCCATCGCGACCTCGCAGTACTTGGTGCACATGCCGAAGATAGCCAGGATCCAGATCCAGAACACAGCGCCGGGGCCGCCCAGGGCGATAGCCACGGGCACGCCGACGATGTTGGAAGCGCCGACGGCGCAGGCCAGGGCCGCGAATGCGGCGGAGATGGGACGGACCTTGCCCTCTTCCTTCTTGGCGAACATCTTGCCGAAGGTCTGGCTCATGGCGTAGCCGAAGTGGCGGATCTGGGGGAAGCCCAGATAGATGGTCAGGAACAGACCGCCGCCGCCGATGAGGATCAAAATGGGAATGCCCCAGAACCAGTTACCAAAATCTTGAATAGCTTGCAGTATAACCATACTTTTCTCCTTTCACGCGAAACAATAGGTGATTTTCTCTGTGATTGCGCTTGTGCGTTTTGCGTTTTGTGCTTGGTGCGTTTTGTGCGTTTTGACAGGGTCTCTCAGCGTAGGGGGGATAGCTCAGCTCAGCAGACGCTTCACCGCTTCATAGGTGATGTTGGGAACATTTTGGAACGTCTGCCGCATATCCACGCGCTCGGTGAGCATATGTCCGTCGCGGCCGAAGGTACCGATATTGACAACGGGGACGTCGATCTGACGGATCTTATCCACCGGGTGCGTGTATTTCACGCCGTACTGGGGCATGTTCGTCTCCAGCGCCTGGATAGCCAGGGTGTCGTCGCACACGGCCATAAAGCTGGAGTCGGAGATGTAGGGGTAGAACATGCGGGTCTTGATCTGGCGCTGGGCCTCGGGCCGCACCACCTCGATAGCGCTCTCCACCGCGTCCAGCAGTGCCTTTTCCTTGGCCGTGCGGCCGGTCATCTCGATACGGGCACTGAAGATGGAGCCGAAGAACACCACCACGGCGGGGGACTTGTCCTCAGACCACTTCCATGCCTCCTGCACCACACGCAGGCCGAACAGCCGCAGATCCAGCTCAGGATCGTCCTCATGCAGCTTTACGGTGAACTCGTGAATGGCTTTCTTGAATGCCTCGCCGTGCACGGCGGCCAGCTCGTTATAGAACTCGTTCCAGGTGTAGACACGGGTCTTCCAGGGCAGCTGATGGAAGTCCACCTTGCTCAGCTCGCAGAAGCGCTTGTACTGGGCATTTAGGTATTCCACCGTCTCGTCAAAGGCCTCCACGGCCATCTGCTTGCTCTTTTCCAGCACGATGGAAGGACTCCAGCCGTGGGTGAAGAAGTTGTAGTAACCGAAGGCCGTCAGCGCCGTCTGCACGGTGTAGGGGCCCTTGGTGTCCATCTGCTTCAGGGAGATGGGCGGAATGGCGACCTCACCCTGGGCGATGTCGCACAGGTCAGTGTTCAGGGACATCTTGCGCGTGATGTTGGCCAGCACCAGGTTGGGGTCCAGCGCGCTGAAGGCCTGGCCCACATGGGCCTCCTTGCCGAACACGGCGAAGCAGGGCAGCAGCTTGCCGATGCTGCCGTAGTAGATGTAGCGGTTCTCGTCGCCGGGGGCGTAGTTGGTGGAGTAGTCCGCGTTGATGCACGCCACATACTCGAAGTGCTCCTTCTCCTTCAGCTCCTCCAGCAGGTCCAGGGCGGTGATGATGCCCTTGGAGTTGTCCTCCTCGTCGCACTCGCCGATAGCCAGCAGGTTGCCGTCCAGCTCCTCGGGATGCTCAGAGAAGTACTGGATCAGGTACATATGACCTGCCACGCCGGACTTCATATCCAGCGCGCCGCGGCCGAACAGATACTCGCCGGACTCGATATCGTCAATGACCTCCTGGGGCAGCACGAACGTCTCGCGCAGCTTGGCGGGCAGCTCCTCGCAGCGGAACGCGTACTCGCGGATGGTGCCGAAATCGTCCACGCCCACGGTGTCGATGTGGCCGATGAGGATGACCGTGCGGTTGGAATTGCCCTTGGTGCCCTTCACATAGGCCAGCGTGCTGTGCCGCACCACAAAGTCGTTCTTGGTCTGGAAGCACTTGACCTGCTCGGGATGTGCCTGGAAGTAGGGCAGGGACATATAGAAGTCCTGTATATAGCGGGCCACGGCGCTCTCGCCGCCCGGCTCCTTGTTGATGCTGGGGATGGCGACCATCTCTTCCGTCAACTGCTTGACCTTGTCAAAAGAATTTAATTTCATGTCTTAGCTCCTTTGTTATGCTGCGCGTATCAGTCGCGGTGATATCTCTCGATACCGGCCATATAGGTGTTCAGCACCTGGATGTCCTTGATGTCGTTTTCGGGAATGTGGAAGATGTCGCGGTCGATGACCACCATGTCGGCGAACTTGCCGGCCTCGATGGTTCCCATCAGGTCCTGATCGCCGCTGGCGTAGGCCACGTTCTTGCTGTACATACACACCGCGTCATACACGGATACCTTCTCGTTGGGGTGATAGCCGCCCACGGGATAGCCGTCCATATCCTGACGGGTCACGGTGGCGTAGATGCCGATCCAGGGATTGAAGCTCTCCACCGGTGCGTCGGAGCCGCCGGCCATGATCAGTCCCGCGTCCAGATACGTCTTCCAGGGATAGCTCAGCACGGCGCGTTCCTTGCCTACGCGCTCCTCGATCCAGTGCAGGTCGGTCATCAGGAACGTGGGCTGGATATCCAGCACGAGAGGCAGCTTCTTCATGCGCTCGATCAGCTCCGGCGTGGCCATCTGGGCGTGGATGATGCGGAAGGGGAGACGCTTGGCCTGCTCCTCCGGCGTCATGCCGTCCTTCAGCCCCTGCTGCAGGCAGTACTCCACCGCGTCCAGAGTGACCTCCAGCGCCTTGTCGCCGATGCAGTGGGTGGCGGGCTGCAAGCCGTGGCGGTATGCCTTGTACATCCTCTTGGCCAGATCCTCGGGGCTGATGACCAGAATACCGGTGTTGCCGGGATCGTCCGCGTAGTCGGTGTACAGCTTGGCGGAACGGGAGCCCAGAGAGCCATCAGAGAAGCTCTTGAAGCTGCCCATCCGTGCGGCACGATAGGGATCATTCCGCTGCTCGGGTGTCAGGTTTTCCGGGTCGAACATATAGTCCAAGCACACGGCCATACGCACCGGCAGCTCGCCGCGGTCGCTGCGGGCCACATAGTCGGCGAAGTCCTCGTCATAGTGCCAGATCTCCGCGGCGTAGGTGTGCATCATGGTCACGCCCAGGCTGGAGGCCAGCGCCAGACCCTTCTTCATGCACTTCTCACGGGTGGCGGGCACCAGGAACGGGTCGGGGATCAGATTGTCGTAGATCTTGGAGGCCTGCTCACGGAAAATGCCGTTGGGATTGCCGTCGGCATCCAGCTCCACCAGGCCGCCGGGGCCGTACACGTAGCCGTTGGTGATGTTGGCTTTTTCCAGCGCCATGGTGTTGGCCACCGCCGTGTGCAGGCACACGCGCTTGATGACGATGGGGTGATCGGTGCTGGCCTCGTCCAGGTCCAGACGGGTGGGCAGCCGGTCCTCGCAGTCCTTCCACTTGGACTGGTCAAAGTTGGAGCCCTTGATCCACTCGCCCTTGGGCGTCTCCGCCGCGCGGTCACGCAGCAGCTGCAGTGCCTCGGCGCGGGAGGTGGCGCCGCCCAGGTCCACCGTGGTATAAGTCTGGCAGAAAGCGAAGAAGTGCAGGTGGGAGTCGCCCATGCCGGGCAGCACAGTCTTGCCCTGCAGATCAATGCACTTCGCACAGTCAAAGCGCTCCAGCGCCTCTTCCTTTGTGCCCACATAGGCAAATTTGCCGTCCTTCAGCACCACTGCTTCCTTGCAGGCGCCCGGCGCTTCCATCGTGTAGATCTTGCCGCCATAAAACAACGTATCAGCTTTGACCTTCATTTTGTACACCTCTCCAATTTCAACGTAGTATTATTGTGATTTTGTACAGTTTTGCGTACGTAAGGTTTACCTTAGTTGCCATTATAACGGAAAATGGACCGGGTGGCAATTTGCCGCCTGTTCCCCCTGCGGAACAATTTGTGCAAATTATGTTTCCTGAACGGAACGTTTGTTGACATATTTGACGTATTTTGCTATAATCGTTAAAAACCAGCGAAAAAATGAGCCTGAATTGATTTTGAGGAAATCACCTATGGACACTGCAAGAGAAAATATCACAAGAGAAGTCGGCAGCCGCATCCGCTACGCCCGCAAAAGCCGGGGTATGTCGATGGACGAGCTGGCTCAGGCCATCTACAAGACCCGTTCGGCCATCTCCAAGTACGAGAACGGACAGATCTCCGTGGATATTGCCACGCTTTACGACATCGCCAACGCCCTGAAGGTCAGCATCTATGATCTGCTGTACCGCAATACATCGGATATTGACCAGGAGTACAACGCGGAGGTGCCCGCCTTTTTCCGGGAGGTCTCCCAATTATATATGTACTTCTTCGACGGCCGGGTCAACCGCGCCCAGTGCACCGTGATCGATATATTCCCCACGGAGGAGAGCAGCACGGCCGAGGTGCTCATGTACATGAACATCAAGGACCTGGCCCACTACCGGGTCTGTGAGAGCACCTACCACGGCACCCTGACCCACTACGAGGCGTTCAGCGCCATGCTGTTCCAGAATGACGATATGCCCATGGACAAATACCAGATCGGCATTCCCCAGCCCTATATGGACGACGACCGGAAGTGGGTGCTGACCTATGGCATCTCCTGCCGCCCGCTGATGCCCTCCGCCGCCAAGCGCCTTCTCAGCAAAACACCGCTTTCCATCGACAAGGCGCTGGTCCAGGAGCTGAAGATATCCAAGGAGGATATCCGCCTGATGAAGCATTATAATATGTTCGTCATGGTGTAGCCGGCATCGCCTTCTGTATATGTATGAACAGTCTTACCCGAAAAGGACGCCCCGGCGTCCTTTTTCCATAGGGAAACGCGTTTTTTGAAAAAATTTTCGGTTTTCCTGTCCGCATTTGCTCCGCTGCGCCGTTTACAGAGTGAAGACGCAGGACGGAGACACACTGCCGTCCGCACACAGCTGCAGCGCAGAAGGGAGGAGGGCCTATGCTGCTCTATACCCAGACCATAGAGGATCCCCGGCAGACCCGGCAGTTCGAGGACATATACACCGCCTGCCGGGGCCGCCTGCTGGCGCTGGCCCGCCGGAAGCTCTGCGGCGGCGCGGAGGCCGAGGACGCAGTGCACCAGGCGTTTCTGGCGCTGGCGGAGCACTTCCCGCGGCTGTGCCGCCTGCCCCGCCCCCAGCTGGAGGCGTATCTGGTGGTGGTCACGGAGCGTAAGTGTATCGACTGCCTGCGGCAGCAGGCCCGCCGTGACGGCGTGCCCTTTGACGAGAACACCGTTCTGGTCACGCCGCCGCCTTGCGGCGACCCGGTGGCCGACGCTATGGGCCGCCTGCCGCCCCGCAGCCGAGAGGCCTTGCTGCTGCGCTACGGCTGCGGCTACAGCACCCGTGAGACGGCGTCCCTGCTGGAGTTGTCCTTTGCCGCGGCCCAGAAGCTCCTGCAGCGGGCCAAGGCCACCCTGCGTACAGAACTGGAAAAGGAGGGCATATCTGTATGAGCATTCTGCTCAATGATGAAGCGCTGTGCTGCGGCGCGCGCCGACTGGCGGTGCAGCTGGCGGCGGCGCTGCCGGCGCCGGAGGATGGATTTTCCCCGGCCTTTCAGGCGGACATGACGGCGCTGACGCGCTGTGTGACCCGCCGGCAGGCGGTCCGACGATGGGGCCGACGCGCGGCGGCGGCCGCTCTGACGGCACTGCTGACCTTTGGCGCGGTGCTGGCGGCCAGTCCCACCGCCCGCGCGGCGGTCAGCCGCTGGTTCGTGCAGATAACGGAGCTGGTGACAGCCTACCGCATCACCCCGGCGGATGCCGGGGACACGGTGCAGGACTACACCCCCACCGCCCCGCTGGGCTATGTCCTGTCGGGCGACTTTACCGGCAGGGAGAACGGCATCCGGGTCATGCGCTGGACGTCCTCACAGGGCGATCTGCTGTTTGAGGCCGTGCCCATGACCGGCGACGAGCCTATCAGCGTGGAGCTGCGAAGCAGCAGCACCGGCGGCCTCTCCTCCACGGAGACGGGGCAGCGTCCCACGGGCGGGGCGGGCGAGCCGGAGGACTACGAGACGGAGAATGTGACCGTACACGGCCTGTCCGCCCGGCTGTACCGCGTGCTGCCTGCGGAGAACGCCAGACCGCAGACACAGCGGGGCTGCGGCCTGTGGTTCTACCGGGGAAGCGACCCCGTGCATTTCCATCAGGTGTCCATCCCGGAGGGCGCTGCGGCGCTGGTGTGGGTGGATGAGCAGGCCAACTGCTTCTTCCTGCTGATCGGCGGTCAGTCCCGGCAGGAGCTGGTGTCCACGGCGGAGAGCATGTATGAGAGCGAAAGGAGCTAAGACCATGAAAAAAATCACCGTTATCGCGTCCCTGCTGGCGCTGCTGACTCTGAGCGCCTGCGGCATCCAGACCCTGCCCACCGATGAAGGCGACGTGCCGCCGGTGGAGGGCATCTCCCAGACGCAGGAGGACGGGCAGACCGGCACGAAGGTAGTCTATATCCCCATGTGGATGCAGGACTACTCCGTGGTGTACTACGACGCCCACCTGAACCGCACTGTGGAAAGCGGCGGCGACCTGACCGAGGAGGAGATCAACAGCCGGGAGGACATCTTCCCGGAGGAGATGTACACCATAGCGGCGGAGCCCAACACCAAGGTGGAGTATGACCTCCACGGGTTTATCCAGAATATCTACTACCGGGGCGGCGATGGGGAGTATTACCTTGACCCGGCCACCGCTGCCGCCATGCAGCCCTGATGCGCTGAGCGCAAAGGCCCGCCCCGCAGGGGCGGGCCTTTTTGTACCTCCTTATTGCTGTGCCAGCGCTGCGGCCACAAAGCCGCGGAACAGGGGGTGGGGCCGGTCCGGCCGGCTCTTGAACTCCGGGTGGAACTGGCAGCCCACGAACCACGGGTGGTCCGGTATCTCCACCATCTCCACCAGACGGCCATCCGGCGACGTACCCGCCACCCGCAGGCCCACGGCCTCCAGCTCCGGCCGGAACACGTTGCTGCACTCATACCGGTGACGGTGGCGTTCCCATATCTCCCGCTGGCCGTAGGCATCCCGGGCCTTTGTTCCCTCCGCCAGCACGCAGGGATACTTGCCCAGCCGCATGGTACCGCCCTTGGCGGTCACGCCCACCTGGTCCGGCATCAGGTCGATGACCGGATGTGCCGTCACGGCGCTGAACTCTGCGCTGTGGGCATCCGCCCACCCGGCTGCGTGCCGCGCAAATTCGATGACCGCAATCTGCATCCCCAGGCAGATGCCCAGATAGGGGATACCCTTCTCCCGCGCGTACTGCGCCGCCAGGATCATCCCCTCGATGCCCCGGTCACCGAAGCCGCCGGGCACCAATATGCCGCTGCACCCGCAGAGCGTTTCCGTGAGGTTTTCCGCCGTCAGGTGCTGTGAGTCTACCCACCGGATGTCCACCTGTGCGCCGCAGGCGGTGCCCGCGTGGAACAGCGACTCCGCTACGCTGAGATAGGCATCGTGCAGCTCCGTGTATTTGCCCACCAGCGCGATGGTCACATGACGCTGCTCCGCCGCGTGTATCTGCGCCACCAGCTCTTGCCAGTGCCGCATATCCGGCTCGCCGGCGCCCAGTCCCAGCTTGTGGCACACCACCCGGCACAGCCCCTCCTGCTCCAGCAGCAGGGGCACCTCATACAGGGTGGACGCCGTCAGGTTGGGGATGACGCAGTCCTCACTGACATTGCAGAACAGTGCGATCTTCTTCCGCATGTCCTCCGGCAGCGGGCTGTCGGTGCGGCACACCAGGATATCCGGCTGGATTCCCACGCTCAGCAGCTCCTTCACGGAGTGCTGTGTGGGCTTGCTCTTCAGCTCGCCGCTGCCGGGGATGGAGACCACCAGCGGCACGTGGATATACAGCACGTTTTCCCGTCCCTGCTCCGCCGCCACCTGACGGATGGCCTCCAGATACGGCTGGCTCTCGATGTCACCCACCGTGCCGCCGATCTCCGCGATGACCACGTCCGTCTGTCCGTCATCCATGGCGTACAACCGCCGCTTGATCTCGTCGGTCACATGGGGGATGATCTGCACCGTGCCGCCCAGATAGCCGCCCTGCCGTTCCCGGTTCAGCACCGACCAGAAGATCTTTCCGGAGGAAACGGAGCTGTCGCCGGTCAGCGCCTCATCCACGAAGCGCTCATAGTGTCCCAGGTCCAGATCCGTCTCCGCGCCGTCGTCGGTGACGAACACCTCGCCGTGCTGGTAAGGGCTCATAGTTCCCGGGTCTACATTCAGGTACGGATCGAACTTCTGGTTTCGCACCCGCAGACCGCACTGCTTCAGCAGCCGGCCCAGCGATGCCGCGCAGATGCCCTTTCCCAGCCCGGACACCACGCCGCCGGTCACAAAAATATACTTCATCCCGCCATCTCCCCTGTAAAAAATATGCTCCGATGGTACACCCCCATACCTCCGCTGTCAACGGTGCAAAACGCAGATATTTCATCGGAATTATCATATAATATATAGAATTAGGGAGAAATTGTTGCAGAAGCGAAAGTTCTTCTTGCATTGGCGGGTGGATGGTGGTATGGTAATATTGGACTCACCTTAGGGGAGGTTCCTCACAGGAAAAAATAAGCACCCGGAGGATTATGCCTCCGGGTGCTTCTGCTTATGTCTCGTCGGTGATCTCGCCGCCGGACGCTTCCCGCCGGACCACCTTGATCTCGCAAGTGCGGTGGTTGTCCACCCGCGTCACCAGCACGTCCAGATCCTGGCAGCTGAACCGGTCGCCTACCTCAGGAACCCGGTCGCACTGCTCCATCACCCAGCCACTGACGGACGTCATCTCCGTCTCCTCGTTCAGATGGAAGAACTCGGCAAAATCGTCAAAGTCCATGGCCGCGTCCACCAGATAGGTGTCCTTGTCCACCTTGCGGATAAAGACCTCCTCCTCGTCGTGCTCGTCCCAGATCTCGCCCACCAGCTCCTCCAGAATGTCCTCCATGGTCACGATGCCGCAGGTGCCGCCGTACTCGTCCACCACCACGGCCATCTGGGTCTTGGCCAGCTGCAATTTTTTCAGCAGCAGACTGATGGGCTCGTTTTCCAGCACGAACATGACCGGGGAGAGTATCTCTTCCAGCGGCTTGTCCGTTACGCCGCAGCCCACATAAAAGTCCTTCTGGTGTATGGTGCCGATGATGTGGTCGATGTCCTCCCGATAGATCAGCAGCCGGGAATACTTCGTCTGGGTGAACAGATCCGCCACCTCTTCCTTGGTGGCGTCCACCGGCAGTGCCGCCAGGTCCACCCGATGGATGAGGATGTCCTGCGCCTCCTGCTCGGAAAAGCCGATGGCGTTCTTCAGCAGGTCGCCCTCGTCCTTGTCGATGCTGCCCTCCTGCTGCACCTCGTTCACCAGCATCAGCAGCTCCTCCGGGGACATTTTGTTGTCCCCATCCAGATGGAACATCCTGGCCAGCAGCTTTTTCCACAGGGAAAACAGCGCGTTCAGCGGCATCAGCAGCCAGATCAAGCACCGCAGAAACGGTGCGGCTGTCATGGCCCAGTTCTCGGCGCAGTCCTTGGCGATGCTCTTGGGGGAGATCTCGCCGAAGATCAGCACCACCACCGTTACCACGATGGTGGACAGCGTAGCGCCGGCATCGCCGAAGCTTTTGACGAACAGTGCCGTGGCCAGGGATGCCATGGCAATGTTCACGATGTTGTTGCCGATGAGAATGGTGGACAGCAGCTTGTCATAGCGCTCCAGCAGCCGGCACGCCAGCGCGGCACGGCTGTTGCCTTTTTCCGCCAGCATTTTCAGCCGCGTGACATTGGCCGAGGAGAACGCCGTCTCCGTGGCCGAGAAATAGGCGGACAGCAGCAGGCATACCGCCATAATAATGATATATGTAGTCGTTGACACGATCAATAGCTCCTTTTTCTGTCGTCTGTTTCTGTGATCCGCGCCGGTCTAAAGGCGCAAAAAAGCACGTCTGCCCCGCGTCAGGCGGCGCAGATATGCCGCAAAAAACAGATGGCAGCCCGGCAAGTTCCCGGGATGGTCGCCGCTGTCGGTATCCATATCGCCCTGTATCCTCCTTTTGATATAAATCTTACCTATTATATACAAAACCACCCACCCTGTCAAGTCCGCCCTTTTCCGCAGAGCGCGGGGCTGGTTGGACAGCAAAAGGGCCTCCCGGCGGGAAGCCCTTTTTGAACGCGTGCATTACAGCGCCCGCAAAAATTCCGGCTTCAGGTCCCGGCGACCGTCCAGCGCCGCGGCGATCTGCGCCAGCAGCGCCTTCCGGTCGCCGTTCAGTGTGCCCTTCAGCGTCAGATAGTTGCTGGCATGGTTGGCGCGGAACACGGTTCCTTCGCTGTCCACGTGCTGTAAAAACAGCTCTGTTTCCTTCAGTACCTCCAGGGGGCTGAGCAGCGTAAAGCTGCCCTCCCGCACCCAGGCCTCCAGCGGCGTTCCCGGCTCCACCATCAGCGTCAGCAGCCCCAGATAGTCCGGCTTCATTTCGCTGACGGCTCTGGCCGTGTCCGCGGCGTGCTCCCGCCAGTGTGCCACGCTCCCCAGCCCGGAGATGGCCGTCACCGACAGCGCCAGCCCGCACCGCCGGGCCTTCTGCCCCGCCGCCACGATCTCTGCCGCCGTGTGGCCCTTCTGCATCTTCTCCAGTACCGCGTTGCACCCGGACTCCAATCCCATATACACCATCTGCAGGCCCTTGCTCCGCAGCAGGCGCAGCTCGTCCTCGGATTTGATCTGTAGGCTGGTGGGGGAGGCGTAGCATGTTACCCGCTGGCACTCCGGGAACAGCCCATAGACCAGCCCCAGTATCTCCACCAGGTCGCCGGTCCTCCGCATCAGTGCGTCCCCATCCGCCAGAAAGACCCGTTCCACCCGGCGGTATACCCGCCGTGCCAGCTCGAAGTCCTCCCGGATCTCGTCCATGGGCCGCATGGCAAAGTGCTTGTCGTCGTACATATCACAGAAGGCGCACCTGTTGTGGCTGCACCCGTAGGTCACCTGCACGATCAGGCTGTACGCCTCGCTGGGCGGTCGGTATACCTTTCCCTTATAACGCATGGTCATCACTCCTTTTGCTGTATTATGCCATACTTTGAACGCTTTGAAAAGGGGGCATATTCCAGCCCCGCCCCACATAGGCTGTGACATCTCAACAAACGAGGTGTACTATGGAGCTGAATTACAACCGCGTGGAGCTGCGGGGCGTGGCCGAGGACGCGCCGTTGCTGTCCCATGTGAACCACGGCTGTGCGTTCTACCGCTTTACCCTGTCCGTCCTGCGCCTGTCCGGTCAGGCGGACAAGCTGCCCGTCATCGTCCCCCGGCCGCTTCTGCTGCTGACGCCGGTGTCCCCCGGCGACGGCGTACATATCACCGGCCAGCTGCGTTCCTTCAACAACAAAAGCGGCCAGGGCAGCCGTTTGGTCATCTCCACCTTCGCCCAGACGCTGACCCATGACGCCGGCGAACCGCTGAACCGCATTTTCCTCAGCGGCGTGCTGTGCAAGCAGCCCGCCCTCCGCCGTACGCCCCTTGGCCGCGAGATATGCGACATGATCCTGGCGGTGAACCGCCGCTACGGCCGCGCCGACTACCTGCCCTGCATCGCCTGGGGCGCCGTGGCCCAGCAGGTGTCCCTGCTGCATACCGGTGCCCGGCTCACCGCCGAGGGTCGGGTCCAGAGCCGTGTCTACTCCAAAACGGAGAACGGCGTCACCACCGACCGTACCGCCTATGAGGTATCCATCATGCGTCCGGCGGACCGGACGGAATTCCCGGAATGACGCACTTCCTCCGTCCATTCCCGCCCATTCTGCGGCACTGTCCGCGCCGAAAAACCGGCATTCTCCCTGTTGCGCCCTGGCTGGTATTATGGTAAAATTCCTGTAAAGAAGTATGTTACAAGGAGAGCCTCCATGCGCCATTCCAGCCATCTGCATCTGCATTTCCACACCCACCACCGCGCCGCCCGTTATGACGTGGACATGACGAAGGGCAGCATCACAAAGCATCTGATCAACTTTGCCCTGCCGCTGATGGTGGGCAATCTTTTTCAGCAGCTCTACAACATGGTGGATACCTGGGTGGTGGGCAACTACGTCAGCAACGAGGCCTTTTCCGCCGTGGGTACCGTCACCCCTATTATCAACACGCTTATCGGCTTTTTCCTGGGATTGTCCAGCGGTGCCGGCGTGGTCATCAGCCAGTATTACGGTGCCGGCCGCGAGGATAAGGTCCGCCAGGCGGTCCACACTTCCCTGGTGCTGACGCTGCTGATGGGCGCGGTCTTCACCGCCGCCGGCATCGCCATGACGCCCCTGATGCTCCGCCTGATGAAGACCCCCGCCGAGGTGGCACCGGAGCAGACCACCTACCTGACCATCTACTTCGCCGGCGTCATGGGACTGCTGCTCTACAACATGGGCTCCGGTATCCTCCGCGCCGTGGGCGATTCCCGCCGCCCCTTCTACTTCCTGCTGGTGTCCGCCGTGCTGAACACGGGATTGGACCTGCTCTTCGTGCTGAAATTCGGCATGGGCGTGGAGGGCGTGGCCTACGCCACCATCATCGCTCAGGCGGTGTCCGCCGCGCTGACCATCTGGGTGCTCATGCGCACCGCCGGCTGTATCCGCGTGGAGCTCCGCGCCCTGCGTATGACCTGGTCCGTTCTCCGTCAGATCGTGTCCGTGGGTATACCCGCCGCCCTGCAAATGGCCATCACCGCTTTCTCCAACGTGTTCGTCCAGGGCTATATCAACTATTTCGGCCCGGATTGTATGTCCGGCTGGACGGCCTATACCAAGGTGGACCAGCTGGTGATCCTGCCGGTCCAGTCCATCGCCATGGCCGGCACCACCTTTGTGGGCCAGAATCTGGGCGTGGGCGACACGGCCCGGGCCAAGAAGGGCGTCCGCACGGCGCTGTACCTGTCCTTCGCGGTGACGGCGGTGCTGTTGGTGCCGGTACTGCTGTTGGCCCCGGACCTGACGGCGTTCTTCAACAGCAAGGCCGAGGTGGTGTCCTATGGCGCGTTGCTGCTGCGGCTGCTGTCGCCCTTCTATTTCTTCTTCTGCATCAACCAGATCTACTCCGCCGCCCTCCGCGGCGCGGGCAACAGCCAGGTGCCCATGTGGATCATGCTGGGCTCCTTCGTGGTCTTCCGCCAGATATACCTCTACATCGTGGCCAACTATGTCTCCAACGAGATCATCCCCATCGCCATGAGTTACCCCGCCGGCTGGTTCGTGTGCAGCGTGGCCACGCTCATCTACTACCGCTTCTGTAAATTCGACAGCCATCGGCTGGTGGAGGACGTATGATGGACAAGTGTGAGACCTGCGTGTGGTACGTCTATGACGAGGACTACGACGATTATATCTGTGACATGGATCTGGACGAGGACGAGCTGGCCCGTTTCCTGGCCGCCGATACCCGATCCTGTCCCTATTGGCGCCCCGGCGATGACTATATCACCGCGCGAAAGCAATAAAAAGCACCCCTGGACTACCGGGGGTGCCTGCTTGTTCCGCCGAAAAGAAACACCACCCATTGGGTGGTGTTTCCTGTTTTCTGCGGTGCCTCGTCAGGCCTCACGCTTGCGGCGGCACAGCAGCGCCGCGGTGCCGGTGTAGCTTATCAGCGCCGTTACCGCGTAGGGCGGCAGTTCCGCGTCCACCAGCGTCTTTCTGCCAGCAGAATGTAGTAAGCTTTGCGTTCAAGCCTTCACTGACGTTGGGCGAGCTGCTGTAGTTTCAAGTCTGCCCGCTGGGAAGCTTCGACCAGTCCGGCGTATAGGCGTGCTTGCCGGTGTCCGCATACGGCAGCGTAAGCGCGACGGTGTCAAGACTGTCGCCGGCGGCCGGATTCACCGTTACATCGATGTCGGGCGCCCGTATCTCGTAGTGCGTTTCGCCGGTGGGCGTGACTGTACTCTCCTTTGACACGGCACAAGAAAATCTCTCGCTAATAGTTACCGAACTAAAAGACTACTCAGTAAAGTTTGAATTCGTACCGGGTAACCATGACATTGAAAACGGCTCACTTGGCCTGTTTGATCAATTGACTTCGATATATGGGAACCGTCATACTAAACTACAGGCTTCTTTCGCAGCTCCGGTCTCCGCTGACATTCCACGGAGGCGTAAAAGGCATTCATAGTTCTCCATGAAGTAGTGTCCGTGTACCACACCCGTGCGGTCATAGTCCCAATTCCATGTGACGAATTGAACGCCGTATTTGCTCGGAGAACCTGCCAGCACCGTGCCGCCGAAGTCAGCGAGGATGCGGTAGTCGCCATCCAGCCCGCTGGCTTTGAGCTGCGGGGCGGCTTCCATAGCGGTCATATACTCCAGCGTCTTCGCGGCAATGTCCTCGACGCGATATAGGGCATCCTCTGCCTGGGGCGTGTCCGCATCTTCCCGGCGATAGAACACGCTGCCCTTGCCGGTGATGCGGCACAGCGGCGCATCGTTCCATAGGACAGGCAACTGCTCTCCCTCCAACGGCAGGGTTCCAAAGCCTGCACGGTGCAGGGGAATACGGACTTCTTCAAGGTAGCGAAGCTGACGGCTTGTGTTTTGGGTGTCCATGTGAGCGATCCTCCTGTTGTAAAAAAAATAAGGTCGGAGAGGTCTTCTCCGGCCTGCCGTTTCAGACGCTGCAGCCAGCGCCCTTTTAGAAATTGAAAAAGGGCGCCGCTTTTTCGGCTCGTCAAAGCCGACAAAACGACGCCCAAATATTTGTGCTCCTTTTTCTGCGATGATGCCGCTTTTTTGGAGAGAAAAGTCCTCTCTAAAAGGGCGCTGGAGGTTGGAAACTGTCCAAAACAGGAGAGTCTCCAGTTCAAATCCGGTCAGTTGCTCCGAAACCTCCATAAAAATCTATGGTTCAAAAGAAGAAATCCGGGCTCGAAAAAGCCCGGAAACGGTTGATGCGCCTGGCTTTGCGCCAGACGCATCTATACCGTTAACTCTTTTTGGAGCTGCTGGGCGGATTCGAACCGCCGACCTCATCCTTACCAAGGATGCGCTCTACCTACTGAGCTACAGCAGCATATATGGCGACCAAGAAGGGGCTCGAACCCTCGACCTCCAGCGTGACAGGCTGGCGTTCTAACCAACTGAACTACTTGGCCATGTGCGCTTTCGTCTTGGAACTCAAGCTTGCTTATTATAGCAAGTACCGCGCAGAATGTCAACACCCATTTCCTGTTTTTCCTGCAATTTTTTCAGAGGGCGGCGGGTAATCGCCGCCCTCTGCTCTATTTACAGCTCCCGGGCCTTGAACCACTTCACGGACAGCGCCCAGCTGCCGACGAATATCGCCAGTGTAATGATGATGACCGGCAAAATCGGAAGTACGGTCAGCACCCCTCTTACCGATTCGGACGTCATCAGCACCGCGCAGGTCGCCGCCACGACCATCAGCATGACGATATACACCACGCGCCCCTTGGTGGCGCCCAGCTTGTAGGTGGTGGGCAGCATGACCGAGGGGACGATCAGTCCCACCGGAGCCATCATCGCCAGAAACGGCATGGCCGCCACGGTATCGTGCCGCAGCAGCACCACCGGCACCGCCAGCAGGCAGACTGCCGCCGCCGTGACAAGGCAGGTGATGTACTTGACCGTCACGATCTGCCGCCGGGTCACGGGCAGAGTATCGCAGTAGGTCAGCCAGCCGCTCTTTTCATCGTCGCCGATCAGCGACGCCGGCAGCGCCCCGGCGAAGAATATGGGATACAGCATCCACACCGCGCCACCGCTGCTGTCCGTGGACTGGTACAGGGCGAGCCCCAGAAAAATCACCAGCATCAGCAGATACGTCTTGCCGAAGTGCCACAGGCTCCGCGCCTCCTTATAAAACAATCCCTTCATCTCACACCTCCTTTGCCATGAACACGAACAGATCCTCAATATTCACCTGTCCCAGCGCCATGCCGACGGGTACCGCGTCCCGCCGCACCAGATACTCCGTGCCGTAGGGCGTGGTGTGCCGCCCGCACACCGCCGCCGGATCAATGTCCTCTGCACCGCCCCGCAGGATGCCGTACGTCTCCGTCAGCCGGTCCTTTTCCTCGCACAGCAGCAGCCGCCCTTTGTGCAGAAACGCGATGTAGTCGCAGATCTTCTCCAGATCGCTGACGATGTGACTGGAGAGCAGCACGGCGTGCTCTTCATCCCGGGTAAAGTCTGCAAAGATGGTCAATATCTCGTCTCGCACCACAGGGTCAAGGCCGCTGGTAGCCTCGTCCAGCAGCAGAAGCTTCGGCTGATGGCTCAGCGCCACAGCCAACCCCTGCTTCATCTTCATACCGCGGGAGAAATCCCTGAAGGGCTTATCCTCCGGCAGCGCCAGCCGCCGCAAATAGCCGGCGTACGCCTCCGGCTGCCAGTGCGTAAAAATGCCCGCCATCATACGGCCGATCTGCGCGGCGGTCATGTACTCCGGCAGCCCTACCTCGTCCAGCACCGCGCCGATGTCCTCCCGCTCCAACGGGGTCAGCGCCCGGTTGTCCTTGCCGTAAACGGCGACGGTGCCCCCGTCCCGGCTGAGAGCGTTCAGGATCAGCCGTATGGTGGTGGACTTGCCTGCACCGTTCTCGCCGATCAGTCCCATGATGCAGCCGGCGGGCAGCGTCAGGTCAAGCCCCTGCAAGGCAAAATCGCCCCGCCGCTTCGTCAGGCCGCGTATCTCCAATGCGTTCATTCTGCTTCCTCCTTCTGCAAGCGCCACATGTCGTCCAGCTCCTGCTCCGTCAGGCGGCAGGCGTTGGCCAGCCGCCGTATCTCCTGCATGTGGTTCTCTATTTTCTTGAGATTTTCCTCCCGCAGCAGCTCCGTGCTGCGCTCCGCCACGAAGCAGCCCTTGCCGGGCAGGGTGTAGATAAATCCCTCGTTTTCCAGTTCGTCATAGGCGCGTTTGGTGGTGATGACGCTGATGCGCAGATCCTTGGCCAGCGCCCGTATGCTGGGCAGCGCCTCGCCCTCGGCCACCTGTCCGGACAATATGGCGTCCTTGATCTGACTGTATATCTGGTCGTAAATGGGCGCGCCGCTGCGGTTGTCGATGTATAGCTGCATAAGAGGCCTCCTTGTGCAAACTGTATATGAACAGTATATACAGTTAATTCCGATTGTCAATAGGAAATTTCTGTGGTACAATATCCGGCAGAAACGCAGTGCGCACAAAGGAGCCCTTCATGTATATCGGAAACGTAGAAATACACTCCAAACTGTACCTGGCACCCATGGCCGGTGTTACGGATCTGGCCTTTCGCCAGATCTGCCGTGAGCTGGGCGCCGGCATGAGCTGCACAGAGCTGGTCAGCGCCAAGGCTCTGTGCTATCAGGACAAGAAAAGCCGGGGCCTTTTGAAGCTGGCCCCCAACGAAAAGCCCGCCGCTGCCCAGATCTTCGGCAGCGATATCCCCTGCATGGCTGAAGCCGCCGTCATCGCCGCCGAGGTGTCCGGCGCAGATATTATCGACATCAACATGGGCTGCCCGGTGGGCAAGGTAGTGGCCAACGGCGACGGCTCTGCCCTGATGAAGGATCCGGAGAAGGCTGCCCGACTGGCCGAGGCGGTGGTCAAGGCCAGCCCCGTACCCGTGACGGTGAAAATGCGCCGGGGCTGGGATAAAGGCAGCATCAACGCGGTGGAGCTGGCGAAAATGCTGGAGCAGGCAGGCGTCAGCGCCATTGCCGTCCACGGCCGCACCCGCACCCAAATGTACAGCGGTCAGGCCGACTGGACCACCATCCGCCAGGTGAAGGAAGCGGTATCCGTGCCGGTCATCGCCAACGGCGACATCTTTTCGGCAGAGGACGCCGTCCGCATTTTACAGTTCACCGGCGCGGACATGGCCATGATCGGCCGGGGCTGCTTCGGCAACCCGTGGCTGTTTCAACAGGCCCAGGCAGCGCTGGAGGGCCGTCCCATTCCTCCCCTGCCGCCGCTGGCGGAGCGCTGGGACACCGCCGTGCGCCAGATCGAACTGGCCGTTGCGGACAAGGGCGAGCACATCGCCCTGTTGGAGGCCCGCAAGCAGCTGTGCTGGTATCTCAAGGGCGTGAGCCACGCCAACTACTACAAAGAACAGATCGTCCGCCTGACCACACTGGAGGAGCTGTACCGGGTGGCGGCGGGTGTCAGGAGGGATCTGCGATGAACAATGAACAGGACATCCTGCGCCGCGCCCAGCAGGGCGATAGCGAAGCTTTCCGCCTGCTGGTGGAAGCCTATCAGACACAGGTATACCGTCTGGCCCTGCGGATGTGCGGCGAAGCGGCGGCAGACGACGTGACCCAGGAGGCGTTTCTCGCCGCATGGCGGGCACTTCCGGAGTTCCGCGGTACCTGCCGCTTCTCCACATGGCTCTATCGCCTAACCACCAACGCCGCCATCGACTGGCTCCGCCGGGAGAAGCGCCATCGGGGCCTGGATGATGTCACCGAGCTGGAGCTGCCGGATGACGGCCCCGGCCCGCAGGACCAGGCAGAGCAGGCGGAAGCACAGCAGACTGTCCGCCGTGCGCTGTCCCGGCTGTCAGAGGAGCACCGGCAGGTCCTGCTGCTGCGGTATATGCAGGAGCTGGACTATGCCGAGATCGCCGCGGCGCTGGAGATCAGTGAGGGCACCGTGAAGTCCCGCATCAGCCGGGCCAAGATGCGGCTGCGGGAATTGCTGGACGGCAGCGGGAACCTTTTTGACGGTGGGGCCGTCTTACAGACAGAGATCAGTGAAAGGAGGGAGCAGCCGTGACACAGCAGCCCTTTGACCCGATGGATAAACTGCTTCGCGAAGCGCTGGCGAGCGACGCCCTGCCGCCCTCCGACCTGACGGACCGCATTATGGCACAGGTGGAGAGAACGCCTCAGGGCGGCAGCGCCGCCTCCAATCCCAAACGCAATTATAAGAAATGGTTGCTGACCGCCGCCGCATGTCTGGTCATCGTGGGCGCGGCGTTTCCCCTGGCGCTGCAAGGCCGCGCTGGCCGGACCGATCACGCTGCAGATGACGCCGCCACCGCCGATACGAATGCCGACAACGACATGGTCAGCAGCTACTACGGTGGAAACCGCAGCGATGTGCCAGATAGCACCGCGCCGTCTGACGGCACCGGCGGAGACACCGAGCAGGCACAAAAGAACAACTCCGCACACGACCAACCCTTTGACCCGATGGACAGCGCTCTGGACCATGCGGCCGCGCTGCTGGAGCAGCAGGGCTGTACGCTGGAGGTCCTGGCCCGTGCGGATGATGCGGTGCAGGTAGCCATTGCCGATGCGGACACCCATCCCTCCGGCAATACGGACCTGCTGAAAAATGCCATGGTGGCCTCCGGTTTCGCGCTGGAGGGCGACTGGTATGTGTTGGAACAGGAGGAAACGACCCCGTGAAGCTACACACCAAGCAACTGACCCTCGCGGCGCTGACCGCCGCCGCCTACGCCGTTCTCAGCTATTTCGGCTCTATTTTCGGCATCACCTACGGTCCTATCCAGTGCCGTTTTTCCGAGGCGCTGTGCGTCTTACCCTTTTTTCTGCCGGAGACGGCATGGGGCCTGGGCGTGGGCTGCCTGATCGCCAATCTGCTCAGTCCCTACGGCGTGCTGGACATCGTGGTCGGCTCCGCCGCCACACTGCTGGCCGCCCTGCTGACCGCCCGGTGCCAAAAGAAGTGGCTGGCCCCTCTGCCGCCGGTGATCGCCAACACCGTGCTTATCGGCCTGGTTCTGGCCTATGAGCAGGCGGGTACCTCCGCTGCTTTCTGGCCCACCTACGCCTTCAATGCCCTGACGGTGGGTCTGGGCGAGGCCGTGGCCTGCTATGGCCTGGGCGGCCTGCTGCTGTGGCGGCTGGACAAGAGCAATGCCTTACAGCGCTATTTGCAGAACCGATGAATGAAAAAGCCCTCCTCACGGAGGGCTTTTTGCCGCAAACGCTGCTCTGCGGACCTGAAATGCACTCCGGGCCGGTTGCAATCTGCGGCGTCTTGTGTTACCATAACACTTACTACGATGCCCCTCGGGTGCCATTAAAGGACGTATACGTTGTATGAACGAGAGAGATAGAAAAAAACATACCGCCACCTCCCGGCTGGATACCAGTTCTCTGCCCCGCGGCCCACTGAACTGGGTGTTCTTCCCGGCGGCGCTGCTGTACCACGAGCTACTGCTGCGGGCCTTCGACAGGCAGAGCACCTTCTTTACCGGGACGCTTGTGCTGGTGGTGCTGTTCGCACTGGGCGCAGGGCTGTTCTGGAGTCTGCTCATCAATCTGTTCCGTCACCGCCAGGCGGCTACCATCGTCTCTATCGCCGCCACCGCCCTGTGGACGGTGCTGGTGTGCGTGGAGTACTGCTGCCGCAGTTACTTCAAGTCCTACTTCGCCCTGGCGTTCATCGGCAACATGGCCAGCGACGTAGTGGGCGGTTTCGGCGACACGGTCCTGCCGAATGTCGTGCTGCCACGCCTGCCCTTTATCCTGCTGGCCTTTGTTCCGCTGGCACTGTGCATTCTGCTGCGCCGGCGCATCGTCACCGAGCAGCGCATGGGCCGCTGGTCCCTGCTGTTCCTGCTGGTCGTATGCCTGCTGTTCGGCGGCATCGGCAGCGGTCTGGCCCGCTGGGGCACCTATCACGATGCCTATACCTACAACTTCACCACCGACACCGGCGTGACCCACTTCGGGCTCAACGCCAGTGTCCGTCTGGAGATCACCTACGCCATTTTCGGGCACCCCAGCCCCCGGCTGCCGGACACAGACACGAAGACAGATGTGCCGGATGACACCCCTGTTGTCACAACGCCGGTGGTCTACGGCGAAAATACCATGAACATCGATTTTGCCGCCCTGGCAGAGAACGCCTCCAGCAGCGCCGTGGCCCGTATGTCCGACTACTTCGGCTCGCTGACGCCCTCCAAGCAGAACGCGTATACCGGTATCTTCCAGGGCAAGAACCTCATTCTTTTCACCGCCGAGTCCTTCTCCCCCTGGTTCATCAGTGAGGAGCTGACGCCTACCCTCTACCGTCTGACCCACGAGGGCTTCGTGTTCGACAATTTCTATCAGCCCGGCTGGGGCCAATCTACCACCGGCGGCGAGTACGCAGTGATGACCGGTCTGCTCCCCACGTGGGTCAACGGCAATGTCAGCTTCTACGCCACAGCCAACAACAGTATGCCCTTTGCCCTGGGCAATCAGTTCCGGGCTCTGGGCTACACCACCGCCGCCTACCACAACAATATCTACAACTACTACCGCCGGGACAAGACCCATCCCAACCTTGGTTACGACTATCAGGGTCAGGGCAACGGTCTGCAGCTGACCGAGGACGGCAACTGGCCCTACTCCGATCTGGAGATGATCCAGAACACCATCACGCAGTATATTGACACCTATGTACAGAACGGCACACCCTTCCATACCTACTACATGACCGTCAGCGGCCACGGCGGCTACGGATGGGGCCACGCCATGGCCGCCAAAAACCGTGCCAAAGCTCAGGCCGCCTATCCCAACGCCTCCCCCCAGGTCCAGGCCTATGTGGCCGCCAACCTGGAGCTGGAGAACGCACTGACCTACCTGGTAAACGCGCTGGAGCAGGCCGGTATTGCCGGCGACACCGTCATCTGCCTGGCCGCCGACCACTACCCCTACCTGCTGTCAGAGACAGACACGGACTATTACAACGAGCTGCGAGGCTTTACGGACTCAGAGCGTGACACCTCCCGCTACCGCAATGCGCTGATCCTCTGGTGCGGCGGCATGGAGGAAGCTGTTACCGTATCCGAACCGTGCAGTGCCGTGGACATCGTGCCCACGCTGAGCAATCTGTTCGGACTGGAATATGACTCCCGTTTGCTGTCCGGCCGGGACGTGCTGGATCAGGACTACGACCCCGCCGATGCCTACGGCAGTATCCCTCTGGTGATCTTGCCCACCGCTGCCGGCAACAGCTGGGCCACCGCCGCCGGCGTGTATGAGTCCTCTACCCGCACCTTCACCGCCAACCCCGGCGTCACGGTGCCGGAGGGCTATGTCAACGCCATCAACGACCGTGTGTCCCTGCAATACTACTACGCGGAGCTGCTGGTGACCTATGACTATTACGCCATTGCCTTGGGAGACCGTGCCCCCAACGCGCCGCAGCTCCCCACCCCCACCCCCGCGGAGGATATGACGCCGGAGGAAACACTGGAGCAGCCAGACTACATAGAACCGGAGACATAAGCAGCGAGCGCCGTCCTGTCTGACGGCGCTCGTTTTCCTATGTGCTCAGCGGCTGCCCGTGCCGCCCACCGTTGTCTCCGCACCGGATCTCGCATCTTCCTCGGATACCAGCTTCGCTGCGGCCGCCGCAGATATGGGACGTCCACCGTCCTCACCGCCAACGCCGAACAACTCATACACCATGCGGCGCAGGATATAGCGCCTGTGTTCACGCTCATGCAGTCTCATTTCCGTTGTTATACCCCCATTCCTCCGCCGCCCGGCTGGCGGTGGGCACTCTGCTGTCTGCCATTATAACACCGCACACGGTCGAAGCGCGGCAGAACACGTCTGCTGCGGCCGCCATCTTCGTCACAACAGGCGAAAGCGCCCCCAACGGGAGCGCTTTCGTTCTTTCTGTACGGCAAATCCGTCAATGCCGGCCCACGCGGTCCCAGTCCGCCTCGTTTTCGTACAGAAGGCGGGTCCCCTCCAGATACTGGGAGTCCATCGGGTTACTGATAGATACCGCCGCCTTATACTTCTCCAGTGCACGGCGGGACTTTTCCGGCGGCTGCACGGTACCGGCACCGGCAATGCACCCGCCGGGGCAGGCCATGCCTTCCAGCAGGTAGCCGTCGTACTTGCCCGTCCGGGCGATACGCAGCATCTTCCGGCACTCGTTCAGCCCCTCCGCGGCGGCGGTCTTGACCTCCACCTCCGGGTGCAGGCGGTGGATCACCTCCTCCACCGCCTTGGCCACGCCGCCGCCGGCGGCAAAGCCTACGCCGGGGGCACTGGCCTCGTAGTGGGAGGGCAGATCGGGAATCTGGCTGAAGTCGATTCCCTTGGCCTCGAACATTCCCCTCAGCTCCTCGAAGGTGATGACAAAATCCACATCACTGCGGACACTGCGGCGGCTGGCCTCCAACTTTTTGGCGGCGCAGGGACCAATAAAGACGACGCGGCACCCAGGCCGGCGGCGCTTCTGCAGCCGCGCCGTCAGCACCATAGGCGTCATGGTCATGGAGATATATGGTGCAAAGCCGGGAAACTCCTTTTTGGCCATCACAGACCATGCCGGACAACAGGAGGTCGCCATAAACGGCTGCTTCTCCGGCACCATACGCAAAAACTCCTCGGCCTCCTCCACCGCGCACAGATCGGCGCCCACGGCCACCTCCTCCAACGCGGCAAAGCCCAACTGCTGCATGGCGGCCTTGATCTGTCCCGGCGTTACATTGTCTCCGAACTGGCCCCAGAATGCCGGTGCGATCACCGCCACCACCTCGTCGCCCCGACGGATGGCGTGGATCAGCTGGAACAGCTGGCCCTTATCCACGATCGCGCCGAAGGGGCAATTCACCAGACACATACCGCAGCTGACGCACTTGTCATAGTCGATCTTGGCGTGGCCGTACTCATCCTGACCAATGGCATTCATGCCGCAGGCCTCCTGGCAGGGCCGGGTAAACTTGATGATGGCGTGGTAGGAACAGGCATCCCGGCATTTGCCACACTTGATGCACTTATCCTGGTCGATATGCGCCTGTCCGCGTTCGATAGCAATGGCCCCTTTATGGCAGGCATTCTGGCAATGGCGGGCCAGACAGCCCTGGCAGGCATTCGTGACCTCATAGTGAGTAGGCGTGCAGCCGTTACAGGCGTATTTTATGATGTTCACCAGTGGAGGATCGTAGTACTTCTCCGCGATGGCACTCTCCTCCACCCCGTCGCTGAGCAGGCTGTGCTCCGCCACCGGCCGCAGGGGCAGGCCCATAGCCAGCCGTATGCGCTCGCCTACGATAGCCCGTTCCAGAAAGATGGACTCCCGTTGGTTGCCCACCTCACCGGGAACGATCTTGTAGGGCAGCTTTTCCATACGGCGGTAGTCTCCGCCCTCATAGGCCAGCCGCGCCACCTCGGCAAACACTTGCTTACGCATATCCGCGATGGAGCATTTAAAGTTTCTCATAGGTACACTTTTCCTCCGAAACGCCCAGTCTTTTGTTACTATTATAACAAATTCATTATAGAAAACAATGTGCAGTTGCGAGAATTTCTATCGCCGCGCGAATGTTTCCTCATGCAACCTGCACAGCCTTCCGCCACAGCCGTTAAGGCGTTGTTAAGGTGCCTTTTATCTCCGGTCCCGCAGGGCCTCCTCCAGCTTGTGCAGCGCCTTTTTTTCAATACGGGATACATAGCTGCGGCTGATACCGTAATGGGCCGCCACCTGCCGCTGTGTCTGGGGCAAATGGCCGTCCAGGCCGTAGCGCCGCCGCAGAACATCCGCCTCCCGAGGGGTCAGCTCACGGGCCAGTAGCTGATGCAGCAGACGTCTGTCCTCCTTGCTTTGCAGCTCTTCCAGCATGGTGTCCTCTTCCCCCACCACATCGCCCAGATACAACGCATCACCCTCTGGCCCCGTGTCCAGCGCCTCATTCAGCGACACTTCGCCCTGCAATTTTTTCTGTCCCCGGAAGTACATTAGTATCTCATTTTCTATACAACGAGCGGCGTAGGTGGCCAGCTTGATTCCCTTGTCAGGGCGGAAGGTATTGACCGCCTTGATAAGCCCGATCGTTCCGATGGAGATCAGGTCCTCTTGGTCAGTGGACTGCGTGTAATACTTCTTGATGATGTGGGCCACCAGGCGCAGATTGTGCTCCACCAGTATATTCCGGGCCTCCAAATCTCCGGCGGCACAGCGCTCCAGGCACTCCCTCTCCCGGGCAGCAGACAGGGGCTTGGGGAAGGACCCGGCGCTACCGGTCAGGTGCAGGGACAAAAACAGGCTGTTGCACAGCAGCAACAGTGCAGCAGACAGCATACGCATCGCTCCTTTCACAACACCCTATGCCCTATGGGAATGTCCCTATACAAAAAGAACACGGACGGCAGCGTCGTCCGTGTTACAGTTCCTCCTCCGGAAGGGCCTCACCCTCCTCGCCACTGCCGAAGGCAATGGCCGTCCTGCCGTATTTTTGGCGGATAGCGTCCACGGCCTCCTCCAGCTGCTCCTGCCGCTGACCGCAGGCCTGAGCGGTACTGTCCAGCAGATCCAACTGTTGGAAAGTGCTGCACGTCTCGGTGACGTACAGCGCCGTTACGGTCATGGAGCGAAGGCGGGCAGGCGGCTTCCACAGCTGCCGGGCCAGGTCCGCAGCCGCACGGTAAATATCCCGGACCAGATGGGTAGGCGCGTCCAAGCGGGTCTGGCGGCTGAATGTTTTGAACGATACGTCTTTCAGCGTCACGCTGACGCCGCCGGCATACAGGCCGTGGCGGCGCAGGCGGGCGGCCACACTGTCGCACAGAGGCATCAAGCCGGCGCAGATCTGTTCCCAGCGCACCAGGTCATCGGGGAAGGTAGTGCCGTTGCCCACGGACTTGACCGGATCGGCGGCGTGGCGGGGCTTGACGGGACTTTTGTCAAGACCGTTGGCGTATTCCCACAGCTGGCGGCCCATCTTTCCCAGCAGCTGCTCGGGCATGGCGGGATCGCAGGCGGCCAGCTGACCGATGGTTTCTATACCGTATTTTTTCAGGGTCTGGGTGGCGGCGCGGCCGGCGTACAACAGGTTGCCCAGCGGCTGCGGCCAAACGATATTTTGCCACCCGTCTATTGGAATGACCGTTGTAGCGTCCGGTTTTTTCATGTCGCTGCCCAGCTTGGCAAACACTTTATTGAACGAAACTCCCACAGAAATCGTTAATCCTGTATCATTTTTTACTGTTTTTCGAATTCTATTGGCCAGTTTTCCCGCGTCGCCGCCGAAGAGGTGGAGGCTGCCGGTGACATCCAGCCAGCTCTCGTCGATCCCAAAGGGCTCGATCAGGTCGGTGAAGCGCTCGTAGATGTCATTGACGCGGACGGACCACATTTTATACAGGTCGTGATGGGGCGGCAGAAGCACGAGGCCGGGGCACTTCTTTTTGGCCTGCCAGACCGTCTCAGCCGTTTGTATTCCGTACTTTTTGGCGGGCTCGTTCTTGGCCAGGATGATGCCGTGGCGGGTCTTCGGGTCGCCGCAGACGGCCACCGGGACCTCCCACAAAGCGGGCTTGTCCAGCAGCTCCACAGAGGCGTAAAAGCTGTTCAGATCACAGTGCAGTATGATGCGCTCTCCCATGCTTTTCACCTCCCGGCACAGCAAATTTCTTTGGCAGTATATGATACAATGTCTGTACCTTTTCTATATTTTCTTTATACTTTTTATGTGCTCCTCATGCGCCTTTTCATGCACCTTTTATGCGCTGTTGGGTCAGGTTCTTTTTCTCTTCCTTCCAGCCCCCTTTTCGGGGCAGAAAACGAAGGATCGGACGGTCGTCTTCATGTGCGCCCCCTGCACAGGGGGCGCACATGGGGACTGCTCAATAGCCGATCCGACGGTCCACCAGACGCAGGGGCTTCTCACCCCGACCGTAGCGCTCCAGGTCCTCACAGAAAAGCTGCACGTTTCGATCGCGGGTGTAGCCCAGGCTCATCTGACCGGAGATGTGGGGGGTGATGAGCAGGTTCTTCGCCGTCCAGGCCGGGTCGCCGACGGGGATAGGCTCCTGCTCGAACACGTCCAGAGCCGCGCCGGCGAGACGGTCGTGGTTCAGGGCGTCCAGAAGGGCGGCCTGGTCGATGGCGCTGCCGCGGCCCACGTTGACCACATAGGCGGTCTTCGGCAGCAGGGCGAGGCGCGCCGCGGAGAGAACCCCCTTCGTCTCACCGGTGGCGGGCAGGGCCAGGGCAAGGATATCCGTATCCGGCAGGAGGGCGTCCATCTCGTCGTTGGTATGGATCTCGTCAAAGGCGGGGTCGGCGGCCTTTTTGGTGCGGCGGACACCGCGGACGGCGGCAGCACCCAGGGCCTTGGCGCGGCGGGCGAACTCGGTGCCGATATCGCCGGTGCCGACGATGGTGATGGTGCTGCCCATAATGGAGCGCATGGGGAGCACCCGGCCCCAGCGGCCGGCGGCCTGGTCGGCGCAGTAGGCCGGGGCGTGGCGCAGGAGCATCAGCGTGACCATGACCATGTGCTCGGCGATGGTGACACCGTAGGCGCCGGAGGAGTTGGACAGCATGACCTCGGGAGAGGGATACAGGCTGTCGTCCAGATAAGCGTCCACGCCGGCAAAGCTGCCGCAGAACCACTTGAGGTTCACGAAGTCCTTTAATTCACCGGGCTTGGGCATACCGTAGATGACCTCATAGTCACCCCGCTTGTCCGCGGGGACGGCGGCGGGGGCCGCGTAGTAGTCCACGGTGAAGCCGGCGCGGGCCGCTGTCTCGTCAATGAGCCGGCGGTGCTTGGGCTCGGTGAAGCTGTCGTAGATGGCGATCTTTCTCATGTTGTATATACCTCCAGGAGTTTTTCCGCGCAGCGCATTCCGTCGGCGGCGGCGGAGAGGATGCCGCCGGCATAGCCGGCCCCCTCGCCGCAGGGGAATATGCCGCGTATATTGGCTTCATAGTGCGCGTCACGCACCAGGCGCACCGGGGAGGACGAGCGCGTCTCCACGCCGGTGAGCAGGGCGTCCGGGTCATCGTAGCCCCGGAGCTGACGGCCCAGGACCGGCAGGGCCAGGGCCAGCGTCTCGCTGATAAAATCCGGCAGGCAGCGGCGCAGGTCGGTATAGACCACGCCGGGGCGGTAGCTGGGGCGCACGATCCCCGGTCCGGCGGAGGGACGGCCCGCCAGAAAGTCCGCCACCCGCTGGCAGGGGGCGGCAAAGCCGCCGGTGAGGGCGTAGGCCGCCGTCTCCAGCTGCCGCTGGAGGGCGATGCCCGCCAGGGGATGGTCCGAGGGGAAATCTGCCGGCGTGACATTCACCAGCAGCGCGCCGTTGATGTTCTCCCCGTCACGGGCATAGACGCTCATGCCGTTGGTGACGGTGCGCCCCGGCTCGGAGGCGGCGGCCACCACCTGACCGCCGGGGCAGACGCAGAAGCTGAAGGCGCTGCGGCCGTTGGGCAGGTGGCAGGACAGCTTGTAGGTGCTGGGCGGCAGAGCCGGGTGGCCCGCCAGAGAACGGTACTGGGCGGCATCGATGGCCGACTGGCGGTGCTCGATGCGGACACCCATGGCAAAGGGCTTGGGCACCATATACAGTCCGACGCGATGCAACATTTCAAAGGTATCCCGGGCGCTGTGGCCCAGGGCCAGGAGCACATGGCGGGCAGGCAGGTCATAGGTCTGCCCGTTCTGGCAGACGGTGACGGCGCTGACCGCGCCGTCCTGTATCCGTATATGCTCCAGCCGGGCGTTGAAGCGTATGTCCGCCCCGGCCGCCTCCAGCTCCTGCCGCAGGGCTTGCAGGGCGATGTGGAGCTTGTCGGTGCCCACGTGGGGCTTGGCATCGGTCAAAATGGTATCCGGTGCGCCGCAGCGGACCAGCGTCTCCAGAATGAAGCGGTGGCGCAGGTCCTTCGTGCCGGTGTTCAGCTTGCCATCGGAAAAGGCGCCGGCGCCGCCCTCGCCGAACTGGACGTTGCTGTCCGTGTCCAACGGGCCGCCGGACCAGAAGCGCTCAACGTCCGCCTGACGGTGTTCTACCGGCCGGCCGCGCTCCAATAGAATAGGGCGTGCGCCGCAGCGGGCCAGCACCAGGGCAGCGAACAGGCCCGCCGGTCCCGCGCCCACCACGATGGGGCGGACCGCCGGGGCCATCACCGGCGGCGGTAGGAAGTACACTTCCCGTTTGTAGACAGATACGCGCTTATCGCGGCAGCGGCGCAGGACCTGGGCCTCGTTTTTTACAGAGACGGACACCGTGTAGACAAGGGTCAGGTCTTCGCGGGCGTCGATGGCCTTTCGCAGAACGGTGCAGGCGGTGATGTCCGCCGGAGCCACGCGGAGCAGCTTGGCGCACCGGGCGCGCAGGAGCGTCTCCTGCTGGCCGGGGTGCAGGCGCAGTTGGTCGATACGGAGCATGGGTACGTCTCCTTTTTATAGGATCGGGTGGGGGTTCGCCGCCGCGGCGGCGAGTTGGCTTTCCCCTGGCGGGGAGGCGGCCTCCGGCGGCCACATTTCTTTCTGCGAAGAAAGAAATGTGGGAAAGAAAGTCGCTTAGACCTACGGTCTAAGGGTCCCTTGGCGCGCTATGGGTCATGCAAAATTGGCGGTGCTGATCTCGCGGAATTGGTACGGCGGGTGACATTGTTGTCGGTTCAGGGATCGCTTGTACCGCTTGCGCCGCTGCCGCTGACAGCAGTGAGGGTAGGGGTTGGTGCGCTGGTCGAGTGGCGATTATCAAATCGCGCCTTTGCCGCCTTGCGGCGGCAAAGGTAGGTGTGCCCGTCGGGCACAGGATATAATTATTTCTTAGCCTGCGACACGGCAGAACGAATAATTTTTGCCGTAGTAGCAGGCAGCGGCAGCGGAAAGCTGTGCTGGCACAGTCGGCGGAACGATAGCGGGTAAGAAAATGCCGATTGCGTGGGGGCGCAGCTTTGCATACTAAGGCGGTATAGCGCGCTGAGGAAGTGCAGAAACGTAGTTTCTGCCGGCGTTCTTTCCCCCATTTCTTCCGCTGTTGGAAGAAATGGGGCCGTCGGAGACAAAGAAAGCGCTCGCGCCGGGGCGCGAAACTATCCCCGTCGGAGACAAATACTACGCTTGCGCCGCTGCCGCTGATGCAGTGAGAGGATAGGGGCTGGTGCGCTGGACGAGTGGGCGATTATCAAATCGCGCCTTTGCCGCCGCAAGGCGGCAAAGGTAGGTGTGCCCGTTGGGCACAGGATATAATTATTTCTTAGCCTGCGACACGGCAGAACGATAATTTTTGCCGTAGTAACAGGCAGCGGCAGCGGAAAGCTGTGCTGGCACAGTCGGGGGACCGACAACGATCAGGAAAACGCCGGTTACGTGAGGGAAAGCGCGGGTGGCAGTGAACAGGCGTTGCGCGCTGAGGAAGTGCAGAAACGTAATTTCTGCCGGCGTTCTTTCCCCCATTTCTTCCGCTGTTGGAAGAAATGGGGCCGTCGGAGACAAAGAAAGCGCTCGCGCCGGGGCGCGAAACTATCCCCGTCGGAGACAAATACTACGCTTACGCCGCTGCGCGGCGACACCTCATCCGTCAGCTTCGCTGACACCTGTCTCCCTGCGGGTCGGTCGGTTCGCGGATCTGACAGGCCACCGGTGTGTCATTCAGCACCGCGGACCCTGCGAGGGGAAGGCTAACGGGGGTACGCCATTCAACACCGCAACCCATCAAGGGGGAAGGCTTGGGAGATAAAAAGAAGCGCCCGGGGGCGCTTCTTTTGGCTTTGTTTATCTCTTTTTGGTGATGCAGGTCAGGCCCGTCAGGGACAGGAGCGACAGGGCGGCGTAGAGGGCTACGCCGGGGTCGGCGGTCTTGGGAGAACCCTTGGCATCGTCGGCCTTAGTATCGGTGGTAGGGTAGTAGTAATAGCCGCCGGAGGAGGCCGGGGTCCGCACGGCATACAGCTTTATCGACTCGTTTATTTCGGTATCAAAATTCCACGCTTCGGAGGTTCCCTTTGCCGCCCAGTACATAAAGGCCTGGCCATTCGCTGTGGCAGGATCATCCGGTTTTCTGGCCTTTTTATCCCCTTTCACAAAAATAAGCTGGAAGGTCCTTGTCTTGGCGACCTCGTCAATGAAATTGACGGTGTTGTAGTCCACAGCGGTGCCAGCACCATCCTTCATCTTCACCTGTATATGTCCGTCAAGCACACCGTTCTCTTTCACAACAGATTCAGCCACGCTTTTCAAGGCTTTCTCGTTATAGTCATCGTCCCTGCTTTCACCATCCGGTTTCATGTTCGAAGTCTCGAAGAAAATATACACCTTCCCTTCGATGATACCGCCGGTAACGGACAGTCCTGTCTCTTTCCGAACCGGCTCGCGTACGTAAATATCTTCTTTTCTGGCATTCGGATTTCCACCGATATACGCCGTGCCGGACATGGTCATATTCCCATTGTACACATATACGCCCCTGTCACTGCCCCCTGTGATACGGCCGCCGGTCATTGTGAAGGTCCCCACATTATTATGTACGCCGACAGTTTTTCCGGTGATCGTGCCGCCGGACATTACGAAGATCGCACCATCGATATAGATGCTGCTGCCGCTGTTAACGGTAAGCGTGCCGCCCTCCAGATTCAGCGTTGTATCTTTCTCCAGGAATACGGCTCCTCCAACATAGTCATAGTAAATTCCCATCACATTTGGTCCCTTTCCGCCGGTGATGACACCGCCGGCAGGCAAGCCCGTATAGGATCCTGTATGCGGATTTTGGGGACGGCTGTCCGTGATGGTCAGGGTCGCACGGTCACTCACCTTGAGCACACTGCCGGTGCCGGTCATCTTGAGCACATGGCCGTTCAGGTCGATGGTCAGGTTTTTTGTAATTTGCAGCGTGGCAGCGATCTCCGTATTGGAATTCAATGTAATCGTTGCGCCAGCGTTTGCCCGGTCTATCATCCCCTGCAAGTTCGGCTCCGACGCGCCGGCGGTGCACACCAGGGGATTTGTTACATCCCCCGATGTAACAAAAGCTGCCCATATGGGCAGCGCGCATACCAATACCAGGGTCATCAGGATGGGGAGCAGTCGTCTCTTCATGGCGGTTCCTCCTTCTATGGCTCACATATTTCTCTCCCGGGCCTGTGTGCCGCAAAATTTCTTGTTGGGAAAGTTTTTTGGCGCGCAGGCTCTGTTGTACGACCATCTTACCAGAAAGTGTCGCGAAAGGCAACGGGAATATCCAGATGTTGGCATAACAAATCGGCGTGGGAGGCATTAGAGGAAGTTATGGTGGGTATTTTTTTGCTTGTCCGGACATAGGCTTGTCTGAAAGGCGGTGGGGCTTGTGAAATGGCGGCGGGGCGCGGCGGCGGTGTGCGGGGTGTTCGTGCTGTGGCTGGCGGCGGTGTGCGCGGGGAGTCAGGACCTGCGGGCGGCTGCACAGGGGGTGGGGGACAGCTCGCTGGCGCAGCGGCTGGTACAGTGGGAGCTGGGGGACCTGTGGGCGGCGGACTCGCTGCCGCTGCCGGTGCTGACGGTACTGCGGCAGTCGCCGATGCTGCTGGCGGCGGAGACGCAGGTGACGCAGGCAGAGACGCCCCGGAACGCGGAGGAGACGCCCTCCCCCGCCCCGGTGGAAACACCGGAGGGCCCAACAACGGAACAGACGGAGAACACCGGCGGGCAGGGGGAATCGAGGCCGCTGTCGGTGGTGGCGGCGGATGAGAACGGGTACACCCGGGTGGGGGACGTGTTCATCAAGAACAGTTCGCGGCAGACGGTGGAGGGCATCGTGTTTGACGGGACGTTCGCGGCGGCGCTGGGCGAGGACGCGCCGCAGGTGCTGATCGTCCACACCCACGGCAGCGAGGCGTACACCATGCCGCCGGGGGAGGAATACGAGGACACGGGGAGCTTTCGGACGGCGGATGCCAGCGTGAGCGTGATACGGGTGGGCGACGAGCTGGCGAGGGTGCTGTCGGGCTACGGGATATCGGTGCTGCACGACCGGGCGCTGTATGACGACCCGGAGTACAACGGGGCATACTACCGGGCGGAGGACGCCATCGAGGCGTATATGGAGAAATACCCCAGCATCGGGTTCATTCTGGATGTGCACCGGGACGCGCTGGAGGACAAGGCCGGGCACCAGTACAAGGTGGTAACGCGGGAGGACCCGGACTGCGCGCAGGTGAGCCTGGTAATGGGCAGCAGCTGGGAGGGCTGGCAGGAGAACCTGAAATTCGCCGTGGCGGTGCAGCAGCACCTGACGGATCGCTATCCCACGCTGATGCGGCCGCTGACGCTGCGGAATTCGGACTACAATGAGTACTTCACGCCCGGGAGCCTGCTGGTGGAGATCGGCGCGGCGGGGAACTCGCTGGACGAGGCGCTGAAGGCCGTGCGGGTGTTCGGAGAGGGTTTTGCGGAGGTAGTGACGGGAAAATAGGGTTGCAATCCGGGCGTCGGTAGGGTATAATGTGGAAAACTTATCAAAAAACGATTCCGGAGGGTATAGACTATGAAACGGAACCGCGGCTTTACATTGATGGAAATGCTGATCGTGGTGGCGATCATCGCTGTGCTGGCGGCTGTTGCCATCCCTGTGTTCAACGGCAGCCTGCACAAGGCCAAGGTGGCCGCCGACATGGCCAACGTGCGGGCGTATTACGCAGAATTGCAGACACAGCTTATCTTGACCGGAGAGTCTGATTTCACTGAAAATCGCTATCTGAGCGAGATCACTTTTTCCGATGGCAGTACCGTCAAACTACAGGCGGGTATGGTAGCCGTAAGGCTGGAGCGCGGTCCGGGTCAAGGCTATACCGGCACACCGCTTAGCTATCAGATGTACTACGTATGCGACAAGGGCGACCACGAACTGCGGCTGGAATAATGATGAAAAAAGAGACGGCGTGAGCCGTCTCTTTTCTTATCGGTTTTTCTTGGCCAGCTCCATGAGTTCCGGGTACTTGGACTTGACGTAGCTGTAGCTGCCCCGACCGTGGGGCAGCAGGCAGTCGGAGCAGTCCTTGACGCCGTTTTCCAGGTACCTGAAGTTGCCGCCGCACTTGCTGCCCAGGGTATACAGCGGGCAGTAGCAGAACAGGCAGTTAAAGTCCTCCGGGTGGCCGGTCTTGTGGCAGGGGAAGAACTCGCAGGTCCTGTGCTGGGTGAAGGAGTAGGCGCACTCCTCGGGCTTTTTGGTGTAGATATCGTCCATGTCAGTCCTCCACGGTGACCAGGCCGTCGTCACCCACGGTGACGGTCATGCCGGTCTGCACATATTGCAAAAATTCGTCGCCCAGGGAGTCCACCACGGGCATTTTGCTGTCGGTCCAGACATCGCCCAGAATGGCGCCGGAGGCGGCCAGGGAGTCGATGGGCAGGGAGAAGAGCATACAGGCGGGCTGCTTGCCGTGGGAGCACACCGTGAAGAGCACCATGCCGCCGGTGGTGGAGCCGATGGTCTGGGGCAGGCAGAGGGCCTTGCCGATCATGGGCTTCCTGTAGATGTCGGGGTTATTCTGGTCGCCGCACTTAACCTGCTTGTCGCCGAACATCATGGCCATCTGGTAGCTGGCCAGGGTGTTGAAGCCGCCATGGCTGACCAGCGCTTCGGCGGTGCAGGTGCCGGGGACCACCACGCGGCCCTTGAACTGCTGCATATCAGCGTCCCTCCTTTCCGGTGAGGATGTCCAGTATCTCCGCGTCGGTATAATACCGGGCGCTGGTGTAGGTGCGGAGCTTATTGGAGTTGGTGATGACCGCCTTCTTCTTGCAGAGGGGGTTGTTCATGTACATCAGCGGGCAGATGTAGCTGAGGATCACGCCCATGCTTTGCAGCTTGTAGCCCTCCACGGTGTCCTTGAAGGCGTCCAGCACCGCCGGGGCGGCGGTGAACACGGTGGGAACGGCCACCTGCAGGCGGTTCTGCGCCCGCAGGGCGTCGGTGAGCTTCGCCGTCCAGTCCTTCAGCTGCTCCAGCGTCAGGTGAGGACAGCCCACGAAGCACAGCTGCGGCGCGGCGGCAGGGTCCTTCCAGATGACGGGATAGCTGCGCTTCACGCGCTCCAGCTCGGCGTCGTCGATGATGTAGGTCCGATAGCCCTCCCGCAGCAGGGCCTCGCCCTGCTGTTTTGCCTCGGGGGTCAGGTGCTCCACATGGTACAGGCCCACGGCGCCGTTGGAGGCGGTGGCCGCGCCGAAGTCCTTGAGGTAGGCGCGGTTCTCGTCGTTCAGCTCCGTGCCCAGCCACTTGTCCAGTCCCCGGACGTAGGGCACGTCCTCCATGACCTTCATGCCGATGGCGGAGCCGAGAAGCTGGGCCTCGGGCCGGCGGGTGCATTTGACCTCCACCAGCCAATGGGCCTTGCGGCCCTCGTCGGTGAGCAGGCCGAACTCCGGCACGAAGCCGGCGATGCTGCCCATGAGCTCCAGCATACCGCTGTTGCGGTTGCAGCGGGCGCCCAGGACGGAGTTGGCGTAGACCACGGCGGAGGACTCCGCCCAGCTGAGGATATCACCCTGTTTTGGGGTGTTGCCCACCTGATCCAGATAACAGGTACAGGTATAGGCGTTATCGGCGGTGATGCCCAGCTTTTTCAGCTGCTGCTCATACCGGTCCTGCTGGGTGTACATGATCTTGCGGAAGACGATGTCCTCCAACAGACTGGTGGGGACGTGCTTATCCAGGGGCAGGGGGTCAGCAGTGAATTTCTGACCGCTGGTAAGGCCGGACTCGATAAGACGGTCGTACAGGTCGTAGACCGGCTTCATCACCGCCAGGCCGAAGGAGATGACGGTGTGGCCGTACTCACTGGTAACGGGGACCATACGCTGGGCGCCGAAGGTATCGCCGTACATGACCAGCGTCTTGACCACCTTGGCCATGGTCTCGCCCTGGGCGCCGTCCAGCAGGGCCTGCTGCTGGGGTGTCAACTGCATAAAACCACTTCCTTTGTTTCAGAATGGTGCTGCGCTGGCTCTATTGTACCAGTCCGCCGCGGGAAAGTCAACTTGACGAAGGGGACGCGGTGGGGTATACTGCAGGAGAAAGGACGGTGGCAATATGCGGAGCGTGCTGCTGTGGAAGGATATGGATCAGGTGGCGGAGCAGATGGACGCCGCCGTATTTCAATATGTGGGTGAATTGCAGACGGAGAGCTTTGAGGCCTTTGCCGACTTCGACCTGCTGGCCTTTGACTGGTACGATGTGCGGAAGGCGGGGAAAAACGGCAAGGTGCTGGTATACATCGACCGGGAGGACCTGTTTTTCTTCTGCCGGAACGAGGCGGCACAGCAGTATGTGCAGGGTGCGGTGGACACGCTGACCGCAGGCGGACCGCTGAATGACCAGCAGCTGCTGTACCGGTTCTTTGCGGGGCTGTTCAAGGGTGACATGGCGTATCTGGAAAAGCTGGAGGCCCAGATCAACGGCGGCGAGAGCACCATACTGGAGGGCAAGGCCAAGGACGACGCGCCCCGGCGCATCGCCGCGTGGCGGCGGGAGCTGCTGCACCTGAAGCGGTACTATGAGCAGCTGGACGCCATCTTCGATGAGATGTGCGACAACGATAACGGGCTGATCGAAGCCAACATTCTGGCGCGGCTGGAGGTGCTGGGGCGGCGGACGGGCCGGTATCTGCAAAAGGTATGCGCGCTGCAGGAGCTGGTGGCCCAGCTGCGGGAGGCCTATCAGAGCCAGCTGGCCATCCAGCAGAACGACCTGATGCGGGTATTCACCATTGTAACGGTGCTGTTCCTGCCGCTGACGCTGATCACCGGCTGGTTCGGCATGAACTTCGTAAATATGCCGGAGCTGCAGTCGGAGTGGGGCTATCCCGTGATCATCGCCGCCAGCATACTGCTGGTGGCAGGACTGCTGTGGTTCTTCAGGCACAAGAAATGGCTGTAAAAAAAGCGCCCCTCAGGCCGCCTGGCCTAAGGGGTGCTTTTCATCTGTATACCACCGCTGCGGCGAAGAGAACGGCCAGCAGCGGCAGCAGAGTCTGTCCCCTGCGCCGCAGACGGCGGCGCAGGAGGTGCAAAGCGTTCAAGCTGCCAGGGTCTTGCCCATGGCGCGCAGGGTATCCAAGGCGGTGTCATCCGGGGCCTCGCAGCAGATCACGCTGTCGCAGACCAGGTTCACGCCGGCATCGGCGCAGTCCTTTTCCCAGGAGCGCATCCACTCGCCGTCGCCCCAGCCGTAGGAGCCGAACAGGGCCACGGCCTTGCCGCCCAGGCAGTTCTTGCAGGCGTCAAACATGGGCTGGAACTCCATCTCCTCCAGCACCTCGCTGCCCATGGCCGGGCAGCCGAAGGCAATGGCGGCATAGCCGTTCAGCTCGGCGGTGTTCACCTGGTCCACCGTCAGCAGCTTGGCATCCGCGCCGGCGGCGGTCATGCCCTCCAGCACGGCATTGGCCATGGCCTCGGTGTTACCGGTGCCGCTCCAATAGATCACAGCAGTCTTTTTCATTGTCGTTTCTCCTTTCGATCGTTACCCCGCCACAGCCAGCTGATCGATCGTCGCGCCGGCCTGCCAGAGCTTGCAGTATGTGTCCGTGCAGCGCTTGAACCGGGTGAAGAGCCGCCGGGCCCGGGCCTCGTCGCTGTACACCTTCCACAGCCCCGCGCACTTGTAGCTGCGGGCACGGTTGTCCACGAAGCCCTTGACGTCCTCAGGAGGGTAGCTGAGGAAGAGGCCGATCTCGTGGGGGAAGTCCGCACCCTGACGGAAGCGGCGGATCAGCGTAGCCACACAGCGGCCGCAGCTGCCGCCGTCATAGCCGGCCTCCGCCAGCAGGCGGCGGGCCAGATCGTCGCTGAGATCGCGGCGGAGAGTGGCGGGGCGGTAGAGGTACAGCAGGGCGCTGCCCTCGGTAAAGCGGAGGGGCAGCAGGCACAGGCCCTTGGGTGAGAGGCGGCGGTTCAGCTGCCGCACCTCGTCCAGCAGTGCATCCCGGTCCGTGCAGGGACAGGGGAAGAGACTTCCGGCCTTGATACCGGCCAGAGTGGGGGCGCACTGGCGCACGACCATTTCTTCGGACATAGGGGTTCCTCCTTAACCGGCGTGTTTTTCCAGAATGCTCCGCAGGGCGGACAGAGAGCTGGTATGGCAGCGCTCGATACGGGTCGGCGTGCCCTTCAGCTCGCTGAGGGCGCTCTGCACCAGCTTGTGGGACATGGTGGAGGTGAAGAAGATCATCAGGTCCGGACTGCCCAGCTTGTTTTTCAAGCCGCCGGAGGGCTTGGTGAACACCTTGGCGGAGCATTTGTAGGACTGACACAGGTCCTTGTAACGACGCTCCATGCACTCGTTGCCGCCTAAGATCACGACGCTCATATCGCACTTCCTTTCTGTTCCGTGCCGCCGAATATTGCTCGACGGTATTTTTGCTCGTTTCTTCCGGATGATACGTAGTTAGCCTATTTTAACTTTAGTTAGAGCTATTTAACTATCGGTTTTCAAAAAAGCGCCGGGGGAGGGCGCTTCTTTGACGGGTCACTTTCTGTGGAAGGAAAAGAGGCTCTTTTTCTCGTAGGGATGGGCGTCCATCGCTGTGACCGTGTAGCCGGTGGCGGCGATGGCGTCACGCAGCGCCTGCTGGTCCAGGGGCTGCTCCGAGAGGATCACCGTCTCGCCCTTGGTGTGGGAGGACGTGACCTTCTGGACGGAGAACTTGTTTCGGACGGTGTCGTTGATGTGGCTTTCACACATACCGCAGGCCATGCCGTCCACCTTCAGGATGGTTTCTGTCATAGTGACATCTCCTTTTAGACGCAGGGGGAGGCACTGACGATGCCTCCCCCCGCTCTATTCAGTGCTTGCAGCTCTGGCTGTGGCACTGGCCGTGCATGGCGCAGTGAGCGCAGCCGGCACCGCAGGAGGACTTTCCCGCCTTCTTCTGGCGCAGCAGGTAGCGGATGATGAGGATCACAACGACAAGTAAGGCGGCACTGATGAGGATCGTGCCCAGGTTTGCTGACAGCCATTGCAGCATGGAAGTTCACTCCTTTCTATGGGGTAAGAGGGTAATTACGGGGGCAGTTTACTTCACGGACAGCTTGGTGGCTTCCTTGTAGGGCTTGCACAGCATATAGATGATGCCGGCCAGCAGGAGCACCGCCACGATGACGCCCAGGATGTTGGCATTGCCGGTGAACAGGCCGCCGAACTGGTTGATCATCAGCGCGATCACATAGGCGAACACGCACTGATAGCCGATGGCGAACCAGGTCCACTTGCGGCTGTTCATCTCGCGCTTGATGGCGCCGATGGCAGCGAAGCAGGGGGCGCACAGCAGGTTGAACACCAGGAAGCTGTAAGCGGTGATACCGGTGAAAGCCGCGGCCATAGCGTCGTAGACGCTGCCGTCGCCGCCGCCGTACAGGACGCCCAGGGTGCCCACGATGTTCTCCTTGGCCACCAGGCCGGTGATGGAGGCGACGACCGCCTGCCAGTTGCCCCAGCCAAGGGGTGCGAAGATCCAGTCGATGGCGCCGCCGATGGCCGCCAGGATGGAGCAGTCGATCTGCTCATCGGACAGCATCTGGAAGGTGCCGTCCACCCAGCCGAAGTAGCTGGTGAACCACACGAAGATGGTGGACAGCAGGATGATGGTGCCGGCCTTCTTGATGAAGGACCAGCCGCGCTCCCACATGGAGCGGAGGACGTTGCCCAGAGTGGGCCAGTGGTAAGCGGGCAGCTCCATAACGAAGGGAGCAGGCTCGCCGGAGAACATCTTGGTCTTCTTCAGCATGATGCCGGAGATCACGATGGCGGCCATGCCGATGAAGTAAGCGGAGGTGGACACCCATGCGCTGCCGCCGAAGATGGCGCCGGCGATCATGGCGATGAAGGGCACCTTGGCGCCGCAGGGGATGAACGTGGTGGTCATGATGGTCATACGCCGGTCACGCTCGTTCTCGATGGTACGGGAGGCCATAACGCCGGGGATGCCGCAGCCGGTACCGATCAGCATGGGGATGAAGGACTTGCCGGACAGGCCGAACTTACGGAAGATACGGTCCAGCACGAAGGCGATACGGGCCATGTAGCCGCAGGCCTCCAGGAACGCCAGCAGCAGGAACAGAACCAGCATCTGGGGCACGAAGCCCAGCACCGCGCCCACACCGGCCACGATACCGTCAAGGATCAGGCCGGACAGCCAGTCGGCAGCACCGGCGGACTCCAACGCGTTGCCCACCAGCACAGGAACACCGGGCACCCACACGCCGTAGTCGGCGGGGTCAGGGGCCTCAAAGCCATTTGCCTCCAGATAGGCCGCGGCGTCCACATAGGTCATCTGCACCACATCGTCCCGCTTGTCGGCATCCTGGGGCAGGGCGTCATAGTAGGCGGTCATGGTGTTGACGGCCAGGGTCTCCTCATCCTCCACATCCACGGTGGCGGTGTCGGAGGTGGGAACGAAGGACTTTATCCGGGCCAGGGCGGCGCCGGCATCGAAGTCCTCCGCCTCGGTGTCCAGCCCCAGGAAGGCGTCTACGGCCTGGGTGGCGGCGGTATATTCGTCGCTGGCCTCGGTATATGCCTTGGAGCCGATACCCAGCAGGTGCCAGCCGTCGCCGAACAGGCCGTCGTTCGCCCAGTCGGTAGCGGCGGAGCCAACGGTGACCATGGAGATGTAGTACACCAGGAACATGACCAGAGCGAAGATCGGCAGACCCAGCCAGCGGTTGGTCACGATGCGGTCGATCTTATCGGAAGCGGACAGCTGACCGGCGTTCTTTTTCTTGTAGCAGGCCTTGATGATCTCGGCGATGTACACATAGCGCTCGTTGGTGATGATGCTCTCGGCGTCGTCGTCCAGTTCCTTCTCGGCGGCCTTGATGTCCTCCTCGATGTGGGCCATGACGGTCGGGTCGATCTTCAGCTGATCCAGCACCTTGTCATCGCGCTCGAAGATCTTGATGGCGTACCAGCGCTGCTGCTCCTCGGGCAGGTTATGTACGGCGGCCTCCTCGATGTGGGCGATGGCGTGCTCCACGGGGCCGGAGAAGGTGTGCATGGGAACGGTCTTGGTGGACTTGGCGGCCTGCACAGCGGCCTCGGCGGCCTCCATAATGCCCTCGCCCTTCAGGGCGGAGATCTCCACGATCCTGCAGCCCAGCTCGCGGCTCAGCTCGTCCACGTTGATCTTGTCGCCGTTCTTGCGGACCACGTCCATCATGTTGATGGCGATGACAACGGGGATGCCCAGCTCGGTCAGCTGGGTGGTCAGGTACAGGTTACGCTCCAGGTTCGTACCGTCGATGATGTTCAGGATGGCGTCGGGGCGCTCGGTGATGAGGTAATTACGGGCGACCACTTCCTCCAGGGTGTAGGGGGACAGGGAGTAGATACCGGGCAGGTCCATGATGGCCACGTCATCGTGCTTCTTCAGCTTGCCCTCTTTCTTCTCCACCGTAACGCCGGGCCAGTTGCCCACGAACTGGTTGGAGCCGGTCAGCGCGTTGAACAGGGTGGTCTTGCCAGAGTTGGGGTTACCTGCCAACGCGATCTTTATCTGTTTTTCCATAGTGTCTCTCCTTCCGGTTAATCTTGTTGAACCTATATACAGATGAATTTAAATAACGGACGTATTTCCGGCACCGGAACACGGCGCCGCAGGTCATCACTCGACCTCGATCATTTCGGTGTCGGCCTTACGCAGGCTCAGCTCGTAGCCGCGGACAGTGACCTCCATGGGATCGCCCAGAGGGGCTACCTTGCGGACATAGACCTCCACGCCCTTGGTGATGCCCATATCCATGATACGGCGCTTGACGGGGCCCTCGCCGTGGAGCTTGACGACCTTGACGGTCTCGCCGATCTTGACTTCACGCAATGTTTTCATGCTTCTGCTCTCCTTCTATGTGATATTTCTGTTTCTCAAATACAATAACCGCTTGGCGCGGCTATCAGACCATGATCTTGCGGGCCATTTCCTCGCTGATGGCCACGCGGGACTCCTTGACCTTCACGATGACGTTGCCGCCCATGGCGGACACCAGCGTGACGGTGCTGCCCGGGGTGAAGCCCAGGTCCTCCAGGTGCTTTTTGACCTCCGGGCTGCCGCCCACCTTGTGGATGAGCTGCTCCGTTCCGGCGTCTGCCAGCATCAAAGGCATCATGTATATCCCTCCGTTTCACGGTTAGCTTGCGCTAACCCTGTGTCTGAAAAAAGCGGTTCTGAAAGGGCTTTCCCGGTCCATAGCGGGCCACGACGGTTAGTCCTCCTTAACCTATGGCACAGTTTAATACCTCAAACCCTCTTTGTCAATAGGGAGAACGAAATTTTTTTAGCGCACTTGTAAGTTTGTGAAAATTGTGGTATGCTGTTAAAAGTGTATTGGGGAAAGTTGGTGATACTTTTTATGCAGATACTGCGCGCCTCCGAGGATTATTTAGAGACGATGCTGATGATGCAGCAGCAGCACGGCTACATCCGTTCCATCGACGTAGCCGAGCATCTGGGCGTGACAAAACCCAGCGTGACCTATGCCACCAAACGGCTGCGGGAAAACGGCTATATCACGATGGACAAGGACGGCCTCATCACCCTGACGGCCAGCGGCATGGCCATCGCCGAGCGTATGCTGGACCGGCACCACACGCTGACGAAATTCCTGATAGCGCTGGGCATCGATGCCGCTACGGCGGAGACAGATGCCTGCAAGATCGAACACGATATCAGTCAGAAGACCTTTGACGCCATCTGTGCCCACGCAAAGGCGCATTTATGACAAAAAAGGCCACCCTATCGGGTGGTCTTTTTGTATGCCCGCCCGCAGAGGCGGGCATTTTCGCGTTTACGCTTCCAACGGCAGGCGGAGGGTAAAGGTGGTGCCCTCCCCCTCACGGCTGTCCAGCGTGACGGTGCCGTGGTGATAAGCCACGGCGTGCTTGACGATGGACAAGCCCAATCCGGTACCGCCGGAGGCCTTGGAGTGGCTCTTGTCCACGCGGTAGAAGCGCTCGAAGACGCGGCCCTGGTGCTCCGGCGGGATACCGATGCCGGTATCGGCTACCGTGACCACGGCGTCGGGGCCGTCACGGCCCACGGCGACGGCGACGCTGCCGCCGTCCTTATTGTACTTGATGGCGTTGTCGCAGAGGTTGAAGACCGTCTCGGTCAGCAGACGGCGGACGCCGGGGACCGTAACGGCCTCGCCGGTGACGGTCATGGTGATCTGGCGCTGCTGCGCGGCGCTCTCCAGCGACTTGACCGTGTCGGTGCAGAGGGAGAGCAGCTCCACCGGCTCGGTGGGCAGGCTGCCGCCCTCGTCCAGCTCAGACAGGCGGAGGATGTCGTTGATCAGCGTCACCAGGCGCTGGGCCTCGCCGCGGATATGGCCCACGAAGCGGGGCACATCGTCAGGCCGGACCATGCCGTTCTCCAGCAGCTCGGCGCTGCCGATGATGCCCTGAAGCGGGGTTTTCAGCTCATGGGAGACGTTGGCGGTGAACTCGCGGCGGTTGCGCTCGGCGTAGGCCTGCTCAGTGACGTCGAAGGTCAGCAGCACCGCGCCCACCACCTCGCCGTCGGCCTGGATACGGGTCATGTCGAACTGGTACTCGCGGCCGTCGCGCTCCATACGGGTCTCGCCGTGGCCGGTGTCCATGGCATCGTGGAGGGCGTGGCTGACGGCGCTGCCGCGCTCCACGGTCAGCAGAGGCTGGCCCACGCAGGCCGCATCGGTGTGGAACACGGCGCAGGCGGCAGGGTTCATGCTGAGGATGGTGCCGCCGTTATCCACCAGTACCAGGCCCTCGGTCATGCTGGCGGTGATCTGTTCAAACTCCTCGGACCGGCGGCGCAGAGAACGCAGCTGATCGTCGATCTGACGCCGCTGGTGCTCCAGTCGGCGCAGCAGGGGCGAAAGCTCCTCGTAGGCGTCGTTTTCCAGGGGGTGCTCCAGGTCCAGGGTGTTCAGGGGGCGGGTGATGCGGCGGGACACGCGGCCGGCCAGAATGCCGGAGAGGATCAGGGCCACGGCGATGACCGCCAGGATGGCGGAGAGCATACTCAGAAGCAGCACGCCCATGGTGACGCGGCTGGCGGACAGGCGCAGGACCGTGCCGTCCGGCAGCCGGCGGGCGTAGTAGAGGGTCTTTTCCAGCAGAGTGGCGCTGTAACGGCTGGACTCACCGGTGCCGTTGGTCAGGGCCTGACGGACCTCCTCGCGCTGGGCGTGGTTCTCCATTGCCGCAGCGTCAGCCTTCGTATCATAGAGCACCGTGCCGTCGGCGCGAAGCCAGGTGATGCGGTAATTATCGGAGTGCAGCTTGGACAGATAGGCCTCGCCGTCGCCGGACTCCATGGCCGCAGCGGCGATGGACAGCTCATCCCGGAGCTGCTGCTCCTGGACATGGCCGAAATAGGTGTACAGTGCGCCCATGATAATGACCAGACTGGCCAGCAGCACCGCAAGCCCCACCGCCACGGTGGAGCGAAATATCTTTTTTGTCATATGGTCTCCTCCCAACGGTAGCCCACGCCGCGGACCGTGGTGATGTGTGCGCCGGCCTTGCCCAGCTTCTGGCGCAGGGTACGGATGTGCATATCCACGGTACGGCTCTCGCCGCAGTAATCCATGCCCCAGACCAGCTCCATCAGCCGGTCGCGGGTGTAGGCCGTGCCGGGATGGCTGAGGAACAGGCGCAGCAGCTCGTATTCCTTGTAGGTCAGGTCGACGCGTTCGCCGCCGGACAGGACGGTGTGGGCACGGGTATCCAGCGACACCTCGCCGCTGCGGAGGATGGAGCTGTCCCCCTCCGGCTGGCAGCGGCGCAGCACCGCTTTGACCCGGGAGACCAGCTCGATGACGCTGAAGGGCTTGGTCAGATAGTCATCCGCGCCGCCGTCCAGCGCCCGGACGCGGTCATACTCCGCGCCCTTGGCGGTAGCCATAATGACCGGGATGCGGCGCAGGGACGTGGAGGCGCGCATACGGCCCAGCAGCTCCGTGCCGTCGATGCCGGGGAGCATCACGTCCAGCACCACCAGATCGGGCTTTTCGCTTTGCAGGGCCTGCCAGAAGGCGGCGCCGTCGGTAAAGCCCTCGGCCTCCAGCCCGGCGGAGCGCAGGGCATACAGCTCGATATCGCGGATGCTGGCGTCGTCCTCTACACACCAGATCATGTGGGGTCCCTCCTTTTGGCTCAAGTGGCCTCGGCCTTGTGCACGCCGGTGACAGAAAACATCACCCACTCGGCGATGTTGGTGGCGTGGTCGCCGATACGTTCATAATACTTGGCGATCATCAGTAAGTCAAGTGTGGCTTCACCGTCATCCACGTCCTTGGCGATACGGTCGATGAGATGGGCCTTGATCCGGTCAAAATAGCCGTCCACCTCATCGTCGGCGGCGATGACCTGCTGGGCCAGGTCCACATCCTGCCGGACATAGGCGTCCACGCTCTCGCTGACCATGCGGATGGTGGCCCGGGCCATATCCCGCAGGGTGTCGCCGGCGCTGAGAGGCCGGCCGGCGCGGCAGAGCAGGATCTCGGCAATATCGTCGGCCTGGTCGCCGATACGCTCCATGTCCGTGATCATCTTCAGGGCAGCGGAGATCTGCCGCAGATCGCCGGCCACCGGCTGCTGCTGAAGCAGGAGCCGCAGGCAGAGGTTCTCGATGTCGCGCTCCTTGCGGTCGATCTCGTGGTCCAGGGGCGCGACCTTCTCCGCCAGGGCGGTATCGCGGTTGGTGAGGGCCTGAGAGGACAGAGCGATGACCTGCTCGCACAGGGCACCCATCTCGATGAGCTCGCGGTGGAGCTGGGCCAGCTGTTTATCGAATTGACTACGCATTATCCAAACCTCCCGGTGATGTAATCCTCGGTGCGCTTTTCGCTGGGCGTGGAGAACATGGTCTCCGTGTCGCCGTACTCCACCAGCTCTCCCAGCAGGAAGAAGGCAGTACGGTCCGAGATACGCAGTGCCTGCTGCATATTGTGGGTGACGATGACGATGGTGTAATGCTGCTTCAACTCCACCGCCAGCTCCTCGATACGGGAGGTGGAGATTGGGTCCAGGGCCGAGGTGGGCTCATCCATCAGCAGCACGGTGGGCTCCACCGCCAGGGCGCGGGCGATGCAGAGACGCTGCTGCTGGCCGCCGGAGAGGCCCAGGGCATTCTTTTTCAGGCGGTCCTTTACCTCGTCCCAGATGGCGGCACGCCGCAGGGACTGCTCCACCAGCTCGTCCAGCTTGGCTTTGTTGCGGATGCCGTGGGTACGGGGGCCGTAGGCCACGTTGTCGTAGATGCTCATGGGGAAGGGATTTGGCTTTTGGAACACCATGCCCACCTCACGGCGCAGCTGGCTGACGTCCACGCCGGGGGCGTAAATATCCTGTCCCTTGTAGAGCACCTGGCCCTCCACCTTTACGCCGGGGATCAGGTCGTTCATACGGTCCAGCGTTTTAAGAAATGTGGACTTGCCGCAGCCGGAGGGGCCGATGAGGGCAGTAATGCTGTGCTCCGGCACGGATATGGTGACGTGGTGCAGCGCCTGGGTGGGACCGTACCACAGGTTCAGATCGTTTACGGTGATGATATCGCTCATAGGCTCCTCCGTTTCTTGAAGTAACGCCCGGTCAGCATAGCCGCCAGGTTGATGAGCAGGGCCAGCGCCATGAGGATGGCGGCGATGGCGAAGGCCACATCGAACTCGCCCTGCTCCTTGGCGTAGACATACAGGGCCACGGACAGTGTGGCACCGGAGCCCTCCAGCGTGGCACGCAGGCTGTTGTACAGCGTGTGGGCAAAGCCCGCGGTGTACAGCAGGGCCGCCGTCTCGCCCAGGATACGGCCCACGGCCAGAATGCAGCCGGTGAGCACGCCGTCCACACAGCCGGGCAGCACCACCGTGCGAATGGTGCGCCACTTGCCGGCGCCCAGACCGAAGGCGCCCTCGCGGTAGGACTGGGGCACGGTCTTCAGGCTCTCCTGTGTAGTACGCATGATGGTGGGCAGGTTCATGATGACCAGGGTCATGGCGCCGGCGAGAAGGGATTTCTTCATGCCCAGGAACTGGCAGAAGAACATCTGGCCCACCAGGCCGTAGATAATGGAGGGGATACCGGACAGCGTCTCGGCGGCGTACTCGATGACAGCCACTACCCTCTTGTTGGCGGCATACTCCGTCAGGTACACGGCGGCGCAAACGCCCAGGGGCAGCACCACCAGCAGCGTGGTCAGCACCGTGCAGACGGTGGTGATGATATCCGGCAGGATGCCGATGGAGCCGTCCAGATAGCTGGGCTTGGTGCTCAGCAGCTGCCAGCTCAGGTTGGGCACGCCCTTGACGAGCACATAGACGATGAGAAACACCGCCAGCGCGCAGGTAACGGCGGCGCAGAGGAGCATCAGGCCCCGCATGGTCCCGCCCCAGATACGGCGGCGGGCAGAGAATTGATGTTTGTCCATGGTCACTTCTCCTTACTTCGCTTGAGGAAGAAATTGAGCGCGGCGTTGATGAGCATGATGAACAGGAACAGCACCAGCGCGATGGAGAACAGCGCCTGACGCTGCAGACCTGCCGCCGCGTAGCCCATCTCGCTGGCCACGGCGGTGGTCAGGAACCGCACGCTCTGGAACAGGGAGGGCATATTGGGCACGTTGCCGGAGACCATCATCACGGCCATGGCCTCGCCGATGGCGCGGCCTACGCCCAGCACCACCGCGGCGGCGATGCCGCTGCGGGCGGCGGGGACCGACACCTTGAACCATGTTTCCGTCTCCGTGGCGCCCAGCGCCAGAGAGGCGTCCTCGTACTCACGGGGCACCGCCTCCAGGGCCGTCATGGCCACATTGATAATGGAGGGCAGGATCATGATCGCCAGCACGATGATGGCCGCCAGCAGGCCGGAGCCGTCGGGAATATGGAAGACCTGACGGATGCCCGGCACCAGCACCAGCATACCCACCAGACCGTAGACCACGGAGGGGATGCCCGCCAGCAGGCTCACCGCGGCGGAGACGGCGGTCTTCAGCTTCGGCGGGGCCATTTTGGCCAGGAACACGGCGGTCATAAAGCCCACGGGCACACCCAGCAGGATCGCGCCCGCAGTACCGTAAATACTGGTAAGGATAAAGGGCAGGATGCCGAACTGAGGCTCCGCCGCGTTGGAATTCCACACGGGGCCAAAGAGGAACTTCACAAGGCCGATCTCACGGATAGCGGGGATACCGGAGACGACAAAGTAGACGGAGATCAGCAGCACGCAGCCCACCGTCACCAGACCCATCAGCAGAAAGAAGCCATGGATGGCGTTCTCCATAAATCGTTTTGCTTTCATATATGCACCTCAGCAGATACGGGGCAAGGCGGCACCCCGCGCGGGGATGTCGCCTGTGTCCGTGCCTTACTTGTTAACCTGCGACTGCCACAGCGCCGGCCTTGGCGATGATGGAAGCTGCGTCGGAGGAAGTGGCGTAGTCAAAGAACGCCTGGGCCGCGGGAGAGAGGGCCTTGCCGTCCACAGTCACCAGCACGAAGGGACGCTGGACCTTATAGCTGCCGTCCTTGACGGTGGCTTCGCCGGGGGTGACGCCATCCACGTTCAGGGCCTTGACGGTGTCCTTGATGGAGGCCAGCGAGGCGTAGCCGATGGCATCGGGGTTCTGGCTGACGGCGGTGATGACATCACCGGTGGAGGTCAGCTCCTGACGATACCGGCACTTGTCCTTGGTGCCGGTGATGGACTCGAAGCCATCGCGGGTGCCGCTGGCGGCCTCGCGGCCGATGAGGACCACCTCGGCGTCATTGCCGCCCACGTCCTTCCAGTTGGTGATCTCGCCGGTGTACAGCTTGGCGATCTGCTCAACGGACAGGTCGCTGACGGGGTTGTCGGGGTGAACGATGATGGCGATGCCGTCATAGGCCAGCACAGTCTCCTTCAGGCCGGCGGACTTTTCCTCATCCTTCAGCGCACGGGAGGACAGGCCGATGTCGCAGGTGCCCTCCTGCACGGCGGTGATGCCGGAGCCGGAGCCGGTGGGGTTGTAGTTAACGGTGACACCGCCGTTCTGCGCCATGAAGGACTCACTCAAGGCGCCGATGACTTTCTCCATGGAGGTGGAGCCGTCGGTGGAAACGGTGCCGGTCAGCTCGGTGGAGGTCTTGTCCTCGGTCTTGTCGGCGTCATCGGTCTTGGTCTCGCTGCCGCAGGCCACCAGGCTCAGGGCCAGCAGGGCGGTCAGGACCAGTGCAATGATCTTCTTCATATGTATTACCTCGTTTCTTTCGTCGTTTTGGATAACTCCCTTGTACGGTTTTTATTGTAAGTGCCCAATGTAAAGGGAAAAATCCCGCTGGTGTAAAATCCATGTAAAATAAAAACCGGGAAAAGCTTGCGTTCAGCCGTGGAATACGGTACAATGGCCATACAGCAGGCGCAGAAAATGTGCAAAAACGCTGAAAGGAAGGAATAAGGAGTATGAAGAAAAAGCTGCTGTCTTTGCTGCTTGCCCTGGCCATGGTGTTCACCCTGGCGGCCTGCGGCGAAAAGAAACCCGACCCCGGCAAGGACGCCACCGCCACGGAGCCGGTGGTCATCCTGCACACCAACGATGTGCACGGCGCTGTTTCCAATTACGCCAAGGTAGCGGCGCTGGCCAGCCAGTATGAGTCTGAGGGCGCGTATGTGCTGATCCTGGACGCCGGCGACTTCAGTCAGGGCGACACCGCTGTGAGTGTGTCTGAGGGTGCAACGGCTGTGGAGCTGATGAACATGGTGGGCTACGACGCTGTGGCGCTGGGCAACCACGAGTTCGACTACGGCTTTGAGGCGCTGAAGAAGAACATGGAGAACGCCCAGTTCCCCGTGCTGGCCGCCAACGTGAAGTACAACGGCGAGCTGGCCTTTGATGATGCGGCCGTGTTCACCACCCCCGGCGGCACCAAGATCGGCGTGTTCGGTCTGGACACCCCGGAGACCGCCACAAAGGCCCACCCCGGTAAGATCCAGGGCGTGACCTTCGCCGGCGGTGAGGAGCTGTACCAGATCGCGCAGGATATGGCGAATATGCTGCGTGAGGACGAGGGCTGCAACTACGTCATCTGCCTGGGCCACCTGGGCATCGACGATGAGACCGCCGCCACCGGCAACCGCTCCATCGACCTGCTGAACAAGGTCACCGGAATCGACGTGTTCATCGACGGTCACTCTCATTCCACTGAGGAGGAGATCGTTGAGAAGACCAACACGGACCGCAAGGTAGGCGACACTATCCTGACCTCTACCGGCACGAAGCTGGAGAACATCGGCGTTGTGACCATCAAGGACAGCACCATCACCACCACGTGCGTGCCCACCGAGGGCATTGAGGTGGCCGACGACGACGCCATCGCCGCCCGCGCCGCCGCCATCATCGCCGAGATCGAGGCCGACTACGGCATGGTGTTCGCCAAGACCGAGGTGACGCTGAACGGCGAGAAGGACCCCGGCAACCGCACGCAGGAGACCAATCTGGGCGACCTGATCACCGATGCGCTGGTGTGGGGCGCCGAACAGCAGGGCGAGACCGTTGACGCGGCCATCACCAACGGCGGCGGCATCCGCGCCACCATCGAGGCCGGCGACATCACCAAGAAGGACGTCAACACCGTGCTGCCCTTCGGCAACACCCTGAGCATCATCAAGATCACCGGTACGGAGCTGCTGGAGGTGCTGGAGGCCTCCACCTTCTGCACGCCGGAGGCTATCGGCGGCTTCCCCCAGGTATCCGGCATCGAGTTCACCGTGGACACCACCAAGGGCTATGACCAGGGCGACGAGTATCCCGGCACCACCTACTTCGCCCCCAAGACCATCAACCGTGTGACCATCAAGACCGTGGGCGGCAAGGACTTTGACCCGGCGGCCACGTACACCATCGCCACCAACGACTTTATGGCCAGCGGCGGCGACACCTACTACCGCTTCATCAACGCCACCGCCAACTACGACCTGGGCATCCCCATGGATGAGGTGGTCATGGACTACATCACCACCGTGCTGAACGGCACCGTTGCCGCCGACAAGTACGGCGAGCCCGCGGGGCGCATCCACGTGCTCGTTTCCTGACATATCCGCACATAAAAAGGACCGCCTCACGGCGGTCCTTTTTATGTGCGAAAAAACACCCCTCGGCGTGAGCCGAAGGGTGTTTTGTGCATCTGCAATTACTTGCCCATGTTCATCTGCGCAGCGACCTCAGCGGCGAAGTCCTCCTGCTTCTTCTCGATGCCCTCGCCGGTCTGGAAGCGAACGGCATCCACGAACTTGACGCTGCCGCCCAGCTTCTTGGCGGCGTCGGCGATATACTTCTCCACGCTGCCCTGGAAGATGTCGCCGCGGACGAACTCCATCTGCAGCAGGCAGTTCTCCTCGTAGAACTTGTTCATCTTGCCCATGACGATCTTCTCCTTGACGGCCTCGGGCTTGGAGGCCATCTTGGGATCGGTGTCCATCAGGGCCAGCGCGATCTTCTTCTCCTCGGCCAGCACCTCATCGGTGACCTGGGACTTGTCCCAGAAGCGGGGGTTCAGGGCCGCGATCTGCATGGCGACGTTCTTGCCGATCTCGGTGGCGTCGATGCCGCCGTCCACAGCCAGGTTCACCAGCACGCCGATCTTGCCGCCGGCATGGACGTAGCCCACGCTGGTGTTCTCGGAGAAGCGGACGAAGCGGCGGATCTGCAGGTTCTCACCGATGGACATGACCTTCTCGGGCATGGTCTCGGAAACGGTCAGGTCGGAGCCGACATACTTGCAGTTCATCAGGGCGTCCACATCGGCGGGATCCTGCTCGGCGATGACCTTGGCGATGTCCTTGACGAAGGCCACGAACAGGTCGCTCTTGGCGCAGAAGTCGGTCTCGCAGTTGACCTCGACCACGACGCCCACGCCGTTCTCGGTCAGGGCATAGGACATACCCTCGGCGGCGATGCGGCCGGCCTTCTTAGCGGCCTTGGCCAGGCCCTTTTCGCGCAGCCACTCGACAGCCTTGTCCATATCGCCGTCGCACTCGACAAGCGCCTTCTTGCAGTCCATCATACCCACGCTGGTCATCTCGCGCAGGGTCTTCACATCAGCAGCAGTAAAAGCCATTTGTATTTCCTCCTGTAAAAGTTGAATTAAAAGGGGCAGGGACACTTCCCTGCCCCGTGCGTTACGCGGTATCTATCGAGTTGGCTTACTCGGCGTCCTTGGCCTCGGCGGCCTCCTCCACCTGCTCGCCCTGACGGCCCTCGATCATGGCGTTGGCCATAACGGAGGCGATCAGCTTGATGGCGCGGATGGCGTCGTCGTTGCCGGGGATGGGGTAATCGATCTCATCGGGATCGCAGTTGGTATCGGCGATAGCCACAACAGGAATGCCCAGACGGTGCGCCTCGGCGATGGCGTTGCGCTCCTTGCGGGTGTCCACGATGAACAGGGCGCCGGGCAGCTTCTTCATTTCCTTCACGCCGCCCAGGTACTTCTCCAGCTTCTCGATCTCGCCCAGGTGCTTGATGACTTCCTTCTTGGGCAGCATATCGAAGGTACCGTCAGCCTGCATGGTCTTCAGCTGGTTCAGACGGTCGATACGGGTACGCATGGTCTTGAAGTTGGTCATCATGCCGCCCAGCCAGCGGGCGTTGACGTAGTACTGGCCGCAGCGGGCAGCCTCGTCCTTGATGGCCTCCTGGGCCTGCTTCTTGGTACCCACGAACAGCAGGGTCTGGCCGTTCTCGGACAGCTGACGCACGAAGGCATAGGCCTCCTCCAGCTTCTTCACGGTCTTCTGCAGGTCGATGATATAGATGCCGTTGCGCTCCGTGTAGATATAGGGAGCCATCTTGGGGTTCCAGCGGCGGGTCTGGTGACCGAAGTGGACACCTGCCTCCAGCAGGGACTTCATGGATACGACGTTCTGATTTGCCATGTTGGTTTGTTTCTCCTTTTATTTTAGTTTGTACCTCCAGCCTCTTCCTCCCTCCGGCCAACCTTGCGGCACCGACCGAAAGTCTGAAGCTGTGCGGATTTACCGCAATATAATACCACGCGGCACGGCATAATGCAAGAAGTTTTTGCCCGTTTTCCGCAGTTTTTTACTGCTTTTCCCCGGAAATATCCGCAATCAGGGCGGCGGCCAGGCCCTCGATGGCCGCCAGCTGGGGCGCGTGGGCGGCGGAACGGACGGTCACGCTCTCCCCCACCTGCCGCCAGCCCTTCAGGGACTCCAGCAGGGCGGCCATCTGCCGGGCGGTGACCGGCGCCCAGGTGCCGTTTTCCAGCAGGGCAAAGCCGCGGTTCTGCAGGCCGTGGGAGGCGATGTCCCGCAGGACCTCGTCCATGGTGATAAACACGCCGCCGTTATAGGTGGGTGCGGCAAACACCAGGTGACTGTACTTGAAGGCGTCGGACACCACATAGGAGCTGGGCGTTACGGACACATCGTACATCTTCACCTTTACCCCCTGCTCCGCCAGACGGCAGGCCAGGATATTGGCGGCGTTCTCCGTGTTGCCGTACACGGAGGCGTAGGCGATCATCACGCCGCGGACCTCCGGCTCCCAACGGCTCCACAGGTCGTATTTGCCCAGGATATAGCCCAGGTCCTGCCGCCAGACATGGCCGTGGAGCGGCAGCAGCATACGAATATCCAGTCCGGCGGCCTTTTGCAGCACCGCCTGGACCTGTGCGCCGTACTTGCCCACAATGTTGGTGTAATACCGCCGTGCCTCGTCCAGCACCTCCCGGTCGAAGTCCACCTCATCGGCGAACAGGGCGCCGTTCAGCGCGCCGAAGCTGCCGAAGGCATCGGCGGACAGCAGCAGTTTGTCCATCTCGTCATAGGTCATCAGCACCTCCGGCCAGTGGACCATGGGCGCGGCGATAAAGCGCAGGGTATGGCGGCCGGTGCAGAGGGTGTCACCCTCCTTCACCACGGTGACGCGGCCGGCCAGCTCCGCGTCGAAAAACTGGGCGATCATGTTCTTGGCGGCGGCACTGCACAGGATGCCCATGTCCGGGTACTGACGGGCCAGGTCGGCCATCTCGGCGGCGTGGTCCGGCTCCATGTGGTGGACCACCAGGTAGTCCGGCGCTCTGCCGTTCAGGACGTGGGCCACATTTTCACGGAAGGTGGTACGCACGGCGCTGTCCACCGTGTCGAACAGGACAGTCTTGTCGTCCATCAGGAGATAGCTGTTGAAGCTGACGCCGTCGGGCACGCCGAACACGCCCTCAAACAGCGCCAGGCGGCGGCAGTCGGCGCCCACCCAGGTGTAATCCGCGTTAATTTTTCTGGTACAATACATGGTCATACATCCTTTCCGTGGTCATTTTCAGGAGTATTATAACAGGCTTGTCAAGCTTTTGCCAGCAGGAATATGAACGCAGCGCCCTGCCGTGGGCAGGGCGCTGCATGTATACAAAAGGTTACGCCTTCTTGGCGATCTCGCACAGGGCGGCGAACGCCACGGGATCGTTGATGGCCATCTCGGACAGCATCTTGCGGTTGATCTGGATGCCGGCGACCTTCAGACCGTGCATGAAGGTGGAGTAGTTCAGACCGTTGGGCTTCACAGCGGCGGAGATACGGGTGATCCACAGCTGACGGAAGTCACGCTTCTTCAGACGACGGCCCACATAGGCGTAGGTCAGAGACTTCATGACCTGCTCGTTGGCCATCTTGAAATGCTTGGACTTGGCGCCCCAGTAGCCCTTAGCCAGCTTCAGCGTCTTGTTTCTTCTTTTACGCGCCATCATTGCGCCTTTAACACGTGCCATATTCTAATTGCCTCCTATTCTAACGAAAACGTATCTTATTTGTAGGGGATCATCTTGCGGATGGTCGCCTCGGTGGTGCAGTCAGCATAGGTGGTGCTGCGCAGACGACGGCCACGCTTGGTGTCCTTCTTGGTCAGGATGTGGCTCTTGAACGCGTGAGCTCTCTTGACCTTGCCGGTCTTCGTCAGATTGAAGCGCTTTTTTGCGCCGCTATGGGTCTTCAGTTTAGGCATAGTTGTTTTCTCCTTCCAATATGATCCTTTGCGAATGAAATGCTTATTTGCCGACCTTGGGGGACAGGAAAATAGACATATTCCGGCCCTCCAGCTTGGCGGCTTTGTCCAGGGTGGACACCTCGGTACACAGCTCGGCGAACTTGTTGAGCAGATCGCGTCCGATCTCGGTGTGCGCCATCTCGCGGCCGCGGAAGCGGACGGAGACTTTGACGCGGTTGCCGTCGGACAGGAACTTCTGCGCGTTCTTCAGCTTGGTGTTGAAGTCGCCCACGTCGATGCCCGGAGACATACGGATCTCCTTGATCTCGACAACGTGCTGGTTCTTTCTGGCTTCCTTCTCGCGCTTGCTCTGCTCGAACTTGTACTTGCCGTAGTTCATCAGCTTGCACACCGGAGGCGTTGCCTGCGGAGAGATCTTTACCAGATCCAGGCCCTGCTCCTCTGCGGTACGCAGCGCCTCCTCGCCGGACACAATGCCCAGCTGCTCGCCATTCTCGCCGATCAGTCGGATCTCCTTGTCGGTGATCTCCTCGTTCAGTTGATGCTGTACCTTGCTAATACCGAAGCACCTCCAATCCAAAATAAAAACGCGGACGCTCCGGGCATCCGCGAAACAACACAAACAGCCCTTTCGGGCGCTTGTATGACGCTGTTGACCTCTTTGCCGTTGCTGGAGGTGAGGCGGATGCACCGACCTTCTTTGTTTTCTCGGACATTTTATACTATCCCGGCGTGTTTGTCAACGGCTTTTTCCAGAATTTTTTTACATATTTTCTGCGGCGGCGGTGAAACTATGGTTGTACCTGAGGTACAAAGGGTACAGAAAATGGAGGTATATCTCATGGATAACACGAAGAACACCAAAAACACCAAGAACACCAACACCACCGACAACACGGAAAACACCAATACCAAGAACGCCAAGAACGCGAAAAACTGCAAATAACTTCTTCATGTCTTCGTATAAAGGGAGGGGCCGGACGGCCCCTCCCTTTATATCCATCAATGCTCCGTCTTGCCCAGATACTCCTCCAGTGTGATATCCCGGTTGAAGATCTCCTGTGCCGCGTCCTTGCCCACATAGCGGTAGTGCCACGGCTCATAGATGATACCGGTGATATCGGTCTTTCCGTTGGGGTAGCGGTGGATGAAGCCGTACCGCCAGGAATTGGCCATGAGCCACTTCTGGGTCTCCGTGCTCTCCTGAGCAGAGGTCAGGTCCTGCATATTGGCGTCCACCAGGTCCACCGCCAGGCCCAGCTGATGCTCGCTGGTGCCGGGGATGGCCACGGCCTTGGCCGCCTCGGTTTTGGCCTCGTCCTCACTCATGCCGCTGCTGATGAGCCGCTGCACCTTGTTGTCGTACAGGCTCTGCTGCGTCTCCTGCGCGCGGTAACTGGAGCAGTTGACCGGGCTGTAGCCCGCCGCCTTGCAGGCGTTGATCATCTCCATATACGCCTCATAGCAGCGGCTGTCCACCCGGTGGCCGTCATCCAGTGTCACCAGGTCCACCGTCCAGTCATCGGGCAGGGGGTTCCAGGGGTTCACCAGTGTCAGCAGCTCGTCGTCCACGATGACGTTATCCGGTGTCGTAGTGTCGCCTACATTGTCCACGGGCTGATTCGTGTTCTGGGCGTCGTCCGCCGGAGCATCGTCCTTTTTGCAGCCCTTGATGATGAATATCGCACCCACGATGATGCCGGCCAGCAACACGGCGGCGATGATGCGGTTCCGCATGGCCTCCCGGTAGCGCTTCTGCCGGCGGCGTTCTCTTTCGTAATCCATTCTGTTACCTCAATTCCTCGGGGTATACCCCCGTCTCATGCAGTTTGATAAGCTCCCGTGCCACCCGGGCGCGGTCCTCATGATACGTCATGCCGAACCAGCGGTCCGCCGACTTCAGCACGCTGACGCGCAGCTCTCCCGCCGCCAGCAGGTCGCCCACCATGGTGGGCAGCAGGCACTCGGCCTTCACCGACTGCCCCGCCTCGCTGCGGAGGAAGTCGTGGAAATACGTCTCCAACGCGTCGAAGACGGAGGGGGCAAAGCCCCAGAAGTTCATGGACACCACCGTGTCGCCGTCCAGCACCGCTCCGGTATCCTCGTCCCGGATGACGCCGTCCCGCAGCAGGGCGATCTTCAGCGTCTCGCGGATGTCGCTGAGATACCCGTCCTTCACATGGCACACACCCCGGGACACGGTGCCATGGGCAGTGACGGTGTTCTTCAGCAGATAGCCCACCATGGTGGCCGCGCCCGTCTCCGGCAGACGCTGCAGCTCCGCATATATGGTGCGGTAAGCGTCCGCGCCGTAGAAATCGTCGGCGTTGATGACGCAGAAGGGCTCGTGTACGATATCGCGGGTACACAGCACCGCGTGGGCCGTGCCGAAGGGCTTTGTCCGCCCCGCTGGCTTTGTATACCACGCCGGCAGTGTCGTGTCGTCCTGATAGGCGTAACGGACCTCCACAGGCCGCCCGTCCGCCGTGTGCAGCCGGGACGCCATATTGCCGCACAGGCGCTCCATCAGCTCCCGCATATCCGGCTTGATGATGAACACGACCTTGTCAAAGCCCGCCCGCACCGCGTCGTACACACCGTACTCCATCAGTATCTCTCCGTGGGGCCCCACGCCGTCGGTCTGCTTGCTGCCGCCGTAGCGGGAACCGATCCCCGCCGCCATGATGACCAGCGCTGCGTGCATAGTCTTTCCTCCTTGATTTTTCATAGCTACCATCATACCACGGATGGCAAAAAAAACAAGCGCATTTCAAGCGTCTTAATAGAAAGTTAAGGCATTTGGAAGAAAATACCCGGGAACTACTGGATTTTTCCTTTTCCGCCGTGTATAATGATTTTTTGCGGCCAGCTGCCGCGTGAGATGAGAGAAATAGAGTCATAAGGAGAGAACCGCCATGTCCGCCACGCAAAAAGTCATGGGCCATGTGTACGCCATTTTCACCATTCTGGTGTGGGGCAGCTGCTTCGTGCTGACCAAGCAGATGCTCACCGCCTATACCGCTATCCAGATCATCCCCCTGCGGATGGGCCTGGCCTATATCACGCTGTGGGCGCTGCGGCCCAAGACTCTGAAGCTCCCCTGGAAGGACGAGCTGATGTTCATCCTCATCGGCGTTACCGGCGGCAGCTTCTACTTCTTCCTGCAGAATACAGCGCTGACCTACACCTTCGCCGCCAATGTCAGCATCATCATCGCCCTGTCCCCCATCCTGACGGTCATTTTGGCCCAGCTGTTCTCCCGCAATGGCGAGCGCCTGGGCAAGTTCGTGTACATCGGCGCGGTCATCGCCATCGCCGGTGTGGTGCTGGTGGTGCTCAACGGCCAGCTGACCTTCCACCTGAACCCTCTGGGCGACCTGATCGCCCTGGCCGCCGCCCTCATGTGGGCCGTGTACTCCATCCTTATCAAGAAATACACCGAGCAGTATGACAACTTCCTGGTCACCCGCCGCGTCATGCTGTGGGCCTTCATCACCGCCGTACCGCTGATGCTGCTGACGGACGGTATGCCCGACCTGCACCCCCTGTTCACCCAGACCAACGTCCTGCTGAGCTGGCTGTTCCTGGGCGTGTTCGGCAACGCCGTGTGCTTCGCCATCTGGAACATCGCCTTCCAGCGGCTGGGCGTGGTCATCACCAACAACTACCTGTACGCCTCCCCCTTCGTGACGCTGGTGGTGGGCTACCTGCTGCTGGACGAGCAGATCACGGTGATGAGCGTCATCGGTGCGGTGCTGATCACCGTGGGCGTCATCGTGGCGTTGAAGAAGCCCAAGGAGCGCACTTGACCTCTATATGAAAAAGATGTGTGCCGCACAGCGTCACACATCTTTTTTCTTGCTATTTTTTCCCGTTTTTGGTATACTTACAGTAGGTACAACACTGTAAAGGAGGACTCCCCATGCGACAGATATGGACATCCCGCAAGGTCTGGCTTCCCATCCTGCTGCTGTTCACCGCCGTACTTATTTTCGCCTGCCGGGACAGGGGCGTGGCCATCGACTTCGACGGCACCGGCCTGTACCTTGCCAGCCCGCTCGATTCTGCTATCGAGGCCGTTCCCGTTTCCTTCCACGGCCAGCTGCGCAAGAACGTTTACACCGGCAGCTGCGACATACCCGGTGTACTCCAGTGTGACGACCTCTGCGTCATCTTCCGCGGCGACGAGAGCACCGATGTCTACTGCCGCGACCAAGCCTACTCCGAACCCACGCCCATCCACAGCATCACCCTTGACCGGACACAGCGCTGCGCCGAGATCCGCCTGTGGAGCGAATATACCGTGGAGGGCGACCGCGTCCTCGCCACCTTTGACCCGCTCATGCACCCCACCCTCACCATCACCGAGTGAGACAGTCCCCCATAACGCACCGCATCCCCCGGCACACGCCGGGGGATGCGCTTTTTCTGTTGTTCATCTTTTCCCCAGCCGGCTGAACCACCAGAAGGTCAGCGGCCAGACACACCCGGCGAACAGCACCACCAGCAGGTAGCGGAGGCCCCCGGCGATGGCGGCGTTGCCGCCCAGCAGGGCGATCAGCGGCGCTTTCAGCCCGGAGCGTATCGCCAGCAGACAGCCAAAGCCCACTGCCAGCTTGATGAGCTGCGCCCACCACACCGCCTGTGTCTCGAACCGGATGTGCTTCCGGTCGGCGATGTTGGACACCAGCATACCCAGTGTGGCGCCCAGCAGCTTCCAGCCGTTCTCCAGCGCGCTGACGTAGTTGGCGGTGTCCTCAGCGGCAGCACCCGTATCGCCCCGCAGGTACAGATACCCCACGAAGGCCCCGCTGCACACCACCATAGCCAGTATGGTGTACGTCAGCACCACCGGCCGCCGGTCGGCCTCCTCCATCAGCGGATAGACCACCAGCACCAGCACCGCCGCGATCAGGAACGACACGCCCACATCCAGCGGCGTGTGGACACCCAGATACATCCGGCTGAACGCGATGAGCACCGTCAGCACGACCAGCACCACCCGCAGCCAGCCGCGGCGAGTATACCGGGCGATGCCGCCATAGGTGGCCACGGCGTTCTGCGTGTGACCGCTGGGGAAGGAATACCCCGTGGCCTCCGCCCGGGCAGACTCCACAATGGTGAAATCCGGGTCCTTTATCCACGGCCGGGGCACGCAGCAGAGTATTTTCAGGAATTGATTGATGACCGTGCCAAAGAACCCCACGATCATCAGGTAATAGCCCTCGCGCTTGCTGACGCACCAGAACACCGTCACGGCGATGACCATGAAGAACATCTCGCCGCCCAGCAGCGTGATGACCGACATGATCTTATCCAGCGCAGGCGTGCGGATGCTCTCCAGCGCGTACAAAACTCCCATAAAGTCTCCCTCCTTTATGTTCTTCCGCTATTCTACTACACTTTTCTCCGCCGTGCAAGTGCAAGCGTTGACGGCACCGCGGCACCGTGCTATACTGTGGAAAAATGCAAGGAGGCCCCGCCATGAAGCCTGAAGAGCTGCTCTCCGTCCTGCACACCGCCAACCGTCTGAAGGACACCACCCGCCACTGCTGGACGCCTGGGAACCGTCACGAGAGCGTGGCCGACCACAGCTGGCGGCTGGCGCTGGCGGCCTTCTTTCTTCGGGACGAGTTCCCGGATACGGATATGGACAAGGTCATTAAAATGTGCCTGATCCACGACCTGGGCGAGTGCTTTACCGGCGACATCCCCAGCTTTCTGAAAACCGACGCCGACACAGCGAAGGAGGACGCCCTCCTGATCCAATGGGTAGGGACGCTGCCCCAGCCTTACCGCACGGAGATGGCCGCCCTGTACGCGGAGATGGACGCGCTGGAGACGCCGGAGGCCCGGCTCTACAAGGCGCTGGACAAGCTGGAGGCCGTCATCGCCCACAACGAGTCCCCCATCTCCTCCTGGCTGCCCCGGGAGTACGACCTGAACCTGACCTACGCCGACGAACACGTGGCATTCTCCCCATACCTCACGGCGCTTCGCGCCGCCATCCGGCGGGAGACGGAGGCAAAGATAGAAAAAGGTGAATAAAAAGCTTCCCGGCATTTGCCGGGAAGCTTTTTATTCACCCGCTGCCGCCAGCAGCGCATCGGACAGCCTCGCGTACTCCTCCAGGCCCAGGGCCTCGCCCCGCACGGTGGGGGACAGGCCGCAGCCGGCGACGATGGCCGCCAGCTGCTCCTTAGGCAGCTGCCAGCCGGTCTGCAGGCTGTTCACCAGCGTCTTGCGCCGCAGGGCAAAGCCCGCGCGCACCGTCCGCCAGAAGGCCTCCTCGCTCCGCACCTGTACCGGCGGGGCCTTTCTTGTAACGCAGCGCACCACGGCGGATGTCACCTTGGGCGGCGGCATGAAGCAGCTGTTGGGCACCTCGAACAGCAGCTCCGGCACGGTGTAGTACTGCATCAGCAGGGAAAACGCGCCGTAATCCGCCGTGCCCGGCTTCGCGCAGATCCGCAGGGCTACCTCTTTTTGAATGAGCACCGTCAGCTGCCGGAAACACCCGGCCCGGACACAGGCCGTGAGAAACGGCGTGGTGATGTTGTAGGGCAGGTTGGCGCACAGCACCGCCGGCAAGCCCGGAAACTTCTCCGCCGTCACCGCCGCCAGGTCCAGCGCCATCACGTCGCCCTCGATCAGGGTGAAGTTGTCATAGTCCGCCATAGTCTCCGCCAGCACCGGCGGCAGGCGCTTGTCCAGCTCCACCGAAACCACCTTTTCCGCCCGCCGGGCCAGCTGCACCGTCAGTGCGCCGATGCCGGGGCCTACCTCCAGCACGCCGCAGCCGGGAACGCAGCCCGCCGCGGCGATATCCTCCGCCACGTCACCCCGGATGAGAAAGTTCTGTCCCAGCGCCTTGGCAAAGTGAAAGCCGTGCCGCGCCAGCAGTGCCTGTATATCGTTCCGATCGCACAGATCCATCGTGTTTCTCCTTCACTGCATATTGCCGCCATTGTACCACCTTTTCCCCACCCGCGCAACGAAAAGCCGGAAAAAGTTTGTCTTTCTCCGTACCGCATCCCCTAAAACTTGACAAAATTGGAAGATAGTGCTATACTCCACGAGTATTGCTAATCGGTAACAAAAGTTACAAATTGTTTCAATTTTTATTGTCCGCCCTGTTTGAACACCTCCCGGGGCGGCTATACTGCGAGGTACTATGGAACAAACAGTCGTCACACAACCGAAGCGCTTGCAGCCGAAAAAGCCGCGGCGCCGCATCACGCCGGCCACGGTGTGCCAGGCCATCCACGATGTGCCCTACATCGTGGCTCGGGCCCTGATCCGCGCCGTGCGCGCAGTGGGCCACTGCTTTGCCTGGACCTGGGACGCCATCGCTTCCGACGTCAGGGCCAACTGGCGCGCCTTCTGCCGCGGACGGCTGGTGACCGGCTGCCGTGACGCCCTGCGTTCCCCGGCCCTGCGGGAGGTGCACCACATCATGCGCGATCATCCCTCTATCCGCGCCATCACCATGATCGCCGTCACGGCGGTGATCTTCGCCGCCGCCGTTATGGCGGAGCCGGTACGCACCATGGACGCCATCTGCATCGTGGTGGACGGCGACGGTCCCCACGTACTGGACGAGCGCAGCGAGGAGCGCACCTATGACGACCTGCTGCTGCGCCGCAGCCTGGGCGACAAGTCCATGCAGCTGCTGCTGGAGCCGGGCCGCACCGTCACCATCACCCACGGCGACGACACACACACCCTCACCACCGAGGCCGAGCGCCTGTCCTCCCTGCTGCGGCGCAGCGGCATCCGTCTGGGTGAGGACGAGATGGTGGAGCTGAATGTCGCCGGCGAGGACCCCGCCATCCGCATCAGCGATACGCTGACCTACCAGCACTATGTCACTGTGGAGACGGACTACAAGATCCTTCGCTCACCGGATCCCCTGATGGACAAGGGCACCGAGGAGATCATCCGCAAGGGTATCCCCGGCCAGATCGTGGAGACGTATGAGGACACTGTGGTCAGCGGCGAGGTGGTATCCACCAAGTATATCGGTGCCAGCCACGACACCTCACACGCGGAGCTGGTGCGCTACGGCACCCGCGTCTACGAGGTGGAGGAGGGCGACACCATCGAAAAAGACTTCCCCAACGAGGTGGGCGAGGGCGGCTACCTGCTGTTCGCCTCCGGCGACACCATGACCTATAACAAGGTGATGCTCTGCTCCTCCACCGCCTACTACAGCGGCGGCGACGGCGGCGCGGCCTGGACCACGGCGGTGGGTGCCGCGGTGGGCGTGGGCACCGTGGCCGTAGACCCCAAGGTGATCCCCTACTACACCAAAATGTTCATCCAGACCACCAACGGCCGCCGTGTCTACGGCATGGGCACCGCCCTGGACTGCGGCGGCGCCGTCAAGGGCAACATCGTGGACCTGTGGTTCCCCACCAAGGCGGACTGCTACTCCTGGGGCCGCCGAAACGTCACCGTGTATATTCTGGATAAAAAGGCAAGCTAAGAGCATGGCCCCAGCGGGGCCATGCTCTTTCTTTACCCGCAGCCCCCGGTGTGAGCCGGGGGCCGCTTTTTTATTCTCCGTAGTGCACGTGCAGCAGCGCGTGACACTTTTCCTCGCCGTACTCCCTGAGTAAAGACGTGACGATGGGGTTTTTCTCCGCCCGCTTGAACATAGCGGAGGCATCGGCGGCATACAGTCCCTCGCCCCGCTTCTTCTTCACGTTGCTCAGCCCATAGGGCTGTCCCGCGCCGCCCACGCAGCCGCCCTGACAGGTCATGACCTCTATCAGGTGGTAGAAGCACTTGCCCGCTTCGATATCCGCGATCAGCTCCTTGGCGTGGATCAGCCCGTTGACCACGGCGATACGCAGCTCCTGCCCGTCCACGTTCAGTTCCACATGGCGGATGGATCCGTCTCCCCGCAAATCGGTGACACGGACGGCCCGCAGCGCATTCTTGCTCTTGTCCGGCAGGCAGTGACGCACCACCGCCTCGGCCACACCGCCGGTGACGCCGTAAATCACTGCCGCGCCGCTGCCCAAACCGAAGGGCAGGTCCGGGGACTCCAGCTCCAGCTCGTCCAGCTGCACGCCCGTCTCACGCATCATGTCCACCAGCTCCCGGGTAGTCAGCACCAGATCCACATCCGGCCGACCGTTATGGACGAACTCCGGCCGCGCCGCCTCCATCTTCTTGGCAGTGCAGGGCATAATGGCGATGTTGTAGGTAGTCCGCCCGTCGGCGGCATCTTTTTCGGCGTATTTGTCACGGATGACCGCCGCGAACATCTCCATGGGCGATTTGCAGGTGGAGATATGCTTCAGATACTTAGGGGCGTTGAACTCCAGATACCGCACCCAGGCGGGACAGCAGCTGGTGAACATGGGGAACGGCCCGCCGTTTTTCAGCCGCTGCAAAAACTCCTCCGCCTCCAGTATGGTGGTCATATCCGCGCCGAAGTTGGTGTCGTACACCTCGTCCACACCCATGAGCTTCAGCGCCGTGGTCATCTTGTCAATGACGTTCACGCCTGCCGGAATGCCAAAGGCCTCACCCACCGCCACACGGACGGCCGGCGCGATCTGCACCACCACACGCTTCTTCGGGTCGTGGATGGCCGCCCACGCGGTGCCGATCTGATCGTTAACGGTGATAGCGCCGGTGGTGCACACGGCGGCGCACTGGCCGCAGCCCACGCACTTCGTCTCGCCCAGCTTTTTGTCAAAGGCCGGCATCACCTGCAGCTCGCTGCCCCGGAAGGCAAAGTTCAGAATGCCCTGTCCCTGCAGCTCCTCGCACACCCGCACGCAGTCGCCGCACAGGATGCACTTGTTGGGGTCCCGGAACACCGCGTAGCTGGTGTAATCCTTCTCGTACCGGGGCTTATTGTTGGGGAAACGGATATGCCGCACGCCAAAGCGCTGGGCCAGCTCCTGCAATCGGCAGTTGCCGCTTTTGGCACAGGTAGTGCAGGAGCAGTCATGGGCCGCCAGCAGCAGCTCCAGTATCATCCGCCGGTGCCTCAGCAGCCGGGCGGTGTTGGTCCTGATCTCCATGCCGTCCCGGGGCTCCATGGAGCAGGAGGCGTCGATCTTCCCGGTCTTTACGTCCTCCACGATGCACATACGGCACGCGCCGTGAACGGACAGGTCGGAGTAATAGCAGAACGTGGGGATGTCGATACCCGCCTTGCGGATGACCGCCAGCACGTTGCGCTCGCCGTCAAAGGGCACCCGCTGCCCGTCGATGACCATAATTCCCTTTGCCATGGCTCACTCCTCCTCAATGGCGTCGATCGCGCCGAAGGGGCACGCGCCCCAGCAAGCGCCGCAGTGGATGCACTTCTCGTTGTCAATGACGTAGGGCATACGGGGCTGCCCGGAGATGGCCTCCATGGGACAGTTCCGCGCGCACTTGCCGCAGCCCTTGCACAGCTCCGGTTTGATCTCCAACCGGCGTTTGCGCCCGTTGCAGATGGGACAGTGGTGATCCACCACATGGCGCAGATAATCCTGCCGGAAGTTCCGCAGGGTGGACATCACCGGCTTGCAGGCCGTCTGCCCCAGGCCGCACAGGGCCGTGTCCGTGATGGTATCGCTAAGAGACTCCAGCAGATCCAGATCGGCCAGACTCCCCTCGTTATTGATGATGCGCTCCAGCGTCTCCAGCATACGCTTTGTGCCCTCCCGGCAGGGGGTGCACTTGCCGCAGCTCTCGTTCTGGGTAAAGTGCATAAAGAACCGTGCCACCTCCACCATGCAGGTGTCCTCGTCCATGACCACCAGGCCGCCGGAGCCGATAATGGCCCCCAGCTTCTTCAGCGAGTCGAAGTCCATAGGGTAGTCCAGATGTTCCTCCGTAAGACAGCCTCCGGAGGGCCCGCCGATCTGCACGGCCTTGAACTTCTTGCCGTCCGGGATACCGCCGCCGATGTCGAAGATGATCTCCCGCAGGGTGGCGCCCATAGGCACCTCCACCAGTCCTGTGTTCACCACGTTGCCCGTCAGGGCGAAGGTCTTGGTGCCGGCGCTGCCCTCGGTGCCGATGCCCCGATACCACGCCGCGCCCTTGTTGATGATGTTCGGCACGTTGGCGAACGTTTCCACATTGTTCAGCACCGTAGGCTTTCCCCACAGTCCCTGGTCTACCGTCCGGGGCGGCTTTACCCGGGGCATACCCCGCTTGCCCTCGATAGAGGCGGTCAGGGCGCTGCCCTCACCGCAGACGAAGGCGCCGGCGCCGCGGTTGATGTGGATATGGAAGCTGAACCCGCTGCCCATGATGTCGTCGCCCAGCAGTCCGGCCGCCGCAGCCTTGTCGATGGCCACCTGCAAACGCTTCACCGCCAGCGGATACTCGGCGCGGACGTAGATGTAGCCCTCCGTGGCCCCGGTGGCTGCGCCGGCGATCATCATGCCCTCCAGCACGGAATGGGGATTGCCCTCCATGATGGAGCGGTCCATGAAAGCGCCCGGGTCACCCTCGTCGCCGTTGCAGACGATGTACTTCACCGGTTCCTCTATGTGCCGGCGCACACTCTCCCACTTGTGTCCGGCGGGAAACCCGCCGCCGCCCCGGCCCCGCAGCCCGGAGTTGGAGATCTCCTGACAGATGTCCGCGCCGGTCATGTCGAACAACGCCTTTTCAAAGGCGATGTACCCGCCCTTGGCAATGTATTCCTCCAGATTTTCCGCGTCACTGGCGCCGCAGCTGGCCAGCACCACCCGGTGCTGCTTCTTGTAAAAGGGGATATCCTCCTGCCGGGGATAGGACACGCCGTCCTGGTGATAGGTCAGCCGTTCGATGACCTCGCCGCCCAGCAGCGTTCTCTCCACGATCTCGCGGCAGTCCTCCGGCTTCACCCGGACATACATCACACCCAGCGGCTCGATATGCACCAGCGGTCCCATCTCGCAGAAGCCGTGGCAGCCACTCATCTTGATGTGCAGGCTCTTCTCCGCGTCACCGTGGTGGGTCAGGCCCACATACACCTGCAGTCCCCGCTGGGCACACTCCTCCCGCAGGTTCTCATACACCTTCATGGACCCGCTGGCGATACAGCCCGTACCGGCACAGATCAGCACGTTCAGGGACGATCTGCTCCGTTCCAGCGCCTCCGCCGCCTGTTCGTGCATGGCGCGGAAGCCCTCCCGTGTCAGCTTGCTCATTCCGCCGCCTCCTTTCCGCGAATGGCCTCCAACTCCGCCAGCGCCGTCTCCGGCGTCATCTTGGCGTACACCTCGCCGTCAACCGTCATCACCGGCGCCAGACCGCAGGCACCCAGACAGGCCACCGTCTCCAGCGTAAATACGCCGTCCGCGCTGGTCCTGCGCTTGCCGTCCAGCTTCAGGTACTCATAGATCGCGTCGTAGATAGGCCCGGACTTCCGCACATGACAGGCTGTGCCGTCACAGACCTTGATAATGTGCTTTCCTTTGGGTTCCAGCGAGAAATTCTCATAAAACGTGGCCACGCTGTACACCCGTGAGACGCTGATGTGCAGCATATCCGCCACCAGTTCCATATTCTCTTGGCTCAGGTAGTTCTCCGACGCCTGTATCTCCTGCAAAATGGCGATGAGCTTCGCGCTGTCGCAGTCATGGGCCCGGACGATGGCCGCCGTTTTCTCCTGTTCCGATCTCATGCTCTCTCCTCCTAAAATGTGTTGAACGCCGTGTCGCTTAGCCTGTTAATTTTCTAACACTCCACCCGTACTGTACCATAGGCCCGCCCGCCTTGCAACAGCAAAAGAGGGAAAATTCTCACTGCGCGAACTTTTCTCCACCCTGCACAAAAACGTCCCCGCTTTTTTGCCTTAAACGGCAAAAAGCAAGGGGGCATAACTTTTTTTCATAGCTTCGACAGCAAAGTGCCCCCCCAGGTCCATGGGCCTGCGGGGGGCACTCTCTGTTTACATGATACCGGACTTTTCCTTGCTGGCAGCGATAGCCGCGTTCAGTCTTCGGGCCGGGTAATATACCAGCAGGCCGAACACCGTGAACAGCGCGCACATGCCCAGCAGCACCAGCGCGCAGCGCAGGTATGTGTCGCCGTACATACCGCCCACCGTCTCCCGGATCATATCCATGCCGTAGTGGAAGGGCATGAAGGGATACAGTGTCTGGAACAGCTGCGGCAGCACATGTACTGGGTATGAGCCGCCGGACCCGGCCACCTGAATGACCATGATAACGACCGACAGCGCCATACCCACGTTGTCCAGGGCATACACCAACGCGTAGTTCATACTGGCGAAGTTCAGTGAGCACAGGCAGCAGGCCAGCACGAACAGCGCCGGCTCCGCCGGCTCCATCCCCACGAAGTACAGGCACCCGAAGGCCGTCACCAGCGCCTGGGCCATGGCCATCAGGAAGAAGGTGGCGAACCGCCCGAAATACCTCTCCACGGCCCGGCACCCGGCAAACTCCGGCTGGGTCACCGGCACCTTCAGCATCACGGCGGTCAGCAGGCTGCCCACAAACAGCGCCAGCATGACGTAGTAGGGCGACATGGCCGCGCCGTAGTCCTTGATCTCATAGATGATCTCCGTGTTCAGCTGCACCGGCGAGCTGAGGTAGTCCGCCATGCTTTCGGCATCGCTGCTCTCCATCAGCTCCGTAAAGCGCTTGAAGGCTTCGCTCTCCGTTACCCGGCGCACATCGTCCTCGATATCCGCCAGATACGTCTCCACCGTGTTGGCCAGGGTGATGCCCGCGTCCAGCGTAGGCTGTACGGTGGTCATGGCATCGGCGTAGCTGTCCAGCGTGCCGGACACCTCCCCCAGGCTGCCGCCCACAGCCCCCAGCAGCTGCTGGACGGACCGCAGCGTGGTCTGGGCCTGTGCCCCGGTGGTGTGCAGGTATTCGTTGACCTCCTTATTGGTCTGCACCGCCGCCGCCAGCAGCTCCTGCCGCACCTGATGCAGCATATCCAGCACCGGTCCCTGCAGAGCCGACGGCTCCAGCGTATCCACCAGTGCGTCCAGCGCCTTCAGATCGGCGATGGCCGTCTCCAGCTGCGCCTTCAGGGCCTCGTCCTCGGCGGCCGCCAGCTGGTCCTCCAGCGCGGCGATGGCCGCCTGTATCTTCCGGTGCAGGTCCGCCTTCAGCGCTTCGTCGGCGGCAGAGGTATCCATACTCCGCAGGGCATCCTCGATGTCGCCCAGTACCTTATCCGTGTTGTTCAGCACCGTCAGCAGGTCGCTGTACGCCGTGTCCGCCGCGCTCAGGCCCGTGTTGATAAGCTGCACCGTGCTGCCCGCCGCCGCATCAGCGTCCTCCACCGTTCCCCGTGCGTCCGCGATGGTCACGGACGCCGCGGTCAGCAGCCCGTCCGCCCCGTTCATCACGTCCTTCAGCGACAGCAGCTCCTTCTGCAGCTGCGCCATCTCCTGCCGCGCACCGGTCAGCTTATCCATAATGCCGTCCGCCAGCGCCTCCGAGTCCAGCCCCATGGCCTTGAACACGGAGCCCGCCGTGGTCAGCGCCTCGGCAGCCTTGCCTATGACCGTGGTGTTGATCTGCTCCTGCACGGCGGTCTTGGCCTTGCTGGTGATCTTGGGGGCGATGGCGTTCTTCTTCTCGTTCTCGTAATACTGTATCTGCGGGTGGCGCAGATCGCCGGACAGAATACTCACAAAATCCTCGGTAAATTCCTCCGGCACGATCAACGCCGCGTAGTAGTCGCCGGACTCCACCCCGTCCAGGGCCTCCGCCCGGCTGTCCACGAACACCCAGCCCATCTGGTCGTTGCTCTCCAGCCCCTGCAGCACCAGCGCGCCGATGTTCACCTCCAGACCCAGCACCTCGCAGCCCGCGTCCTCGCTGGCCACTGCCACGCTGATGCGGCTGGTGGACGCCGTGCCGTAGGGATCCCAGTTGGACAGGATGTTGAACCAGGCGTACAGACACGGCACCAGGCACAACCCCAGCAGCACCACCACCGCCACCACACTGGCCGTCAGCCGCCGCCAGTCGGCGCGAAAGATATTCCAGATGTTCTTCATCGTTCCACCTGCCCTTCCCGGCTCTCCGCCGCACCGCGCCGCAGATCGTCGGACAGCCCCTGTATCGCCCGGGTCAGCGCATCCAGATCGGACGCCAGCTTCTCCGGGTCGTCCAGCAGCCGTTCCAGCACCCGCGCGCCGCTGTATACCGGCGCGGCAGGCGTCGGCGCGTTGTCTGCCTGCGGCGCTCCGCCGTGCACCTCCCGCAGTATCTCGTCCACGGAATATGCCTCCGGCTCCGGCGCTGCCGGTGCCTTTGTGACCGGCGTCTCCTCCGCAGGTGCCGGGGATATCTCCTCTGCCGCCGGCGTCTCCTCCGGCGCAGGTGCCGCTTCCGCCGCCGTTGCCTCCGTCTCCGGCGTCTCCTGTTCCTCCCGGGTGCCGTGGCGCAGCAGCAGGCCCACCCGGGGCACCTTGGGCAGCTCCGGCAGCTCCAGCAGTGTACCCAGGCTCTTCTGCTCCATCTGGGTGATGTTCTCCAGCTTCTTTTGCAGCTCATAGTCCGCGTACTCCACGGCGATCAGATATGCCGCCACTGCGAACATGGACAGTATCCACAGCATCAGGGTGAACACCTTGTTCCCCTCCGCCAGAAACATCAGCAGCATCAGACCCAGCGTCACCGCCAGCAGCATCCGCATACCGACGCGTATCCGCCGCCGGTTGTTCCGGTGCAGGGTGCTGACCTCCTCCAGCAGGCGGTCATACAACTCCTGATAGTCCCGTTCTTTTGTCATCGGTCAACACCTCCTTTCACAGCAGCTCCGTCTCCTCCAGCTTCTCCTCCATAAAGTGGTTCAGTCCCATGAAGGGCCGCCGCACCAGCAGGCCGATCAGCAGCGCCGCCGCGGCGAACAGCAGCAGGAAACCGATCTGCTGCCAGTAGTAATTCCCATACATCCCGCAGATGCACTCGCGCATGGCGTCGATGGCGTAGGGGAAGGGGAAGAAGCGATAGATCTTCTGGTAGATGGCCGGCAGCAGCTCGATGGGGAACGTGCCGGAGGAGCCTGCGATCTGCATGACCATGATGACCACCACAATGGCCTTGCCCACGTCGCCGAAGGAGATGGCCAGGGAATAGATCAGCAGGCTGAATGTGAAGGCCGTCAGCGCGCCCGTGAGATACAGCATCCCCGGGTGCAGGCACTGGACCTTCAGTATGTACAGATCACCGGTGACGATGACCGCCGCCTGTATCTGGCTCAGCACGAAAAAGAACAAGTACCGCCCGAAGTACAGCTCCGCCGGCTTCGGGTCGATCAGGCCCTCCGTCCGGGCGTGTATCTTGATAAGGGATGACAGGATCACGCCACCCACCCAGATGGCCAGCACCGTGTAGAACGGCGTCATGGCTGAGCCGTAGTTGGCGATGGGATACACCGCGTTCACGCTGGTCTGCACCATTTCCGGAAAATACTGGCCGTACACCGCCGGGTCGCCGCCCAGGATATTCACCAGCGTATCCATGTATTCGTCTGTGGTCAGCCCCTCCAGGTCGTCTATGGTGCTCTCCAGCGAGGTCAGCAGCTTCTCCGTAGCCGGCCGCAGCAGCGCCATGGTGTCGCCCACAGCGTCAGCGGTCTCCGCCAGCGCGGTCTTCATGACCTTGGCGTCTCCAGCCAGCGCGGCCATGCCCTCCATGGTGTCCGCCACCTGACCAGCCACGGTGTCCAGCTCCTTTTGCAGCGCCTTTGAAGTCACAGGGATCCTGTCCACCATCGTCCGGATGGACTTCACCAACGCGTCGCAGTCCGCCAGCAGGTCGGCAGAATCCGGGCTCTCCGCCAGTGCCCGCAGCTGCTTTGCCGTTTTGCGGCACTCCGCCGCCGTCTGCCGCGCCGCCTCCGCCTGGATCTTGCCCGCCTCCGTGCCGGAGTCCTCCAGTCCCGCCGCCCACGTTTCCAGCGCGTCGGCGGTCTTGTCCATGGTATCCGCCACATCCAGCAGCTTCTGCTGCGTCTCCTCCTGGTCCGGCGCATTCTCAATGGCGCTGTTCAGCCGGTCCAGCGCCCGTTCCACCCGGGCCAGGGCCGTGTTCAGCCGCATCTGTATCTCCGCTGCCGTCTGCTGCAGCTGTGCGCCGTCCGGCAGGTTCTTGTTGATATTGGCCACGGCCGCCTCCAGTACCGCCGCGCTGCTCTCCGACACGCCGCTGCCGCCCGCCGTCTCAAAGGCATCCATCATCCGCCCGCAGGCGTGCAGCAGGTCCTGGGCCTGGTACAGCACGCCCTTCACAGCGGCCTCCGGATCATCGGCGGTCAGGTCCGCCGCCAGCAGATTGCTCTGCTCCATGATGCCGTCGATGACCACCTCCAGATAGTTTTCACTGATGGAGCGCTTCAGCGTCTCCACCGCCGTGTCGGTGATCTTGGTGGCCACGGCGTTCTTCTTGGCGTTTTCGTAGTAGGTGATGGCCGGCTTACCGGTCCAGTCCGTCAGCATCCGGTACATATTCCGGCTGAACTGCTTGTCGATGACCACCGCCGCGTAGTAGTCGCCGGACTCCACGCCGCCCTTGGCCTCCTCCTCGGTGTCCACGATGACCCAGTTGATGGACGTAGCCTCCCGCAGGTCGGCCACCACGTCGTCGCCCTTGTTCTCGTAGGTGCCGTCCTCATTGGTATAGCCCTCGTCCAGCGACGCCACCGCGATGGATATCCCCCCGGTGTTGCCGTAGGGGTCCCAGTTGGAGTAGATATTCAGCCAGGCGTACAGGCTGGGCAGCAGGGCGATGGCGACCACCACCACGCAGGCGAAAAAGCACTTGCTCAGCGTCCGTATATCGGTTTTGAACACCGTCCAGATATTACGCATACTGCCTCCTTACGCGCGGCACGCCGCGCTGTATATAAAGCTGTCGTTAACAATAATGTATCAGTATGTATTATACAGAAAGCCGCCATGATTTGTCCACGCAAAACCCGTTTTTTGCCCAAAAATACAGAAAAGAGACGGCTCCCGCCGTCTCTTTCGTTCTACTCTTTTTCTGTATCCTCCGCCACGATGCGGTAGTAGGTATTCCCCGTCAGCTTGTACACGATGGCATACAGCACCGCGAACACCGCAAAGCTCACCGCCGTTGTGCCGATCAGCAGCCCCCTGTTGTCCAGATTGAACAGGATCAGCAGCTTGTGGATGAACGGGAAGGCGAAGCACAGATGCACGCCCGCCAGCACCAGCGGCAGATAGAACACCGTCAGCAGCTGGCTGTTGATGCTGCGGCGTATGTCTACCTTGGTCATGCCCACCTTCTGCATGATGTCAAAGCGGGACTGATCCTCATAGCCCTCGGAGAGCTGCTTATAGTACAGGATAGCCACCGCCGCGAAGATGAACACGATACTCAGCATGATGCCCAGGAAGAACAATCCGCCGTACATGCCGTAGAAGTCTGCCCGGTTGGCGGCCTTGGACTCCACGCTGACGCCCACGCCCCAGTCACTGCTGACGCCCGCCAGATAGCCGTTCAGCGCGTCCTCCAGATTGGGCGTTGTGCCATCGATGTTCCCCTGCTGGTTTTCCGGCAGATCAGTGTCGAAGGCGTAGTGCCACGTGGCCGTGAGATACCAGCCGTATTTCTCGCTCAGTCCGTCCTCCAGCTCCTGCACGAACTGTGTGAAGTGCGGTATGACCACCATCAGGGTCGGGGTGATATCCGCCGTGAAGGGGCCGCTCAGCGGCGGAATGTCCCGATCCACGACCCGGAACGTCCATTCCCCGTCGACGGTCAGGGTGTCGTAAGGGAAATCCGTCCGCAGAGCCGCCACATACACCTGCCCGTCGTTCAGCGTCAGGCTCTGCCCCGTGGCGGCGTTGTAATCCTCCAGCGGCAGGAAATGCAGCTGCGTCACACGGGTGCTGTCCGCTGCGGACGCACCGGCGTTGCCCAACCGCAGATCCCCGCCGTCCGGCAGACCGCTGACGCTGATCTCACGGTATGTCGCCATATTACTGGTCTGCCCGCCGAAGTTGAAAACGGTGCTCTCCACACCCTGACGCAGCTGCTCCGCCTCCGCCTCGTCCAGCGGATGATCGCTTCTGCCGTATACCGCCACGTCCATGTCGCGGGGATACCGGGCATTCACCGCGTCCTCCTGCCCCACATACAGGCAGGTGGTGGACGAGATCATCACCAACACCATAGTGGCCAGAATGCACACCGACGCCAGTCCCGCGCCGTTGCGCTTCATGCGGTAGGCCATGGAGGACACGGACACGAAGTGCTGGGGCCGGTAGTAGTATTTTTTGTTCCTTTGCAAGCCGCGGCACAGCGTCACCGACCCGCTGATGAACAGCAGATACGTGGCCGCGATCACCATGAGCACCGCCGCGAAGAACCACGTCAGCGCCGCCAGCGGCTCCCTGATGGACACCGCCAGCCAGTAGGCCCCGGCCAGCAGCACCGCCCCCGCCGCTGTCAGCACCCACTGCGCCTTGGGCGGCTTCTCGCCCACGCTCTCGCTGCGCAGCAGCCCCACCGCGCTGACGCCGTGCAGCTGCCGCAGGCTGTTCAGCAGGATCAGCGTGTGAATGGCCGCAAACAACGCCGCCGCAGCCAGCAGAGACGATACGGACACCGTCAGGGTATAGGTCACGGGCACCTGCAAAAGCCGCACCATACCCAGCTCCGCCAGCTTATACAGTACCATGCCCAGAAGCAGTCCCGTCCCCGTGGTCAGGCCATAGGTGATGACCGTCTCCCACAGCAGAATGCGGGCGATGTTGCCCTTGCCCATACCCAGCACGTTGTACAGGCCAAACTCCCTCTCCCGGCGGCGAATGAGGAACGAGTGGGTATAGAACAGAAATATCAGCGCAAACACGGCGATGACCACCGTGCCCAGCCGCAGTATGATGGCGCTGCTGGTCCCGCCGGACATATGCCCCAGCACCTCCGAGCCGGACAGTCCCATCAGGATGTAGAACATCAGCACCATCCCGGCGCAGCTCAGCAGATACGGCAGGTACAGCCGCCTGTTTTTTCTCATGCCCGTCCAGGCCAGCCGGGCGTATAATGTCTTTTCCCTCATGCCGGTTCACCGCCCGACTGCAGCATGGTCAGCGTGTCGGAGATGCGCTGATAGAACCTGGTGTCGTCGTCCTCGCCCCGGTACAGCTGGTGGAACACCTGCCCGTCCTTGATGAACAGCACCCGGCCCGCCCGGCTGGCGGCCTTCACGGAGTGTGTCACCATCAGTATGGTCTGCCCTGCCCGGTTGATGGCGGCGAACAGCCGCAGCAGCTCGTCGGTGGAGCCGCTGTCCAGTGCGCCGGTGGGCTCATCCGCCAGCAGCAGCTTCGGCTCGGTGATGATGGCCCGGGCCACCGCCGCCCGCTGCTTCTGCCCGCCGGAGACCTCATAGGGATACTTCTTCAAAAGCTCCGTCAGTCCCAGCTCCCGGGCAATAGGCAGCAGCCGCGCCCGCATATCCTCGTAAGACATTCCCATCAGTACCAGCGGCAGATAGATGTTGTCCTCCAGCGTGAACGTATCCAGCAGGTTGAACTCCTGGAACACAAAACCCAGGTTGTCCCGGCGGAAGGCCGCCGCGTCCTTCTCCCGTATCTTGCCCAGCTCATGGCCGTCCAGCCGCACGGTACCCGCCGTGGGCTCGTCCAGCGCCGCCAGAATGTTCAACAGCGTGGTCTTGCCGCTGCCGGACTCACCCATGATAGCGACATACTCGCCCTGCTCCACGGTGAAGCTGACATTCCGCAGCGCCTCTACACGGCTGCCGCCCAGCCGCGAGGTGTATACCTTCCGCAGCCCACTTACTTCCAGAATACTCATAGTCACTCGACCTCCTTATCAACAAGGCCATTATAGTGCGCCGCGCCCCGCCAATCCATCGGTTTTCCTTACCAAAAACGAACAACTCTGTCACCTTTCACTCCGGCAGGAAATCGCTGCGTCCCAGTGTCAGATACACCGTGGTACCCACGCCGGGCACGGACTCGATCCGTATCTCATGCCGCAGATTGCGGCATATCCGCCGGCACAGGTACAGCCCGATGCCGCTGGACCGCCGGTCCAGCCGCCCGTTCTGCCCGGTATAGCCCATGTCAAACACCCGGGGCAGATCCTCCGGCGCGATGCCCATGCCGCTGTCCCGGATGCACAGATCGTCTCCCTCCCGGTAGATCCGGACGGTCCCGTCCTGCCCGGTGTACTTCAGGGCATTGCTCAGCAGCTGCTCCACCACAAAGGTCAGCCACTTGCCGTCCGTCACCGTCTCCCATTCCACCGGCGTGTAGTCCAGCGCGATGCGCCGGTCAATGAACTCCCCGGCAAACCGCCGCACAGCGGCGCGCACCACATCATCCACGGCGCACGTTCGTATCACGTAGTCGCTGCCGCCCTCCTCCAGCCGCAGATAGGTCAGCGCCATGTCCACATACTGCTCCACCCGGCCCAGCTCCGTCATCAGCCGCCGGGCGGCCGGGGTGTCCTCACCCTGCAGGGTCAGGCGCATGGCGGCGATGGGCGTCTTGATCTGGTGCACCCATGCGGTGTAATAGGCCGTCATATCCTCCCACCGGGCGGCGCGCGCCGTCTCCTGCCGGCACAGCTCCCGCCGCAGCGTTTCCACCACGGCGGCGCAGTCCGTCCCCTCCACGGTGGTCATGGCCGGCAGGTCCAGCAGCACCGCCTCGCCCGCCTCACGCAGACGCTTCAGCGCCTTGTGCCGCCGTGCCGCGCGGCCGTAATCCCACGCCGCAAGGCACGCCCCCAGCAGAACGCACAGCCCTGCCGGATAGCCCACCGCCGCCAGCGGCAGGCCGTACAGGGCAAAGGACACAGCAAACACCCCGACAAACAGCAGAAATGCCGCCAGCGTCAGCCGGCGCTCCTTCAGATATGCTTTGAGCAGCTCCATATCTCTCACTCCACGATGTACCCCACCCCGTGCCGGGTGGCGATAAAGTCCACAAGCCCCACACCTGCCAGCTTCCGCCGCAGGCGGTTCACATTGATGGTCAGCGTGTTCTCATCCACAAAGCTGTCCGTCTCCCATAGCCGCTGCATCAGCTTCTCCCGGCTGACCACCTTCCCGGCACTCTCCATCAGGCAGGACAGGATACGGTACTCATTCTTGGTCAGCTCCACCGTCTGCCCCTGATAGGTCAGCTTCTGGTCGTCGGCGGACAGCTGCGCACCCCGCCTCTCCCGCAGCACCGCCGGCGCCGCCATGTCATAGCTGCGCCGCAGCATGGCCTGTACCTTGGCCATCAGAACACCGCCGTCAAAGGGCTTGGCGATAAAATCGTCCGCGCCGAAGTTCATGGCCATGATGACGTTCATGTTATCACCGGCCGAGGACAAAAACAGGATGGGCGCACTGGTCTGCTTCCGCAGCTCCCGGCACCAGTGATAGCCGTCAAAACACGGCAGGGCGATATCCAATATAATGAGGTGCGGCTGAAATTCCGCCGCCTCCGCCGTCACCGCCCGAAAGTCCCGGACGCACCGGACCTCCAGTCCCCAGCTCTCCGCCAGATGCGCCACCGCCTGGGCGATGGTCCTGTCGTCCTCCACAATAAATATACGGTACATACGCTCACATCCTTTACGCTCTTCATTATACCCTCCCTCGCCTCTGTCCCGCAAGCCCTCTTACTCTTTCAATATTGTCACATTCGCTTACCGGATTTTTTTCAAAAACAGGGTTGACAAATCCGCGCCGCCGTGTTATAACTGTACCAACCTACCGAGTTGGTAGTTGTATTTCAGAAATGAGGCGATCACATGACCCGCACTCTTGTTCTCCTGACCGGACGATGTTGACTCCTTTTCCTTTCATTCCACACAACATCTGACTATAAACGATAAAGGAGATAAACACTATGTCTAACATCTACACTTCCGCTGACCAGCTGATCGGCAAGACTCCCCTGCTGGAGCTGACCCATATCGAAAAGGCCCACGACCTCAAGGCGAAGATCGTCGCCAAGCTGGAGTACTTCAACCCCGCCGGCAGCGTCAAGGACCGCATCGCCAAGGCCATGATCGACGATGCCGAGGCCAAGGGCCTGCTGAAGGCCGGCAGCGTCATCATTGAACCCACCTCCGGCAACACCGGTATCGGCCTGGCCTCCGTGGCCGCCGCCCGGGGCTACCGCATCATCATCGTCATGCCCGAGACCATGTCCGTGGAGCGCCGCCAGCTGATGAAGGCCTACGGCGCGGAGCTGGTGCTCACCGAGGGTGCCAAGGGCATGAAGGGCGCCATTGCCAAGGCCGACGAGCTGGCCAAGGAGATCCCCAACAGCTTCGTGGCAGGCCAGTTCGTCAATCCCGCCAACCCCAAGGCCCACTACGAGACCACCGGCCCGGAGATCTGGGCCGACACTGACGGCAAGGTGGACTTCTTCGTGGCCGGCGTGGGCACCGGCGGTACCATCACCGGCACCGGTAAGTTCCTGAAGGAAAAGAACCCCGCCGTCAAGGTAGTCGCCGTGGAGCCCAAGACCTCCGCCGTGCTGTCCACCGGCATCGCCGGCTCCCACAAGATCCAGGGCATCGGCGCGGGCTTCGTCCCTGACGTGCTGGACACTAAGATCTACGACGAGATCATTCCTGTGGACAACGACGACGCCTTTGCCGTAGGCAAGGAAATGGGTCACCGCGAGGGCGTGCTGGTGGGTATCTCCTCCGGCGCGGCACTGTGGGCCGCCATCGAGCTGGCCAAGCGTCCGGAGAACGCCGGCAAGACCATCGTGGTCCTGCTGCCCGACACCGGCGACCGCTATCTCTCCACCCCGCTGTTTGCGGACTGATACTGCGTTTTTCTTCCTTCCATTTTCTCCTCACAAACATGACGAACGGACCTCTTTCGAGGTCCGTTCGCCTTTTCTTCTGTTTCTTTCCACTTTCTTTCTATTCTCCTTCTATTTTCTTTCTACATTTTTTCTGCTTTTTTGAAACGTTTTTTGCTCCGCAGGTGTATGATAGATGAAAGGCCTTTCACCTCAACAAAAGGAGAACCCCTATGACGGACGAACAGTTCACCCCGCTGGCGGAGCGGTATATGGACACGGTGTTCCGGGTGGCATACAGCTATCTGCGCTGCCGGGACGACGCCGACGATGTGACCCAGGACGTGCTGATACAGCTGTACAGACAGGACAAGGCGTTCGAAAGCGACGCCCATGTGAAGAATTGGCTCATTCGCGTCACGGTCAATCGCTGCAAGAACGTGCTCCGCGCCCCGTGGCACAAGGCGGAGGACATCGCCGACTATGAGAACACCCTGGTGTTCGAGCAGCCCCAGTACCGGGAGCTGTTCGACGCGGTGATGTCGCTGGACAGGCGGTACCGCCTGCCGGTGCTGCTGTACTACTACGAGGGCTACCGCCAGAGGGAGATCGCCGGACTGCTGGGCATACCGGAGGAAACGGTGCGCACCCGGCTCGCCCGCGCCAGAGACAAGCTGAAACACATTTTATCGGAGGTGCCGCAGTATGCATGACAGAGAATTATTTGAAAAAGCCTTTTCCCCGCTGCACGCCTCCCCGGACACACTGACGGAGGTTAGAAAGACCATGCGAAACGAGAAAAAAACACGCCGGGCGCTGGGCAAGGGTGCCGTGATCGCCATCGCCGCCGCGCTGACGCTGACCGTCGCCGTGGCCAGCGGTATTGTGACCCTTATCAAGGCAGATGTATCCCCCGCCGACAAGGTGGACGACGCCACCCACCGCGCCTTCACCGATGACATCGACGCTGCCGCCCCTGTGGTGGACGACGGCAAGGGCGGCCTTGTCCCTGTCCCGGATATGGAGCGCATCCCCGGTGACGTCCAGACCACCCAGCGTCTGGTGGGCCAGTACCTCAGCAAGCTGGACGCAGAGATGACCGTGGACAGCAATACCATCAAACTGGGTACCTTCCTGATCGATGAGAACGGCCTCGGCCTGCTGACCTACTCCGTGGAGAATCCCTCCGGCGTCGGCTACACAGACGTGGGCTACGGCGAGGGCATCGACCTGCCCCTCCAGCCCACCCTGCACTTCCGCAGCCCCGACGAGGGCAATGCCCTGTTCGCCAAGTGCTACGTGGACAAGGAGACCAGCACCGACACCTGCCTGAATGTGGTGCTGTACTTCGCCGCCGGCACGTCCTTCCGGCAGGGCGACCTGCTGTACGTCACCATGCAGGACGAACTGGGGCAGCCCTACTCCATCGCCGTGCAGCCCCGCACCTACGTGCCCGTCGCCACCCTGACCTCCGGCAGCGAGACCCTGACCCTCTCCCCGCTGGGCATGAGCATCCGCAATGCCCATCCCGACCGTGAGCCCCTTGTGGACGAGCTGACCCTCCGCTATCAGGACGGCAGCGAGTTCACCGTGGAGAGCAGCAGCCGCAGCCTGATGAACTGGGTGGTGGGCTGTATGCGCGGCAGCGACGACGTCCCTTTCGCCGACAACACCTACGTGTTTGACCGTCTGGTGGATGTGGACGCCGTGAGCTCCGTCACGTTAGAAGGGCACCAGCACACCGATGGCGCCGCTGACGACACTTTCACCCTCACCTATCAGCCCTGACCGCGAAACGCAAAAAAAGAGACCGCCCTGCGGTCTCTTTTTTTGCTCATATCACGTAGTTGTCCCCCGCCGGGGCGTTCATCAGATCCGCCAGCGTGATGTGGGTGAAGTAGTCCCGCGTCAGCTTGTAAAACCCCTGCCACACACCCAGCGTGCGGCACTCCCCCGCCCGCTGGCACACCGGGGCGTCCGGCTGGAGACAGGTGACGGGCGCAAGGTCGCCCTCCGCCAGCTCCAGTATCTCCCAGAGGGTGTAGTCCTCCGGCTCCCGCGTCAGGCGGTAGCCGCCGCCGATGCCGTGGACGCTCTCCACCAGACCGGCGGACTTCAGCACGGGCATGAGCCGTTCGATGTATTTCAGGGAGATGTCCTGCCGGGCGGCCACCTCCTTCATGGGTATAAAGTCCCCGCTGCGGTGCTCCGCCAGATCCAGCAGAACGCGGATGGAATAGCGACCTTTCGTGGAGATCATAGGTCTTCCTCCTGTCAGAAAATACACGGGCCATAAGATGACGCGTGTATAGTATACCACCAATCCCGTAGGTTAGGCAAGTTTAATTTTTCTTTGCGTGCCGATATGCCTGCATGCCCCACACCAGCCAGGCCGCTACCACCGCCGCCAGGACGATCCAACGCACCGTCTCCAAGGGCCAGGCCACCGCGGACAGGTCTGCATAGCGGCTGATCATAACGCTTTCCGCCGTACTGACCGTGGCCACATAGGCAGCGGCCGGCTTCCAGCACACCATGATCCGCACGATCTCCACGGCAAAGAGCAGCCCGCAGCCGCCATACAGTGCAAAACGGAATCCTCTATCCCGCACCAGCGGCTCTTTCAGCACCGCGCCGCCGACTACCAGCGCCGCCGCCAGCAGCAGCGGCAGCAGCAGCCATACCGCCTCCTGCCGCACAGTCAGCGCTGCCCAGGAAAACTGCCGCACCACACCGCCGTGCAGCGCATAGGCGGACACCAGTAGGCGCCACACCCCCAGCAGCTGTATGGCCGCGAACAGCCACAGGGCGCACAGCGGTATCAGCAGCAGGATGCGGCGGCGCAGCGTCTCTCGGTTGCGGCACACGCCCCAGCCCAGCCACAGGCACAGGGGCGACGCCAGCAGGCACAGCCACGACCAGTTGTTATAAGGGAATGCCGCCCACACTGCCAACGCCATTACTGCCAGACTGTACCCGATGCGGAAGCGCAGGCTTCCCCGGCGCTCCAGATAGGCCTCCACCTCCGCCGGTGTATCGGCACAGGCCCGGGGCCGGGTCTCACCGGCCAGGATGTCGTCTGCCGTCACGCCGTACAGCGCCGCCAGCGCCGGCAGCGCGGCAATGTCCGGCAGCCCCGCGCCGGACTCCCATTTGCTGACAGTTTTGTTGGACACCCCTAATATATCCGCCACCTGCTGCTGTGTCATGTCCCGCCCCCTGCGGAGTGATGCCAGATAGGTGCCTGTCTTTTCCATATCCATTGTCACGGCCTCCTTTTTTCTTGTTGTTCCCAGTATAGCATACGGCGGATTTTTGTCCATCCCCCACCCGCTGACTTTGTCTACGGAGCGTAGACAAGGCTGTTTCCACGGAAAAGTGCCCCGTTCTCCGATTTTTTTCTTGACACGGACGGTGGCCTATGGTAATATGTACAAGCTGACGATTTGAGTGGAGGGCGCACGCGGGTGTAGCACAATGGCCAGGGCACCAGCCTTCCAAGCTGGGGATGCGGGTTCGATTCCCGTCACCCGCTCCAACTTGACAGATACGCGCCAGTAGCTCAGTTGGATAGAGCAACTGCCTTCTAAGCAGTAGGCCAGGGGTTCGAGTCCCTTCTGGCGTGCCATTTCCCCTTACGGGCGTCAGCGCTTCCCGTGCGGATGTATATGGTGGGTGTAGCTCAGTTGGTTAGAGCACCGGATTGTGGTTCCGGGTGTCGAGGGTTCGAGTCCCTTTACCCACCCCACAAAAAGAAATGAGGGATCGGGAGTGTCCCGGTCCCTCATCCCTTTCCACACAGGGGTGTCGCCAAGTGGTAAGGCAAGGGACTTTGACTCCCTCATCCGCTGGTTCGAGTCCAGCCATCCCTGCCAGCTCTTTCCGGACGACACCGTCCTTACGATAACTGCATACGCTTCGTTAGCTCAGTAGGTAGAGCACCTGCCTTTTAAGCAGGGTGTCCGGGGTTCGAATCCCCGACGAGGCACCAAAAGAGGAAGACACCTTTTGGTATCTTCCTCTTTTGCTGTCTTGCTCCGGGAAGTCGAAGCTTATACCTCCTTCCCGCAGAAAGCGCCGCGGGGCTATTTTCTCTCCGCCGCCAGCTTCAGCAGGGTCTCTTTATCGTTAGGCGTTCCGTCCAGCACGGCGTTCAGCAGATACTGCAGCGCATCACCGACCTCTCGCCCCCGCAGCCCCAGCGCCATCAGGTCGCCGCCCTTCACCGCCAGGTCCTTCAGTGAAAAGCACTGCCGCTTCGCCAGCAGCGTGTTCAGAAGATCCTCCGCCTGCTGTATATCCGCCAGACGGCAGCGATCCTCCGGGCTTTGGGCGGCGTTGTCGGCCCGCTTCACCTCCAGCAGCTGCCGAAACGTCTCCTCTCCCAGCTGCGACACGGCGCGGGCAATAGCCTTCTCCGTCCGGGCAATATCCCGGTCGTGCCAGCGCACCAGTGTCACGATGCGTTCGGCCGTGCGGTTGTCCATCCGCAGGCGGCGGCAGATATCCGCCGCCAGGTCCGCCGAGATGGCCGGGTGACCATAAAAGTGCCCCACGCCCTGCTCGTCCCGGGTAAAGCACGCCGGCTTGCCGATATCATGGAGCAGCATAGTCCAGCGCAGGACCACCTCCGCCGGGACGGCGGCCACTGCGTGAGCGCTGTGCCCCCACACGTCGTAGATATGATGGCGATTGTGCTGATCGAAGCCCACGCAGGGCGCGATCTCCGGCAGGAACATCGCCAGCACGTCCGGCCAGTTCAACAGCACCGGCAGCACGTGACTGCCGCACAGCAGTTTATCCATCTCTGTCAGGATACGCTCCGGCGCGATACAGCGCAGCAGCGGCGCCTTCACCCGCAGCGCCGCATCGGTCCGCGGCTCGACCGAAAATCCCAGTACGGCGGCAAAGCGCAGCGTCCGCAGGATACGCAGCGCATCCTCCTCAAAGCGTCGTTCCGGCTCTCCCACACACCGCAGGATACCCGCCTCCAGATCCTCCCGTCCGCCATACAGATCGGTGATATGCCCGCGCAGGTCCATCGCCATGGCGTTCACCGTCAGGTCACGGCGGCAGAGATCCTCCTCCAACCTGTCGGAGAAAAACACCTGATCCGGCCGGCGATGGTCCGTATAGGTCCCATCCGCCCGGAAGGTGGTCACCTCAATGTGCATCTCCCCCGCCCGGACCGTGACCGTCCCGTGCTTCAGCCCGGTTGGGATGGCATAGCCGTCAAACAGTGTAAGCACCTGCTCCGGCCGCGCGGCGGTGGTCACGTCCCAATCTCCCGGTGTGCGGCCCAGCAGCGTGTCCCGCACGCAGCCGCCCACGGCATAGGCGGCGAAGCCCGCATCCTCCAGCCGTTCCAGCACATATTGCACCGCCTGCGGCAGCATGGCTTCGCCTCCCCTCACGTTTTTTCATCCTCCGCCGCCAAATACCGGCAAAAAAGCCGGTTGCATGGGCGGAGTCGTTGTATTATAATAGTACAGTAATTTTTCTGTTCCTGTCAAGGAGGCAGCAAATATGTTTCATCCTACTGAGGACTTTCACAAGTATATTCATCCCGGCAAGCGCGTACACCTTGCCGGCATCGGCGGCGTCAGTATGTGCGCGCTGGCGGAGGTATTGCAGGGCATGGGCGTGACGGTGCAGGGCTCCGACATGACGGACAGCGACACCGTGAAGCACCTGCGCTCTGTGGGGATCCCCGTGGCCATCGGCCACTCGGCGGAGAACCTGAAAAACTGCGACGCGGTCATCCGCACCGCCGCCATTCACGACAGCAATCCCGAGATCGCCGGCGCCGTGGCCCGGGGCATCCCGGTTTACGAGCGCGCCCAGGCCTGGGGCGCCATCATGCAGGGCTATCGCAACGCCCTGTGCGTCTCCGGAACCCACGGGAAGACCACCACCACCTCTATGGCCACCCACATCTTCATGGCGGCCCAGGCAGACCCCACGGTGATGATCGGCGGCACGCTGCCGCTGCTGCACTCCGGCTATCGGGTGGGCAGGGGCGACACCATTATTCTGGAGAGCTGTGAATACTGCAATTCCTTCCTGAACTTCTTTCCCACCGTGGCGGTGATCCTTAACGTCCACGCCGATCATCTGGACTTCTTCAAGGACCTGGCCGATATCGAGCACTCCTTCCACGACTTTGCCGCTCTGGTGCCGGAGCGCGGCTTTATCATCGCCAACGCCGATGACGAGGGCGCCCGCGAGGCCGTCAAGGGCCTGACACATCCGGTGTTCACCTTCAGCGTCAAAGATCGCAGCGCCGACTGCTATGCCGACAACGTCTCCTTCTTTGACGGCTACGGCGACTTCGACGTGGTCATCAACGGCCTGACCTACGCCCATGTGTCCCTGCACGTCCCCGGCGCCCACAATATTTCCAACGCCCTGGCGGCGGCCAGTGCCGCCTATGTTCTCGGCCTTCCCGGCGAGGCGGTAACGGCGGGCCTGGCGTCCTTCACCGGCGCAGGACGGCGCTTTGAGCACAAGGGCACCTTCCGCGGCGCGGAGGTCTATGACGACTATGCCCATCATCCCGACGAGGTGCGGGCGCTGCTGAGCGCCGCGCAGGCGCTGCCCCACGAACGGCTCATCCTGGCCTTCCAACCCCACACCTACACCCGCACCGCCGCGCTGTTCGACGACTTTGTGGAGGTACTGCGCCTGCCGGACCGCGTAGTGCTGGCGGAGATCTACGCCGCCCGGGAAAAGAACGACATCGGCATCTCCTCCCGGGACCTGGCCGCCCGCATCCCCGGCGCCGTCTACTGCGCCACGCTGGAGCAGACGGCGGACGAGCTGGAAAAGCTGGCCCAGCCCGGCGACATGATCATCACCGTGGGCGCAGGCGACATCTACCGCGCCGGAGAGCTGCTGCTGAAACGAGGTGACGCGCAATGACCATCACCCCCGTATCCCATAACACCCGTCCGGAGAGCCAGCTGCTGCCACAGGAGGCCGCAGCCTTCGACCTGCTGGACAAGCTGGGTATCGAATACGACCGCGTCAGCCATGACGCCGCCTTCAACATGGAGCTGTGCGCCGAGGTCAGCCGCGCACTGGACGTGTCCGTATGCAAGAACCTGTTTCTGTGCAACCGGCAGAAAACCGCGTTCTATCTGCTGTGCATGCCGCCGGACAAGCCCTTCCACACTAAGGACCTCAGCGCGCAGATCGGCTCCTCCCGCCTGAGCTTCGCCCCGGAGGAGAACCTGTGGGAGCTGCTGCGCTGCCACCCGGGCTCCGCCACCATTTTGGGCCTGGCCAACGATACGGAGCACCGTGTCCGGCTACTCATCGACCGCGAGGTCTATGACGCGCCCTTTTTCTCCTGCCACCCGTGCATCTGCACCAGCACACTGAAGCTGAAGACCGCCGACGTGCTGAACAAGCTGCTGCCCCACACCGGCCACACGCCTGTTGTCGTTGATTTGTGAGAAATACTGCCTGCCCTTCCCGGCAGGCAGTATTTTTTCATATATGTCACAAAAAACACTTGCGCGCGGAAACGTTTTCGGTTATACTTACCGTATTCCCACCGTCAGGCGGCACTCCACTTCATGCCGCCGGACGGCAAAAGATAAGGAGGAATACCCGCTGTGGCTGGCGGTGCGGCAGTGTGGAGACCTGTCGTAAGGCACCGAGGGCAATGCCCGTGCGAGGCCGTCTTTTGCGGAGGCAGGACGGTTACAGTCAAAAATGTATGGCAAAGGTCATTCTGAAGGACCTGAAGAAGGTCTACCCCAACACCGAGAAGAAAAAGAAAGCAAAGAAGGGCGAGAAGCCCCAGGAAAAGAAGAGCAATCTTCAGATCACCGACGAGGGCGTTGTGGCCGTCCAGCAGTTCAGCCTGGAGATCGCCGACAAGGAGTTCATCGTGCTGGTGGGCCCCTCCGGCTGCGGCAAGTCCACCACCCTGCGTATGATCGCCGGTTTGGAGGATATCACCTCCGGCGAGCTGTGGATCGGTGACAAGCTGATGAACGACGTGGAGCCCAAGGACCGGGACATCGCCATGGTGTTCCAGAACTACGCCCTGTACCCCCACATGACCGTGTATGAGAACATGGCCTTCTCCCTGAAGCTGAAGAAGGTTCCCAAGGACGAGATCGACAAGAAGGTCCGTCAGGCCGCGGAGATCCTGGACATCACCCAGTATCTGGACCGCAAGCCCAAGGCCCTGTCCGGCGGCCAGCGCCAGCGGGTGGCCATCGGCCGCGCCATCGTCCGCGACCCCGCCGTGTTCCTGATGGACGAGCCCCTGTCCAACCTGGACGCCAAGCTCCGCAACCAGATGCGCGCCGAGATCATCAAGCTGCGCCAGCGGATCAACACCACGTTTATCTACGTCACCCATGACCAGACCGAGGCCATGACCCTGGGCGACCGCATCGTCATCATGAAGGATGGCTTCATCCAGCAGATCGGCACGCCCCAGGAGGTCTTTGACCACCCGGCCAATCTGTTCGTGGCCGGCTTTATCGGCACGCCGCAGATGAACCTCTTTGACGCGAAGCTGGTGAAGAACAGCGACGGCAAATACGCCGTGGCTATCGACGGCATCAACGTGGAACTGGCCGAGGATAAGCAGGCCCGGCTCAGCGCTAAAAATGTACCGGAACAGGACGTGACGCTGGGCGTTCGCCCCGATCACATCATGCTCTGCGCCGACGGCGTCAAGGGTACCGTGGATGTCAGTGAGCTGATGGGCTCCTCTGTGCATCTGCATATCTCCACCCACGACCATGACGTGGTGGTCATCGTCCCCACCAACGGCAACGCCGCCCACTTCCCCATGGGCAGTGAGGTCAACATGATCTTCGGCGGCAATGTGGCCCACGTGTTCAGCAAGGAGACGGAAAAGAATCTGGAGTGGTAACACCCTCATATAGAAGGACAGCGCCCCGCATGGGGCGCTGTCCTTTCTTCGGGGCCGGCGTCCTGCCGTGGAGCGCAGCGGAACAAATGCCCTTGGGGTACGACGTCCCTCCCCTGTCATTGCGAGCCAGCGCTCACGCTGGCGTGGGGCTTCGTCCCCCGACAAAAAAGAAATCTCTTTCGGGATTTCTTTTTTGCGTTCTCAAGATTTCTTCTTACTCACATATACCATCCCGGTCAGAGACAGCGCCGCACTCACGGCGTACATTCCAACGCCCGCATCTATGGTCTTGGGGGAGCCGGTCTTGCCCTCGTCCTTCACGGTAGTCGTAGAGTTGTAGTAGTAACGCGGCGTTTCCTCTACTGTCGGATACTTGTGCTCCAGCAGAAGCGGTGTGCCATTTGAGTTAAATCGATACTTGCCGCCGGCAGCAGTGATCTCATTAAAGAAATCCTCAGTTTTCATATATGCAAGAGACTTTGCTGTCCCTGCTTCCGTATACTTGCTGCAAGCTGTAACATTTCCCGCTTCCACGAAATAATTGTTTTTAAAAACAGGTGTATCAGAAGAAACACCGCCTGCAATACCGCCTAAACGCTTATAAGGTGTAGTGGCAGTATATTGAGATAGATCCATTTCACCAGCGAAATAGCAATGTCTGATTTCTGTGCCTGCCCAAACAGTACCTGCAATGCCGCCGAAATCTGTAGTTCCATTGCCAAGAGGAACCATTTTCCCTGTGGAATAACAATTGACGATCTTTGAGTCTTGATACAACTCCCCAACAATTCCTCCGGTATGGGGTGTCCAAGAAGTCATATCGCCTGTATCAGCACAATACTGTACGGTACTGTTTTGAGCAAGACCTACGATACCGCCCATCCAAAATCGGGAGGTGTCCTTCATTACTGAAAAATTCCCCTCGTTTTGGCAGTATTCAATTGTGCTATCTATCGCATATCCGCACAAGGCCACAGTACCGTTAATATATTTGTCTGTATCCGTGAACGACACATCTGAGACGCAGTCAGTAATTTTACTGCCTGCTGCAACGCCCGCTACCGTTCCAAAATAGACATACCCTGAATTGGACACATCCAGCTTGCCTTGAATTGTCAAACCGGAAATTTCAGCGTCATAAACCTCACTGAAAAATCCGAAAGACGGATACTCTGTCTTTCCATAGTTTTCGGAAAAATCTAAATTGGAAATCGTATACCCGTTTCCGTAAAATTTGCCGCTGAAGTAGTGCAGCAGATTTCCGTCGCCGTCAAAGACGCTGCCAATTGGTGCCCACGCAATACCTGTTAAATCCAAATCTGCTTCAAGCGATACGACCGCATCTTTCTTGCCATCATATTCGCCATCGTCCACCGCTTTTGCAAATTGTAAAAGCTCATCAACCTTTGTAATGGCTGTCTTTTCCACCGCAAAAGCAGAAATGGGCACCATCGCCAAACACAGCACCAACGCAAAAAATATACCCACTACGCACTTCTTCATTGTACACGCCTCCTTTTATTCTCCCATAGCATACAGGCGGCATCATTCCGTGGGTACCCACGGAATGACGGGAGCTCCCGTCGCCGCACATATCAATGCTACTGGTTGTATTATACCTGCTTTTCCGCCGAATGTAAATTCAAAATTTGTGCGCTTTTGGCGGAAAATAAAGTGGGAGGGGACGGCTCACAGCAGCTTCTCCAATTCGCTCTCGCCGTACACTTTTATGCCGTTTTCCTTCAGCAGCGCAGCCGTGACGCCGTCGCCGTCCGTCAGCGTTCCGGTGAACGTTCCGTCATAGATGCGCCCGCAGCCGCAGGAGGGGCTTCGCTCCTTCAGCACGGCGGCGGTACAGCCGTACAGCCGCGCCAGGCGCAGCGTCTCCTCCGCGCCCCGGCGGTACTCCGCCGTCACGTCTCGGCCATCGTTCATCACCACCCGGTCCCCCCGGCGCTCGGAGGGGTTTCGGGGCGTAGGCAGCCCGCCCAGCTGCTCCGGGCACACCGGCACCGCCAGTCCACGCTGGGCCAGCTCCTGCGCCAGCGGGTTGGGCTTGCTCTGCCCGTCATACCGGCAGGCGCAGCCCAGCAGGCACGCGCTCACCAGGATCATACCGCCAGCTCCTTTCCGTTCAGAGCGGCATACACCAGCGTATCCCCCTCATATTGCAGCTTCATGGAGAAAAACGGCGTGTCCGGCTCGTGGATCAGCGCCAGAAACAGCTTGTCCCCCTCCCATTGGGGCAGAGACGCCAGCTTGTCCTTGTGCAGCCATTCCAGCACGCCCTCGCTGCACTCCCGCAGCGTTCCCGTCCAGCCGGTGGCGGTAAACAGGTGCATATATTCCCCCTCCCAGATATCCGACACAAAGGTGATGACCCCCCGATACCGATAGTCGGTCAGGGTCAGGCCCGTCTCCTCCAGCGTCTCGCGGCAAACGCACTCCTCCGGGCTCTCGCCCTCCTCGCACTTGCCGCCCACGCCGATCCACTTGTCGTGGTTCAGGTCGTTCTGCTTCTTCACCCGATGCAGCATCAGGTATTCACCCCGTTCGTTTTCGATATAGCACAGCGTGGTGTTTTTCATCTTTGCACCTCCGATTTACAAATCACTGCCAATAGTATATACTATTCGTATCGTCAACACAACTGTTACCTGTCAGGAGAGTATATAGTATGCCAACGATAAAACCAGGCCGCTACCGCCACTTTAAGGGTAATGAATATGAGGTCATTGGCACCGCCCGCCACTCTGAAACACTGGAGGAACTGGTGGTCTACCGTGCCCTGTATGATAATGGCGGTCTGTGGGTGCGCCCCGCCGCCATGTGGTCCGAGATCGTGGACCGCGACGGTTACCGCGGCCCGCGTTTCATCCCGGAGGACGGCCAATGATCGACTATACTGTGATACGTTCCCGCCGGCGCACCCTGGCGCTGGAGGTCACCCGGCAGGGCACCGCCCTGGTCCGCGCCCCCCTGCGGGCCACCGATGCGGACATCGCCCGCTTTGTGGACAGTCACCGCGGCTGGCTGGAAAAACATCTGGCAGCACGGCAGGCCTATCTATCCGCCCACCCGGAGCCGTCTGCGGCACAAGCGAACGCATGGCGGCAGCAGGCAAAAGAGACACTGCCGCCCCTGGTGGCCCACTGGGCCCAGCGCATGGGCGTGCAGCCCGCCGGTATCACCATCACCGCCGCCCGCACCCGCTTCGGCAGCTGCTCCGGCAAAAACCGTCTCAGCTTCTCCCTCTACCTGATGGCCTATCCCGAAGCCGCCATTGAATACGTGGTGGTCCATGAGCTGGCGCACATTCGCCACCACGACCACTCCCCCGCCTTCTACCGCGAGGTGGAAGCCTATCTGCCCGACTGGAGGGCGCGCCGCGCCCTTCTTCGCCGGTAATTCAGCCATTTTGCGCCGTACATTCGATACTTCGCCGCCGCCCGTTCAATCGGACGGCGGTTTTCTTGTGATTTTCACAAGAAAACCACCGTCTTTTCTGTGCGTTTCGGCAAAAATGCAGCGAAGCAATTGACAATTGCGGCAAACACTGATAGGATAATTATGCTGAATGGAAACGTTACCGGTAATGTTTTCGCTTTCCTCTGACGATTTTCGTTCCTTTCGATCTGGTATAGTAGGAGGCACACCCAGGTATGACGATCAAGGATATAGCCAAACAGTGCAGCGTCAGCGTCAGTACCGTCTCCCGTGTGCTGAATGACCGGCCGGATGTCAGTGAGGATGTCCGGCGTAAGGTGCTTTCCGCTATCAAGAATAGCAACTACATTCCCAACAACAGTGCCCGCGATCTGGTACGCACCAAGTCCGACGCTGTCGGTCTGGTAGTCCGCGGTGTGTCCAATCCGTTCTACACCGACATTATCCGTGCCATTGAACGCACCATCACCGATGCCGGTTTTACAATGGTCATGCAGCAGATCGGTACTTGCGACGACGAGGTCAAATGCGGTGCGGTCATGGAGCGCGAAAAGCGCCTGCAGGGCATCGTGTTCCTGGGCGGTCGGTTTGATTACACCCCCGCTGATCTGGCGATGCTGAACGTTCCCTTTGTGTGCTGTTCCTACTCCAACCGCTATGGCACGCTGATCGAGGGCGAGTATTCCTCTGTGTCCATCGCCGACGGTGACACCGCACAGCAGGCGGTGGAGGAGTTGTACCGCCACGGGCACCGGCGCATCGCGGCGCTGATCTCCCGGCCCAACGATCAGTCCATCAGCCAGCTGCGCTATGAAGGCTATGTGCAGGCGCTGGAGAGTCACGGCATCCCCGTGGACCCGGAGCTGGTGATATGCACCGGCGGATTCGGCGTGAAGGACGCCTACAGAGCCGTGCAGGAAAAAATGGCCGAAAACGTTGATTTTACAGCACTTTTCGCCATCGCGGACTCTATGGCCATCGGTGCCATGCGGGCTTTGATGGACGCCGGCAGGCGTATCCCCGAGGACTGTTCCGTTATAGCGATAGATGGGTTAGAATTGTCTGCCTATATTGAGCCGCCGCTGACCACCCTGTGCCAGCCTATGGAGGAAATGGGCCGGCGCAGCGCCGAAATTTTGCTGGACATGGTGCGGCACAAGGGCTCCCACGCCTGTGAGCTGCTTCCCACCACCCTGCGCCAGGGCCGCAGCGTGGCCGCGCCCGGATGATACTTTTGTATATCTTTGTGATTTATTTTGTGTATCCTAAGGATCCGTTTCCTGCATCCCAATAATTTGTTTTTTGTACCCTAATAATCTGTTTTTTACATCCTTGTGATGTGAAAATAAAAACAAAAAAGGAGTAATTACCATGAAGAAGTTTCTTGCAATGCTTCTTGCTCTCGTGATGGCCCTGTCTCTGGTGGCCTGCGGCGAGAAGAAGGACGACACCAAGACCGAGGGCGGCGACACTGCCACCGGCAAGGTCTATTATCTGAACTTCAAGCCTGAGCAGGATCAGGACTGGCAGGATCTGGCCAAGGCCTACACCGAGGAAACCGGTGTGCCCGTCACCGTCCTGACCGCCGCCTCCGGCACCTACGAGGAGAAGCTGACCTCCGAGATCGCCAAGACCGACGCCCCCACCCTGTTCCAGGTGAACGGCCCCGTGGGTCTGGCCAGCTGGAAGGATTACTGCTATGATCTGAAGGATTCTCAGATCTATGGCGAGCTGACCAGCGACAGCTTTGCCCTGAAGGACGGCGACGCCGTTGCCGGCATCGGCTACGTGATCGAGTCCTATGGTCTGATCGCCAACAAGACTCTGCTGGAGAAGGCCGGTTACACCGTTGAGGACATCCAGAGCTTTGATGATCTGAAGAAGGTCGCCGAGGACATCACCGCCCGCAAGGACGAGCTGGGCTTCGCCGCTTTCACCTCCGCCGGTATGGACGGCAGCTCCGACTGGCGCTTCAAGACCCATCTGGCCAACCTGCCCATCTACTTTGAGTATCAGGCTGACGGCATCAACAGCACCGATGCCATCAAGGGCACCTATCTGGACAACTATAAGGCCATCTTTGACCTGTACATCAACAACAGCACCTGCGCTCCCGCTGATCTGTCCGGCAAGACCGGCACCGACTCCGAGAACGAGTTCCTGAACGGCAAGGCCGTGTTCTTCCAGAACGGTTCCTGGGAGTATTCCGCTCTGTCCGCCAAGTACTCCGATGACGAGATGACCATGATCCCCATCTACATCGGCGTGGGTGATGAGGCCAATCAGGGTCTGTGCACCGGCACCGAGAACTACTGGTGCGTGAACAAGGACGCCGCTCCTGAGGACATCCAGGCCACGCTGGACTTCATGTACTGGTGCGTCACCTCTGACAAGGGCACGCAGGCTCTTGCCAATGACATGGGCTTCGTGATCCCCTTCAAGAAGGCCGCCGAGTCCCCCAACCTGTTCGTCAAGGTGGACAAGGAGCTGACCGCTGCCGGCAAGACCCCCGTGTCCTGGAACTTCACCACCATGCCCTCTGAGCAGTGGAAGAACGACGTTGGCTCCGCTCTGACCGCCTATGCCGCCGGTACCGGCGACTGGGAGGCCGTCAAGACCGCCTTCGTGGACGGCTGGGCCAAGGAAGCCGCTCTGAACGGCTGATCCCTTTTTACACCGTGATTTTCCGGTCGGGTGGGCTGAAACAGGCTCACCCGACCGCCGCACAGCCCCTGCGCTCCTGCGCAGCGGCTGCCTGTGCGCCCCGGCTTACAGGACGCGCAGGCAGCCGGATAATTCAACAAAACCGATATGGAGGTACACGCTTATGCAAAAGAACATCCGCAGATACTGGCCCATTTTCCTGCTGCCTACGCTGGCTGCCTTTCTCATCGGCTTTGTGATCCCGTTTATTCAGGGTCTGTATCTGTCCCTGTGCAAGTTCACCACCATCAACAAAACCACGTTCGTGGGTCTGAGCAACTATGTCAAGGCGTTTCAGGACGAGCAATTCGCACACGCCTTCGGCTTTACCGCTTCCTTCACCGTGGTGTCCACCGTGCTCATCAACGTTATCGCGCTGGGCATTGCCCTTCTGCTGACACGCGGCATCAAGGGCACCACCCCATTCCGCACGGTGTTCTTCATGCCCAACCTCATCGGCGGCATCGTGCTGGGCTATATCTGGCAGATCCTTCTGAACTGCATACTGAGTCTGATGGGCAAGCCGCTGCTGACTCTGGACTCCACCTCCGGCTATTGGGGTCTGATCATCCTGATGTGCTGGCAGCAGATCGGCTACATGATGATCATATACATTGCCGGCCTGCAATCCATTCCCAATGACTATATCGAGGCGGCCTATATCGACGGTGCCACTCCGTGGCAGGCCTTCTGGCGGGTAAAGCTGCCCAATCTGATGCCCAGCATTACGATCTGCCTTTTCCTGACCCTGACCAACTCCTTTAAGCTGTTCGACCAGAACCTTGCTCTTACCGCCGGTGAGCCCGCCCATTCTACGGAAATGCTGGCAATGAACATCTACCAGACGTTCTACGCCCGCTCCGGCCCCATGTGGAAGGGAATCGGGCAGGCGAAGGCCGTGCTGTTCTGCATTCTGGTCATCGCCATCTCCAGCCTGCAGCTGAAGTTCACCCGCTCTAAGGAGGTACAGCAGTGATGAAAAAACGCTCTCAAGCCATCAACACCCTCTGGACGGTGATCCTGACGATCCTCAGTCTTGCGTGGGTCTACCCCGTGGTGGTGGTGCTCATCAACTCCTTCAAAAAGGACTCCGCCATTTCCACCAACACCGCTTTTCAGCTGCCTCCCGCCGACGGCTTTGCCGGGCTGGGTAATTATGCCAACGCAATCCATTCCAAGGGCTTTCTTGCCGCCTTCTTCAACAGCTTTATTATCTCCGTCACCTCTGTGGTGCTGATCCTGGTTTGCTGCTCCATGTGCGCGTGGTTCATCACCCGCGTAAAGACGTGGGCCACGAAGCTCTGCTACTTCCTGTTCGTGTTCTCCATGGTGGTGCCCTTCCAGATGCTCATGTTCACCCTGGCAAATCTGGCGGATAAAACGAAGCTGAACACCCCCTTCAACATCTGCATTATCTATCTTGGCTTCGGCGCAGGACTGGCGGTGTTCATGTTCACCGGCTTCGTGAAATCCATCCCGCTGGAGATCGAGGAGGCCGCCATGATCGACGGCTGCGGCCCTCTCCGCACCTTCTTTCTGGTGGTAATGCCCATGCTGAAGCCTACACTTGTCAGCGTCGGCATACTGGAAACCATGTGGGTGTGGAACGACTACCTGCTGCCGTATCTGGTGCTGGACGGCACAAAATACATGACCATCCCCATTCTGATCCAATACTTCCGCGGCGGCTTCGGCCGCGTGGAGATGGGTCCCATGATGGCGTGCATCGTCCTGACCATCCTGCCCATCATCATCATCTACGTTCTCGGCCAGAAGCACATCATCAAGGGCGTGGCGGCAGGCGCCGTCAAGGGCTAAACTTACAACACGCCGGGGGCGGGCTGATCGCCCGCCCCCGTATATTTTGGCCGGGACCGTCCGGCTGAAAGTCAAATCCTATCCAAGAGAGAAGTTGAGTTATGAAACGAAGCAGCGGTATTTTAATGGCGGTATCCTCCCTGCCCTCCCCCTATGGCATCGGTACCCTGGGCAAGGCGGCCTATGATTTCGCCGATTTCCTGAAAGACGCCGGCCAGTCCTACTGGCAAATGCTCCCCCTGGGCCCCACCAGCTATGGCGACTCCCCCTACCAGAGCTTTTCCGCCTACGCCGGCAACCCCTATTTTATCGACCCGGATATGCTGGCGGCTGACGGACTGCTGACGGACGCCGAGTGCGCCGCCCCCGACTGGGGCAGCGACCCGCGCCATGTGGACTACGGAAAGATCTACGAGAGCCGCTTTACCCTGCTGCACAAGGCCTATCAGCGGGGCTGGGAGCGCGATGCCGGCGCGGTGGCCGACTTCACGGCGGAAAACGAGCGGTGGCTGCCGGACTACGCCCTGTACATGGCCTGCAAGCGGCACTTCGGCATGAAGGCATGGACGGAGTGGCCCGACGACGACCTTCGCCTGCGTAAGAACGAGGCCGTGCTGGACAAGTACCGCACACTTCTGCGGGAGGATGTGCAGTTCTTCACCTATCTGCAATTTCTGTTTTTCAGGCAGTGGACCGCTCTGCGCGACTACGTCCACCAGCAGGGCATCCGCATCATCGGCGATCTGCCCATCTACGTGGCCATGGACTCCGCCGACGTCTGGGCTGAGCCGCAGTTCTTCCAGCTGGACGACGATCTGGTGCCCAAGGCTGTGGCCGGCGTCCCGCCGGATTACTTTACCGCCGACGGCCAGCTGTGGGGCAACCCCCTCTACGACTGGGACGCCATGCGTGACGACGGCTTCGGCTGGTGGATCCGCCGGATCGACGGCGCCGGCAAGCTGTATGATGTGATCCGCATCGACCACTTCCGCGGCTTTGCCAACTACTGGGCCGTGCCCTACGGTCAGCCCACCGCCAAAAACGGCCGCTGGATCGCCGGTCCCGGCATGGACCTGATCGAACGGCTCAACGGCTGGTTCCCGCAGCTGGAGTTCATCGCCGAGGATCTGGGCTACCCCACCCCGGAGGTGGCGCAGCTGCTCCGCGAGTCCGGCTGGCCCGGTATGAAGGTGCTGGAATTCGCCTTTGACTCCCGGGATTCCAGCGGGTATCTGCCCCACGCCTATACGCCGCACTGCATCTGCTATACCGGCACCCACGACAACAGCCCCCTGGCACTGTGGCGGCAGGAGGCCGCGCCGGAGGATGTGGCCCACGCGGTGGAATACCTGGCGCTGACTGAGCAGGAGGGCTTCCACTGGGGTATTATCCGCGGCGGTATGTCCAGCGTGGCGGAGCTGTTCGTGGCGCAGATGCAGGACTATCTGGGCCTGGGCGAGGGAAACCGCATGAACATCCCCGGCACCCAGGGCGGCAACTGGACCTGGCGGCTGCTGCCCGGCGAACTGAACGATGCGCTCTCTGTCAGGATCGACCGCATGACCGCGCTCTACGGCCGCAAGGCATAAGCGAACACCCCCGGCAGTGCCGGGGGTGTTTTTTTGCCGTGAGCACCGCTTCCGCAACGCCGAAACCCCCATCTGCCATGTGACAGATGGGGGTTTCGATGCCGCCGAGGTAGGGGTTAGACCTCCGCGACCCGTACTGCAATATGGGCCCTGCCGGGCAGGGCAAATAAAAAACCGGCTGCAATGTATGCACCTTTGAAGCGCATCCCACTTGCAGCCGGTCGATCATGCGGTCAAATGCCGTTTAGACACCGTAGCTTTGCGTCTCGGCCTTTCAGCCGATTTGCCAACAGAACATTATTATATTTGTAGTGTATCACTTTCGTTCCGTTTCGTCAAGTCTTTTTCGGCAAAAACTTAGCGTTTTCTATGCGTCCGTGTCCAGCTCTCCGATCGCCGCGCACGCCTCACGGTATGCCGCGGCCGTCTCCGGATACAGCGCCGACGCGCGCTGCATATCGCTGCCGCGCAGGGCCTCCGTCAGGGCTGAGGCTGTCTGCCATAGCTGCACCAGCCCCAGGTTGGCCGCCAGGCCCTTCAGCGTGTGCGCCGCCCGGAACGCCCGCCGGGCGTCTCCGGCGCTCATGGCCGCCTCCAGCATGGCGAAGGTGTCGTCTCCGGCGAACATCCGCAGGAAACGCTCCACCGCAGCTATACTGCCCAACCGGCGCACGGCGTCCGCCATGTCGCCGCCCATCTCTTGATAAAGCTTCTCTAAATTCATTGTTTCTTCCTCTCCAGCCACTCGGCGATCGTTCTTATCATCTGCCCAGCCTCCAACGGCTTGGGGATATGCGCATCCATGCCCGCTGCCAGACAGGCCGCTACGTCCTCGTCAAACAGGTTGGCGGTCATGGCGATGATCGGCAGCTGCGCGTCCGGCCTGTCCATGCCGCGGATGGCGCGGGTGGCGGCAAGGCCGTCCAGCTCCGGCATCATCACGTCCATCAGCACCGCGTCGTAGGTACCGGGCGCCGACGCGGCGAACATCTCCACCGCCTCCTTGCCGTCGGCGGCCTGGTCCACCATGGCGCCGGCCTCCTGCAGCAGGTAGACCGCGATCTCCCGGTTCAGCTCGTTGTCCTCCGCCACCAGTAAGCGCCGTCCGGCGATGGAAGCCGCCGTGTCGGGGAGCGCGGCTTCCGGTTCGGCCTCACTGGGCATCATGGGCAGCACCACGCGGAAGCGCGTTCCCTGTCCGAGTGCACTGTCCACCTGAATGGTACCGCCTCTTTCGTCCACCAGCTTTTTCACCACGGCCAGACCCAGGCCCACGCCGCCGGAAAGGCTGCCCCTATCGCTGTTTTCCTGGGCAAATGCCTCGAACATATGGCGCTGGAACGTCTCGCTCATACCTGCGCCGTTGTCCTCGCATATAAATTCCAGCCGGCACACGCCGTCCGCATAACGGGACTCGCGGAAGCTGCAGCGCACCCATCCGCCGGGGTGATTGTATTTGATGGCGTTGCCAATGATGTTCTGGCAGATCTGCCGCAGATACAGCGGGTCGCCTGTGAATCGTTCATGCTCCAGCGTCAGGTCCATCACCATCAGCGCAACGCCTGCGCTCTCCGCCTGGGCGTGCGAAATACCCAGCATCTCGTGCAGCTCGCTTGTCAAACAATAGGGGGTCTTTCCCAGCGCCTCCTGCTTCGGGCGATTCAGCGTCAGCACGTCGTTTACCAACGCCAGCAGATACCGCGCCGCGGTCTGCGCCTTCTCCCGGCAGGACTGCACCAGCGTCACATTCTCCGGGTTCCGCCCGATGATCTCCAGCATACCCATGATGATGTTGATGGGTGTGCGTATATCATGGCTCATGCTGCGAAGGAAGTGCGTCTTGGCCTGGTCCGCCGCTGTGGCACGCTCTACTTCCTTTTCCAACTGCTTCTGGTACGCCAGCTCCCGCCGTTTGCGGTCCTGGCCGAGCCTGACCAACAGCAGTGCCGCCACCACCGCCGCCATCGCGTACACGCCGAAGGCGGAGATCAGCATATTCTTTGTCTGCGCGAACACAAAGTCTGCCGGCAGGAACACATACAGGCTGTACTGCTGGTATCGCTCCCGTGCACCGAAGAACGTGCCGTCCGTGCGGAGCTGGGTCAGCTTGCTGCCCGGGGAGGGGGAGGACTCCAGCGCACGGATGAGGGGCACCTCGTCCACCGGCAGGTTCCACTGCTCCGCCGCGCTGCTGCCCACCACGCGCTCGCCGTCGGTGATGTAGGTGTAGACCTTGTCATTGAGCAGCGTCTCGTAGCCCGCCAGCAGGCTCTCGATGGACGCACGGTAGGAGGCGATGATCGTGTTCGACTGGAGGCGGACGCAGAAGACGACGCCGGGATTTTCGACGCGCGCCACGGCTGCTATGTCGTATACCGCGCCGTCACGGGTCAGGCGGCGGGCGAAGATCTTTTCCGGGTAGTCCATGATGGAGCGGATCGCCTCATTGGTGTAGTAATCGCTCCAGTCCATGTCCGCACCGGAGCTGAACTCGATCTCCAGATCCTTGTCCAGCACCAGCACGCAGGTTACGCGCTGACGCTGGGCGTACCGCGCCAGCTCCTCGTTGGAGCGGTTCTGCCCCACCATACCCTCGCGCTCCGCCACCTCCTGCGCCTGCTCCGTCAGCCGCACCAGGCTCTTTAGCCGGTCGGCGGCGACGATGTCGCGGTAGCTGATGCACTGGTTTTGCAGATATTGCAGCGTCCGCTGGGCGGTCTGCTGGGCGTTGCGGATGCTGCTGTTGCCGCCGATGAGAGCCGTGACCGCCATCACAAAGACGCCCAGCACCAGCATGAGCACCCAGATATATTTGTTGGAAAACTTATTGCCCATGGATCAACCCCGCTAAAGCCGCCTGTGCGTCCACGCCGTAGCTCTCCAGAATGGCGGCCACGGTGCCGTCCGCCACCAGCTCGTGCAGCATTTCGTTCAGAGCCTCCGCTCTGCCGCTGCCGTCGTCCTTATAGAACGCCGCGCCCAGACCTGCCCGCAGCAGCCCCGGCTCCAGCACCCGGTATTCCCCGGCGCGCCCGGCGATGAAGGTGAGGTACGCCGTCTCGTGTCCGGCGCAGGCGTCCACGTAGCTTTTGTCCAGCGCGGCGAACACGTCCACCGTGTCGGCGAAGCAGTACACGCTGTCCACCTGCTCCACGCCGGGCACCTGATGCTTCAGAAACAGCTCCTCCGGCTTAGTGGATATCTGCACGGAAATACGCTTATCATTCAGGTCGGCCAGTGTACGGATATCGCTGTCAGCCTGCACGATGACCACCTGACGGCTGTACATATACGGCCCTGCCCAGCGGTAGCGGTCCTCTCTGCCGTTCATGGAGAAGCTGCCCCAGAGGCAGTCCACGTCGCCTCGCTCCAGTAGGGCGTCCTTCTCCTGCCAGTTGATTTTTTGGAAGCTCGCCGTCCAGCCCAATCTCTCGCAGGCGGCGGTGGCGATCTCCACGTCGATACCCGCATAGGCGCCATTCTCATCCAGATAGAAATACGGCTCATAGTCGTCGCTGCCAATGACCAGCACCGGCAGTTCTTCCGTTTCCGTCTCCCGCTGTCCGCAGCCGCACAGCACCGTACCGCACAGCGCCAGCAGCACCGCCAGCAATCTTTTTGTCCTGCTCATTCCTTACCTCTCATGCCGTATACCTCACGGCACAGTGCGCCCTGTATGTCCTCCAGACAGTCCACCAGCAGCGGATCGAACGCGCCGCACTCGCCGCGCCGTATCATAGCCAACGCCTCCGCATGGGTATACGCCGGCTTGTACACCCGCTGGCTCACCAGCGCGTCATAGGCGTCCGCCAGGCCCACCGCCTGCACGGTCATCGGTATCTCGTTGCCCTTCAGCCCGTCGGGATAGCCGCTGCCGTCCACCCGCTCGTGATGCCAGCGGCAGATCTCCGCCGCAGCCTCCACCAACGGCTCGCTTTCCATCTCCTTCATGCCCCGCATCAGTTCCTCGCCGATCAGGGTATGCTTCTTGATCTCGTCAAACTCCTCCGGCGTCAGGGGGCCGGTCTTTCGCAGCAGGGCATCCGGCACGCCCATCTTTCCGATGTCGTGGAACATAGCCGCGGCGGCGGCCCGCCGGCAGTCCTGCAGGGTCAGGCCGTATTTATCCGTGCGTTCCAGCATTCTCTCCAGCAGCCGCTGCGTGATCTGCTCCACGTGCCGCCCGTGGTCCGCGCCCTCGCCGTTGCGGTAGCCCATCACCCGCGACAGGATATCCGCCGCGATGCCCATCATATGCTCCTGCCGCCGCAGCTGCTGCATCATCACCGCTGCCAGCCGCCGCTGCCGCGCATACAGCTTCACGGTGTTCATCACCCGCTGCCGCACGATACGGATATCAAAGGGCCGTTCTATGTAGTCCGACACGCCCATGTCATAGGCCTGCCGCACCTTTTCTTCTGACCCGTCCGCCGTGATGATAATGACCGGGATATCCTCGATAAACCCCCGCTTATTCATCTCCTCCAGCACCTGCAGGCCGTCCATCTCCGGCATGATCATGTCCAGCAGCACCAGTGAGATATCCGCGCCGTAGGTCTCCAGCTGCGCCATGCACTCCCGGCCGTCCTTCGCCTCCAGCACGTTGAAATCCTCCGCCAGCATCTCCCGCAGTATCGCGCGGTTCATAGCCGCATCGTCCACCACAAGAATATGCGGCTTGATCTCATCCCCCTCCACGGGGGTATCCTCGGTGACCACGGCGTCCTTTCTTCGCTTGGCCCGGTACATCAGCCGGTCCGCCCGCTGCACCGCCTGGGCGATCGTCTCCTGCTGCGCCATGACGCAGCCCACGCTGATGGTGATATGCTGGCCGCCCTCGCAGCCCGGTATGCTCACTGTCCGCAGCCGCCGCTGAATGTCTCCCAGCACGGTGGTAAAGGCCGCCTGCTCCACGCCCGGCAGCAGCAGCAAAAACTCGTCGCCGCCGTAGCGCACCAGTGAGCCGCTGCGGCCCACTACCTCATAGATGGTATCCGCCAGCGCCCGCAGCGCGTTGTCGCCCACCTGATGGCCATTCATATCGTTATACAGCTTCAGATCGTCCATATCGATGAGCGCTACACCGCCGCGGTATACCTCATTGCTCATATCCCGCTGGTAATGGTTGCGGCTCAGCGCGCCGGTCAGCGCGTCTATCTCCTGCTCCTGTGTATCCCGCCCGGAGATGACCAGCACATAGTCGTTGATCCGGTCGATGCGGATGTCATACTGCCGGCAGCCTACGCCGCCCTGCCGGAACCGCAGGCGAAAGCTCTCGTTTCGCTCCTTTTCGTAGAAAAAGCTCCGCAGGTTTTCGCTGCTGAGATAGCGCATCCACACGCTTTTTTCCGCCGACACACCGCCGTTATCCCGAAAGATGTCACGCAGCTCCTCTACGGTGTACCATTTGTCCTCCAGCCCACTGGCCAGACTGGTTTTCCGGACCCGCAGCTTTCCCCGGGCCCTGTCATATTCACATACGGTGTCGCAGATCGGCAGCAGTGCCGCGATAAAGGCTTCCTTCTCGATCATGGCTGGACCTCCGTCCCTATCATATCAGCCTTATTATAGCATCTTAATGCCGTATTGCAACGGCTTCCCCCTGAAACGCCGAATTTTTCGTCTGTTTTGCAGGCGGCGCGCCGGGGTGCGCTGTCGGTGAACGGCCCTGACCCGCACAGGGCAAAATAAAACCGCCCGTCCGGGCGGTTTTGTTTTGCCTTTTTGTGATCTAACTGCGGCGGCGGAGGGCTAAAACGGTCAGTGCCGAAATGGAAGCACCAACAATAAGCCATGCCCACGGACCGGCGGAGGGCGCGGCGGCCGGCAGAGGCTGCCAGGCGGCATACAGTGTCATATCCGCCGTGACCGGCGCATTGAAATCCCAGGGGCGGGTCAGGTCGTAGTCACTGTACCAGCCGGTGAAGCGATAGCCCGAGCGGGTGGGCGCCTGCGGCGGCGCCAGGGGCGTTCCACGGAGCACCTCCGCCGGCGCTACGCCGCTGCCGCCGTTACTTTGGAAGGTCACGCGGCACTGCTCTGACACCACCACCGTGACGTCCCGGGCAGCGGCGGCATAGCGGCCCATGCCGTCCTCGGTGGACACCAGGTAATGGCTGCCGGTTATGGCGGACGCACCGCCGTCGGCCAGGACCTTCAGCTGAAAGGAGCCGACGACCGTCTCATCCGCCCAGTCCGCGCCGCCGCCAAAGTCTACGTAATTCATGTAGACCGCCTGACGGCCATCACGCAGCGTGACCAGCGTCGTCTTGACGCCCTCGCGGAGCAGGGTGCCATCAGGCTGATAGGCGAAGAAGGCAGGATCAAAGTATATCTCGTCCTGCATGGCGAACATCGGCCCTGTGCCGGTGGGCCGGCACAGGGTAAGCGATACCGTTACGGTATCGCCGGCGGCGGCATGGTACGTCGCCTCTCCGTTGGCGGCAAGGCGGAATTCATAGTGCCGGCTGTCGTCGCCCCAGGCCAGGGACGGCGCCAGCAGCAGCACCGCCAGCAGCGCCAGAACTACCCGCTTCATGGTCCGCCTCAGTTCAGGAAGTCCTTGAGCTTCTTGCTGCGGGAGGGGTGCCGCAGCTTACGCAGGGCCTTGGCCTCGATCTGGCGGATACGCTCACGGGTGACGTTGAACTCCTTGCCTACCTCTTCCAGCGTGCGGGTACGGCCGTCCTCGATACCGAAGCGCAGCTTCAGCACCTTCTCCTCCCGGGGCGTCAGGGTACCCAGCACGTCCACCAGCTGCTCCTTCAGCAGTGTGAAGCTGGCGGCCTCGCTGGGCTCGGACGCGGCCTCGTCGGGGATGAAGTCGCCCAGATGGCTGTCCTCCTCCTCGCCGATGGGCGTCTCCAGCGACACGGGCTCCTGGGCGATCTTCAATATCTCGCGGACCTTGTCCACGGGCATATTCATCTCGGCGCTGATCTCCTCGGGGCTGGGGTCGTGGCCCAACTCCTGCAGCAGCTGGCGGGACACACGGATGACCTTGTTGATGGTCTCCACCATGTGGACGGGGATGCGGATGGTACGCGCCTGATCGGCGATGGCGCGGGTGATGGCCTGACGAATCCACCAGGTAGCGTAGGTGGAGAACTTATAGCCCTTGGTGTAGTCGAACTTCTCCACGGCCTTGATCAGGCCCAGATTGCCCTCCTGGATCAGGTCCAGGAACAGCATACCGCGGCCCACATAGCGCTTGGCGATGGACACCACCAGACGCAGATTGGCCTCGGCCAGCTGCTGCTTGGCCTTCTCGCCGGCTTTGATCTGCTTTTTCAGCTCGGCCATCTCCGCCTCAGGGATGGTCTCGCCGTCCGCCTCGGCCTGCGCCACACGCGCCTCGGCCTCGCGGCCGGCGGACATAACGGTGGCCAGCTCCACCTCCTGATCGGCGGTCAGCAGGGGCACCTTGCCGATCTCCTTCAGGTACATACGCACGGGATCGTCAATGTTGAAGCTATCCACCAGCGTGTTGGGGTCGACCAGCTCCTCCTCCTCGATCTCGGCGATCTCATCCATAGCGGGCTCGCCATCCTCATCGGGCAGGTCGGCCAGGAAATCCTCGCTGCCTACCTCGATGCCCAACTGCTCCAGAGAGTCGTAGATGGAGTCCATCTGCTCGCTCTCCAGGTCCAGCTCGTCCAGCACGTCGGACAACTCACCGGCATCCAGCTTGCCCTTCTTCTTACCCTTGGTAAACAGGTCGCGCAGCTTCTCGTTGCCGTTCAGCAGCGCGGCCGCCGGCAGGGACGCGATGGTCTTTTCGTCCAGGCCGCCCTTGGCGGGCTTGTCCTGCGCCGGCGCGGCCTCCTGCAAAAGCTGGTCCGCCATCTGCTCCAACTGCTCCGCGGTGTACTTTTCTTCGGTCATGTTCGCTTTCCTCCGTAACCTTTTTTATCTTTATACGTCTCCATTGCCGCCGCCAGCGGATCCGTGCCGCCGGTGCGCTTGGTGTGTTCTTCCCGAATGATGCGTATGTAATCCGCCAGCGCCTGCGGCGCGTTGGCTGCGGATTCCGGTTTTTGCAGCAGCGCCGTCAGGTGGTTCATCTCCTCCGGCGTCAGCACCGCGGCCAGCGCCGCCATGCTCGCGTGCCCCCGCCGCTGCCACAGCTCGCCGTAGATGCGGCCCAGCAGCGGCGAAGAGAATTCCTCCGGCCGCACCGGCATTTCCGGCGGGAACAGGCTCTCGTCCTGCATCAGCAGACGGATAACGCCCTCCTCCGCCAGCGCGCTGCGTACATTCTGATAGCGGATGCTGCGGTCCGCGGGCTGCAGGGCCGATATCGGGTTCATCTCCTGACGCTCCTGCGCCTTCCGTGCCTTGGCCTGCACCCGCTTGGCGGCCCGCTGGACCTCCATCCGCATGGCCTCTACCGGCAGGGACGCCGCCTCGGCGGCCCGGGTGGTATATACCTCCCGTTCCACGGGGTCATTTAGTTTACATAATGTTTCAGCAATCTCCCCCGCGTAGGCGATGCGACCCTTGTCGTCCTTCAGATCATACTTGGCCGCGATCTCAGACATCGTGAATTCAATGCCGTTTGCACTTCCGGAAAGCAGCTGCTCAAAGGCGTCCCTACCCTGGTATTTGATAAAGTCGTCGGCATCCTGCTTTACATAATGTCCATCCACAAATCGCTGCGGCAGACGCAGGACCTTCACGGTGAACTCGCTGTTCTGCAGCAGCTCCAGCGCCCGGTCCGTGGCCATCTGGCCCGCGCCATCGTTGTCGTAGCACAGCACCAGTTCCTTGGTGAAGCGGCTCAGCAGACGTATCTGCTCCTGGGTCAGCGCCGTGCCCATGCAGGCCACCGCGTTGTCAAAGCCCGCCTGATGCAGCGTCACCACGTCCAGGTTGCCCTCGCACAGGATCATGTTGGGCCGCTTGGTCTTTTTGGCTAGGTTCAGGCCGTAGAGCACCCGGCGTTTGCTGTACGCCACCGTTTCGGTGGTGTTCATGTATTTCGGCTCCGACTTGTCGATCACGCGGCTGCCGAAGCCCACCACGTCGCCCCGCACGTCGATGACCGGCAGCATCAGCCGGTTGCGGAACTTATCGTACAGCCCGCCGTTTTTCCCGTTGACCACCAGCCCGGAGGCCAGCAGCTCCTGCTTGGTGAAGCCCTTGTCTGTCATGGCGCGGAGCAGCGCGTCCCACTGGTCCAACGAAGCGCCCATGCCGAAGCGCACCGCGATGCCGCGCCGTATCTGCCGCTTGTCCAGATACGCCTGCACCGCCGCACCCTGCGGAAGCTGCAGCTGGTCGTAGTACCACCGTGCCGCCGCGCGGTTCAGCTCCAGCACCCGCCGCCGCAGCCGGTCGGCGTTGCTGCGGGCCTCGTCCTCTGCCGGCAGCGGGATGTTGGCCCGCTTGGCCAGGAACTCCACCGCCTCCGGGAACGACAGGCCCTCGATCTCCATAATAAAATTGATGACGCCGCCGCCCTTTTTGCAGCCGAAGCAGTGGTAGATCTGCTTGTCCGGCGCCACGGAGAAGGAGGGCGTTTTCTCGTTGTGGAAGGGGCACAGGCCGAACAGGTTGCCGCCCTTGCGCGTCAGCGTCACATAGCCGGATACCACGTCCGCGATGTCGTTCCGCGCCACCACTTCGTCCAGAAACTGGTCGCTGAAATGCACGAAAAGCCCTCCTTTCCCCCGCCGAACCGCGGTGCAAAATAAATCTGACAATATACTATACCAAAAAACTTCCTCAAATCCTCTTTTTTCGCAAAAGTTTTTAGCCGTGACGGATGAGGTGCCATAAAAAAAGAAAGCCCCCGTAGGAAAGCAGCATTTACTATTCCTCCCGCGGCAGCGGGAGGGTTATATATTTATCTCACCCCGTCAGGGGTGAGATATTATCTATCCCCGGCCGTTAGGCCAGGGATAATTAAGCACAAAAAAAGAAGCACCCGGTAGGGTGCTTCTCTTTTTTGAGTTTAATTAGAACTCCTTTTTCTTGCCGATGACGACGGCGGAGCCGGCGACGGAGGTCAGAGCCATACCGACGTACATAGCGATGCCAGCGTCAAAGGTCTTGGGGGAGGGCTTGTTGGTGTTGGTGGTGGTACCGGTGGTCTTGCCAGCCTCGACCAGATACAGGGTAGCAGCGCTCTTCAGCAGCTTGCTGCTGACAACGCCGTTGGCGTTAGCATAGGCAGCCACAGCGGAGCTGTTGGTGTAGGTGTAACGCTCGCTCTTGAGGGTCTTGGTGTCGGAGTTCAGAACAGTGACGTAACGGTTGCCGCACAGAGCGCACTTGTACACATCAGCCTTGGCAGTGCCATAGGTGGTGCCGTCCTTGACCAGAATGTGGCCAGCAGCCAGAGCGTTGCTGACTTCGGTGACAGGCAGGTAAGCAACAGCGTTGGAATACTTGGTGCCGAAGTACACGACCTTGGTCTCATCATAGGTCATCTTGTTGTCATCGCTGGTCTGCTTCGCGTTGAAAGCGTCAACATCAGCAACCTTGACATACTTCTGAGTCTCTTCCAGATTGGTGTAAACAGCAACATTGTAACCATCATCGGTGCAGGTAGCGGCAGCGGCGATATCCTTCACAATGACCTTGGTATCGGTGTAGCCCTTGGCAATAATCTGCTGCTCAGCATCGGTGATCTGAACGAACTTGGCAGTGTCCTTGTCCCACACATAGTAAAGGCCACCAACAGCAGACCAATAGGTATCGTGGCCGCTCTCGACAACGGCGGTCAGCTCCTTATCGGTGTTGTTCCAGGTCTCAGTAGCAGCAACGGTATCGCCGTTTGCAGCAGTGGGAACGTTGGCCTTGTCGGTGATGGCATTCGCCGCGAAAGCGGTGGTGCACAGTGCCAGAGCCATGACCATGGCCAGCACAGTTGCAATGATCT